>VFQT010003345.1_pt1 | contig 14747 bp, 17 predicted proteins | sample 3512381 | NCBI WGS metagenome assembly VFQT01 (sample SAMN10412376, study PRJNA504923) | tailings metagenome | isolation source: Relicate 2 Philex TSF3 active mining site | place: Philippines: Tuba, Benguet | collected 2017-08-29 | reverse complement strand
GCAAATGCACTGGTGTCCAGATCGCGCACAAAGCCCCACGTTGTGCAGTAGCCCTTCTGTCCGCTGTCGGGCAAGTCGTGCGTCATCACGCCCAAGATGTAGAGCGAAGGGGACGAGCCATCTGCCAGATACGGAGCGACGAGCAGCGCCTGGGACGTAGCACCGGCAAAGCCGACAACAGTCCCGTTCGGGATGGTCACGCCTGTGGTGTTGCCGACCCTGGCATAAAACTCCTGTCCGACCTGCTGCGTGACACCGTAGTCCATGCGCACATCAAGCGTCTGGTCGGTCTTGTTCCACTTGGCCTGGCCTGGGCGTGCTGCGACGACTGCGTTCTGGTTGAACTCGACTGCATCGACCTGCGCCAGATTGCTGATCGCCCTGTCGCCCTTGTTGTCGGCCACGCCAGCCTCGATGCCTGCCTCTTGAATAAGGCGCGTCAGGATGGCAATGTCGGACGGGCTGAGGTTCTCGACGATCTGGAACAGACGCTCGAATGCCTTGATCGCCTCGTGGTCAGGCAGGAACTTGGCAAGCTGGTCGCGGGTGAGTGGCTTCTGGGTTGCCATCAGAACGCCAGCGGTTCAAGCCGCGCCTCAAGTCGTGCGATGGACAGTTGCGCATCGCTTGTTCCACGGAAGCGCTGGATGCGCCAGTTGCGCATGCTGCCCTGCTGCAGCCAGACGATGCGCTTCAAACGTTCGCCCTGCGTGCCAGCCTTGATGCGCGTGTTCAACTCCATGCTCCAGGTCATCCCGTCAAGCGAGTATTGCGTCCAGATCAGCGGGTCGGAGCCAAACTCGGCGCGTCCGGTAAGGCAGACCAACTCTAACTCGTGGAAGATTGCGCCCTTGCCTTCGTTGTAGACGATCAGCGTGCCAAACTCCCAGCCAACTAGGTTGCCATAGTGCGAGGACACCGTGTCGCTCAAGTAGCCGTGACTGGAGCTGGTCGGGTCGCCAACGAGCCATTTGTCGTAGCACCAGACCAGATCGCGTGCGCGGTATTGGCCGAGCACAAACAGGCTGGTGGTCAGCGTGAACCACACCGCCTCGCCAAGCACCTGGCTGGCTGCGCCATCGTAGACGAGCGTCTGGTCTGGCAGGTGGATGTAGAGCAACTGGTGGCCCTTGTCCACGCGAGCTTCCATGACCACAGCGGACAGTTGCGCCTCGGTGTAGTTGAGCAGCACCATGTCAATGTCGCTGGTGCTGATCTTGACGGTCTGGCTATTGGCACCAAGCCACACGGCAGGCGCTTCGTTTCGGCCACCGCCCATGAAGGCGATGTTCTCCAGGAACACGCAGCAAGTGTGCGTGCCGAGTGTGCCACGCTGAATCTGGCCACCTTCAACACGAGCGAACGGGAAGTTCTCGCCACCCACGTTGTCGAACACCTCGATGGTGTGGCGGTTGAGTGCGTAGATTTCGTTGCGCAGCTTGAGCAAAGCCACAACTGGGTCTGGGTCGGCCTCAGACGAGCCGTATTTCAGCGGGTTGACCGTGAACGGGTCGTTTAACTCGGTGACGATCAGGTAGGTGCCATCGGTCGTCATGAAGTAGCCATCGACCCAAGCCACGTCGAGCACCGTGCCAATGTCGGTGTCTGTGACCTGCTGGAGCGTCGTGCCGTTCCAGTAGAACAGGTTGCCGTTGCTGGCGATGGCCAGACGGTCGAACGAGTAGTCGAAGGTGACAGGCGTGCTGCCGCCAACGTCCCCGAGCACGGTCGTTGTGCCATCGCTGGCGATGCTCACCAGCTTCGTGCCCATGACGCGATAGCACACGCCATTCCAGTTGATACCTCCACGGCTTGCGCCTGGGCCTGTGCCGTTGGACACAATGCCATCAGCAGGGCGCAGGTAGCCTGCCGAGATGCCGCTTTGCTTTGGCACCGGCATCAGATTGCGCGGGTAGGCAACACGAAAGTCTGGCGACTGGTCTGTGTAGATGCCGTTGAGGATTGGAATTTGCATGGCTTACCACTTCACCTTGTTGGCCCAATATGCTGCGCTCATTTTGCCCTTGGCAATGTTGTCAGCATGACGTGCCTTGAAAGATTCACGTCGAGCCTTGTCTGCTTTGGACTCGCCTTCCTTCTTTGGTGAGCCGGTCACACCTTGTTGGCCGAAGCGAATCGTCTTGATCTTGTCGCCTTCCTTGGCGACGACCACGTGCGACTTGGTCGGGTGGCTAGGCGTGCGCTTGGGCTGGTTGTAGCCCTGAACGCCAACCTTGGCCAGCCGAGTGTCCTTCGGCTTGGTGGCCATCAGTGACCGCCTTCGCCAGTCTGAATGTGCAGCGTGGTGCCAAGCGCGGAGATGTGCGCCAGCGTGTTCTCGCCTTCGCCCTTCTGGACGACGATCTCGCTGCCTGCGCGGACGGGCATATCGGCAGTCGTGGCGGTCTGCGCACCTTCGCCAATGCGGACGTGGCAGATGTTGGAGCCAACGTTCACCAGTCGCACGGACTTGGCTTCTGGGTCGATGGAGACGGATGCCGACGATGCGGCAGGCGTGGTGACAAGGTTTGCGCCACGGCGGGGTTCAAAAGGTGCGCGGATGGTCATGTTCGTTTCTCCTGTGGGTTAGCCTACGCGATACCAGCTGCTGGTCGACGAGTCGAAGCGCAGTCGGAAGAAGTCGTCAGCGGCAATAACTGCCGGTTCGCCAGTGACAGCGGTTGCACCGTTGCCGTTGATGGTCAGCGCGTTGATCTGCTGCGTGCAGTTGATCAGCACTTCCTGCTTGTCGACAACGTTGGCAATCGCTGGAAGGGTGATTGTGCCGGTCGCAAAGCCTGCGGTCGGTGTCAGAATCAACCAGGTGTTGTTGCTGTTGTTGTTCACGGCCACCGTGAAGCCATCCGAGGAAGGCGCAGCGTATTGCGTGACGTAGTTCGGGAACAGGCTGGCCGTGCTCGGAAACACCAGATTGGCCTGCATGTAGGCCAGCAGCATCGCGCCAGTGACAGCCTTGGTGGTCGAGTCGGCATCGTCGAGGATGGCGAACTTGTCCAGGCCGGTCACAGCCGAGCCGGAGGCCATGCTGGTAAACAGTTGCGCCTGAATGTAGGCACGCACCAGCGCGGCGGTCACCTTGACAGAGTTTGCCTGCGTTACGTCATAGATCGGGAACAGATCAGCGTCCGTGATGGCCTCAGTGCTCTGGGTCATGTCGGCCACAAAGTTGTCGAGGATGAACGCCTGCAGCACCGACATAGCGGCCTTGCGTGCGTCTCCGTTGTTGGTGCTGAAAACAGGCACCAAGTCGCCAGCCGAGACGGTATCGACTGCCGACAATTGGTTGATGGTGGTCATTAGGGTTTCTCCTTAGTCGAAGTCGATAGCGCTGTCTTGGCCTGCCAACAGTGGGTCGACTGGCGGGTCAAGGAATGGGTTATCCACAGCCCACGGCTTGTTGCCTGCACCTGCTGGCATGGAGCCAGGCATCTGCATTTCCATGGGCATGGCGGCACGCGAGAGCAACACCTCGTAGCCTGCGCGTGCGGTCGCTTTGGTGTCGGCTGAGACGGTCTTGCCGTAGCCTCCAGCGATGCGCGTGGCCAGATTGGTGTAGATCGCCTCGTTTGCCGAGTCGGGCACGTTGGTCTGGGTGTCGAGCGTGCTGTTGTTCGGGCTGGTCGGCAGCGGGTATCCGATGCGGATGCCCTTGCCGTTCCATGTGCCCATCATGGCGTCGAGCTTGAACAAAGCGCTGTTCAACTGCTCCGGCGTCAGGTCATAGACGTAGGAGGCCAGGCCGATTTCCTCGAATGCCTGGAGCACAAATTGGCGCTTTGTCCATCCCATGATCAAGCCTCCAGAGCCTTGGCGATCAGGCTGCCGAGCTTGGCATCGCTGGTGCGACCGTCAAACTTGATGCCCAGTTCGGTGGCTTTGGTTTCCAATTCTTCGCGGGTCGGCGGTGCGTTGTCGTCTGCTGGCGCAGGCGCAGGTTTCGCCGGAGCTTTGGTCTTTTCTTTTGCCTCTGTGGTGGTCAGATGCCATCCGTCCTTCTTGGCCTGGTCAACGTCCTGTTCGTCCACAACGATGTAGTCGAACTTGTCACCGTGCATTTCGTGAGCACCAGGGTGCTTGTAGAGCATGGTCGGGTTTTTCATTTCTTGCCTTTCGTCGCAGGTTTCGCCGGAGCTTTGGCAGGCTTGCCAGCCTTCTCAGCGGCTTTGCGTGCGGTGGTCAAAGCGATGGCCACGGCCTGCTTTTGAGGCTTGCCTGCCTTCATCTCAGCCTTGATGTTGGTCGAGATGCTTTTCTTGCTGTAGCCCTTTTTGAGTGGCATGGTGGTCTCCTGTCGGTTGATGAAAGTGAGGGAGCCGAAGCCCCCTCACTCACTCAGCTTAGGTCTGGCCGAACAGGATGATGCCCGACATTTCAGGCTGCTTGTTCACGACACCGAAGAGCGTATCGAGACGATACTTGGTCTTCATGGTGTTGATGTCGTAGAACTTCTGCATCACCAACTCGATGCCTTGATCGGTCGAGGCACGCATGACTGCGGTGCCAGCGTCGGTCGGAACGGCGTAGCGGCCAGGCAGGATTTCCAGCGCATCTTTCTGCCAGAAGGGGTTGACGTTGGCAGCAGCGGTGTTCAGGAAGGTGATGGCAGCACCGTTGGCAGGCGTTGCGCTCACGTTCTTGTATTCCAGTTCTGCGTCGGTCGAACCGCCAGCGGAGATGATGGGAGGGCTGATCGTGACAACACCAGAGCCACCCGAGCCGGACACGATGCCGGTGATACGGAAGGTCTTGAGCTGACCAGTGTCTTCCTTCGTGATGTGATGCAGAGCATTCACGCCAGCGATGGTGAAGCAGTCGCCAACCTTCACAGTGCCAGAGGTCACAGCAATGGTCAGGTTCTGGTAGCGGTTGTCCACGTTCGAGGTCTCGCCAGTCGCAGCAGTCGAGGTGGCCTTGGGCGTGTAGTACTGGTTCGCACCGTTGACGGTCACGGTCGTGCCAGCGGCGGCGGTCAGTCGGGTGGCGTAGTCGAGCTTGTAGGTCTCGAAGCCAGCGACCATGCCAACGTAGGCTTTGTCGTAAGCGGTCAGGGGCTTGCCAGTCAGGGTCTGACGGGCGGCCAGGTTGCTTGCCATGCCGTTGTAGTCGCGGGTCGACAGAGCCAAGTAACGGTCGAAGGCTTGGACGCCTTGTTCGTTCATCAGCGCGTCGGCTTGGGCCACATCGTCAAAGCCAGAGGCAGCGGAGGTGCGCTTGACCACCAAGGTGCCTTGCTGGGCAGCCACGGTCATCAGAGCCACGTTGATGTCGCTGGCCAGCTTCTGCTTGGCTGCGTCACCCAGGCGACCTTCTTGCAGGGCATCACGCAGTTCTTTGGCGGTCAGCGTCCAGGGCACAGACTTGCTGTAGCCGAGGGTCGCAGGCACTGCCAACTGGGTGAAGTCCTTGAAGTTGGACGTCATGTCGGTGCCACTGAACGACTGAGCGATGTAGGGCTGCGGACGCCAGATGGTGTCGTTGGCGCGTTCCATCATCTCGGAGTCGGTGTTGTAGACCGAAACGTTGCGGGAGAGCACAAGTGCGTCCTGGAAACCTTCCAGGATGTCTTCGAACGCTACGCGTTCTTCTTTGGAAAAGGCGTTTGCCATGATATCGAGTCCTTAAAAAAAGTTCATGAGGACTGGCGCTTCTGCCGTTTGTACTGCATGACCTTTGTGAAGTCACCAGTCTTCTCGGCGTCGGCACGCAGCCGTTCGAGGGTTGAGTCCACCGTCCCAGACACCCGTCCATTTCCTTGGATGGTTTTCTCGGGCGGAGGTGCTGCCTTACGGTTCGTCACTTTCAATTGCGTCTCCAGTTTCGCTACCGCGAAGGCAAACTTCACGGGGTCGGTAATTCCTGCGAGTTCCTTGGCTTTGGTCGGATTCTTGCCGAGCGCGTAAATCACCAGTGCGGGGTTCTCGGAGCCTTGAAGCACGATGCCTTGTTGCGTGACGGAGAGTGACTCCTGCACAGTTTCCTCAGCATCGTCAAAGTCTTTGACCTTCAGTTCGGCTTTCGCCTTGCCGTAGTTCTCCAGCTTCGACTGCCAGGCTTTCTGTTGGTTTTCAACTTCTGCCTTGGCCCTTGCCTCTGCCTCGTCTGCCTGGCGCTTTTTCTCGAACCATGCAGTCAGGGCGGCTTCGTATGCATCCGAGTCGTAATCGTGATCTTCGAGGGTTGGCTTCTTGCCCAGCGCGACCGGCTTGTTCTCAGTCTGCGTTGCGGCCTTCAGTTTTTCCTCAAGTTCGCGTTTCTCTCGTTGCACCTCGCGGTAGTTCTTACGCAACTCACGCACCCAACCAGGCGCATGGTTCTCTTCTTCGGTGGGCGGCGCTTCCTCACCAATGGTGACCACAACCTCGTCTTCATCACCCTCGTTGTTGCCTTCGTTGGCAGCACCATCATCGCCTTGGCCTTCGGCATTGTTCTCGTCGGCCTCGTTGTTCAGGTTCTGCTCATCATCCAGCACGAGTGTGTTGTCGTCTTGGTTCTGCTCTCCGTCTGCCTTTTTCACGTTCATCGGTTGACCCCATCAAACTCACCCATTGAAGCGGCTGGGTGGATACCGCATAACACTATTGTGCCACCGGCGCGGTCGGTTGTGCAGGTTCTCCCATGCTCAACTGTTGCGCGGCGATGGCGGCGCTGCCCATAGTCTGCAGCGCCTTGATTGCTTGGTCTTGCTCTGCGCCAGACACTTTGGCCATGGTCTCGACTGTCTGGGCGCGTTTCAACTCTGCTGCGGCCACCGTCTCGATGGTGTCGGCGCGTGCCTTGGCTGCCTTGGCGACAGCTTCCTCGGCAGCGGCCTGCAAGAAGATCGAGTTCGGGTCTTCCGGACGGTTGGCCTGGGCCTGCATCATCTCCTCCATCTCGGCCTTGGTCGGCTTGACCACACCAAGCAGGATGAGCTTGCGACGGAAGAAGTCGCGCACCTCGCTGATGCCCTCGCCCTCCATGTTCATCATGGCCATGGCACCGAGCACCTGCATGGTTTCAGGGTCTTGGGTGATGGCCATCATGCCGGTCAGGGCGCGGACAGTTGCCGAGCGTCGGCTGGACGATGACGGGCCAACGTCCACGGCCACATCGAACTTGGCGTCCGACAGGTCGTTCTCGTAGAGCGTCTCGCCAGTTTCCTCGTCAACGGTCGGCTTGAGCAGTTCGACCGAGTCCACCTCGCCTTGGGTGCCGATGGTCTTCATCTTGCGACCGGACTCGACGAAGATGTCCTGCGCCATGGACAGCCAGATTTCACCCGAGCGCTTCACAGCCTTGGCCATGTTGCTCATGTAAATGAAGGTCTGCATGTCGAGCTTGTTCTGAATTAACTCCACAGCCTTGCCGGAGATGTTCGAGACGATCTTCTCGGCGCCCTCCTGGTTGCCCAGAATGTCCTGCATGTCCTGCTCGGTGATCTGCAGCAGCGCGGCCATGGCTGGCGGGATGGCGGGCGGCTTGGTGTAGGCGACCGGCCCAGAGATGGCCATTTGGCCATTGGCGTCTGTGATCGGGTTGATCAGCAGGTAGGGGTAGTTCTTGATGTTGTCCTCGGCCCACATGACCTGGTGGCCAGCCACCTGCTCAGGCGTGAGGATGGGCTTCTCGACGGAGGACAGCGCGGAGATTTCCCCGAGCTTGGACAGTTGCATGTTCTTCAGGCGCTGGCTGTCCTTGGCCAGACGCACGTGGCCCATGCAGCGCTCGACGTTATCGATGAACCAGCGCTTTCCGTAGACCGGCACGATGGGGATGCATTTGCCTGCGATGTAGCCCAGATCGTCGAGCACGCGAGCACCGTTCAGGATGTACTTGTGCACACGGCGGCGCTTGACGCGCTTCTGACGGACTTCCTTGAAGCCAGTGGCCAGCAGCGTTTCCTCGATGGTCTCGTCAGCGATCAGTTCGGCATCGGTGTAGCGCACCTCCTGACCGTCCAGACCCTCGAAGATGTGCACGGTCTGGTTGGTTTCCTCGACACGGTAATACTCGGCCACGTAGACCACGTCCGGCGTGAGCCAGTCGAACTCGTGCTGGTAGACCTCCTTGGGCCAGCTTGCGGGGTCGTCGCCATACTCGGCAGCGTAGGCATCGCGGGTCAGCGCGGTCAGAACGTAGCAGCGCTTGGCGTCTGCCTTGTCCTGGCGCTTGGCGTTGAGGTCGAAGAACACCGACGAGTCGGCGTCAAAGATCGGTTCGATGCGAATGCGCTGGCGCTCGTCCTCTGGGTCTTCGTCGTCCTCATATTCGGCACGCAAGCGCCAAGCACCGAAGCCACCGCCGACCGCCTCCTCGAAGGCGTTGTCGTAGGCTTCCTCGGCACCGGAGTCCTGCTCATCGGCGCGGTAGAGACCGTCGCACACGTCGGCCAGCTTGTCGTTTTTGGAGCCATCCTTGGACACGAAGTCCACCGAGATGCGGTTGTTGCGGTATTCGTTGAAGATGCGCAGCACGGCCAAGTGAATCTTGTTGACCTCGAACTTGGGCTTGTTTTCGAACTGCTCACCGAGTGGGCCCTCCCATTGCGAGCCAGCGATGGAGTAGAAGCGGCGGTCTTGCAGGCACTGCAGGCGCTCGTCGCGCAGGGCAGACTGAATCTTGTCGAACTCGGTCATTGCCTCTGCGTGGATATCAGCCAGGCGCTGCTCTTTGGTTTGTCGGGCCATGTCAAATCCTCACTTTAGTGCGCATTATCTACCATCGGTTGGCCATTGGTAAAGGCGCGGCGTTTGTTGGTTTTGATGCAACTGCACGGCGCACACCCTCGCATGCGTAGCGCAGCGCGTCGATCACGTGGTTTTTCTTATCCTCCAGCACCGGCAGTACTCGGTTGGTCAGCGGGTCGGTCTTGTAGGAGTAGAGCGTCAGTTCGTCGATGGTGTGCTTGCAGCGCGGGTGCACCACGATGTCGTAGGACTTCAACCACTCCACACCTTCCTCGACCGACTTCGGGCCTTTGACAGCGGCCATGATCTTGGGGAATCCGTGCTTGCGCATGTGGCTGATCGTCTCGGGTCGTGCAGAGTCGGCTACAAGCGGCCACTTCTCGGACTCGGGGACGGTCATGAACAGGTCTGGCGTGTCCATGATCTCGCATCCGATCTGGTAAGCCTCGAAGTCGATGTAGAGCGTGCGGCCAATGATGTGGCAGCGCACCAGCACAGTCGGGTCGGAGGCAAATCCCCAGTCAGCGCCCAGGCGGTGCGTGGCGTCGGGCGGGGCCTCGAACTCCTCGATGCGCCAGTTCTTGAACACTCGGGACTCGCTGTTGCGCAGGTATTCGCCAAGCCAGACGTGCGCGTATTTGTCGGGGTCTCGGCGCAGGTCGTATTCCATCTCTTCGCGCAGGACGTCAGGAAACCAAGGGTTGTCCATGTAGTTCACGCGAATGACCTTGGCGTTGCTCGGAGGGTTCTCGCCACGCAGCAGCAGGTCGACTGGGTCGTCAGAGCTTCGAGGGTTCCACGTGAACCACAACTCGGAGCCAGGCTTGCGCAGGGTTGGGCGCAACAGGTCGAGGCTTCGCTGGGAGAGCGACTGGGCTTCCTCGACCCAGGCGCGGGAGTAGCCTTCGAGCGACTTGATCGAGTCGGCGGTGTGGTTTTGCATGCCCTGGAAGATGATGCGACCGTCGCCCTTCTTGGACTTGATGACTGCGTCCTGCACCTCGAAGTAAGCGCCAGCGTTCATCTCCTGAATCTTCAACTCCAGCAGGCGCTTGACCGACTGGTTGAGGGATTTCTGGATTTCACGCACGCACACCGAGCTTTCGGACTGGTCGAGGATGTGGGCCTCGATCATCATCTCGGCAAAGGCGTGAGACTTGCCCGAGCCACGGCCACCCCACGCGCCTTTGTAGCGCGAGGGTTCAAGCAGAGGCAGCGCCCATTCAGGCGTTTGAATCTTCAGCGTCTGCTTTGCCACGGATGACTACTCGTTCGATCTTTGCGAATTCAATGGGCGCACCGTCTGCGCCGGTGTGTTCCAGGCGCTGGGTGTCTTTCCAGCCCATCTGACACTTCGACCACCAAATCTGCGCAGTCGTATCGCCAGCCATAGCCTTTTGGAAGATGCTCTTGCCAACCTGCGCGTTGGCCTTTGCCTTGCCGTTGACCAGTTCGGCCTGGAAGTGCGTGCGCAGCGTGTCGATGTGAATGCCATCGCGCACCAGTGCCGCGATCTGCTCAAAAGGCAGGCCAAAGCCCGACAAAGCCTCGACCTGTTTGCGTTCGTTTTCGGTTGGCACGAAGGCAGGTCGCCCTGCGTTTTCTCGTGCTCCACCGTTCTTTTTGCGACCATCTGCCTCTTTTTTAGGCGTTCGGGTCGATTTTTCAATCGTTTTTGCCATTCGTAACCTCCGCGAAAGGTTGTCCAGTTTCTGCGTGTGTGGCTATTTTGCCAGTGAAGTCCTGCCAACGCTTGACAATCACGTCGCAATACTTCGGGTCGAGTTCCATCAGACGCGCCACGCGCCCGTTCTTCTCGGCTGCGATCAGAGTAGTGCCGGAGCCACCAAAGCTGTCGAGCACGATATCGCCACCCTTGGTGTTGTTCAAAAGCTGGTACTCGAACAGCGCCACCGGCTTCATCGTCGGGTGCTCGCCATTGCGTGCAGGCTTGTCGAACTCCAGAATGGTGGTCTGCTTTCTGTCGGACGCCCAAAGATGAGCAGCGCCTTCTTTCCATCCATACAAGCAAGGTTCGTGCTGGAAGTGATAGTCTTTGCGCCCAAGGATGAGGCTGCTTTTCTTCCAGATCAGAATTTGGCTGACCTTCCAGCCTGCGTCCTTGGCAGCGCCAGTGAAGTTGTAGGTCTCAACATCGTTATACCAGATATAAAACACCGCCCCTGACTTCATGACCGTATCGGCTGCGGTGTAAGCATCGCGCAAGAATTGCCGGAACTGATCGTCGCCCATGCTGTCGTTTTGGATGGTCAGCTTTTCCTTGGTGCCACCCTCGTAGGCCACGTTGTAAGGCGGGTCTGTGAGCCACATATCGACCATCTGCCCTTCGCAGAGCTTGGCCAGGTCATCCACGCTGGTGCTGTCGCCACAGAGCAGGCGGTGCTGACCCATCACCCAGACGTCACCAGGCACTGTGACGGGGTTTTCAGGGACGGGCGGGGCTTCGTCGGGGTCGGTCAAGCCTTCGTTCACTTCCACCGGCATGAGGGCTTTGATTTCCTCGTCGGTGAATCCGGTCAACTCCAGATCAAATCCGAGGTCTCCAAGTTCGCCCAACTCCAGCGCCAGCAAATCGTTGTCCCAGCCTGCGTTCAAGGCCAGTTTGTTGTCCGCGATCACATAAGCACGCTTTTGTGCGTCCGACCAGTCCTTGGCGACCATGACCGGCAATGATGCCATTCCGAGTTTGCGTGCAGCCATCACGCGACCATGACCGGCAATGATGCTCCCGGCTTCGTCCACCAGCACAGCGGTCGTGAAGCCCCACTCTTTGATCGATGCAGCGATCTGGGCGACCTGTTCCTCGGAGTGCGTGCGCGAGTTCTTGGCGTATGGCACCAACTTCTCGATGGGCCACTGCTCGACTTTGTCGGCGGGGTTTGTTTTCTTTGTGTTCATTCGTGATACGCCTTCAAAAAGTAAGCAGCGGTGATGATGGCCAATGTCCAGGAGCCGATGGCGATGGCCACCAGCAATGCGAGGACTGCGACGAGTTCCTTGTGTTGCATTGTGGTCATTTGTGATTGTCCTCTTTTTCCAGTCGGTTGACCACCAGCTGGGCATACCCAACCAGGTCGACCCAGTTGTCGAGATAGTTCGGGTCACCGTTCAGGATGCGTGCGATTTTGTGTTGAATCATCTCGAGGGCTTCTTTTTGGTCATCGGCCAGACCGTCCCATCCTGATCGTTCGTGCATCACGGCCTTCAAGCCCTGTGCAATTTTGGCATGGCCTTGGAAAGACCCGTATCGGCTTTCCCGACCTGACAGCATCTCGTTCACGTTGGTTGTCATTTCAATTTTCCCATGGTTGGAGTTACAAGATCGTGCCATTTGCGATGGCATGCGCGGCAAAGGTAACTAGTGGGCCACCTGTCTGCTTCATCTCCGAATAAAAACTGAGGTGCCCAGTGGTGCAACTCACCTTCATTTAATCCGCAGACTTCGCAATTAATTTGTTTTCCGTTTTGCTCCATATATTTCTGTGTTCTGGTTTTAACCATTTTCAATTCGCCATATTCTGGGTCTGCATTTAATTTTTCTGCGATTTCCTTTTTCACGTATTTTGCAAATACAAAACCGCAGTTGCTGCAATACCAAGGAAATACCGTCGAACCTGACGCTGTGCGCGTCCACCCCACCTTCATGTCGATTGAATGGCATCTTTCACACTTATCCACAGATCGCCCCTTTCTGGGTCAAAGTTATCCACATCGTTGCTGGGACAATGGGACACACCCTATAGGTGTGTGTCCTGTCCTGTCCCAGTCTGCCGACGTCTTGTCCCAAGGACAAATGTCCCAGTTTGTCCCACCTTGTCCCATTTGTCCCAGTCATTTTTCAGCCTTCCTGAGCATCAAAGTTCCTGCCGTTGCTGCGTCACAGACCATCCATCCATGTTCGTGCGGAATAATTATTTGCGAATTAATCAGGTTATAAATTAATCGGCCCTTTTTGCTTTCCTGCGCATAAGTTTTTGCAGTCGATTCTGATAATCCTTCGTTCGACATTAAATAATCAATTAATGCGCTTCTTGAAATATATGGATTATCTTCTCGCTCCTCAGCGCCAGAAGCCCACCAAGCATTTGTGATTTTCCGAATATCTTTTTGAATTTCAGATTCTTTTTTCTCTTTCTTTTCGGGTGGGTTTTCTTCAATTTTGAAAACCGCCCCTTTAATTTCATCGCCATCTTCATCGACCCAGCCAAGCGGTACAACTTCGAGCTTTCCAAAGAAGGGCTGCGGAGGTTCTGCGTCCTTCATCTTCGTGCAGGCGATCTCGATGCTGCCTTCTGTCTTTGCCACCAAGATGGAGGCATCCAGCGATGCCTTCCAAGCCGATGAGCCTCGCGCCCGTTGCTTGGAGTCGGCTGCGTGTCCTGTGTGGTGGTTGAGGCAGATGCTGGCGCTCAAAGCCCTGGCGACGATGTTGCAGGCGTTGAGCATGTTGCGGGTGTCCTTGGCACTGTTCTCATCGCCTGACATGTGGTTGTTCACCGTGTCAATGAACAAGGCCACAGCGTCATCTTGAGTGACTTCTCGCACAGCATTGATGATCTGGGCTGCGGCGGCTGGGCTGTCAACGTCGATCGCCTTGTTTGAAATGAGCAGATTGTCCAGGCTTTGCACCCCATGCGCTTTGCACCAGGCTGTCACGCGCTGCCTGATGCCGTAGTTGCCTTCACCGGCCATGTAGACCACCACCCCTGCCTTGGTCTTATGTCCGTGCCATTGCAGGCCAGCAGCGATGTGGCAGGCCATGTCCAGGGTGATGAAGGTCTTGCCGACCCCAGATTCACCGTAGACCATGCAAACAGCGCTGTCCGGCATCCAGTTCTTGATGACCCACTTCAAAGGCGCAGGCTGGCTGAGGTAAGAGGTTGCGCGGGTGAAGTAGTACTCTTGCGTCTCGGCTTGTGTGGCGGCGAGGATTGCCTCGGCAGCCTCGTATCCCAATCCGGTGTCGGCTGCCACGTCCCCCTCGGGTTCGTAGCGTGCCACTGAGCGCACGATCTGGGACAACTCAGAAGATGGCAGTGGGATTTCGCAGCGGGTCTCGTTGGCAATGGACAGAGAGGCCATGATCTCGGCTTCGGTGAATCCGTAGCGTCGCATGACGCCACCCATCGCTGTCAGACCGTTGTTGCGGCTGCCCTGAATCAGACCGCCACCTGTCAAAACCTGCTGGCGCTCCGCAGGCTTTCGCAAGGCGCGGTAGGCTGTCATCCACTTGTCTGGCACTGTGAATGGTGCCACACCGTCAAATGGGTCGGATGAGGCTTCCCACTCGTAGCGCCTGCCCTCAATGGTGGACGGGTAGGCTACAAAGTAGCGTCCATCGGCCAGCAGATCGACCCCTTCGGTCAGCTTGCAAGACCTGATCTCTGGGTCGTACATCGCAATGTGGTGCTCGCCCCCACCGGCAGTCATTTGCATGGCTGCACCGTCTGGAACCTGCCCGTTGTCGTCAAGCCACTTTGACCAGGACTCATCGCCACCGTTGCGCGGGTCTACGTCGAAGACAACGATGCCGGAACGTTCGCCAGCTGCGATGCCGATGTTGAAGTCTGGGTTTTGTGCCCACCACCTAGCTATTTGCTCTGGGTCTGTTGTTGCATCCTTGACACCATGTTGCGTTGCAGGAACTTTCCCATTGGGAACCACTGGGATGACATGCCAGCCCCAAGAGGCATAAATGAGTGCTGCTTCAGCTTTGGTTGTCATCTTGGCGGCCTTCCAAGTAAGTGGACAATGCCAGCAGCACCTTGTATGTCGGGTTGGCATCTGGGTTGTCGCGCACCTCTCGGATGGTGTTGTAGTGCAGGCCTGTGGCCTCCGCAACCTTGGCTGGCATCCTGTCAGACAAGGCGTTGCGAATTTGCTCAAGGGTCATCATTTTTTGCGCCTCTGTAAAAAAAATTTGTTTTGGTGTTGACATCCTACATCGTTTTGTGGCACAGTGCAACCACTGCACGAACGGAATTGGCCGAAGGTGCAGCAACCAAACGAAGGAGTGCCAAATGGCAATCAATTTGAAGA
>VFQT010003343.1_pt1 | contig 14765 bp, 12 predicted proteins | sample 3512381 | NCBI WGS metagenome assembly VFQT01 (sample SAMN10412376, study PRJNA504923) | tailings metagenome | isolation source: Relicate 2 Philex TSF3 active mining site | place: Philippines: Tuba, Benguet | collected 2017-08-29 | reverse complement strand
GATCTGTTGGTCGGTGGGAATATCAGCTTCGAGCAGCACTTGCAAGCCGCCCTGCAGGTCGAGACCCAGTTTAGGCTCTACACTGCGTGAGAAAAGGGTTTCATTGTTCACCGGGTTGATGAGATTGATCTCGGTGCTTAGGTCGATCCATAAGGCAAGCGCGAGAATCACCACGATGAGGATGATGCGATTGGGTAAGTTACGTATCATGCGGTAAATATCTCCATCCACGAAAATGCCAGCCTGTGGCTGGCGCGGACGACATTATACTCCCGTTGTTTGAATTTTGGAGGGAAGTATGGACCGCCTCAGGCGGGAGAAAGGCTTGGTTTGGCAACCCAGGCAGGGTCCAAGCCTGAAGCGGGGAAAGGGTTGGGGTTAGAGTCGCTTTTTTAGGTAGGCGAGAGCTTGGGCGAGGACTCCGCTTTCGTCCTGTGTATTTGTGTTGATAATGATATTGGCGTGTTCGTATGCGTGGGAAAGCCGGCGGAGTTGCTCTTCGTGGTCGGCTGGGGTCCAGTTCAGTTTGCGGCGCTGGGTGGAGTTTTCAAAGGAGCATTCCAAAAAGATGAGAATATCTGGCTTGGTGATGATCTGCCACATTTGTTTTGCGTAAGAATGTTCCTGCGCGATGTGCCGACAGCGATAGCCGTGTTTTTCCAACCCTGCGATGAGCGTGGATTTGCCCGAACCGCAAGGACCCACAATGCCAATTAACGGAGAACTGCCAGCGTCACTGTCCATTATCGTGGAAGATCTTGTTTAACTGCTCTGGTCCACCAAGAATGGCAATGACATCGCCGGGGTGGATATCGGTTTTATCGGTGGGATGCATTTCAGAATGACCGTTCTTGCGGTGGAGTACGATGTTGAGGTGATAGTTATCTTCGATGTACCCAATGGTCTTATCAGCAAAGGGGGCTTTCTTTGTAACTGTAAGGCGGGCAAGGCTGAGAAGTTGACCTTCAACTGAGATCGGGTTGGTTACGTCCACTCCGGCTGCTGCGGCGGCAAAGACAGGAGCAGCCATTTCGGTGGCGCTAAGTGCAATGAAGGAAAATTGCTCTTGGAGGGCGTGTGCAAAGTCATCGTCAAAAATGCGGATGACCACTTGAATATTTGGATTGAGCGAACGCGCTTTGAGAGCTATCTGTAAATTCATTGAGTCATTCTGACTTGCCATGATGATGGTGCGTGCCTTTTTGATGTTGGCAGCTTCCAGAACGGAAGGGCGGGTGCCGTCGTCGTGAATGACGGGAACCCCTAGTTCTTTTATAGTGTTGACGGTATCGGCATCAGCATTGAATTCGATGACAACCAACGGTTCGCCCATCTCGTGCAGTTTGAGCGCAACGCGATATCCAAGATGACCTAGCCCGACAAGTATGATGTGATCTTGCATGGTTGATGCGACAGCCATTTCCCATTCCTTACTACGTGATTTTCGATTGAAGAATAGACTTCCAAAATCTGCCAAGCCTTGGGCAAGCACGCTCAAACCTATGACCGGCATAAGGAAGTGAAATATTTGAAGGAGAATATGATGTGGAAATTCGCGGTTGGCAGGCTGCAAAAATGTGGCGATGAGAACAATGTAAATCGACTCAGCGAGGCTGTAGACAGGTTCGTTTAACTTTTGCGAAAGGTAATGATACAGAAATCCACCGCCTATGATGGCAAATGAGAACCAAAACAGCGGGGTACGAAATTCCCGTAAAAGGATGGCTGTATCACGTATACCAGCCTGTATATGGCGCCAGCGATGTTTATCGATGAAGGGGTTTTTCTTATGCATTGATAGGCAGGCGTACGACCATTCGACGCACCTCATCACCAGCTCGCGGGGTGACACGCAGCACTAGCACACTTATATCGTCTCCTGGGCGGTTATCATCCAAGCGGACGGCTTCAGCGAGCAGGGTATCTGCCAGTTGTTGTGGAGATGGTTCCTGTTCTTCCAACACAAAGCGAAGGGTTTGGCGTACGTCCATTGGGGTCCCGCGTCGTTCTCCAGCATGGCTGATCCCATCGGAGAAGATGACAACGGTTAGACCAGGTTCAATGGTCAATTCTGTGATGAGTGGACGCACATTACGGGAAGTTCCCAGCGAGATACTTTCTTCGGTGTGGGGTTCGATCTCTTCGCCCCGGCAAATGAACATCGGAGCGGGATTGTTGCGGGTGAGGACAATGGTCTTGCTGTGCAGGTCTACAGAGGCGATATTGAGTGTACAGGTCACTTTACCCGCTCGCTCGGTGAAAAGGGCATCTGAGGCAGCACGGGCAGCTGCTCCATCGCGTACCCCTTCAGCGATCAGGCTGATGACTTTGCGAACCACCATCATTGAAACGGCTTTTGCCCCGCGTCCGCTGGTTTGACCATCGGCAAGCACAACCGATAACCCGCCAGTGGGGCGCTCGATCACTTCGAGCGTGTCCCCGCTTTCGGAAACCGCATATTTGTTGACCTTCGCGACCGCGATTTGGATTTCCATGCAAAGGATTTTACATCGAATTCGCCTTGACGTCACTGCCTCCCGCATATATAATCAGCGGGCTTAACAAAACCAATCCAGACGGGCGTGCGCCCGTCTGATGTATGTATAAAGGAGAACGTTTCATGACCCCACATCCAAAGCGCAAACACTCAAAGGGACGCCGGGATCGCCGCCGCTCTCAGGATGCTTTGAGCGCTGCCAACCTCGTAACCTGTTCCAACTGCGGAAACAAGCGCCTGCCGCATGTTGTCTGCCCGAACTGTGGCTATTTCAAGGGACGCGAAGTTGTTCAGGTCAAAAAAGAAAAGAAATCGGCTGAATAATCGCAACGGGTCGTGAAACTCACGACCCGTTTGTGTTTAAGTATGAAGTTTATAAGGGGGCTATTCTGAAGCACCGTCTGCACTTAGGCATGAAGGTGGAGTTGGCACTTCGTTCCAAAATCGTTCAGAGACCCAGATAATGGCATTCAGCAGGGTGGAGTTGAGCTGCTCACCGATATACTGACGATATTCCGCATCACTCAGCGGACGGTTCACAATTCCGCAAGCGATGTCATACCAATCCGCTTTTTCCAAATTCCATTGAATCAGCTGCCCATCCGCGCTGGAGGAGATCAGGATGGTGTCTGAAAGGAAGATGACGTTATAAACGGCTGTATCGCTGCCTGTGAGGGGTGTCCCGATTATTTGTGGTTGACAGGTGTCTTTATCCCATTCCTTTGAGCAGCGGGCTGCGTCGAATTGCCAGAGCAGAACGGTGTTGTTATTCGTTGCGCTTGCCATCCAATCTCCGCCGGGGCGGAAGGCAACCGCTTCCATGCTTTCGTTCAATCCAAGCACGGGCGGCGTGTGTTCTCCGCTGTTCACATCCCAGACCAGCAATGTTTTATCGTCACTGGTGGAAGCCAAAAATTCAGGATATTTTGGGTTGGGTGTGATCAAGTTGACCGCAGAACCATGCCCGGTGAGCAAGTTTGCGGTGGGGATGGTGACTGGATTGGTTAAAGGGTAGGAAAAAATATCGGTCGAGTAACCAGCTACAAACAAGCTTGAACCGGAATCATTGAAGGTCAGCGTATAAACGCCATCCTCATGTTTTATGGGGTCTGTGAGCAATTTGTGCGTTGTAGTATCCCATATTTTGACGGTTTGATCGAAACTGGCTGAGGCGAGCCAGCGATCATCTGGGCTGAAGGCAAGGGACCAGATCTCAGAAGCATGAGCATTGTTGATCTTCCAAAGTTCTTTTCCGGTTTGAGCATCCCAAATACGAATGGCATTGTCTGTATAGCCTGACGATGCCAGCCATTTATTATTGTTGCTATAAATGAGAGAGAGTACACCACCTGCATGATTTAGTTCTCTTTCATTGCTAAGTTCGCTCCCATCGAAATCCCAGATATGTATATAGCCGGAAAGATCGGCAGCAGCGAAATGTTTACCATCGGGGGAAACCGCCATTGCCCAAACCGCACTATCCAGTTTTTTGAAGGGAGTGCCAAGCTGGCTGGCTTGCTCCACGTTCCAAAGGATCAAGGTTTTATCTGAACTGCCCGTCGCGAGTTGTGAGCCGTCTGGGCTGTAAGCGGCTGCCCAAATGGAATTGGAATGACCTGTGAGAGAATCCATTAACTCAAGTTGCCAGGTTTGGTCTTCGTTTTGAATGGGCTGCCAGATACGCACTGTATTGTCCCAACTGGCGGATGCGATTTGACCAGTCTTTGGATTGAATGAGACGCTACTCACTGTATTGATGTGACCACCTTCATTCCCTCCTACAGACCTTGCAAGTAAGGCACCTGAAGCGGTATTCCACAGCCATACGCGATGGTCTGTGCTGCCAGAGGCGAGAAGGGTTCCATCGGTATTAAAAGCAACACCGCGAATATCCGTTTCGCCGTCACCGTTTAGTTTGCAAACAGAGTCTTCATTTGTCTCTGCGTCTCCAAATGCACATGCGTGAAACTTGGTTTCCTTGGTTTTCAGATCCCAGACAGTTATATTTCCATCTTCACTGCCAGCTGCCAACATGTCGTTTGCAGGAGAAATGGCAATATCCAGAATTCTCACAGTTTCATCTTCGGTTGGAATGTTGAATATAATCGCTTCATTCTTTTTGCCTGTGGAAGCATCCCAAAAGGTGATCTGAGAGCCGGCAGAGATGGCGATAAATTCACGTCCATTCAGTTTTACAAACTCAAGGTTGCGGGCTTTATTATCAATGTCGAACTCCAAAATCGGTTCACAACAGGTTTCAGAGTTCCACACAAAGATCTTCTTTTCGTCCCCCACGGCGGCGAGGCGTTTGCTATCTGGGCTGAAGGCAACCCCCAAAAGACGCTGTGTTCCACCGCTGAATTGTTGACTGGCAATCGGACTTTCATTGGATGTTAGGTCCCAAACAGTAACAATGCCCGTGTCGTTGATGGCATTTCCAGTTGCCGCAACCCAATGTCCATCTGCGCTGAACGATATGGAACGAATGTCGCCTTCATGAGCACGCAAATAGGTATCAAGTTGCGGAACGCTGTTGATACTGGTGACCAGACTGCCGAGTCTTGCCGGGTCAGAATCTCCCAACGTATCTGCAATGTAATTTGACTCAAGACTGAGCAACAGGGAAAGATCGGGCTGAGTGTCTACAAAATTTATGGATTGCGCTGCCAATTGACTGGCAAGAGCCTGCTGGCTTTTTCGCACGGCTTCCACACCACCGAATACAGCTGCAATTGCCAGCAAAATGGATACAACCAACGCTGCGCTGACACCGATCAACGTATTACGCTGACGGCGTGTGGCATCCTGTCGACTCGCGAAAATATATTCATTTTGAAGCGGCGTCGGATGTGGGACTTTGGCTTCAGAACTTTTCGAAAGCCATAATTCAGCATCTTGCAATTCACTTCCGCGCAAGAGATAGCTTGGATCTTGCTTTTTGGTATTCCATTCATTGGAACGTTTCAAAAGAAATGTATGTTGCTTTACCCAATCGAGGTCGGTATCTATTGCCTCGAGCAATTTCTGCATGGCAATTTTGGGATCATCTGTTTCTCGGTAAAAGATCCAATTCAATGATGCCAATTCAGGGGGAGATAATTTCGGGTCCACATTCTGGTGGATGATCGGGAAAAGACGCTTGTTGTATTCAACCGCGATCTGCAATTCTTTGCGGCACTCGTTTGAGATCACCCAATCGGGGCTGAGGATAAAAATGACAGCATTCGCTGCTTCGATCCCCTTGCGGATCTCATCTTCCCATTTTGAAGAGGGGGGAATGTTATTCCAATCCACCCAGAGTCGTTCGGCGGGGTAATTATTCTCCGCTAATGACTTAATAAATTCTTCTGTAAACTCCTTGTTCCGGCGGGAATAAGAAATGAAAAGCTCTGTCATGATGGATCTCCTTGAAGCATGGTATGTTGTGAGGGGAGCTTTAGGCTGTATTTGATTATTAATTCAAAAAAATTTTGCAATGATATTGCAATTTTACACTACCAAGGCGTGACCTTATTTGCAAATTTGTGTTTAATAGCCATGCCTAACAATGCTGTAAATATTCAAAGAACCATTAAAGTAAGCCTCAAGGAGAAGGAATGAAATTAGATCTAAAAACCACAGCCTTTGTTTTCCCGGGACAGGGTTCCCAAGCCGTTGGAATGGGAAAAGCTCTTGCTGAAGAACAATCCATAGCCCGTGATACCTTTGCCGAAGCAGATTCGATCCTTGGTTTTGCACTTTCCAACCTTATGTGGAATGGACCTGACACCGACTTAAATGACACGGTCAACACCCAACCCGCTCTCTTCGTCCATTCCATTGCCTCGTTCCGCACTTTTACCCGCCTCTTCCCGGACCTCGAGCCTGCTGCTGTTGCCGGGCATTCTCTTGGTGAGTTATCGGCTCTGACTGCTTCTGGAGCTTTATCCTTCGAAGACGGTTTGCGGCTTGTCCGCAAACGTGGCGAATTGATGAAGCGCGCCGGTGAACTTGCTCCCGGAAGCATGGCTGCCATCCTCGGGGTCGATATTCCTACCCTTGATAAAGTCTGTGCGGAAGCAAGCACAGGAGATGAATTGGCTCAGGTTGCGAACGACAATTGCCCAGGGCAGGTTGTTATCTCTGGTGCGAAAGCCGCTGTGGAGCGCGCCATGGCAGGTGCAAAAGCCGCTGGTGCCAAACGAGCTTTACCGCTTGCTGTATCCATTGCGGCGCATTCGCCGTTGATGAGTTCCATTCAGGAAGAATGGAATCAAGCTGTGGATGCCGCTTTGATGAACCAGCCGAAGATTCCGGTCATTGGAAATGTCCACGCCTCCGTGCTCAAAGCTGCAGACGATGCCCGTGCCGATATCAAAGCCCAAATGCAGTCCCGCGTGAAGTGGACGGATAGTGTGAAAGTTATGAGTGACATGGGTGTCAAGTCATTCGTTGAAGTGGGGACCGGTTCTGTTTTGGGCGGATTGGTGAAACGTATCGCCAGTGAAGCGGTCAGTTATCCACTTGGGAACCCGCAAGATTTCGCGGCGCTGGAATAACCAAGTTTGAATTGCAAAGTGGCAGTTGCTTTCCGGTACAATAAAGCGACTGCCACTTTTTGATTCAGGACCTTCCATGAAAAAGAAACTTGCCCTTCTCCTGATCTTTGCTTTTATTGTTTCCTGCGCTCCATTGGATCTTGATACACCTTATGTGCCTGTAACGCAAATTTCCTTTTTTGCCAGCGATACCCCTGCACCTTTCATCGTTCCAGTGACAGAAACGCCGCAGATCATTATCCCAGTCACTGAAACTCCCCTGGTTGAACAACCTGTTTTGGCTACCGATACTCCTATGCCAGTCTCAACCTGGTGGGAGGTATATTTCACTGATCCGCTGACCATCAACGACCCTAATAACCCAGCTGGTTCTGTCGAAGAAAAGTTACTTTCATTTATCAATGCTGCACAGACGAGCATCCACATCGCGTCTTTTGAATTCAACCTGCCGCGCGTAGCCGATGCGTTGATCGCTGCCAAAGCCCGCGGCGTGGATGTACGCTGGGTCACCGACGATGAGAACGGGTTGGAAATAGATGGCAACGAGAACCGGGGGCAGTTCACCCGTCTGATGGCGGGCGGAGTGGAGATTAAGGATGACGCGCGGTCTGCTTTGATGCACAATAAATTCTGGATCTTCGACCGTCAAACCACATGGACCGGATCCACCAATATCACTGTCAATGGGATCTATAAGCAGAATAATAATGTGATCGTGTTCCACTCACCAGAAATCGCTTCAATTTATGAGCGCGAATGGGAGGAGTTATGGACCGGGCAATTGGGGCGGCGTGCGCCTTCGACGGTCAATAATCAATGGGCGATCTTGAATGGAACACCGATCCAGATTCTGTTTTCACCCGAAGATGGGGCAGTAGGTAGTTTGATTGCAATACTAGCCGATGCCCAATCCAGCATTCGATTTCTCGCCTTTAGTTTTACAGATTATCCCATGGCGCAAACCATGATCGACCGCGCTAAAACTGGTGTGGATGTGCAAGGCGTATTTGAGACCTTTGGTAGTAACAGTCCACGTTCGGAGTTGAAGACGTTGTGGTGTGCGGGCTTGCAGGTACGACAGGATGGCAATAGCAGTTTTCTGCATGATAAGGTCATCATTATTGATGAAAGTATCGTAGTGACTGGGTCACTCAATTTTTCATCCAGTGCCGATGAGGACAATGAAGAGAACGTGCTAATTATTGATAACCCCGAGATCGCAGCTCTTTATTTGCAGGAATATCAAAAGAATTGGGATATGGCAATGAGCGTTCCTGCCGGGGCGTTTACTTGTGAATAGCGGTATAATCTCGTTATGAACAAGTTGGCTGACAATACAAATTGTCAGCGTGGCAACTGCCGCGGTTATATAGGTACATCTGGTCAGAGGAGAGAATCCCTGACCAGATTTTATTTTAAGCCCGGATAATGCTGTGATTATTCAGGTGAAAATCAAGGAGAACCATGAAACTTAGCAAACTTGCCATCGAGATCGCCGAATCCCCGACCTTTGCTTTGAACGAAGAAGCGCGTCTTTTGAAAGAACGCGGCGAAGCCGTTATTAACTTGGGGATCGGTGAGCCGAAGAACAAAACGCCCATTGCGGCGATGTTAGCTTCTGGCGCGAAACTTTCCAGTGGGGAGATCAAGTACACCCCGCCCGATGGTTTGCCTGCCATGAAAAAGGCGGTCATCCGCTATACCGAGGAAAATTACAACCGCCTCGTTGCTCCTGAAAATGTGATCATTACCAATGGGGCAAAGCAATCGTTGTTCAATATTTTCTACTCCATTTTGAACCCGCAGGATGAAGTCATCATGATCGCTCCGTATTGGGTTTCCTATGCGGAAATGATCAAGATGTGCATGGGCATTCCTGTGGTGGTGACTCCTGAAGATGGGACCTTCGTTCCGCGTTTTGAAGACATCGAACGCGCAGTGACCTCTTCCACACGGGCGATTATCGTCAATAGCCCAAACAATCCTTCCGGCGCCATTTACCCGCCTGAGCTGATCGATAAGATCGTGAATATGTGCGAGAAAAAAGGCATCTTCATGATCTGTGACGATATTTATCATAAATTGACCTTTGACCGTAACGTGGCGATACCTGCCTGGACCTTCGCGAAAAAAGATATTGAAGATTCACATATTATCGTTGTGAATGGTGTTGCCAAACTCTACGGTATGACCGGTTTCCGCATTGGTTGGGTGGTGGCTCCACGTGCATTGATCAAGGTAATGACCAATGTCATCGCGCAGACGACTTCCTGTGTTTCTCCGCTTGCGCAGGCGGCGGCAGAAGGTGCTTTGAACGGTTTGCAATCTGTGGTGGAAGCGCTGCGTTTACAAATTCAGAACAACCGCGACGTGGTCTTGCAAGAAATGCGTACCTTCAATGGAGCGCGTCTCATCGAGCCGAAGGGCACTTTCTATGCATTGCCGGATATTCGTGCGTTCAACAACAACTCTGTCGAAGTCTCCCGTTTCTTATTGAAGAAAGCAATGGTGGTGACCGTTCCCGGCAAGGAATTCGGCATGGAAGGGCATATCCGCCTTTCATTTGCGGGAAGTGTGAAAGACATCACCGAAGGCATTGCCCGCATCAAATGGGCGCTCGACCCGACCTCGCCAAATGAAATTTATATTGGCGATAAGAAGATGATCCGTGATTGGATGTAGAGGGAACCATGAATAATTTACTGAATATCAAAACACCTGCTGAAGCGACAGCCCAAGTCCGCAAGGCAGATTACAACTTATCGAATAACGGAATTGGGAATTTGCGCCTTGCTTATTGGAACCTTCCTACAGAAGCTTTAGTCGAAGAAGCGACCTTCCGCAACGAAGGTGCTGTTGTGGCTGGCGGCGCATATGTGGCGAACACGGGCAAGCATACAGCTCGCAGCGCTAACGATAAATTTGTGGTGCGTCACACAGACTCTGAAAATAACATTTGGTGGGGTGTGTACAACCGTCCATTTGAGGCAACCAAATTCGAAGTGCTCTATGACCGCATGCTGGGTTTCCTGCAGGGACGCGATGTCTTCGTACAGGACGTTTATGCGGGAGCAGATGAAGCTTACCGTTTGCCCGTCCGCATTGTGACAGAGCTGGCGTGGCACAGTCATTTTGTGCGCAATATGTTTATCCTGCCGCAGTCGCTCGAAGAGTACAAACGATTCGTGCCAGAGTTTACGATCATCTCCATGCCATCTTTCAAAGGCGCACCAGCAGTGGACAGCACAAATAGCGAAACCTTTATTTGTCTTTCTTTTGAGAAGAAACTTGCCATTATCGGCAACACAGCTTATGCGGGCGAGATCAAGAAATCGGTCTTCACGATTTTGAATTACCTGCTTCCGCTTGAAGGTGTGCTTTCGATGCACTGCTCGGCGAACGTCAACCCGAAGGACCCAGATGATGTGGCACTCTTCTTCGGTTTGAGCGGAACTGGCAAGACGACCCTCTCCGCGGACCCGAACCGCCGCCTCATTGGGGACGATGAGCATGGCTGGAGCGACAATGGCGTTTTCAACTTTGAAGGCGGATGCTACGCAAAAGTGATCGGCTTATCTGAAACAGCGGAACCTGAGATCTATGCCACAACCAAGCGTTTTGGGACAATTCTCGAGAATGTACCTTATGACCCGATCACACGTCTCATTGATCTGGATGATGACACCCTAACTGAGAACACTCGTGCATCCTATCCATTGGAGTTCATCTACAACGCCGTCCCGGAGAAAAAGGCTGGGCATCCGAAGAACGTCATCCTCCTTACCTGTGATGCGAGCGGAGTTATGCCTCCCATCGCGCGGTTGACTCCCAATCAGGCGTTGTATCAATTCATCAGTGGGTACACATCCAAAATCGCAGGCACAGAAGTCGGCTTGGGAAAAGAACCGGAGATCACCTTCAGCGCCTGCTTCGGCGGACCATTCATGGTGCATCATCCTTATAAGTATGCTGAGTTGCTAAAACGCAAAATCGAGCGCTATGATGTGACTTGTTGGCTGGTCAACACCGGCTGGGTCGGTGGACCATACGGCATTGGCAAGCGAATTTCGATCAGGCATACTCGCGCTTTGCTCAATGCTGCGCTGGACGGCAAATTGAAGGATGTCGAATTCACCAAGGACCCCATCTTTGGCTTTGAAGTGCCCAAGACCTGCCCGAATGTGCCTGATGAGGTCTTGATCCCGTCATCCTCCTGGGCAGACAAAAAAGAATATGACCGCCGCTATAAAGACCTGGCGATGCGCTTCAAACAGAACTTTGGCAAGTTCACAGATGGAACTCCACAAGAAGTGATCGAGGCAGGACCGATAGTGTAGTGTATCCAAAAGGCAGTCATCTTCAAGGTGACTGCCTTTTTTGTTAGAAAGGAGAATTTTCATGTCCCGTTCAAAACTTTTGTTCACCGTCTTAAGTCGATTGATAGCCGGTGTCGTCATGTTCGCTTTACTGTTCTTTCTCCCGGCAGGGACATGGCGCTATTGGCAGGCATGGATGTACATTGGTGTTCTCATCATCCCCATGTTTTTCGTGCTGGCTTATTTCATGAAAAACGATCCAGCCCTTCTTGAACGCCGTATGAAAATGCGTGAAGAACGTAAAGAACAGCGCAAGATCATTCAGGCTTCGGGCATTGTTTTTGTACTGATATACATCTTGCCCGGATTTGACATCCGCTATGGCTGGTCGAACATGCCTGCCTGGGTATCCATCACGGCTGGAGTTGTAATGTTCCTTAGCTATATGCTAGTATTCCGAACCATGCAGGTGAATAGTTTTCTGTCACGTGTCATTGAGGTCGCTGAAGATCAGAGGGTAATTGATACCGATGTGTACGGCATTGTCCGCCACCCCATGTATGTTGGAATGATCGTGCTATATGCTATTTCACCGATAGTACTTGGATCGTGGTGGGCGGTCATACCGGCATTGGTGATCATCCCTGTTATTGTTGCGCGGATTCTTGATGAAGAAAAGGCACTCGAACAGGATTTACCCGGTTACGTGGAATATAAGCAGAAGGTCAAATATCGATTGATACCTTTCGTGTGGTAAAAAAGATCATAGTCACATAAGATAAAAAAACAGCCCTGTGATTTCACAGGGCTGTTCACTATTACTTGTACATCGTCGCAGCTACAGGTTTAGCAAGCGCGCCGGTCTTGGCATTGCGCATCGCCCGCTCGAAAGCGCGGCGCTCTGCCTTTTGGGCATCAATGCGGCGCTGGACATGCGGTGAAAAGAAACCTGCATAGCGTTTCTGAAGTTCCGGTCTATGCCAGTCGTTTCCGCCTACGCGCCCGCGGCAGTTTGGTGCGCCGCACAGGCAGTCGAACTCATCGTAGGGCATGGTATCGCACATGGCATAATCGAAACAAACTTCCTCGCCGATCTGGATGTCGCGCATGGCAACAAGTCCAATCTGGCCCGAAAGACCTGCGTTCGGGTTGCACGAGTGATTGACATAATCTCCCTCACCAATGGGGCGCGGTACCAGGAAATGACGATCTTCAACCTGGAGGCACAACATGCGCTCACGTTCGGGTAGGTGGATAAAGGTCTCCCATTCATACACAACGCCGCCGAAAACAGCAATTAACTCGCCCTTCTTAATGGGTTCGAGAGCGAAAATGCTGTTCCCGCTTTTATCGGCTTTCAGGCGACCTTCCAACTTAGAAGACAGATAGGAACTCGGTTGCTTGGACATTCATATAATCACCTTTCGTTTCATGGATTAAAGATTAACAGCGCCTCCCGCGGTGGACGAGCCGCGAAAAACGCCATTGATAAGTGAATGATACATCAAATAGCCTGCATGTAAAGGTTTTTAATCATTCAGATTATGGTAATTCTGTTAATGAATCGTTATTGCATCATCCCCTTCAATTCAAATTCGATATCTGATGAACTTCCTGGATGCAAAATTGGTACAGTGGAATCAGGACCATCTCACGCTTCATACCCCGCTCAAAATTAATTCTAACCATTCCACTCTACTTTCCCCGATTCATTCTCACTTATGGTTACCTTCACTCGATCCAATTCGCTCCCCAATCAGGTTCCGGGTCATTTGTGATCTGCCTCAAACCAGACCCATCTGCTTCCATAATGTAAAGATCGGCTTGATCATTATTCCGAAGCGAATTGAAGACGATGTATTGCCCGTCCGGTGAATAAGATGCACCCGCATTGTTCCCGCCATCTGTCAATTGAACAAATGCCCCGCTGGCAACATCAACTTTGAAAATGTCTTTATCCCCAAACGGGCCCGCATGGATCAGGAGCGATGTTCCATCCGGTGACCAATCGACACTACCGCCAATACCTTGCAGTCCTTGAGATATTTTCAGGTGATTTCTTCCGCTTGTGTCCATGGTGAAGATCTCATACTCTTGCGGGACCCCCGTGTTCATGGCATAAGCGATCTTTTCGCCAATTGGCGACCAGGATACTGAAACAATATCTCCTGTCCCCGTATAAACCAAACGTGGATTCAGCCCATCTGAATTCACCATCCAAATTGCAGTGGGGTTTTCTCCCACCCTGTTGGCAAAGACAATGGCACGACCATCGGGCGAAAAATCAGGCGAGATGACATTTCCCACGTTCGCAGTCACCTGAAATACTTCGCGTTCGGCAAAGTTCAATACAAAGAAATCAAAATTGGGTCCAGATCGGTTGGATGCGAAGAGAATCGAGGAGCGGTCTGGTGTGAAAATGGGGTAGTAATTGCTGGCTGCCATATCTGTGAGTTGCACAAGGTCCGTGCCGTCACTGTTCATCATGCAGAGCTGGTTAAAATCGCCGCGGGTGCAGGTGAACACGATCCGCCCGCCATTGGTCAGCGTGGGGCGGGGGGTGAAGGAGGCGGTTGGCGGTGGGGTGTAATTTATCGGGATGGGGCTGAAAATGATGGGTGTAGGTAAGACCGTCTCTGCGGCAGGGCGAATGAAAAAGAAAAGAGAGAGGAACCCTGCTACGATGATAAATAAAATTATTGGAACAACTCCAATGCGGCGAGTTTGTTTTTTCTTTGGTCCTGAAATTGCAGCCAAGCGTTCTTCAAGTGGAATGGCATCGGCGCTGACCGCGAACGGCTTGGGTGGGGGGAGATAGGTCCAGTCATTGAATGCGGCTGATATAACTGGGGCAGCTTCGGGAGTAGCGCGAGTCGGAACTTTATCCAAAGGGAGATGAATTGCAAGGGCAAGGGATGAGATAAGTTCGGTGGTTGTTTTAAGGCGGTCTTCAGGGTTTTTGCGAAGTGCCCAAAGGAGCATGCGCGAAAAATTATCGGGGATATCACGGTTCAGGGTGGCAGGTGCAGGTGGAGTTCCATCTAGATGCGTTTTACGGATCGAGTCGCTGGTTTTTGGCGCGGACTTGCCGTTGATCCAATGTCCGGTGGTCAACTCGTAGAGGATCACGGCCAAGGAATAAATATCTGCAGCAGTGGTGAGGTTTTCTTTGTGGAGTTGTTCGGGAGATGAATAAAGGGGTGGATATTTACTTAAGTTGAGTTCAGGTTTTGTCTTGGCAGGTTTTGCACCAGCAAACCCGCACAAGATGGCTTCGCCGCGTTTGTTTATGCGGATGAATTCAGGCACAAGATGAAGATGCAAAAGATTTTGTTTGTGTAGAGCTTCAAGCCCATCACAGATTGCTTTTGCAATAATCAAAGTTTCGCTTGCACTCAGCCGCCCACGCTCATA
>VFQT010003342.1_pt1 | contig 14769 bp, 25 predicted proteins | sample 3512381 | NCBI WGS metagenome assembly VFQT01 (sample SAMN10412376, study PRJNA504923) | tailings metagenome | isolation source: Relicate 2 Philex TSF3 active mining site | place: Philippines: Tuba, Benguet | collected 2017-08-29 | reverse complement strand
TGAAGGCGGACGGACCGTCGGCGCAGGCGTCGTGACGAAAATCGTGGAGTAAGGCCTGCGAAGGCCTTCCGGCCAAGCGCCCCTTGGGCGCTTGCGCCGTTTCCCGAGTGGTAGACTGTTGCACGAACTGGGATGTTACCCATGAACGGACAGAATATCCGGATCCGGTTGAAAGCGTTCGATCATCGCGTCCTCGATGCGTCGACGCGTGAGATCGTGAACACGGCAAAGCGGACCGGCGCTGAGGTTCGGGGCCCCATCCCGTTGCCGACGCGCATCGAGCGCTTCACGGTCAACCGGTCGCCGCACATCGACAAGAAGAGCCGCGAGCAGTTCGAGATGCGCACTCACAAGCGCCTCCTGGACATCGTGGATCCCACCCCGCAGACGGTCGACGCGCTTATGAAGCTCGACCTCGCCGCGGGCGTGGACGTCGAGATCAAGCTTTGAGATTCGCGCTGGGCACGTGAGGCCGCGCCTCAGGCGGTTCGGCTGACACAAGCTCAAGATTGAGGAAAGGAATGCACGGCATGCGTTCCGGAGTGATCGCACAGAAGGTCGGCATGACGCGGATCTTCACGGAGGCTGGCGAGCATGTGCCCGTCACCGTCCTGAAGCTCGATAACGTGCAGGTCCTTGCTCACCGTACCGACGAGAAGAACGGGTATACCGCTCTGCAGCTCGGCGCTGGCAAGCGCAAGCCGTCGCGCGTCACTAAGGCTGAGCGTGAAGGCTTCGCCAAGGTGCATGTCGAGCCGAAGCGCCGCGTCGTCGAGTTCCGGGTCAGCCCGGACAACCTCATCGAAGTCGGCTCGGTCATCACGGCCAACCACTTCGTGAAGGGTCAGCTCGTCGACGTGACCGGCACGAACCAGGGCAAGGGCTTCCAGGGTCCGATGAAGCGCTGGAACTTCGGCGGTCTGCGCGCCACGCACGGCGTGTCGGTCAGCCACCGCAGCCACGGCTCTACTGGCCAACGCCAGGACCCCGGGAAGGTGTTCAAGGGCAAGAAGATGGCCGGCCACATGGGTTCGGAGCGTGTCACGACGCTGAATCTGGAAGTGGTCGGGACGGACGTCGATCGCGGTCTGGTGCTCGTTCGTGGCGCTGTACCGGGAGTGAAGGGCGGTTGGGTGCTCGTGCGCGACGCGATCAAGCGGCCGCTGCCGACCGACGTCCCCAAGCCCGGTGCGTTCCGCAAGGCCGAGCCGGTCGCCGCCTCTCAGAGCAAGGAGCAAGCCTGATGCGCACCGAGGTAACGACGCTCGATGCGACCGCAGCCGGCTCGCTCGAGTTGAATGATGCGATCTTCAATCTCGAGCCGAGGCCGGACCTTCTGCACCGCATGGTGCGCTGGCAGCAGCTCAAGCGCATGGCGGGAACGCATCATGCCCAGGACCGGTCGGAAGTGACCGTAACGGGTAAGAAGTTCGTCAAGCAGAAGGGCAGCGGCGGCGCACGTCACGGCGACAAGTCCGCTCCGCAGTTCCGCGGCGGCGGCAAGGCGTTCGGGCCCAAGCCCCGCAGCCACGCCATCGACCTGCCGAAGAAGGTGCGCGCCCTGGCTTTGCGCCACGCCCTTTCGACGAAGGCGAAGGCCGGCGAGCTGATCGTGCTGGAGAAGGCCGAGGCGCCGGAAGGCAAGACGAAGGCGCTGAAGGCGCGTTTCGACAAGCTGGGGCTGGTCAACGCGCTCTTCATCGACGGAAGCAACCTCGATGTGGGCTTTGCGCGCGCCGCGCGGAACATTCCTAACATCGACGTCCTGCCGATCGAGGGCATCAACGTCTACGACATCTTGCGCCGCAAGAAGCTCGTTTTGACGAAGGCGGCTGTCACGGCGCTGGAGGAGCGGTTCAAATGACCAAGAACCTCAAAGCCTACGACATCATCCGCTCTCCCGTGATCACGGAGAAGGCGACGCTGACCTCCGAGGCGAACCAGGTGATCTTCAACGTGGCGCGCAACGCCACGAAGCCAGAGATCAAGCAGGCGGTGGAGCAGCTCTTCAACGTGAAGGTGAAGGCTGTGAACACGCTGGTCCGCAAGGGCAAGATGAAGGCCTTCCGTGGCATCATTTCTCGTCAGAGCGATGTCAAGAAGGCGTTCGTCACGCTCGAGGAAGGTCATTCCATCGACGTGACGACGGGCGTCTAGGAGATCGTAAGTCATGGCACTCAAGACATTCCGACCGACCTCGCCCGGCCTGCGTCAGCTCGTGATCGTCGATCGCAGCCACCTCTGGAAGGGCGCTCCGGTCAAGATGCTCGTCGAGGGCAAGTCGAAGTCCGGCGGCCGTAACCATCATGGTCGTATCACGACGCGCCACATCGGCGGTGGGCACAAGCAGTCCTATCGTCTCGTAGACTTCCGTCGTCGCAAGGCAGACGTGCCGGCAGTCGTCGAGCGCCTCGAGTACGATCCGAATCGGACGGCCTTCATCGCGTTGATCAAGTACGAGGACGGCAAGCAGTCGTACATCCTTGCGCCCCAACGCTTGGCAGTCGGCGACAAGGTCGTTTCGGGAGCGAAGGTCGACGTGAAGCCCGGCAACGCGATGCCGCTGTCGGCGATGCCGATCGGCACCATCGTGCACAACGTGGAGCTGAAGCCCGGACGCGGCGGCCAGATGGCCCGCTCCGCTGGAACCTATGCCCAGCTCGTCGGCCGCGATAGCGGCTGGGCGATCCTGAAGCTGAGCTCCGGCGAAACCCGTCAGGTTCGCCACGAGTGCATGGCGAGCGTCGGCGCCGTCTCCAACCCGGACCACACCAACGTGTCGGTCGGTAAGGCCGGTCGTACGCGGTGGAAGGGCACGCGCCCGACGGTGCGCTCGGTGATGATGAACCCGGTCGACCATCCGAACGGCGGTCGTACGAAGGGCGGCAAGCACTGGGCGACGCCTTGGGGCAAGCCGACGAAGGGTTACAAGACCCGCAAGAACAAGGCGACGGACAAGTACATCGTCCGGTCGCGCGCAAAGGCCTAAGTCAGCGGACGCTGAGGGAGCAAAAGAATGGCACGCTCGGTTTGGAAAGGTCCGTTCGTCGACGGCTACGTCTTGCGAAAGGCGGAGAAGGTCAGGGCGTCTGGACGTAACGAGATCATCCGGATCTGGTCGCGCCGGTCGACCATCCTTCCGCAGTTCGTCGGCCTGACGTTCGGCGTCTACAACGGTCACAAGCACATCCCCGTCTCCGTAAACGAGGACATGGTCGGCCACAAGTTCGGCGAGTTCTCGCCGACGCGCTCGTTCCATGGCCACAGCGGTGACAAGAAGGCCGCGAAGGGCAAGTAAGATGGGCAAGGCTAGGAACGAACGGCGCCAGGCCGAAAACGAGGCGAAGGCGGTGGCTCGCAATCTGCGCATCTCGCCGCAGAAGCTGAACCTCGTCGCGCAGCTGATCCGTGGCAAGAAGGTCGATCAGGCGATCGCCGAGCTGGAGTTCTCGCGTAAGCGGATCGCCGGCGACGTTCGCAAGTGCGTGATGAGCGCGGTCGCCAACGCAGAGAACAACCATGGCCTTGACGTCAACGACTTGGTCGTGGCCGAGGCGTGGGTCGGCAAGAACATGGTGCTGAAGCGCTTCCATGCCCGCGGCCGCGGTCGCGGCGCGCGAGTGCTGAAGCCCTTCGCCGAGATCACGGTTGTTGTACGCGAAGTTGCCGCCAAGGCGGCAGAGGAGCAGAACTGATGGGTCACAAAGTCAACCCCGTAGGGCTTCGCGTCGGCATCAACCGCACGTGGGACAGCCGCTGGTTCGCCAACCGCGCTGACTACGGCAAGCTCCTGCATGAGGACATGGCGATCCGCCGGCACATCATGGCGCAGCAGCGCCAGGCCGGCATTGCCAAGGTCGTGATCGAGCGCCCGCACCGCAAGTGCCGCGTCACTGTACATTCTGCGCGTCCGGGCATTCTCATCGGCAAGAAGGGCGCCGACATCGAGAAGTTGCGCAGCGAGCTGGCTAAGCTGACGTCGTCCGAGGTCCACCTCAACATCGTCGAGGTGCGCAAGCCCGAGATCGACGCGACGCTGGTGGCTGAAACCATCGCACAGCAGCTGGAGCGCCGCGTTGCGTTCCGCCGCGCCATGAAGCGCGCCGTGCAGTCGGCGCTCCGCCTCGGGGCGCTCGGGATCCGTATCAACGTGTCCGGTCGCCTCGGCGGTGCCGAGATCGCGCGTCTCGAGTGGTATCGCGAGGGCCGCGTGCCGTTGCACACGCTGCGCGCCGACATCGATTTCGGCTACGGCGTCGCACAGACCGCCTATGGCACGATCGGAATCAAGGTTTGGATTTTCAAGGGCGAGATCATGGAGCACGACCCCATGGCCTCCGAGCGTCGCGCCACGGAAGCGCAGGATGCGCCCGGTCCGGGCCGCCCGCGTCGCGATGGCGACCGGGGTGACCGCGGTGACCGCGGTTCGCGCCAGGACCGCTCTTGAGACCGTGAAAGGGATTTAGCTCCATGCTGCAACCGAAGCGGACGAAATTCCGGAAGGCCTTCAAGGGCCGTATCCACGGCGCGGCCAAGGGTGGCACGACGCTGACGTTCGGCTCCCACGGCCTCAAGGCCGTCGAGCCGGAGCGGCTCACCGCCCGCCAGATCGAGGCCGCACGCCGCGCCATCACGCGTCACATGAAGCGTGCCGGCCGCGTGTGGATCAGGATCTTCCCGGATCTGCCGGTGTCGAAGAAGCCGGCGGAAGTGCGCATGGGATCCGGGAAGGGCTCGCCCGAACTCTGGGTCGCGCGCGTCAAGCCCGGCCGGATCATGTTCGAACTCGACGGTGTGACGGACGAGATCGCACGCGAGGCGCTGGAACTTGGCGCCGCGAAGCTGCCGATCAAGACCCGCATCGTGAAGCGCATTCTGTAGGGAGCCGGTGGTAGCCATGGCAGCGGCCGAGAAATTCGTGACCATGACGGTCGATCAGCTCGACGAGGAACTCGTCAAGCTGAAGAAGGAACAGTTCAACTTGCGCTTCCAGAGGGCATCTGGACAGCTCGAGAACACGGCCCGGGTCCGGGAGGTGCGCCGCGACATCGCGCGTGTCCTCACGATCTCGCGTCAAAAGCGCGGCGCGGCCGCTGTGGCCAAGGGCTGAGGAGCACTGAGCGAAAATGCCAAAGCGTATTCTGCAAGGCGTCGTCGTCTCCGACAAGAACGACAAGACGATCGTGGTCGAAGTCGAGCGCCGGTTCACGCATCCGCTGTTCAAGAAGACGGTTCGTCGCTCGAAGAAGTATCACGCGCACGACGAAGACAACCGCTTCAAGACCGGCGACAAGGTCTGGATCGAGGAGTGCCGGCCGATGTCGCGCTCCAAGCGCTGGACGGTAGTGAAAGAGCCTGCTTGAGGCGGGATTGAGCGAGGAGCGTGGTGGCCCCGATGGCCCGATCGCTCGGCGATGTAGGGATCGGGCCCGTCCACCGGGCTTCTGAAGATAGGGCGAGGATCGACCGATGATCCAAATGGAGACGAATCTGGACGTGGCCGACAATTCGGGCGCCCGTCGGGTTCAGTGCATCAAGGTTCTGGGCGGCTCCAAGCGCAAGTACGCCACCGTCGGCGACACCATCGTCGTGTCGGTGAAGGAGGCGATCCCGCGTGGCCGCGTGAAGAAGGGCCAGGTGATGAAGGCCGTCATCGTGCGCACTGCCAAGGGCGTTCGCCGTGCCGACGGATCCCTGATCCGCTTCGACCGCAACGCCGCCGTTCTGGTCAACAACCAGGGCGAGCCGGTCGGGACGCGTATCTTCGGACCGGTCACTCGCGAGTTGCGTGCCCGCAAGCACGTCAAGATCATGTCTTTGGCGCCCGAGGTGCTCTGATGTCGTCGCAGAAGATCAAGAAAGGCGATCACGTCATCGTCCTCACCGGCCGTGACAAAGGCAAGCACGGTGAGGTGATCGAGGTTCGTCCGAAGGAGAACCGCGCTCTGGTGCGTGGTGTAAATATGGTGCGCCGTCACCAGCGTCAGACTCAGACGACCGAGGGTGGCATCATCTCGAAGGAAGCTGCCATCCAGCTGTCGAATCTCGCCGTCGAGGATCCCAAGGACGGCAAGCCGACCCGCGTCGGTTTCAAGACGCTCGCCGACGGCAAGAAGGTTCGCTTCGCCAAGCGCTCGGGCGAGATCATTCCGGAGAAGAAGTAAGCCATGGCCGAGAAAGAGAAGGCGAAAGGCGCCGGGAAGCCGGCCCGCGAAGCCAAGGGCGGCGCGAAGGGTGCTGGCAAGGGTGAGGCAAAGGCGAAAGTTGCCGCCGCGCCGCGTCCGGCCGACTACAAGCCACGCATGAAGCAGCACTACGAGACCGTGGTGCGCGATGCGCTGGCGAAGAAGTTCGAATACAAGAACCCGATGCAGATCCCGCGTCTGGAGAAGATCGTCATCAACATGGGCGTCGGCGAAGCCGTCTCCGATCGCAAGAAGGTGGATAACGCCGCTGGCGATCTGGCTCTCATCGCCGGTCAACGTCCCGTGATAACTCGCGCACGCAAGTCGATCGCAACCTTCAAGGTCCGCGAGAATATGGCGATCGGTGCGAAGGTGACGCTCCGTGGCGACCGCATGTACGAGTTCCTCGATCGCTTGGTCACGATCGCGCTGCCGCGCGTGAAGGACTTCCGGGGACTGAATGCGAAGAGCTTCGACGGTCGCGGCAATTTCGCTCTCGGTCTCAAGGAGCACACGGTGTTCCCGGAAATCGATTACGACAAGATCGATGAGTTACGTGGCATGGATGTGATCGTCTGCACCACGGCCCGAACGGACGACGAGGCGCGCGAGCTCTTGCGCGGTTTCAACTTCCCGTTCCGTACCTGACAGGCGCTGGTGTTGCCGAAGTTTTCTGGGTCTTGGAGGACCTGATGGCCAAGAAGAGCTCGATCGAAAAGAACAATCGCCGTCGCCGGCTGGTCACCCAGTACGCCGAGCGTCGCGAGAGGCTCAAAGAGATCGCGATGGACAAGCAGCAGCCGCCCGAGGTGCGCTTTCAGGCTCACCTGAAGCTGGCGTCGCTGCCACGCAACTCGTCGAAGACGCGCATCCGCAATCGCTGTGAGGTTACAGGGCGCGCGCGCGGCTATTACCGCAAGCTTCGGCTCTGCCGGAACCAATTGCGCGAGATGGCGAGCCTGGGGCTGATCCCGGGCATGGTCAAGTCGAGCTGGTAAGGAGATACGAGCATGGCGACTAACGATCCGCTCGGCGACATGCTGACCCGCATCCGCAACGCTCAGACGCGGCGCCGTCCGAAGGTTGTGACGCCCGCATCCAATCTGCGTGCGCGGGTGCTCGACGTGCTGGCCGAGGAAGGCTATATCCGCGGCTATACGCGCGTCGACCATAAGACCGGCCTGAGCGAGCTCGAGATCGAGCTCAAGTACACCAACGGCCAGCCTGCGATCCGCGAGATCGCGCGTGTGTCGAAGCCCGGCCGCCGGGTCTATGCCCCGATGCGCGACATCCCGACCGTGGCGAACGGTCTTGGCGTCGCGATCCTGTCGACCCCGAAGGGCGTGATGTCCGACACGCGGGCTCGCGAGGAAAAGGTCGGCGGCGAAGTGCTTTGCAGCGTGTTCTGAATCGCACGGCCTGGCTCCGGCCAGGTCGATCGCGAGCCGGAGTTATGTTTGAACAACGCGGTCCTGCTGTGATCGCGACGAGATGGTGAGGCGAGGAGGAGCGATGTCGCGCATCGGCAAGAAACCGGTTCCGGTGCCAGCCAACGTGCAAGCGACCATCTCTGGTCAGGAAGTCAAGGTGAAGGGTCCCAAGGGGGAGCTTTCTCTTGTTCTGTCCGAGGAGATCAAGGTCGAGAAGACGGATGCTGGCATTGCGGTCACGCCGCGTGAGATGACGCAGAGCGCCCGCTCCAAGTGGGGGCTTTCGCGCACGCTGATCGAGAACCAGATCAAGGGTGTCGTCGACGGCTATCAGCAGTCGCTCGAGATCCATGGCGTCGGCTTTCGCGCGGGCATGAAGGGCAAGGACCTTCAACTTTCGCTCGGCTTCAGCCACGACATCATCTACACGATCCCGGAGGGCATAACGATTACGCTCGACGGGCCGAAGAAAGACACGATCGTCCGCATCGCGGGGATCGATAAGCAGAAAGTCGGCCAGGTCGCAGCGGAGCTGCGCGCCTACCGCAAGCCAGAGCCGTACCAGGGCAAGGGTGTTCGCTATCAGGGCGAGTTCATCCTGCGCAAGGAAGGCAAGAAGAAGTAAGGGCCATACCCATGAGCGCGCACGACACAAACTTCCAGCGGCGCACGCAGCGGGTGCGCCGCCAGCTCAAGAAGGTGGCCGGTGGCCGTCCTCGGCTGTCCGTGTTCCGCTCCTCGTTGCACATCTACGCGCAGGTCATCGATGACGTGCGTGGCGTTACGCTTGCCCAAGCGTCCTCCATCGATCGCGAGTTGAAGGGCAAGCTCAAGAACGGTGCAAACAAGGATGCCGCCGTCGAGGTCGGTAAGCTGGTCGCCGAGCGCGCCGTCAAGGCGGGCGTGAAGCAGGTCGTGTTCGACCGCGGCGGCTACATGTTCCACGGGCGCGTGAAGGCGCTCGCTGATGCCGCCCGCGAGGGCGGCCTGAGCTTCTAATTCGAAAGGACGAGACCTGTGGCACGCAATCCCTCGAGAGATCGCGACCGCGACGACGACCGCAAGTCGGAGTTCGCTGACAAGCTCGTCGCGCTCAACCGCGTGGCGAAGGTGGTGAAGGGTGGCAAGCGCTTCGGCTTCGCCGCGCTCGTGGTGGTCGGTGATCAGCAGGGGCAGGTGGGCTTCGGCCACGGCAAGGCGCGTGAGGTTCCCGAGGCGATCCGTAAGGCGACCGAGGCGGCCAAGCGCGCAATGATCCGCGTGCCCATGCGCGACAAGCGCACGCTGCACCACGACAGCACGGGGCATCACGGCGCCGGCAAGGTCGTGCTGCGTGCGGCGCCTCCGGGAACCGGCATCATCGCTGGTGGTCCGATGCGCGCCGTGTTCGAGATGCTGGGGGTCCGCGACGTGGTCGCCAAGTCGCTCGGCACGTCGAACCCCTACAACATGGTGCGCGCCACTGTGAACGCTCTGAAGGCGCAGGAGAATCCGCGCGCCGTCGCCGCTCGCCGCAGCAAGAAGGTCTCCGAGATCGTCTCGCGCCGTCGCGATCAGGCGGGCGAAGCGGGTGAGGCAGCGCAGGAATCCGCATAACGACGGGTACGCGGCCGGCCTATTGCCGGCCCGCCCCCAAACGAGGTGAGCTGAGATGGCAGGTAAGACGATCACGGTCGAGCAGTACCGCAGTGCGGCCCGCCGGCCCGAGATCCAGACGGCGACCCTTAAGGGGCTCGGTCTCAACAAGATCAACCGTCGGCGCACGCTTGTGGACACCCCGGAAGTGCGCGGGATGGTGGCTAAGGTGAGGCATCTGGTCCGCGTCGTCGAAGAAAAGGCGTAAGGGCCGGGGCTGCGGGCGATCCGCGGCCCTGCGTGTCGCATGGCTGTAGAAATTACTAGGGGCAGTCGTGCAGCGCGTAGTAGTGGGATTTTGCGATGACGGCGCCGGCAAGATGCGGGCACCATCGCACCGAAGACGACCAATAGGAGCGTGAGACCGATGCGGCTCAATGACATCAAAGACAATCCCGGCGCCCGCAAGGAGCGTCTTCGCATCGGCCGCGGCATCGGCTCGGGCGTCGGCAAGATGGGCGGACGCGGTGGCAAGGGCCAGACCGCCCGCTCGGGCGTGCGCCTCGGGGGCTTCGAGGGCGGCCAGATGCCGCTCCATCGCCGTCTGCCGAAGCGTGGTTTCAACCCGCTGACCCGCAAGAATTTCAACGAAGTCGGACTGGCCGACCTTCAGGCCGCGGTGGACGCTGGCCGCCTCGACGCGGGCAAGACCGTCGACGTGGCGGCACTCAAAGCCGCTGGGCTCATCCGCCGCGAGCTCGACGGCGTCCGCATTCTCGGAAACGGTGAACTGACGGCGAAGCTGACGCTGATCGTCAATCACGCCACGGCAACCGCCAAGGAAGCCATCGAGAAGGCCGGTGGGGCACTCACGATCATCGTGCCGAAGGTTCTCGAGGCCGATGAGAAGAAGCGCGCCAAGACGGCTGCCAAGAAAGGCACGACGGTCAAGAAGCGCGCAGGCAGCGACGACTGAGAGTTGCGATCGCGCCCGCCGGAGGTTATCCGGCGGGCATCGATGCCCGGTGTCTTTCAACACGCGTCGCTAGCGTGTAAACGGTTGTCGCGACGATATCCGCCGACTTGAACGGGAGGCCGCGCCTGGCGTGGCGCCCAGGAGCTGACAGCCCATGGTTTCCGCCGCAGAGCAACTTGCCTCCAACCTGAACTTCAGTGCCTTCTCGAAGGCCGAGGATCTCAAGAGGCGGCTGTGGTTCACACTCGGGGCACTGCTCGTCTATCGCCTGGGGACGTTCATCCCGATGCCGGGTATCAACCCGGCGGCCTTCGCCGAGATCTTCCAAAGCACCTCCAAGGGGCTGCTCGGAATGATCAACCTGTTCGCAGGCGGCGCCATCGAGCGCATGGCGATTTTCGCGCTGAACATTATGCCCTACATCTCGGCCTCGATCATCATGCAGTTGATGACGTCGGTGTCGCCGAAGCTCGAGGCCCTCAAGAAAGAGGGCGAGCAGGGCCGCAAACAGATCAACCAGTACACGCGATACTTGACGGTCGCGCTTGCAGCGTTTCAGGCCTATGGCATCGCGCTCGGCCTCGAGGGGCAGCGCGGCTCGGCTGGTGCCGTCGTTTTCGATCCGGGCTGGTTTTTCCGCATCTCGACCGTGATCACGCTTGTGGGCGGCACGATGTTCCTGATGTGGCTGGGTGAGCAGATCACGCAGCGTGGCGTTGGTAACGGCACGTCGCTGATCATATTCGCGGGCATCGTTGCCGGCTTGCCCGGAGCCATTTCGGGGCTCTTCGAGCTCGGTCGAACCGGCGCCATTTCCGCGGTTCTCCTCATCGGCCTCCTCGTGATGATGTTGGCGACGGTCGCGGCGATCGTGTTCATGGAGCGGGCCGTCCGCAGGCTGCTGATCCAGTATCCCAAGCGACAGGTCGGCAACAAGATGTTCCAGGGCGAGGCGTCGCACTTGCCTCTGAAGCTGAATTCGTCGGGTGTCATCCCGCCGATCTTCGCTTCTTCGCTGCTGCTGCTGCCGATCACCGCAGCGAGCTTCATGACGGGCTCCGGCGGCCCCGAGTGGTTGACCAACATGGTCGCGCTGCTGGGCCGTGGTCAGCCGCTGTACCTGCTCACGTACGTTCTGCTGATCGTGTTCTTCGCGTTCTTCTACACCTCGGTCGTAGTCAATCCGGCTGATACCGCTGACAATCTCCGCAAGTACGGCGGTTTCATTCCCGGTATCCGGCCAGGCGCCAAGACGGCGGAGTACATCGACTACGTGCTCACCCGTGTCACAGTGGTCGGAGCGCTCTATCTTGCACTCGTTTGCGTCCTGCCCGAGATCCTGATCTCGTACTGGGCCGTGCCGTTCTACTTCGGTGGCACCTCTCTGCTCATCGCGGTCAGCGTCACGATGGACACGGTCGCTCAAGTGCAGAGCCATCTGATCGCTCATCAGTACGAAGGCCTCATCAAGAAGGCAAAGCTGCGCGGCGCATCGCGCGGGCGACGCTGAGCGCAAGCCATAGAGCCTAGGTGGCGGGGAGACGACCGATGAACCTCATACTGTTGGGACCGCCCGGCGCGGGCAAGGGCACCCAGGCCAAGGAAATTTCGCAGAGCCACGGTCTCGTTCAGCTCTCCACGGGCGACATGCTGCGGGCCGCTGTGAAGGCGGGTACCAAGGTCGGTCTCGAGGCCAGAGAGATCATGGCCAAGGGCCAACTCGTGCCGGACGCGGTGGTGGTTGGGATCATCGCCGACCGTATCGAGCAGCCCGATTGCGTGAAGGGCTTCATCCTCGATGGGTTCCCGCGCACGCTGGCCCAGGCCGACGCGCTCGATGCTATGCTGGCGGAGAAGGGCCGGCGTATAGACGCTGTGGTCGAGTTGCGCGTCGATCCCGATCTGTTGGTGGCTCGAATCGTCGGGCGCTTCACGTGCGCCACGTGCGGCGAGGGGTACCACGAAGAGTTCAAGAAGCCGAAGGTTGCGAATACCTGCGACAAATGTGGCGGCCACGAGTTCACGCGCCGAGAGGATGACAACGAGAAGACCGTGACGACGCGGCTGATGGCGTACTACCGCGAGACGGCGCCGCTGATCGGCTATTACTACTGCAAGAAATCTCTGAAATCGGTCGATGGCATGGCCGCGATCGACAAGGTGACGGCAGATATCCAGGCGATTCTGAGCGCGCGCTAGATCAGTTGGTCAAGCGGCATGTCGTCACAGGTGTTGACGTGAGGATGAGGGTTGACTAGAACCATTGGGTTTTACGAGGCATGAACGTTCACCGTATCTGCGCCGAGATGCGCGGATACGGTGTGTTTTGCTTTCCCCGGCGTCTGAGAGCGCTAGGCATCGGCAACCGGAGCGGTCGGGCGTGCGTGCATAAGGCGCGTCAGAGCTGAGAGCGCCGTCGATGCAGGGATACGAGATATGTCCCACGCGAAGGTGTGGGACGAACGAGAGAACGGGGTGCGGTCGCCGTAAGGTGCTGTAACTCCCGAGGGTGATGAAGAAACGGACCGGACGCCACCTCGAAGCGGGGTGCCGGGCGGCGAGAAGGTTGGATCGAGGAGATCGCACGTGGCACGTATCGCTGGTGTAAACATTCCGACGCAGAAGCGCGTCGTCATTGCGCTCCAGTACATTCATGGGATCGGGCCGAAATTCGCCCAGGAGATCTGCGAGCGGGTTGGTATCCCAGCCGAGCGTCGCGTCAACGATCTGACGGATGCCGAAGTGCTGCAGATCCGCGAGGCGATCGATCGCGACTACGTCGTGGAGGGCGACCTGCGCCGCGACGTTGCGATGAATATCAAGCGCCTGATGGACCTGGGTTGCTACCGCGGGCTTCGTCACCGCCGCGGGCTTCCTGTTCGTGGCCAGCGTACCCACACGAACGCTCGAACCCGCAAGGGCAAGGCGAAGCCGATCGCCGGTAAGAAGCAGGCGTCGAAGTAATGTTAAGCAGGGGCGCCCCGGTTGCGGGCGTCCCGCGCCGGGTCAGCCCTGCGCTGCCGGCCCCAAAGTCAGATCGTCACGGAGCCCGATAGAATATGGCCAAAGAGCAAGCCCAAGGCCGCGGCAAGGTTCGTCGCCGCGAGCGCAAGAACATCGCGTCGGGCGTGGCCCACGTCAACGCGTCTTTCAATAACACTATGATCACCATCACCGATGCGCAGGGCAACGCCATTGCCTGGTCGTCGTCTGGAACGATGGGCTTCAAGGGGTCGCGTAAGTCGACCCCGTACGCAGCACAGGTTGCCGCTGACGATGCCGCCCGCAAGGCTGCGGAACACGGCATGCGCACGCTCGAGGTTGAGGTTTGCGGCCCCGGTTCCGGTCGTGAGTCGGCTCTGCGGGCGCTTCAGGCGGCAGGTTTCCAGATTACGTCGATCCGCGACGTGACGCCGATCCCGCACAATGGTTGCCGTCCGCGCAAGCGGCGTCGCGTCTGACATAATTCGTTTGGCCGGACGGGAAGCTGCATTGCGGTTTCTTGTCCGGGCTTTTCACGGGCGTGCCGCCGGCTTGGCGGAACAGTTTAGGCCCCTCACGTCGCGCCGGCCTGTCCGAGGGCACGAGGCGCGGCCGGCGTTTCGCAGTCGGCCCTAGAAAATTCGAGGTGACGATCGTGTTGCAGAAGAACTGGCAGGACCTCATCAAGCCGGGCAAGCTCCACATCGAGCCCGGCCGCGACAAGGATCGCGTGGCGACCATGGTCGCCGAGCCGCTAGAGCGCGGTTTCGGCATGACGCTCGGTAACGCGCTGCGCCGCGTGCTGCTGTCCTCTCTGCAGGGCGCGGCGATCAACACGGTACAGATCGACGGTGTGCTGCACGAGTTTTCGTCTATCCCGGGTGTGCGCGAGGATGTGACCAACATTATCCTGAACATCAAGGATATCGCGCTCCGCGTCCATTCCGAGGGCGTGAAGCGCATGGTCCTCAAGAAGGAGGGCCGCGGTCCTGCGCGCGCGGGTGACATCGAGACGAGTTCGGACGTCGAGATCCTCAACCCCGATCACATAATCTGCACGCTCGACCAGGGCGCCTCGATCCGGATGGAGTTCACGGCATCGATGGGCAAGGGCTATGTCCCGGCCGACCGCAACCGGCCGGACGATGCCCCGATCGGCTTGATCCCGGTCGACAGCCTCTTCAGCCCGGTCAAGAAGGTCTCGTACAAGGTCGAGAACACCCGCGAGGGTCAGATTCTCAACTACGACAAGCTCACCATGACGGTGGAGACGGATGGCTCGGTAAAGCCCGAAGACGCCGTCGCCCTCGCCGCGCGTATCCTGCAGGACCAGCTCTCGGTTTTCATCAACTTCGAGGAGCCCAAGCGCGCGGTCGAGGAACGGGTGCATCCCGAGCTGTCGTTCAACGCCGCGCTGCTCAAGAAGGTCGACGAGCTCGAACTGTCGGTGCGCTCGGCGAACTGCTTGAAGAACGACAACATCGTCTACATCGGCGATCTTATCCAGAAGAGCGAGGCGGAGATGCTTCGCACGCCGAACTTCGGGCGTAAGTCTCTGAACGAGATCAAGGAGGTGCTCGCGTCGATGGGCCTGCATCTCGGTATGGAAGTCGCGAATTGG
>VFQT010003339.1_pt1 | contig 14773 bp, 12 predicted proteins | sample 3512381 | NCBI WGS metagenome assembly VFQT01 (sample SAMN10412376, study PRJNA504923) | tailings metagenome | isolation source: Relicate 2 Philex TSF3 active mining site | place: Philippines: Tuba, Benguet | collected 2017-08-29 | reverse complement strand
ACTATTTCGACCAGCATTAGTACCCATTGCAACTGAATTAGTACCTTGACTATTTTGACCAGCACTAGAACCCATAGCAACTGAATTATCACCTTGACTAATTTGACCAGCATTAGTACCCATAGCAACTGAATTAGTACCTTGAGTATTTTGACCAGCATTAGAACCCATAGCAACTGAATTAGTACCTTGACTATTTCGACCAGCATTAGTACCAATAGCTACACTTAATTGACTTTGATTAGTATAACCAGCGAAATTACCTATAGCAACTGAAGAATCACCTTGATTAGTATTACCAGCTAAACGACCTATAGCAACTGAAGAATCACCTTGAGTAAGAGAACCAGCATTAGAACCAATGGCAACACTCAATTGACTTTGATTAGTATTACCAGCTAAACTACCTATTGCAACTGAAGAAGCACCTTGACTATTTTGACCAGCATTAGGACCCATAGCAACTGAATTAGTACCTTGACTATTTCGACCAGCATTAGTACCCATTGCAACTGAATTAGTACCTTGACTATTTCGACCAGCATTAGTACCCATCGCAACTGAATTAGTACCTTGAGTATTTTGACCAGCATTAGAACCCATAGCAACTGAATTAGTACCTTGACTATTTCGACCAGCATTAGTACCTATCGCAACTGAATTAATACCTTGAGTATAAGCACCAGCCCAAAAACCAATGGCAACACATAATTCACTTTGATCAGTACCACCAGCAGAAACACCTATAGCAATTGTATCATCAGCCTGATTGTATTTACCTGCATCTTGACCTAAACTAATTTTAGTATCATTAAACGTAATTTGTTCTATATTTTCTTGTTTTAATTCTAAAGAATTTACAACAAAAATTAAATCAGATCTTATTTTCATTACATTAAATTATAAAAAAATCTTAATTAAATATTTTTAAGTGAGTTCTTAAATTCTTATTATTTCATAATAAATCAAAATTTGAATCTCTATTTATACTCTAAAAGATTTTATAATGTCGTACTTTCTAAATATAGGTATCAGTTGTTACTATATCATAATTATAATAAATAAAACTTAAAGATTTACAAGTTTTGTTTTTTAAATCTTCAAAGGTGTAAACATGTATTTTATGTATAAAAGTAATTTAATTAATTATAATATATTACTCTTATGACATTAAGACATTAAATTGAATTATAAATAGTTATATATTATATAGAATTTATTAACTTGTTAGTAAGGCTATATAAATTAAACAACTATAAATGACTTTATAATTTGATTTTTTAAGTTAATTATTTGAACTTTTTTTTCATAACCAATTTTAATAATAACAATTTTATATTTAGATTCTAAACTTTTAAAGTCATAATTTATAAAATTGTTAAAATTGTCTTCTTTGACGACATTTGGTATTTTATTTTTAATTAGTTTCTCCCAATATTTATCTTCATTAATTTTACTAGTATGTTTAGTTATTTTTCTTGATATATTAGTTTTAGCATACATATCAAATTTAATCATAACTATTGAAGAATGAATAGATATCATATCTTTAATATTTTCACATACAATTTCTCCACAATCATTTGAATAATATACACGACGAATTCCAATTGATTTCATCATTTCTAAACAATTTTGACAGGGTCTTGCATTAACTAATTGAATATTATCTTTATTTTTTTTATCAATTCGAATAACCATTATATCATACTTTTTCCCCTTTCTTTCGTGTGTCTTTTTGAAAACGCCATCCAAATTTTTTATCCCAATTAATCAGACTACCAAAGTGTGAAACCAAAACACGTGCTTCTGCGTGTAGGCTTCCGCATAAATGACGGCGACAATAATTTCTAGTTATATTGCATTTTGGTGTACTTATTATTTTCCCATTTTGAAGCAGACATGCTGCTAGACGGTACTGTATTGGACTATTGCAAGCCTCTTGAATTAACTTATTACATAACGAATTAATTTTAGTCGACATTAATTATTTAGTTATAACCATTAAATATTTAAATATCAATTTTTTTATATTATCTATTTGTTTGTATCAAATAATTGAGTTAGATATTTTTTTGCTGTTTTTCTTATTTGCTGTTTTTCATCATCTGATTTATTATTCCAATGTTTAACTTGTTGAGCTATCGCATAATTATTTTTGAGAATGTTTTCATGTTTATCAATAAAATTATAATATAAAGCATCCCAAATTACATCCCATGAACCGTCTCTTTTATAAGAACTCATTTTATTTATATAATTAGATGATGAAAAATAAGGTCTTGTCATCATTATACCACCATCTGCATATTGACTCATACCAAAAACATTTGGAATCATAACCCATTCATAAGCATCAATAGCCCATTCCATAAATATTCGATATACTTCTTTTGGATCAATCATGCAAATCAACATAAAGTTACCCAAATACATTAGTCTTTCAATATGATGAGCATAAGCATATGTTATAAATTTATTTATAATAGAATCAATTGGTTTAATTTTAGTATTTCCAGTCCAAAATTTATCATTTAATTGAGTCTGATGTTTAAGATAATTTGACTCAAATAATTTTGAACCATCTAACATATATACTGTATATACATAATTTCTCCATCCAATAACTTGACGAATAAATCCTTCAAATGATTCAATACTAATTGATTTTTTATGAGCTAAATAATATTGATATGCTCTGGTAACTACTTGAGTGTCAGTTAATAGACCTATATTCATCATTGGACTTAATACTGAATGATATACAAATGGTTCTGATTCTTTTACCGCATCTTCATATGGACCAAAATTAGCAAGTCTTTCCTTCAAGAATTTGTCAAGCCATTTAAAAGAACTTTTAGTATCTATTGGATAAATAAAGTGTTCTAATGATCCATAATTATCAGTAAAATGTTGATTAACATATTTAATGGCTTCATCTACATATTTATTACTTTGTGACTTTGATACAGTTATTGGTACTTTATGATTTTTTGGTAATGGAAGACGATTAGCTGCATCAAAAGACCATTTTCCTCCAATCGGTTTATCTGCAGAATCAATTAAAATATCTAACTTTTTCCTTTGGTATTTATAAAATTCTTCATGAGAATACTTTGAGTTTTTTTTTCCAGTCTTATAAATTATTTTTTTGATATTATCTAATTCATTTAACTTAACAAGCCAATTAACATTATCAAGAATCACAAGTTTTTTTCCAAAAATAGTTTCTAATTTTTTTTGAATTTTAAAATCTCCTGGACTAATAACAGTGACTGTATCAGATTCATCTTTTAGACTTAAATAAAATACTTTTGTAACCTGTTCAAAATTTATATATTTAACATTAAGTTTCTTCTTTTTAAGATAATCAAAATATTTTTTCATTGAGGCTCTATGATAAGCTAACTTTAATTTATGAAAATTAAAGTCATTAAAGTATCTAGGTTCTTCAATTAAATAAATTGTTTTATTTTTATTTAGATCTTGATTAGTCCAATTGGTTAAATGTTTAATATCTGAAAATAATTGTGTAGGAAATATTAAAAAGACCATTAAATTTATAATAAAACTTAGATTTAAATTAAGACCAGAAAAATCAATAGTTAAAATTAATTAGTGATTTTTTTGGTTTTATTGATTAAGAACAAATAACGAACTAGACCTAATACACCTGACCTAATACTAACCTAAATTCATATGGTGAGAAGCGTGAGACTCTAGTAGATAGCAATCTCGGTTTCCACCATCAGCTTGACTACCTTATCCTTGGGCTCAACCTTGGGAGCAACCTTGGGAGCAACCTTGGGCTTGGCAAAAGCCTTCTCAGCTAGCTTCTTAGCAGCAAGACCAACTGCTTCAGCCTTGCGAGCTTCGTCAGCAGCTAGCTTCTTGATTGCCTTCTCCTCCTTCTCCTTGCGAATGTCGTCAGACGTGCGCTTAGTCTTGACAGGCTTGGAAGACTTGATTGAGGGAGCAACAGCTGGAGTCTTGGATGGGACCTTGGATGGGACCTTGGACTGTGAAGGAGCGGACTCATTACGCTCGATGATCTCAGCATTGTGCTTGCTAAGGGTTGGGATGTTGGTAACCCAGGAGTTGAGTGTTGTGTCAGGAAGCACAGACTTGGAAAGGGACAAGATGAGGTCTGACATCCAGTTGTAGGAGTCTGGCTTCTCAAAGCGACCAACCACAGTGTCTCCATAACACACATTCCAACAAGTAGATGTGTTCTCATCCCCATCAGTCTTCTCCAAATTGAGCACCATTCCTCGTCCAACCTTGGTCTTGTTGTAGACGCGGATTGCATCCTTGATGCTTCTGGCTTGCTCCTCAGTCGCAAAAGGACCAATGCTGATTGTGCGAACAACTGCATCACTCTTGTCGCGTGACTCATGCTTTTCATCGCGATGGATGTAGAACTCATGAGAGTATCCAAGCATCATCTTGCCATTGAATGGAAGCTTCTTCTCGGACTTGGCAAAGAATTCAGCATCAGTGCTAAAGTCCTCGTTGACAATGTTCTCAACAGTGATGTTCTTAGCAGGAAGGTCATCATCATCATCGAGGTCATCATCGTCGAGGTCATCATCATCGAAATCCTCATGAGTCACAACTCTCTTGGTGATGCACCACATGCCCTCAGAGTCGGAATCAGATTCAGAATCAGAGGCAGGAACAGAGTTGGAATCAGAATCCGACTCTGATGACTTCTTGCCACGCTTCTTGTTGCGCTTCTTGCAGTGCTTCTTGCTGAACTTCTTGAACGAATTGTCAGACTCCTTAACAGATGTCAACTTTGCAGTCTTGACAACCTTGTTCAGGGTCTCCTTGTAGATGCCAGAAAAGTCACCCACAAGAACCTTCTGAATCAGATCATTCATCTCAGTGTCCTTGAGCTCCTTTGCAGCCATCTTCTCTTCGTGACGCTTCAAGGCAATCTCATGGAGCTTGCTTGCACTCTCGAGATCAGTGGTGAGAGAGACATGAGACCAACCATCCTTCTTGGAGTCACAGTAAGCAGTAAAGTCTCCATTGTAGATGCGCCACATGCCCTTCGAGTAGAACTCGGTAAACTTGTCAGACTCAGCAAGAAAGTCTGTCATTGAGACAGACTCTGAACCAAGAAGCTTGCGGTCCTTGTTGACAGCAATCCAAGCTGCAACATCGCGGCGGTTGTAAGTGACAAAGTCTGCAACAGACATGCCAAACTCATCAACCTTCATGCGAACATAGTCGATGGCCGAGTAAAAGGAGATGATATTCGAATTGGCACGGAGAACCTTGAGAGCATTTGAGTGAAGAGCATCAGACTCGACCCACTTGTCGAACTTGATGCCAAACGAGGGGTTTGCTTCGAGGTACTCAGCAAAAAGCTCGGGGCACTCCTCAGCAAGATCAATCGCAGAACCAACAATGGTAGTATCACGAGCAAATGGCACATTGTAGTACCACTGCCAGAAACCACGAAAGTTGTCCTTGTCGGAAGGAACCCAATACTCCTCAATAGTCTCATCCTCTTCCCAAGTGGTACCAGGAACAATGCGCTTGTTGACACCCATGCTATCCCAAATCAACATCTTGTTCTTGACATCAGCAGCGAACAGATAGAAGGGAATTGTACGGGAATTGAGGTACCAGTTCAAGAAAACACGACCTGCAATGGATAGGAAATCCATAACAAAGTCATCCTTGGACATGAACTGGTAAGCGCCAGTTACAATGTAAGCGCAGTCGATCGGAGATGAGGGGTCGAGTGTCTTGATGAGACGACCAAAACGAATGCGCTTGATAAAGTGACGGAGAGTTTGGTGAGCTACTGCTAGCTTGCGTCTCTCAGCCTCCTCAGCTTCCCAACGAAGACGGAAAAGTGTCTGATCCTTAGTGTACTGAGCCTTCTGCTCCTCAGTCATCTTGGGAAGAGCACGAATAAAGTCCGCATCAGTAGGATGAACATTGACATCAACGTTGGTCTCAACGATGGCAGTGATAGGATGGAAACCATTGTCACTGACAAGATGATTGAGGCAAATGCATGAAATGAGTTCGTTCGCAACCTTGGAAATCTGCTCAATGATGGTCTTGGCAGACTTCTTCATGGCAAGCGCAATATCGCGCTCTTGCTTGAGTTGAGCAAGCTTAGCCTTGAGTTCGGAACGCTTGGACTCGGCCTCCTTGGCAGACTTGAACTTGCAGTCACAAGTACTAGAGATGAGGTTCTTGACACAGATGCGCTTGGAAACACCTGAATCATCGCAGTTTGAAAGATGTGTGCCACGCTCACATGCATCACCATACACACAGATGTGACTCTCGTCAATCTTGATGTCGATCAGGCAGTTGTAATGACAATCACGGTCCTTGGTGCAAGTCTGGATGCGGCGAGCAAAGATCCAAACAAGATTCTCCATGGGTGAATCACATCCATCAAAAAGAGGGAACTTGTCAGCCTTGTTGAGCTTGCGAGCCATACTGGCAGCAGACATCCAAAGCTTGACGATCTCGATAAAGTTCTCTGGAATAGGCTGAGGAATGGCACTGATGGCAATGTGATTGCCAGACTCGCAACGAAGACTGTTGATGATATCACGCTTGTCCTTGATGGATTTGTAGCACTCCTCAAAGATGGTCTGGAAGATCATCTTGTTCTGCTTGCCCTCGCCAGACATGTAAGCCTCGTAAGCAGAAGTGTAGGTGTCAACACACACATGTTCACTGTGAGCAAAGTTGCAGTGGCGACCAGTCAGAGCATGGTGCATACAAGGCTTCACTTCATCATCATACTCATTGAACATCTTGATCAACCAGGTCTTGCAGACACGTGTGTACTTGGCTGAAACAGGACGAACTGTTGAGACAGCTGGATTGGCAGACTGAACTGTCTTGACATCAGCGAATGATGCAACCTTGACGATTTCAGGCATAGGCTCAATACGCTCAGGATGCATGCGATGACAGTTAGCACCAAACTTGCAAGTGCTTGTCATAAAGTCGCGACAGATCGGAATTGTTCCATGAGGAAACCGATGGTCATTCTTGCTATGAACACATCGGTTAAGGGTCTTCTGTGTGTCAGGATCTGCGATACAGTACTGGACCCATCCAGAACAAAACTTGTACTCAGTACCACCAACAATGACAGTTGTCTGTGTTGGCTTCTTGGCATGAGAAACACGCTTCTTGACAAGGATGAAACCATCCTTATCAGCTTGAGTATGGGAACCAGTCCCAAACTTGTTGGCAACATTGCTGTTGCCGGAGGTGGTCATTCTCTTGGTGACAGGAGGTGAAATGACGGGAGTGCAGTCGGTGGCCGGACTAGCAGCGGCGGCAGAAGAGTTGGTTGTGCTTGGCTTCTGCTGAGTGTGTGTATGGGAACCAGTCCCAAACTTGTTGGCAACATTGCTGTTGCCGGAGGTGGTCATTCTCTTGGTGACAGGAGGTGAAATGACGGGAGTGCAGTCGGTGGCCGGACTAGCAGCGGCGGCAGAAGAGTTGGTTGTGCTTGGCTTCTGCTGAGTGTGTGTATGGGAACCAGTCCCAAACTTGTTGGCAACATTGCTGTTGCCGGAGGTGGTCATTCTCTTGGTGACAGGAGGTGAAATGACGCTTTCGCCAGTTTTTGGTCCCCTACTGGCAAAGGGTATGGAGGAACTACATTTCTGTTGTCCTCTCAAGAAAGTGTTATGACTAGACCCCTGCATGGCGGGAACACTTTCGGTATATGCAGTATTAATCGTGTGAATTTCACGTACAGTCATGTCAGATTCGACATTTTAAGGCACCACCATACAAATGAAATTTCAATTTTTTTATAAAGTAAATAAAGTAATATAACTAAAAGAATTAATAATTAAAAGAATTAATAATTAAAAGAATTAATATTTATGCATTAAGTATATTGCTTGCACAAATCATAAGCCAACCTTTCACACGTTGTTTTTCAAGATGGTCATAAAGTGGAGCTATCTTTTCTTTATCGGGACACTGATTCATAACAAGTTTGTAAAGCTTTCGAATGTCTTCATCATGTTTGGACATTTTAACAGTATATTGATAAATACCATCATTAATAGTATCATAATATTCAACATTATCAGTCCATGAAGTCTGAAGAAATTTCCAGAGATAAGGAGGTAATTGAGAAAGATAAATACTAAAATGATGAACTGTTGATTTTCTACCTCTTTTAGGTAGAACTAGACGCCATCCATCTGCAAGTTCGTCTTGTGATAAAGGATTAATAACATAGTCATAAGATTTGTTTTCTAATGTTTTAAGTGTAACTTTAAATTGACCATGTTTAAATCCTTTTTCATTCTGATTAATTTCAGACATATTTTCTTGAAAATCGGCTTCCATTAAGATATCTAATATTACTAATTAAGGATTGGAACCCAAACATTTTAATATTCAACTTTTTTATATTTACATAAAAATTTGATAAAAATTTGAATTATGATAAAATCTGTTAATATTAATGAAAAATCCATTTAAGAACTCCCCATTAACTATTGAAGAATTAGTCAAATGGAAAAATAATTCTGTTGTAAATCCAAGAACTAATAAACCAATTAAAAATCAAGGATATATTTTTAAATTAATCAATAATTCATATAATTCTAACAAGTCCGAAGTTGATAAATTATTTAATGACTTAAACAAAATTGTTGACAATGAGACTATGTTATTAAATTGTAATGAAGATAGAGACTTAATTAGTATGAATTTATTTTGGGTAGAAGAAGATGGTATTCGTAAAATAGTTTATCCTAAAGATAAAATCGATCAATTGATTTTTTATACTGATAGTAATAATATTATTAGAGGATTTGAAAAAGAAACAATTAAATATATGAAAACATACAATCTTATTAATCATCCAATATCAACAGAACCAATACCTGAATATATTTTAGAACAAGTAGATCTTATTGATATTACCCAAATTCAAAATGCAAAAACATTAGAAAATATAGCATTAGATGTTTTCCAATATTTTTCTAAAATATCCATTTTTATCGATCATCAATCATTTTTAAATTTAAATAAAAAAAATTTATTAAAGTTTCATTATGAACTTAAAGATTTTTGGTTAAAAAATTTTGGTCCAAAAGAAAGAATGACTATTCATAAAGCAGAATTATTTGAACAAACAGAAGAAAACCTAACAAATGATAGCTTAGAAAATATTCAAAAATATTTGCTAAGTCAAATGGAAATATTATTAAAATGTGATATAGAAGAATATAAATATATGATTAATTATATTATTCTTGGCGCTTTAGGAATTGTTATTCCACAAATCAAAGAAATGTATCCAGATTTTTCATTTTCTTTTTGTTAATATTGAAATTATTTTATTATTAAAACATAAACTAATTATTTATTATTCATCATCATCATTTGATTTAGTTGTTTGTCTTAACATTAAAAATAATGCAATAGCTAACAATATTAAACCAACACCACCACTAATCATATATAATCTTAATTTTGTATCTGCTTCTTTTTCTTCTGCTATCTTTTTAGTAACAGCTTCTTCAGCTTTTTGCCGAGCTTCTTCTTCAGCTTTTTGCCGAGCTTCTTCTTCAGCTTTTTGACGAGCTTCTTCTTCAGCTTTTTGACGAGCTTCTTCGGCTTTTTTAGTATTTATTTCTTCTAAAGCTTTCTTAAGATTTTCAACTTCTTCTTTAGTACGTAAAAGTTTATTTTCCTCTTCAATTCTATTTTGAATAGATTCTTCTTCAATTTGATTTTTAATATTTTGTTCTTGAATAATAGTTTTAGCTGTTTCATCTTGTATATTAGGATCTATTTTTTTGTTAGGATCTACAGCAGCGTCAATATTAGAAGGTTCTTGAGAACTATGAGGACCACAATTATTAGTTTGTTTAATATCACTAAAATCAGCTTTACCTATATCAGAATCAGCAATATTAATTTGATTAAGACAAATAGCAACAACACCACCTTTGTCTTTAGATAAAGTCCATGCGGTTGCTATACCAGAATCAGAAGCAGTTGTTGCTGATGTACATCTGGCATCTAATGACTTGGGAAATTGTTTATTTGATGCTGTTTGAAAAATATTTAAAGAATATTTAGTCCACATATTACCTTCAGATAAATCATCAGATGGGATGCCATATGGATTTTTATCACCAAATGTTTTATCAACTAAATTTTTACTAGGATTAGTATTTAAGTTAGGTCCAAAGATTGAGTTTAAACAAGCACATTCAGGTGGACCATAAGACATCTTATTATCATCCCAACACATTTTATTTTCTTCTTTATTAAAAAATTTTGGGACAATTTTACCTTTGGTATTTTTACCAATACCAATACAACCTTGATCATATAATGATTTGGCACAATAGTGAGACATAAAGTTATCACATTGAGAATTACCACCATCACCAGTTTCTATTTCTGATAATACTTGACCAGATTTGCCTGTTTTACCACATAATTCTTCATAATCTCCATCAATTTGGAATCCGACATTATATCTTTCTAAACAAATTCCATCTTTAAGACATTTTGTTTCATAATCTCTATGTGTTTTATCAATTACTTTTGGAAATCCAATTGAAATAATAGCATTAGGATTTTGGCTTACATCTTTTTTAGCAGCTCCTTTACAACAAGCTTTAGCTAAATGAATATTAATTGGATTATCATTATATATAGATTGTTGTTCCATCATAATTTTTTTTACTTCTTGTGCCAATAATGAATCACCAAATCTTTTATCACTGTTAACATCTTTAACAAGTGTATTTCCCATTATATTTATATAGATATTATAAAAAAATTAAGATATTTTTATATAATTCTATTAAAGTTTTTATTGAGTTATAATTACTTTATATGTTTTATCATCTTTGGATACTTTTTCTTTTGAAAATACATATAATTTAAGATCATCAAAAGTTATAGGTTGAAGTTTTTTATTTTCAACAAAGCCATCAGCAGTTATAAGTAAATGATTATTACCTGTATTTGAATAATATAACATACTCAAATCTTCATCATTAAATAAATATTCATCTATTTTAGTTTTTCCAGAAACTACTGGAGTTAATCTATATTCTTTATTTCCTTTTAGTCTAAAACTAACAGTTTTATTATTAGTTAAATTAGAAATTTCAGATTCTTTAACAAGGAAAATAGGAACTTTCATATAAATTCCATTTGCCATATCAATAGAATTCTCTGTTTTAGCAGGAGCTTTAGGATTTGCAAATTTTTGATTATTTTTTAAACCAGCAATTACTTTATCTTTGTGTTCTTTCTTTAAGTCTTCCAAAGAAATAAATAAATATTTAATATCATTTATGAACAAACTGATATTAACAGGTTTTTTAACATCATGTTTAGATAAATCATAAGTAAACAATTCAGTATAGTTCCAACATTGAATAATTAAATAAATTACCCCAATAAAAAGTAATAGTTTAATAACACTTTCAGTATTCATTATAATAAATATTAGATTATTTTTATTTCTCAAATAATTATATAAATATTTATGTTTAACAATAACAAAAAACGTGTTGTAGAACATTTACTAATTTCAGGTGGTGATACAACAAATATTAATGATAGTGTTAAAGTTAAAAAAAATTTTGAAAATAATCAAAAAATTAATCGTTCAATGACTGTTGATTCATTATCAAAAATATTTAATAATGTCGCTTCTGATGTTATTCAAAAAAATAGTGTATTAGCTGCTGCTGCAATAGGTGCATCTAATACCATTTTTATATCTGGTGTTAAATGTGAAACTGTTAGAATTTCTGGAAATAAACAATTATCTACTGCAGAATTAGAACTGCAAGTTAAAACTCAACAAGCTAATACAAGTAAAGTATCAACAGAAATTTCTACTGGTATTAATAAAACTATAGAAAAAATTGGTGGTACAGATTTGGCAGCATTACAAGCTGAAAATACTAAACAACTTAATGATTATATGAGTGCAATGCCTGGTTATGACCCAAATAAAGCACAAAAATTAGCAAGTAAATGCCCAAGTGGTGGTGGTTTAATTAGTGCAGCTAATAGTTGTAATGTTAATACAAGTTATGAATTAGATGGATCAGTTAAACAAGCATTAGATTTAGATGAATCATTTAAAATTAATGATAATGATGACATATCAAATGATATTAAAAATAAAATTGAACAATCTAATTTTTCTTCATGTCAAGCAAATGCAACTGCACAAAATGCAATTATTATTCAAGATATTATGTGTACTGTTAATAATGCTGCTATTGATGCTGATAAAGCTTCTAAAAGAGGTGGTACTTTTGAATTTGAAGATAATGAACAAACTGCTGTTGCTAAATTATTCATGACTTGTATTTTTGATCAAAAAAGTGTAAATGAAATTTCTAATAAAATTATGAATACAATTGCAAAAAGGTATAACCAAATTTATGATGCTGTTGAAAAGAAAGCACTCACTAAAGGACCCGAATATTATAAAAAAGCTACTGATCTTGTTGATTTACTTGCTGCATCAGGAACTGAACAAATTCAAGCAGCTGCTGGTAATTTACCTGTAAGAGTACCTAATAAAGAAATTAAAACAGAAACTAAATCTAATATTGGGACTGGATCTGAAATTTTACCTGAAATAAAATCAACTCGATCTGAAATTTTACCTGAAATAAAATCATCTGGATCTGAAATTTTACCTGAAATAAAATCAACTGGATCTGAAATTTTACCTGAAATAAAATCAACTGGATCTACAGATTCTGTTAAAAATTTATCTACTGAAGAAACTAAACAAAAACAAGTTCAAGATGAAGTAACAAAAGTTATCACTGAACAAGATAAATTAGCTAAAGATATGATAGATGCCAAGCAAACTGATGAAACAGACCAAGGAATAAAAACCTATACTTGGTTTGCAATTGGTGGTGGTATTTTATTAATAATTATCATTTTAATTGTGGTATTTATGATTAGAAGTAGAAAATCATCAGATAGTATGCTAGAAGATTATGATGATGATGAATAAATTTAACTTTTTTATTTTTATTATAATTAATTGAAAATGTGTTTTATTTAATTATAGATATTATGATTATGATGATGCAACAATTTTTAAAATCATAAAAATTGATAATTAATTATTTTAAAATTTCTTTCTAAACTAATATAGTTAATGACTAAATGTGAACATTGTAAAACTAAAAAAGTTGGACTTGAACCTTTTACATGTAAATGTGAATATAAAAAATTATGTATTTATTGTCATCTTCCTTCTAATCATAACTGTACATTTGATTATAAGCAAGAATGGAAAAATAAATTAAAAAAAGAATTACCAGTAGTAATTGCTGATAAATTAAATAGAATTTAATTTACTAAATTGTTAAATTGTTAATTAGTTTTTTTAATGATGTTAATGTTTTGATCGACTGTTAGGATTATCATAAATAAAAATAAATATAAAATCTATTGATGTAAATTAATATGATAGTTAAATTCTAATAAATTGTTTAAAGTTTGATTAATTTCAAGATAAATATCACTACTTAAATAAGTATTGGTAGTTAATGAATGATTAACTTGTTCTTTTATAACAATTGGTTTATTTGGGTAATTTACATCTATGACAGATAATTTATATTTTTCTATCATATTGTAAGAAATATTATCATCGGTAGAAATCAAATTACCTTGATTACATGTTTTAATTCGTCTAATAACTTTGATATTATTAAATTTATCTTTAAGAACTAATTCAAAAATGTATGTTTGAGAATCGACTTCGTTATTTTTGTAGGTGTATTTTGTAGTTTCACTCTTTTTTTTCTGAATATTATAATTAATTTCGTAATTATAACTCATATATCTTATAATTACTAAATATTTTTTTTTAAGAAAATTAAACTTTAGTTTATACAATTTAATTAGGTGGAGATGCAAATATTTTATTATTATCAAGACCAGTATAAAAACATGAACACATTGCATAACCCATATTATTTTTAGTAAATTCAATATATAAATTGTCACTACGTTGTGTTGAGCTTGATTGTTCTTTATTTATTTGACCTTCAAGTTTATATGTGATTGGTATTTCAGCAGGGTAAATACTTACAGAAGCGGTATATGAATTAATTTCTGCTAATTCAATTTTATGATTTAATTTAATCATATGAGAATATTTAGTATGTTCTATATTTCCAAAATATTTATTTCCAATAGTTTGACCGTTAATAACAAGTTCAAATAAATATCGTGATGTTTCATTATTTGGATCTGAAAATCCATGGGTTGTTTTTGCATACTTAATTAAAATTGGTTGTGTTGTAGTATTTAAAGGAACAACTATATCTGACATTGTATTATATTAATATAATAAAATATTTTTTAAACTAATTATTTTATTTTTATAAAATCATATTACTCTTTAAGATATTTTTAATTATTGTGATTTACATTCTTCAAAGATGTAAGTAGCTATTAAACTATAAAACTGATAAATAATTTCATAAAAATAAATTTTTCTAATATAATTAAATGTCAAAATTAGATTCATCAAATTTTAAATGTATATCTTGTCATTTAATTGGATTTAATCCTTATTCAAAAAAAGACTTTGTAGGACAGTTAAATAAAAAAATATTTAATGTTATTGATTTAGATGCTATTAATCAAGAAATTGTAAGAGATCCACAATTAGATAAAATGTATAAACAATACCAAAAACTGAAAAATGATAAAAATGATAAATTTAAAGAAG
>VFQT010003338.1_pt1 | contig 14777 bp, 14 predicted proteins | sample 3512381 | NCBI WGS metagenome assembly VFQT01 (sample SAMN10412376, study PRJNA504923) | tailings metagenome | isolation source: Relicate 2 Philex TSF3 active mining site | place: Philippines: Tuba, Benguet | collected 2017-08-29 | reverse complement strand
GGTGCGGGTGCCGGAGCATGCGCGGGTGCCGGAGCTGGCGCCGGCGCGGGAACGGCCGCTGGCGCAGGTGCCGGAGCCGCGGCTCCCGACGACGCGCCCACCACCGCAATCACCGTGCCGACTGCGACGGTGTCGCCAGCCTGCACACGAATCTCCGTCAACGTGCCCGCAATCGGCGACGGAACCTCGGTGTCCACCTTGTCGGTCGACACTTCGAACAACGGTTCGTCGGCGCGCACGGTGTCGCCGACTTTCTTGAACCACTTCGTGATGGTTCCCTCGGTGACGGTTTCGCCGAGTTGCGGGAGGGTGACGTCAGCCATGGTGTGCGGAACTCCTTTTCGAGTGCGATCTCTATGCGTTGATGCTGCGCCCGGTGAGCGACAGCACGGTCTCACCGAATAGTTCGGTGAGGCTCGGGTGGGGTTGGATGAATTCGGCGATCTCGTCGACGGTGGCTTCCCAGTTCACGGCGAGATATCCGCCCGACAACTGCTCGGTCACCCAAGGTCCGACCATGTGCACGCCGAGAACCTGCCCGGCGCGACCGTCGCGGCCGCGCTTGGCGATGATCTTCACGAGACCGTCTGGCTCGCCAAGGATCATCGCGCGAGAGTTCGCGCGGAATTGGTGCTTGGCCACCACCACGTCGTGGCCGGCGGCGCGCGCCTCTTCTTCTGAGGGGCCCGCCCACGCGACTTCGGGGTGGCAGTAGATCGCCCACGGCACGCGGTCGTACATGACCGGATACACCTTCTCGCCGCGCATGTGCTTCACGGCCACGATGGCTTCGGCATACGCGACGTGTGCGAGTTGCGCAGTGGCGATCAAGTCGCCGACTGCGTACACGTTCGGCTCGCCGGTGCGGCAATACTCGTCGACTTCGACGAAGCCACGCTCGCTGACTTTCACCTTCGTGCTCCCGAGCCCGAGTTCGTCGGCATACGGCCGGCGCCCGACCGACACGACAACCGCGTCGACTTCAAGGTTCTCGCCGTCGCCGAACGCCACCGTCGTACCGCCCGATGCGTTCGGTGTGTGTCCGGTGACTTTCACTCCGGTGCGGATGTCGATGTTCTTTTTCTTGAACGCGCGCACCACCACGTTCGCCACGTCGGGGTCGAGCCCGGGGAGAATCTTGGGCAGGCCTTCGAGAATCGTCACGCTCGCACCGAGGTCGGCGAAGCACGATGCGAACTCGCACCCGATCGCGCCGCCACCGATCACCGCGATGCGCGAAGGCACCTTGTCGAGCGCGAGCACTTCGTCTGACGTCATGATCGGCCCGCCCGGTGCGAACCCGGGGATCGTGCGCGGCACCGAACCAGCGGCGAGGATCACGTTGGCGCCGACGAGCGTGCGGGTCGAATCAGCGGTCTTCACCGTCACGGTTCGCTGCGCCCCGAGCGCGCCGGTGCCGAGAATGTAGGTGACCTTCTTGCTCTTGGTGAGCCCGGTCAGACCTTTCACGAGGCCGTTGACGATCGTCTGCTTGCGCGCCTGAGTGACCGCGAAGTTCACGGTTGGCGCCGTCGATTCGACGCCGAAGTCTTTGGCATGCGCGACATGGCGGAACACTGCCGCGCTCTCGAGGAACGCCTTGGCGGGAATGCAACCGCGGTTGAGGCACGTGCCGCCGATGGTGTCTTTTTCCACCAACGCGACATTCATGCCAGCGGACGCCGCGTAGAACGCCGCCGCGTAGCCGCCCGGGCCCCCGCCGACCACCACGAGGTCGAATTGTTCGGCGGACACGTTCATTTACGGTAGCGGTTGCGCGGGCTCACTCGCCCAACCATTGCCGTCGTTCATCACCTCGCACGTGCACGATGGTCGGCGTGCCGACCGACGGCGCAAAGACGAGCGTGCACGAAACATCGTCGGCCGCGCTCGGGCAGTCGGTGCTGCCGATCGGCTCGGTGATTTCGCCGTCGGCGAGCATCGACCAACCGTCGAGCGGAGACGCGCCAGCGAGCCCGAACATCTCCACGTCGACGAGCGTTTTCTCGTCGGTCACCTGCACGTCGCGCACCGTCACACTGATTTCGTCAGACTCGCCGAACGTCGCGGTCGCACCGAGTTTGAGCAGCGAGCCAGTCGGCGCGTCGGCGGTGGTGCTCTGCAGCAGCTTCACGGTGCCGGCGACGAGGATGAGCAGACCGCAGATGAGGCTGGCCACGATGAGTTTGCGCGTGCTCACGCCGAACGAGCGTACGCTGGAGACGCCGCCGCGTGACTGCGGCAGCGGGCGAATCGAAAGGTGCGTGTCGTCACATGGGACTGCGTGAGTACTTCGCGCGAGCCGGCCGCGGCAAAGAAGAGATCATCGCCGAGCGACTCTGCGAGCAGTTCGCCGACTTGCAGATGACCCCGCTGGCCGAGATGCCCATGCGCGAGCGCGTAAACGTCTGTGGCGAGATTCGCCGCATGACCGTGAAGCCGCGCGGCGGAATCCCGGCCGTCGAAGTGGAGATCAGCGACGGCACCGAGCACATCACGCTCATCTTCAGCGGACGCAACTACATCCCGGGAATCGGCCACAATCGCGGACTGGTCGTGTGCGGCGTGGCGCACAAGGAAGGTTCGCGCCGCGTGATGCTGAACCCGATGTACCGACTGCTGCCCAAGCCCGGGCGCTAATCAGCCGACGAGCAGTTTCGACACCGCCATCTCGGCGTCTTCGGTGATGAGCGCCATCACCTCGTCACCCGCGCGCAGCACAGTGTCGTCGGAGGGCACCATCACGCGCTCGGCGCGCACGATCGCGACGATCGACGCGCTGCGCGGCAGCACCAAGTCGGCGATCGCTTTGTTAGCGGCCGGTGAGGACTCCGCGAGCGTCACTTCGACCAGTTCGGCCTTGCCACCCTTCAGCTGCATGAGCCGCACGAAGTTGCCGACCGAGGTGGCTTCTTGCACGAGGCTCGTGATGAGGTGCGGCGTCGACACCGACACGTCGACTCCCCACATCTGGTTGAACATCCAGTAGTTCTTCGGGTTGTTCACGCGCGCCACCACACGCGGCACGCCGAACTCCTGCTTGGAGAGCAGCGAAATCACGAGGTTGTCTTCGTCGTCGCCAGTCACCGATGCAACGACCTCTGCTTCGCGGATGCCGACTGACTCGAGCACGTTGAAATCGCACGCGTCGCCGAAGCACCACTCGATGCCGCGCGACTCGTCCCTGCTCTGGTATTCGCGCAGCGTCGCGCGGTCGTTCTCGAGAATCGTCACCGAGTGGCCCGCCGACACCATCTCACGCGCGGTGTACCGCCCGACGCTGCCGCCGCCTGCGATGATCATGCGCATCGTTACTCCACCGGACCTTTTGCGATGAACGCATCCATGTCGGCGACTTCGGTCTGCAGCACCGCGAGATACAACACGTCGCCTTGCTGCACCAGAAGATCGTCGCTCGCGATGTATGCCTTGCCATAACGTCGCACGCCGACCACGCGAGCCGGACCGTCGTTCAGGCGTGTGACACGCTCGGTTACCCACTCGTCGGTGGCGACGCGCTCGACCAGTACCAGTTCGGCGCTCGGGTCGACCCATTCGACCGACGGGCGGTCGGCGACGATGCGGCGCATGATGCGTTCGGCGGTCCACTTCACGGTGGCGACCGTCGCGATGCCGAGTCGCTCGTAGATTTCGGCGCGCTTGGGGTCGTAGATGCGGGTCACCACGCGCTGCACCTTGAAGCGCTCGCGCCCGACCCGCGCGATCATGATGTTGGAGTTGTCGCCGTTGGTGACCGCCACCAACGCGTCGGCGCGATCGATACCCGCCGCCACGAGCACGTCGGGGTCGAAGCCGATGCCGACCACGGTCTGGCCGGAGAACTCGTCACCGAGTCGCAAGAAAGCATCGGCTTTTCGGTCGACGACCGCCACGGTGTTGCCCGACTCGCACAGTTCGCGCGCCAGCGAAGAGCCGACGCGTCCGCAACCTACGATCACGACGTGCACGAACTACCATCGTAACCGCGCCGAAATCGGCGCCACCTGTCCGACGACACGCCCCATGCCTCCGCAGAACATCGACGATCGCAACGGCTGGCAGCGCGTCAAGAAACTCCTCATCGGCGAGCCGATCGAGACGAAGTTCGATTCGCACCATCGCCTGAAGAAGCGCGTCGCGCTGCCGGTGTTCGCCAGCGACGCCATTTCAAGCACGGCTTATGCCACGGAGGAAATCCTCATCGTGTTCCTCACGATGGCCGCCATCGGCGCCACCGCGTTCGACAATCTCGTGCCGATCGCGATCATGGTGGTGGTGCTGCTCGCCATCGTGGTGAACAGTTACCGACAGACGATTCACGCGTACCCGCACGGCGGTGGCAGCTACATCGTCGCCAAGGACAATCTCGGCAAGTATCCCTCGCTCGTGTCGGGCGCCTCAATGCTCGTCGACTACATCCTCACCGTGGCCGTCTCGGTGGCCGGCGGCGTCGCTGCGATCGTGTCGGCGTTCAACGGACTCGCTCCCTACCGCATCTGGCTGTGCGTCGGGTTCATCGTGCTCATCACGTATGCAAACCTGCGCGGTGTGCGCGAGTCGGGCGCCCTCTTTGCACCGCCGACGTATCTCTACGTCGTGAGCCTCGCCGCTTTGATCCTCGTCGGGTTGTATCGCGTGTATTTCCAAGACCTCGGGCCCATCGCCCACACGGGTGAGGTCGAACGCGAACTGCTCGAAGGACAAAAAGCGCTCACGCTGTTTTATTTCTTGAAGGCATTCTCCTCGGGCGCAGTCGCGCTCACCGGTATCGAGGCGGTCGCCGACGGCGTGCCGGCGTTCGAAAAGCCCGAGCCCAAGAACGCCGCCAAGACCCTCGTGATGATGGCGGTCATCCTCGGCACCTCGTTCTTTGGCCTGAGCGTGCTCGCCCAACACCTCGAGCCGCTGAAAGACCACGAAGGGAAAATCAAAGACACGGTGCTCGCGCAGATGGCCGAGCAGGTGTACGGCGGCCGCAATATCTTCTTTTTCATCACCCAGTTCGCGACATTTGGCATCCTCATCCTCGCGGCCAACACGGCGTACGCCGACTTCCCGCGACTCTCGTCGGTGATCGCCAAAGACAGTTTTCTGCCGCGCCAGTTCGCCAACCGCGGTGATCGCCTCGTGTTCAGCAACGGCATCATCGTGCTCGGCGTCGCTGCAAGCGCGCTCGTCGTCGCGTTCGGCGGCATCGTGAACGCGCTCATTCCGCTCTACGCCGTGGGAGTCTTCACCGGCTTTACCATCAGCCAGACAGGCATGTTCGTGCGCCTCATCAAACGTAAAGAGAAGTCGTGGCCGCTCAAGGCGTTCTTCACCGGCGTCGGCGCGCTCACCACGCTGGCGGTCGCGCTCGCAGTCGTCATCGTCAAGTTCACCGACGGCGCCTGGATTCCGGCCGTAATCATCCCGTCGATGATCTTTGCGTTCACCTTCATTAACCGCCACTACGTGCGGGTGAAACGATTCCTCAGCGTCGCGCACCACCAGGTGCCGCCGTTCCGCACCCACTTCGTGGTGGTGCTGGTCGGCTCGGTGAATGCCGGCGTCGTGCAGGCGATGAAATACGCCCAGAGCCTGCGGCCCGACCGCTTGATGGGCCTCAGCATCGTTGGCTCCGACGAAGAAGGCGCGCTGCTCCTGCGCGAATGGGACGAACAGTTCCCCGGCCAGGAGTTGCAGACGCCGGTCGACGACTTCCGCAACCTCACCGACAAGGTGCTCAGCGAAATCGAGCGTCTCGACGGCTTGCAGCCAGACGACCTCATCACCGTCGTGATTCCGGAATTCGTCACGAGCCTGCGCTCGCAGTGGTTGCACAACCAGTCGGCGCTCGCGATCAAAGCGCGTCTGCTCTTCCGTCCGAACACGGTCGTCACCTCGGTGCCGATCGTGATTCCGTGACACAGCGACGCATCGGTTGCCGCGCGCGACGTAGCCTCTAGCCCGTGCGCGTCGTCGTCTCTGGTGCCAGCGGGCTCATTGGTTCGGCACTCGCGCCGCATCTCGCAGCCGCAGGACACGAAGTCATCCGTTTGGTGCGGCGTGCCGCGCGCGCTGGCGAATCGCAATGGGATCCTGCGCGGGGCGTGATCGATGCCGAGCTCGTGGGCGGCGCAGACGCCATAGTGCACCTCTCGGGTGCTGGCATCGGCGACAAACGATGGTCGAATTCATACAAGCGCGAGATTCTCGACAGCCGCGTGAAGAGCACCAAGTTGCTCGCGTCGGTGATCGCCGGCGCCGCGCGGCGGCCGAGCGTTTTCCTCTCCGGCTCGGCGATCGGTTTCTACGGCGCTCGCGGCGACGAAGTGCTCGACGAGACCTCGGCGGCGGGCAGCGGATTTCTCGCCGATGTCTGCCGCGAGTGGGAAGCCGCAGCAGTCGGCGCCGGCACGCGCACCGTGTTCCTGCGCACAGGAATCGTGCTCTCGCCCAATGGCGGCGCGCTGAAGAAACAACTGCCGCTGTTTCGCGCGGGGCTGGGTGGCAAGTTCGGGCGCGGCGACCAGTGGCAGAGCTGGATCTCGATCGACGACGAAGTCGCGGCGATCTCGCATCTGCTCGCCGCCGACGTGCACGGCCCGGTGAACCTCACGGCACCGGCCGCGGTCACCAACGCCGACTTCGCGGTGGTGCTCGGCAAGGTGCTGCACCGTCCTGCGCTGTTGCCCGTGCCGTCGTTCGGGCCGAAGTTGCTGCTTGGCGCGGAACTCGCTGATGCGCTGCTCTTCACCGGCCAGCGCGTGATTCCGCGGGTGCTCTCGTCGTCGGGTTACCAGTTCGCGCACCCGACCCTCGAGATCGCACTGCGCGCGCTGCTCGCGCGATGACACGACGCGTCGCGCCGTGAGCCAGCTTCCCGCGCGCGTCGACGTCGCCATCATCGGCGCCGGACTCGCCGGACTCGCCGCCGCCAGGCACCTGCACGCCAAGTCGTTCAGCGTCGCGGTGCTCGAAGCACAAGACGACGTGGGCGGACGCGTACGCACCGACATCGTCGACGGCTTCCGGCTCGACCGCGGATTCCAGATTTTGCTCACCGCGTATCCCGAGGTGCGACGGCAAGTCGACCTCGACATGCTCGACGTGCAGAAATTCGATCCAGGTGCGCTCGTGATGCTGCGCGGCAAGTCATACGTCGTGAGCGACCCGTTCCGCGCGCCGCGCGAATCGTTGCGCACCGCGCGTGCACCAATCGGTTCGGTCGCCGACAAAGCGCGTGTCGCGCTCTTGCGCGCGCGCACCCTGCGCGGCGACCCGCGCGAGCTGCTGCGCGGCCAGGATCTTCCCACCATCGTCGCGCTGCGACGCGCGGGATTCTCCCAGACGATGATCGACAGATTCTTCCGGCCGCTCTTCGGTGGCATTCAACTCGATCCGTCGCTCGCGACGTCGCGACGGATGTTCGACATCATCTTCCGCAGCCTCGGCGAAGGCGATGCCGGCGTGCCGCGTCTCGGCATGGGTTCGCTGCCGCGCCAACTCGCCGATCGTCTGCCCGGGCTCGTGCATCTCGGCACCAAGGTCGCCTCGCTCGACGGTCGCACGGTCGTGACCAGCGACGGCCGTCGTGTTGAGGCGCGCGCGGTGATCGTGGCGGCCGATCTGCCTTCGGCGCGCGAGATCGTGTCGCTGCCCGAGCGGGCTTCGCGGCGCGCCGGCGCGGTGTACTTCGCGGCCGCGAAGCCACCGACGCAGTCACGGCTCGTCATCCTCGACGGCACCGGCAAAGGTCCGGTCTTGAACGCGGCGGTGATGAGCAACGTCGCCCCGAGCTATGCACCCGCCGGGCAACATCTCGTGGTGGCCGCGATGCCCGACGTCGTCGACGGAGACCTCGAGTCGATGGCGCGCGACCAGATGCGCACGTGGTGGGGCTCACAAGTCGACGCATGGCGGCATCTGCGCACGTACCGAATCGCGCACGCCGGCGTCGAGCAGCGTCCGCCGTTTTCACCCAAGCGCAACATCGCGCTCGGCAACGGCGTCTTTGTGTGCGGCGACCACCGCGACACCGGGTCGCTGCAGGGGGCGTTGTTTTCTGGACGTCGCTGCGGCGAACTCGTCGCCGGCGCGCTCGCCTAGTCGCACACCCGGCGGCGCTCGCCTAGCGTCAACGCCATGTCGAACGCGTCCAATTCCCCTGCCCACGACCTGGTGCGCCGCATCATCTCGGTGTCGCAGTTCGTTCCCGCCCCGCCTGCTGCAATCTTCGAATTGCTCGCGACTCCGGCGAAGCACTCCGAGATCGACGGCTCGGGCAGCGTGAACGGCAGTCTCAGCGGGCCCGCGCGGTTGTCGCTCGGCGCGAAGTTCGGCATGTCGATGCGCATCGGTCTGCCATATCGCATCACCAACGAAGTCGTGGAGTTCGAGGAGGCAAAGCGCATCGGCTGGCGCCATTTCGGCGGACACGTGTGGCGCTACCTGCTCGAGCCGGTCGAAGGCGGCACGATGGTCACCGAGCAGTTCGACTACTCGACCAACCGTGCCAACTTCGTGTTGCGGTTGATGCGGGCGATTCCGAACAACGAGCTCGCGATGCGCAAGACCCTGCTCAACCTCGCGAAGCGTTTCGCGTAAGGCAACCACCGGGTCGATCGGCATGACGCTGCTGCCCGACGGCTTCGTTGCGCGCGCGGCGAACTTTGGCATCAAAGACGACACGCTCGACTTCGTAGTGGTTGTCGGGGCGCCAGGCACGGTCGGCAGCGCACTCTTCACACAGAGCCGTTTCGCCGGTGCGAGTGTCGTCGTGAGCCGCGAACATGTCGCGTACGGCACGACGCGCGGCGTGGTCGTGTTGTCGAAGAACTCCAACGTGGCGACTGGAGAAGAAGGAATGCGCAATGCTCGCGAGATTGCAGCTGGTGTCGCCTCGCAGTTCGAATTCGACTCGCGCGACGTGGTGATCGCCTCGACCGGCGTGATCGGCCGTCAATATCCGATGGAAAAGATCCGCGCTGGTCTTGCCTCGCTCGGTTCTATCGCCAGCACCAACGACGCCGCTGCCGTCGCCCGCGCAATCATGACCACCGACACCCGCCCGAAGATCGCCGAGGCGGGCGTGCGCGGCTCGCGTGCGCGGGTCGTCGGCGTCGCCAAGGGCGTCGGCATGATCGAGCCCAACATGGCCACCCACATCTCCCTCGTCTTCACCGACGCAGCAGTACCGCGCAGCGAGCTCGATGCGATGTTTCGGTGGTGCGTCGAGCGAACCTTTAACCGCGTCTCAATCGACACCGACACCTCCACCAGCGACACCACGGTGTGCCTAGCGAGCGGGGCCGCCGGTGCGGTTGATCGTGACGCGTTGCGCGATGCACTGCACGAGGTGCTGCTCTCGCTCACCAAGCAGATAGCCCGCGACGGCGAAGGTGCGGAGAAACTCATCGAGGTGCGCGTCGATGCAGCACGCGACGAAGAACAGGCGGTCACCGTCGCGCGCTCCATTGTCAACTCGCCGTTAGTGAAGACCGCCGTGCACGGCGCCGACCCGAACTGGGGCCGCGTCGCCGCCGCTGTCGGCAAGTGCTCGCAGTACGCCGACATCGACCAATCGCGCGTCGTCATCCGCTTCGGCGACCAAGAGGTGTATCCGCGACGTGTCGACGAAGCAGGGCTCGCAAGTCTCTCGTCATACATGCGCAACGACGAGGTCGTGATTCGCGTGTCGCTCAACACCGGCGCGCACTCGGCAGTCGTGTGGGGCTGCGACCTGACCGCGGGCTACGTGCGCATCAACGCCGATTACACGACCTGAGCCACAAGTAGTCTTGACGCGCGTGCCTTCAGTAGCTCGGGTTGGCGCTATGAGACTTCTGGCGAGACGAGCGAAGCTCTCATTCGAATACAGGACTGGGTTGGTGCGCTCGCGCGTGACGTGCGAGTTTCGCGAGCTCGCATTGTCACATGCCGATCGCGAGCGCGAGCAGGAAGCGAATTTCGCGCGACTCGGCTTGTCGCGCATCGACGCAAAGTCCGCAATCGCAACGGCACTCGCCGCGTCACGACTCGGCACGTTCAGCGAGGACGACGACATGTTCTCAGAGCACCTGCTCATCTTCGGTGCTCTTTCGAGGGCACTACCCGACGTGCGCGAAATTCTCGAAATCGGCACGTACGACGGGCGCGCCGCCCTGTTGCTCGCAAACCTCTTCCCACAGGCTCGAGTGACGACCATCGATCTCGCCGCGGACGACCCGATCTATTCGCAGAGCTATCAGTCGGCGCGCACGACGGCGTTCATTCGAAGACGAGACGAGACGTTGGCATGCTCCTCTCGCGTGCGCTTCGTCGAGACGAACTCGCTGCGCCTTGTGACCGATCTCGGCGCGGGAAGATTCGACCTCGTATGGGTCGACGGTGATCACGACTTTCCGGTCGTTGCCGTGGACGTGGCGAATGCTGTGCGGCTGGCCAAGCCCGGGGGGTTCGTGATGTGCGACGATGTCGTAACCGAGACGCGGCGACGGTCGACCACATATCTATCTAACGCTGCGCACCGCACACTCACTGCTATGTGCGGCGCCGGGCTCATCAACGAGCCCGTCTACATGTATAAGAGGCTCGGCAAGCGCCACCAGTCTCCGCGCAAGTTCGTCGCGGTCGCGACTACTACGCGAGCGAGTCGAGCCAGTTGATCGTCGCGGCGCGGTAGTCGAACACGCTCTTGTAGCGCGCGAGTGCGTCAGGCAGACGCGCGATCAATTCGCGCAATGTGCGCACCGCCTCGGGCCCGCGCTGCACGTACGAGGTGAGCGGCTCCTGGAATCCACGGATGGTGAACAAGATTCCCCGCGTGCGCGGCAGTCGGCGCAACGTTTCACGTTCGATACGAATCCACAGTTCGCTCGGATGCTCGGCGAGCGGACGATTCGGCGACCACGGCTGGAAGAGAGCCGGATGATCCTCGAGGGTCCAGTTCGACCGCCAGATTGGCTTCTCGGGTGTCAGCCGCGTGAGCGTGGTGTCGACGGCCGCGCCGATGTGCTCGGCGTACAACGCGACGGGTTTGTGAACCGTGAGCATGTCGTGACCGATTTTTTCCGCCACGCGCCAGCGGCTCGGCGAACACACCACGCCGGCCACGAACGGCAACTGCTCCCCCGTCTCGGTCGGTATCGAGCGCAGCACGGTGAGGTCGTCGGGCACCGCGAGGGCGGCATCAATGAGCGCGTCGACGCCCGTCGCGGAACTCTTCGCACCGACCCACTCGAGCACGAGTTCGGCGGCTTCTTGCGCGACTTCGTGCCCGTCGTCGCGAAACGCAACGACTTCACTGCGGCGGGCGCGCAACAACTCGCGCTTCATCGCGATGGTCGGTTCCCACTCGGCGTCGCGCACGAACCATTCGTCAAGGTCGAGCGGTTTGGTACCGACGCGATGACGAAACGAGTCGCCCACCACTTGCGGGAGGATCTCGTCGTGCGGAATGCGCGGCGCGACTCGGTGCGAGTCAAGTGAACGACTTGCCGGCGCCGAGTCGAACGGCGTGAATGGATCCTGGTGCGCGACGAAGGTCGTCACGGGTGCGAGACGCGCAGCAACTTCACTTCGGTGGCATGCGAATGCCACCGTCGACACGAATCGTCTCAGCGTTCATGTAGCTGTTCACGATGCACTCGACCACCATCGATGCGAGTTCTTCCGGTGCTCCGAGTCGCTGCGGAAACAAGACGCCCTTCTGCAGGTTCGTCTTGAACGCTTCGCTCGCATCGCCTTGTCCGTAGATCGGGGTGTCGATGAGCCCCGGCGCCACGGTGTTCACGCGCACGCCGACTGCCGCCAAGTCGCGCGCGATCGGCAGCGTCATGCCGACCACGCCGCCCTTCGACGCCGAGTACGACGCCTGACCGATCTGGCCGTCGAACGCCGCCACCGACGCGATATTCACGATCGCGCCGCGCTCGCCGTGCGCCAGCGGCTCGTTGCGGCTCATCGCCGTGCCGACGATGCGGATGCAGTCGAACGTACCGATGAGGTTGATTGCGATCACTTTCTTGAACGCATCAAGGTTGGCGGCCGAGTCGTACGAGCCGTCTTTGCCGACCGTGCGCTGCGCCCAACCGATGCCGGCGGAGTTGACGAGCGCGCGAACCGGGCCCATCGACTTCGCCATCTCGGTCGCGTTGATGATGTCTTGCGTGTTGGTCACGTCGACCTTGCAGAACGCTCCGCCGATTTCTTTGGCGAGTGCCTCGCCCTTGTCGGCTTGCAAGTCGGCGATCACGACCTTGGCGCCTTTCTTGGCGAGCATGATGGCAGAAGCCGCGCCGATGCCGCTGGCTCCGCCGGTGACGATGGCGCTTGAGTTGGTGAGTTCCATGGCGGCGAACGCTAGCGCACGTGTTGGATTGCAGACACTGCCAGAGCGTCGACCAACTCATTCATCGCATCACCGTCATGACCGCGCACCCAACGGAACGTGATTCCCCCGCGTTGGCGCACGAGATCAATCAGCGGTTCCCATAAATCGCGGTTGGCGATGGGCTGACGATCCTTGTTCTTCCACCCGCGGCGCAACCACCCTTGCCACCAACCCTCGGTGAAGCACTTCACTACATATTGACTGTCGGACACCACTTCGATCGGCCCGTGTTGCGCGCCGAGTTCGCGCAGCGCGCTGAGCACCGCCAGCAACTCCATGCGTTGGTTCGTCGTGGCTGACTCGCCGCCGCTTGCTTGCGGTTCGCCGCGCGGCGCGACCGCCCAGGCCCAACCGCCCGGCCCCGGGTTGCCCGAGCACGCGCCGTCGGTGTACACGGTGCGCAACTCGCCCGACATCTGCCCGTCATCTGGCAGGTCGAAGGGAAGCATCTCAGTCATCGACAGACAGCCTTGCCGATGCGCCCGACGCGGTTGCGTATCGCCGCGACACAAGGTGCGACTCGCCCGCCGCCGTGCGAGACTGTGACCATGCTGTTCGACGGCTCCGTGCACCAGCTGCCCGACACCGACCCGACCGAGACGCAGGAGTGGCTCGACTCGCTCGATGCCGTCGTCGAGATGCAGGGCAAGACTCGCGCGCGCTATCTCATGTCGCGGCTGCTCGAGCGCGCGCGAGAGACGCAGGTGAGTTTCCCCGCCACAGTCTCGACCCCGTACGTGAATACGATTCCGGCCGAGCACGAACCGTGGTTCCCGGGCGACGAGCATCTCGAGCGGCGCATCCGCGCATACATCCGCTGGAACGCCGCGATGATGGTCGTGCGCGCCAACGCCAACGCCGAGGGCATCGGCGGCCACCTCGCCACGTTCGCCTCGTCGGCGTCGCTCTACGAAGTCGGCTTCAACCACTTCTTCCGCGGAAAAGACGACGGCAAGGCCGGCGACCACATTTACTTCCAGGGCCACGCCGCGCCGGGTGTCTATGCACGTGCGTACCTCGAGCGTCGTCTCGAGTCAGAAGACCTCGATCACTTCCGCCGCGAGATCGGCCGTGGCGGTCGCGGACTCTCGTCGTATCCGCACCCCCGCCTCATGCCCGACTTCTGGGAGTTCCCGACGGTGTCGATGGGTCTCGGCCCGATCACCGCGTTGTACCACGCACGGTTCAACCGCTATCTCACTAATCGCAAACTCGACGACACCACCGCGAGCCGCGTGTGGGCGTTCCTCGGCGACGGCGAGTGCGACGAACCAGAGACGCTCGGCGCACTGTCGCTCGCGTCGCGCGAGCATCTCGACAATCTGGTGTTCGTCGTCAACTGCAACTTGCAGCGCCTCGACGGCCCGGTGCGCGGCAACGGCAAGATCATCCAAGAGCTCGAGGCGGTGTTCCGCGGCAACGGCTGGAACGTCATCAAGGTGATCTGGGGCTCGAAGTGGGACGAACTGCTCGCCCGCGACGTGACCGGCGTGCTGCTCAACAAGATGAACACCACCGTCGACGGCGAGTTCCAGCGCTACACCGTGGAAGACGGCAACTACATCCGCGAGAACTTCTTTGGCCCCGACCCGCGGCTGCGCGAGATGGTGTCGCACCTCGCCGACGAAGATTTGCAGGCGCTGCCGCGCGGCGGTCACGACTACCGCAAGTTGTATGCCGCGTTCAAGGCGGCCTCCGACAACCTCGGTTCGGGTCGGCCGACGGCAATCCTCTGCAAGACGGTGAAGGGCTGGACGCTCGGCCCCGAGATCGAGGGCCGCAACGCCACGCACCAGATAAAGAAGATGAACGTCGACCAGTTGCGCGCGTTGCGCGACCGTCTGCACCTGAACGACGAAATCAGTGACGAAATGCTCGAGGGCGACGTGGCTCCGTATTATCGGCCGCCCGAAGACTCAGTCGAATACCAATACCTCGTCGAGCGCCGACGCGCACTCGGCGGCTCGGTGCCCAAGCGCATCGGCACCGCCAAGAAGCGCCTGACCTTGCCGAGCGACGACGCGTTCCGCGAGTTCGAGAGCGGCAGCGGCCAGCAGTCCGTGAGTACCACGATGGGCTTCACACGCCTGCTGCGCAACTTGGCGCGCGACCCGGCGTTCGGCGAACGTGTCGTGCCGATCATCCCCGACGAGGCACGCACCTTCGGCATGGACTCGCTCTTCCGCGAACTGAAGATCTACGCCTCGCAAGGCCAGAAATACGAGCCGGTCGACCACGACCTGCTCCTTTCATACAGCGAGTCCACTGGCGGACAGATTCTCGAAGAGGGCATCACCGAAGCGGGCAGTCTCGCCAGCTTCATCGCGGCCGGCACTGCGTACTCCACGCGCGGCATCGAGATGGTGCCGTTCTACACCTTCTATTCGATGTTCGGATTCCA
>VFQT010003337.1_pt1 | contig 14778 bp, 22 predicted proteins | sample 3512381 | NCBI WGS metagenome assembly VFQT01 (sample SAMN10412376, study PRJNA504923) | tailings metagenome | isolation source: Relicate 2 Philex TSF3 active mining site | place: Philippines: Tuba, Benguet | collected 2017-08-29 | reverse complement strand
ACAACCTGCGCCACGCCTACGCGATCCGCTTGATGGAACACAAGGTGCCCCCTGCGTACGGCGCAAGACTCACGGGCCACAGCCTCCAAGTCCACGCACAGACTTACAAGCGCTGGCTCGAGGCCGAAAGGATCACCAAGGTCATGACACAGTTCAACCTGTAGTGGTTAAACTGAGTTGCAACCAGTACCGGATGGAGTGGAAGAGGTTTTCGCCAGGCTGCAGCTGATTGAAGAAAAGCTCTCCGAGCTCCTGGCCCTGCAAACCAAAACCGATGCGCAGGCCAACGCCTGGCTCGACTCGAAAGCCTTCTGCGCCCTGACTGGCATCAAGGACAAGTGGTCCCTGCACCACTACATGTCCAAGGGCATCATCCACGGCGACGCCATCCGGAACATCGGGACCGTGCAGCGGCCTCGGTATCGTTTCCACCGCACGAAGGCTGTCAACCAGTTTCTGAACCGAGTGAAGGAGTGACTGAACAGGAAGCGCTCAACCGCTGGTACAGCCGCCTCTACACCGAGTGGCTGCCGAACTGGCGGGACATGCCTGACACGTTGTTCCAGTGGTGGAACGTGCTGGTCGTAGCCCTCGAGGACGCTACCGATTAAGGGCTCGCCAGTACTTCTCCTCGGCCTTGCCCTGCCAGGACCGGAATTGCGCCAGCCGCGCCGACGCCCGAGCCCGCTTCTTGCACAGGTTCCAGTCGCCGAAGAACTCCGCGTCCGCCACGAGCCGCTGGAGCAATCCGTTCGGCAGCTTGCGGACCACCCTGTCCAGCCGACGTAGCAGCGCCTGACGGGCCTCGAGCTCGCTCAATGGCCCACCGAGAACAGCAGCTCGATGTAGCGGCGCCCGTCGATTTCCATTCCGCGGCCGTCACTGACCACCAGCCCGTCGAAGTGCGTCTCCAGCCGGTGCGCCAGCGCATCCATGACGGACATCGCCTCCACAACAGGATCGACGCTCAGCGATTCCTCAATCGCGTCAGCAATCTCCTCCACGAGAACGGAATAGAAATTCCGATCAGCGGACCTGAAATGTGGGGCCATGAAATCAGCGCCACTGAACCAGGCTACGGCTGCTGCTTACTTGGCATCAGCCCAAGTATTGCCCCAGGCAACCTCCGCCACGATGGGCACCTTTTTGCACACCTCAGCGCCGGCATCTTCCATCGCTTGTTTAAGCACGGCCGCCCAGTGCTCAGCCTGGTCTTCCTTGACCTCGAGCACGATTTCATCGTGGACCATGGCGATCAACTTGGCCTGGCCCACCTGTGCCTGAAGAATCTGGCGCCAGAGCTTGTCGATGGCGATCTTGGCGATGTCACCGGCAGTGCCCTGCACCTGAGTATTGATGCGCGTGGTGTACTTGTCGTTGAAGCCCACCAGCATCCGCCGACGTCCAATCGCGGTCTGCACCGCCTTGGTGGTCTTGGTTCCTTCTTCCTGCTGCCAGGCGTAGAGACGGGGGTACGCAGCGCGGAAGCCCTCAACGATCTCGCGGGCTTCGTCGAGCTCCATGTCCATGCCGTACTGAGCCACGGCTTGCTTTTGGAGCGTGGCCGGACCTGCGCCATAGAGCAGGCCGAAGTTCGCCACCTTCGCTGACTGCCTCTGGGCCTTGGTGACCTCCTCGAACGACACCTTGGCGATCAGGGCTGCGGTCTCGGTGTGCAGGTCACGCCCAGCGCGGTACGCCTCGAGCATTCGCTCTTCTCCCGAGAGCTCCGCCGCAACGCGCAACTCCACCTGGGAAAAGTCGGCCACCACGAGCACGTACCCCGGCGCCGCCACGAACTTGCTGCGGAAATCCTTGCCCCGATTGACCTGCTGAAGATTCGGAGATGCCGCACTTAGCCGCCCGGTCTCGGTCCCCATTTGCCTGTAATTGCAATGGATCCGACCATCCGGCCCCACCGACTCCAGCAGCTTTTCGATGTTCGAGACCTTGGTAACAGCGGTCTTCCAGTTGAGGTACTGATCGATCAGCTCGAAGTCCTTGCGTAGGAACGCCAGCAGGTTCTGATCCAGGCTCGGCGCCCCCTTCTCGTCGGGGGGCAGCATGATCCCGGCCTGCTCGAAGCGCTCAGCCATCTGCTTCGGCGAGCGCGGGTTGAAGCCCTTGTAGACCTTGGTCCCCAACCGCTTAGAGCCCGAGTCTTTCTCACGAGTGTTGACGCTGCCATCCGGATCGCGGGGCAGCCACCCGTGCGGATCATTGGGATTGTTGGCCCGGATCTCCTTGTCCAGCGCCTCCAAGAACAGGATCTTGAGCCCCTCGGCCTCCAGCACGAGCGACGTCTTCAGCTCCTCGGCCCCGGGTTGATCGAATCCGAATCCATGCCACTGCATCAGTGCAATGGGCCGGAGCACCCGCATCTCCAGCTTGAACAGATCCCAGAGCGTGTAGCCACTCCGAACCCGCAGCGACATCAACGACAGGCTCAGCTCATCCTTGAGGTGAGGCAGGCAGATAACGTCCCGCGCCGCGTACTGCAGCATGTCCCGGGTGATCTCCCCGGCCCAGTTGGCTTTCTGCAGCTCCTTCGGCAGCTCCAAGTTCAGGACTCGGCTGACGATGGCACCGAGGTCGTTCTTGGCGCCGGTTCCGTTGTTGATGATCTTGGCGGCCACCATCGTGTCGAAGATGGGCCCACCGAGGACAACACCTTCACCGCGAAGAAAGTTCAGATCGAAGGCCGCATTCTGCAGCACTTTCATGCGGGAAGACTCCAGCAGAGCCTTCAACTCCGCCAGTCCCGAGCACGCCCAATCAACACTCCTTTCTCCGGGTTTACGCCACCCATCAAGGTCAACAATCAGTGCAAAATCTGTAGTTCCAACCTGTATAAGGCGAACCTGATTCGCCAGCGGATCGAGTCCTGTGGTCTCGGTGTCCACGCCAATAAGCCTGTCAGCCGCTTCGATCTCGGCGACACGGCGGCGCAGCAGGGCAGCTTGAGCCGGCCCTGCGATGAAGTCGTAGTCAACACAACTGAGGGCCTTGGCCCTTTCCTCAGATTTCAACGATGGCATCGTGGAGTATCGGCGCAAAGAGGATGGATTCCCTGTCGCTGCAGTTCGCTGAGCAAGCGGCGTTGCGCATGGTTGATCAGTGCAGCGACCTCGAGCAGCTCAAACAACTCACCCGGAGCCTGGTCAGCGGCCACTTCGCCGCCAAATCCTTGATCTGCACCTTGATGGAGCAGGGACTGGAATCCATGACCCGAGAACGTTGTGAGAACTGCCCGTCTGTTTTCTGAATTGATCAGGCCCCAGCAAGCTGAGACTTGAACCGCTTCAGCGTCTCAACCAACCAGGAACGGCGGTAGCTCTTGACGTTGCGCGGTGCCCCATCGACGTACTGCTGACGGGTTGGGGGCTCCGTACCAAAGTCCTCCCGGTAAGCGTTGGCGATCAAGATCCCGGCTGAGCGGTACTTGGTCCGGGGCAGCACCTCCTGGAACACCTCCATCCAGGCATCGCTCAGGGTCAGCTCATCGTCAGCGGGCAGCGCCGGCACCGCTCCCGAGCTCGCCGAGAGCACATGGCTCCGCACGATGTCCTTGAACAGGAGCTCGTCGCGCTGATCCATCCCGCCGAGCCGCTCGAACAAAGCCACGCTCCGCTCCACGAGGGCGACGACCTCGCCGGCCTCGAGCCTGGAGCTAGCCACCGGCTCCGGTGCCGACTTGGTCAGGTGCTCCAGGAACCAACCGTCCATCCAGACGGCGAACGGCGCCGAAATCCACCGGGCCAGATCCACAGCGACCTGGGGATGGACCCAGGTCCCGCCGCCATGACCCTGGCGGGAAACGATCAGATCAAACACCGGAATTTCCGTTGTTTGAGCGAGGGCGTCCAGATACTGCTGACAGCGGTCGGACTCGCGATAGTCGGACCACCGCTTCTCATTGGCCCGGCACATCGCCGTGGCGTTGACGTAGCCGTCGGTGGTCCGGCGGCTGATCGGCGTCCCGTTCCAGGAACGAGAAACCAGGCTGGAACTATCCACTGAAAAGAAAGCCATGTAGGTTGTGCGGAGCAATGCTCCGGTCGTGGTTGACGGGGCGGCGCGGCCACCAGCGGTGAACGGTGGTGACGCAGAGGGAGGGGGTGAGAGCCCTCCCTTTGCCGTATCTGGTCAGCCTAGTCCCAATTCATGCTTGCGACAGGCTGACCACCGCTAGATCTAGCGGCGCTGGCCTGACTAGGCGCCAAATGCAGCGTCGTAGTCCCAGTCCTCGGGGGCCTCGGGCAGGTCGGGCTTCACGAGGGAAACGTCCAGCTCATGTCGTTGAACCGGGGATCCCGCTTCTCCCACATCTGAATCAGCGGGTGCTCCAACGTCCACCGCTGGATCTGCCTCATCGCCCCGTACCGGGACTCCGGCGACCTCGCCCGCCGAAACCGCTCCTCCCACAGAGCAATCTTCGCCTGGGACTTCGGCGAGCTCGGATCCCTCCGGCGCTCCTTGAAGAGGCTGATGTAGGCCATGGGACCCCTTATGTGTGCTCTTTTTTGTGTCCATTCGTCCTTGGTCCCCGAGATCGCTCTCGGTGACAAGAAAGTTGGAATGGACATCCTGATCACATTCTGGGTGTTGTCCGTTCCCTTCGTGATCTGGTTGGACGCTCTCAGAGGAAGGGACATCGTCCTCGGAGGCCCCCCTGTTGTCCGTTGCATTCCTCTGTTCCTGCAAAGGGTTTCGAGGAGGAGATACCAACGGACACGAAAATGAGGGCAACGCACGCGAGGAGGAGGGGGGAAGGGTGTAGGCGGTAACCGGTTTGTCCGAACCGGCCACGATCCGCTTCTTCCCCTCCACGAGAACGCCGTTCGTCACCCACCGGTCCAACCACCGCTTCACCGTCTTGCTCGAGGGCGCCTGCCTGCCCTGTCCACCCATCTCCTCCACCAGCCGCTCCCAGACCTCCTTGGCGGTCATCCGGTCGTTGCCGTCACCACCCTCAGCCCGAGCCTCCTTCACCCGGTCCTTCACGATCCGCAGCGCCATCGTGTTCGGCTCCGGATCACCCTGGCCCTGGTCCTCGCGCCGCTCGGTCGGGGTTTAGTCCCACACCGAGTACGCGAAGTCGTGGTCCCGCTCAACCACCAGGAGATCCCCCTGGCGCCCGAGCCTGGACTTCTTGATCTGGATCATCCGGCAGTTCGACGGAGTCCGCCGCCGCTCCCGCAGCGCCTCCCGCTCATCCTCCGAGGTCGTCCGCAGGTGCCACTGCTCATCCACCGCCGCCACGAGGTAGCGGGTCCCCCGGGCTTCACCGTTGGCGTTGTCGTGGTGGATCCAGATGATCGAGGTCGCAGGGAACCCGTCATCCGGATTCCCGTTCTTCTCCGCGTAGTAATAGAAGGGGCTCGCGAAGCCCTTGTCCTTCTCCTCGACCTGCATCTTGGTGGAGCAGGACCCGATGGAGTCGACCACCACGAGAGCGGGCTTGTACTCCCTGATCCACTCGGCGAACTCGTGCGTGTGGTTGATCTGGAAGCCGCGCTTGACGATGAACCACTTGTCCCGCGCCGGATCAATCCCGTTGTCCTCGCAGTCCTGCAGCAACTTCGCCGGGTTCTGATCGTTCTGGATCCAGAGCACCGGACCCTGCTTGACCGGCAGCTCGATGCCGCGGATGCGGATCGGCGTCCCGCGCCCCACCGCCGTGGCCAGGCCCATGCAGGCCGACGTCTTCCCGAGGCCGCCGGCGGCGTGAAGCATCACCTGGGTGGGCCTCATCAACAGGTTCGGCACGAGGAACTGCATGCGCTCCACGTCCTGCCACCAGTGGCGCTTCTCGTTCTGCCGGCGTGAGTCCTCGTAGTACCGGTACTCCTCCATCGCCGCCAGGCACTGCGACCCCGTGAGGCGCCTCCCCGTCTCTGCTGCGAGCTCGGCCATCCGGGCCACCCGCAGCGCGGGGTTGAGCTCCTCGTCGTGGATCTTGATCAGGGCCTCGTGGAAGTCCCTGGCATTCATGACGAGCCGCGGGGCCTCCTTGATGATCTGGGCCCGGGCATCCTCCGGATACGCGAACCCGATCTCCGTCGCGATGTCAGCGACGTACTTCTCCAAATCGGCGCCGGTGGGCCGTTCGGCGTACATGTTCCCGGTCTCGATCTTGTGAACGAAATCGAGAACGTCCCCGCCAACGCCGCACGCCTTGCAGTCCCAGCAGCCCGAGCTCTCCGAGAACTGGAAGCTCGTCCCGCTTTGGCCGCCGTGCCAGGGGCAGCCGGACATCATCTGGGCGTTTTCGCCACCGCGCTGTTTCCAGCCGTACTTGTCAAAGACCTGATGGTTGAACACCAGATCCGTCAGCCGAGGCCGTAACCGGGCCTGGACCTCCTCCTTGAAGAACCAGCCGCGGATCTGCCGCGGCGGAATCACCGTCTGCCCACCGAGCTCGGCATCGAGCTCCTTCTGGTCTTTGTCCGCCAGCCACGGCACCGGCTTGCGGTGGGGCCGCAGCAGATCGAGCAACCAGCCCGGCGCCGAGGCCACAACGCCATCGTTGTAATTAAGGAAGCGATACCGCCCGCCAGTGGTCGGGTGCGGCGAGCCCGGCAGCACCGACTGGCAAGCGTTGAACCGCAGCACCACCTCCTCGTAGTCACCGGCCTCCTGGGCATCGGCCTTGCCGTCCTGCCGATCCACGTCGGAATGGCCCAGGTGCCACTCGCCATCCGCCCGCAGGATCAAGGTCTTGACCTTCTCCAACTGAGGCCAGATCTGCTCCGGGATCCGGTACAGCACCTGCCGGCGCCCCGGTCGCCCCGAGGTCCACGAGATCGTCGACTCCTCGCCAAACGCCTCATAGCCCTCCCCCACAAACGCCTTGAACTTGGCGTCGGCTTCCGGCCCATCAATGTCCAAGGCAATCAGGCCCTTGGAGAAAGCCCCTGTGACCACACCGATGCCGGCGTAGCTGGAGTTGGCCTTGTACGCCTCGATGCACATCTCCACCGAGAGCGGTTGGTTGGCCCAGTCCTTCACATAGGTGGCTTTGCCTGCCACCGGCACAAAGGACCACCACCGCGGAAAGGTGCCTTCACGCAGCAGATCGATTGCGCGTTTGCTCGGATCTGGAGCACCCGCACTTGCTGAGGGAACAGCTGTCATGTAATTTCGGGTCGATTGAGACTCGTCCTGATCCGGCGCACCGAAGCCCCTCACCCCTGACGGCGAGGGGCTTTTTGCTGGGCGTGCCCGACCAGGACAAGCCACCGTATCGGCGCAACCCAATTTGGACAAGCGTCCAAAACTGCGTCTTTTCTGAAAAAGGCTGGCAGTTTGTTCAAAACCTTTTAGGGTTATGGTCAAGCCTTAAGCCCTTTACCCACAGGACTGGTGCCCAATCCAACCGTGTCAATGGCGCAGCCAAGAATGGAGGCTCCTGTCGACCACCTCAGCCAGTTCACCGAGGGCGTCGGCACCTTCTCCTTGCTGTTCACCCGTTGGATGGACACCAACGGCTGGTCCCACCCGACCATGGTGACCCTGGCCCGCCACTGCCTCGACGGCACCTCCTGGCTCCACAGCAGTCAGATCAGCGGCCTGCGTCACGGCCGCCTGCTGAGCCCAGGCCCCCGCACCTTCATCGCCATCGAGCGGCTGAACTTCTATATCCACCGGTATTCGACCACCAAGAAGCTCCTGCCCGGAACCCCCGGCAGCAACCTCTACACCAAAGCCTTCGCCATCACCGAGGGCGGCAAGCCCCCGAAGTTGGGCTGGTGGGTCGAGGTCTTCTGCGGCCAGCGTGTCCCCACCGACATTGACCTGCGTCAGACCTTCTTCACCGACGACCAAGCCACGCGCATTTCCACAACCTGGGGCGCACTGATCCGGAAGCTGATGATGCAGAAGGACATGGACATCATCGTCGAGCTCGACCGTGTCCTCCGTGAGCACTACCCCGCCAAGGACAGCGAGCGCCTAGTGCGGGTCAAAGACGTCATCCAGAACAAAGATCTCTGGAACCCGCAGCAACTGGCTAACGAATTGCCCGCAATCACCAGCCTGACCGCCAAGCTCGGCGGCCCATCCAACGAGGCCGACCTGCTCAAAGCCCTGAAGTCCTGATCTACCACCACCGGTAGTGGCAACGGCTGCTTGCAGGTGGGATAAGCCCGGTACATTGAGTGACCTGCTGTTATCCCGTGGGCGTCAACCGTATTGAGCTGCTGCACTTTGCAGCACCGGCCGCGACCGAAGTCCACTGGGACTACTTGCCTCTGCGCGAGATCCAAATCCTGGGCGACCCAGATACACCGACGGTGCGTCTGACCCTGGAAGAAGACGAGGGCGGCGTGATGCACACGATCTACTGCACATCTGCTGCACTTCGGCACCTCGAGCCCTACAGCGTGCAGCTCGATGCCTGGCATGCCGACCCGTACAGCGCCGACATTCCTTTATTGCCGGTCACTCTGAGTGATGACGGCCGACCCACCTTCTGCGTCGAAGGCGCTCACCACGATTACCCCGAGCTCGCCGGCTCTCGTCGCCAGCGCGTCTCTGTCCAACTGCCTCCTCAGCTCTCCGACCAAATTCGGACAGTCGCCAAAAACCTCGGCATGACAAGCGGCGAGGCCGTTCTCAGCATGATTCTCAAATCCGCAACCAGGATCGGTTGACGGTATCGGTTGACCTGTATAGGCTGACATCAGTCGACCTTTTGGAGTGAGCACCAAGCACCGCCTCTACGGCGAGCTCAAGCGCAAACGGCATCTGTACCTCACGGATACCGCCCACACCCACCTGATCGACCTGGCACAAGGCTCCGGCACATCCCCTTCCGAGGTCTGCGAGCAGATCATCCGGAATCACGCCTCCGCCACCGCCATTCCCGTCACCTCGGCAACTACCGCCTCATGACATCCACGTTCCTCTCCCTCGACGTCGTCGAGGAAATCTCCAACGAGTCCTCGGGCTCTGGTCGCTACATCAACCCCAGCAAACTCACCGGCGAGAAGCGCCTGCGCTTCTTCGGTGCGGGCATCACCGGCTGGTCCGCCTGGACCGTCGACAAGAAGCCCATCCGCTGGGAGCGCAAGCCGGACGAACTTCCGGCCAACCTCGCCCCCGACCTCAGCGGCAAGGTCTCGCTCAAGCGTTTCCTCGCCGGCGTCGTCTACGACTACGAGGAGAACGACTTCAAGATCCTGGAAATCACCCAGCGCACCTTGATGGATCAACTGTTCAAGTTCATCAAGGACGAGGACTACGGCGACCCCACCGGCTACGACATCAAGATCAGCAAGTCCGGTGAAGGCAAGGAGACCACCTACAGCCTGGTGGCCGCACCGCCAAAGCCCGTCTCCAAAGAAATCGCTCAAGCGCACGACGAGCTCACCTGCAACGTCAACGCCTTGTTCGATGGAGACGATCCCTGGGCTGAAGTCTCAGCCTGATTCATCCAGTTCCTGAACGGGGTGGGCCCCAACCCACCCTTTTCGTTACTGTTGGCCAAAGCCTTGCGTCCATGTCCGCTCAACAGCCGCCTCTCCTCCACGTCTACGCACGAAATGTCGAGCACTGTGCGTTCAAACGTGGCTGGTCCCACGCGAAGTTGGCTCACGAGCTGGGCGTCACCCTCAACACGCTCAACCGCATCCGTTTCGGCCGCAGCCGCTACCTCGACCCCGAGGTCTTCATCGCGCTGCTGGAGCTATTCGCCTGCGAGCCCAACGACCTCCTGCTCCCCCAGCCCGGCATTGACTACGCCATCTCCGACTGAACGTCTCCGGGCTCTCCCTCGCTACGAGCCCGTCCGCAGCCACGAAGGCGACGAGCGCCTGTACTCCACGCCCGTCGGCTCCTGCCCCTCGGTCACCACCATCCTCTCCGGCTCCCGGGACAACTCCGGCCTCGAAGCCTGGCGTGAATCCGTCGGCACCGAGCGCGCCGACTTCATCAGCTCCCTGGCCTGCCACCGCGGCACCATCCATCACGAATACATCGAGCGGTATCTCACCGACGGCACCGAGCCGGGTTTCGACTTCCTCCAAACGCCCTACTGGAAGTCCACCCGCGCCTTCCTCGACACCGTCACCCACCCGCTCCTGATGGAAGGGGCGATCTGGCACCCCGACGGCTTCGCCGGCACCCTCGACTGCATCGCCTACCTCAGCGAGGACGGATTCCAACCGACCCTTCTGGACTGGAAGACGGCCGATTCCCCGCGCAAGCCGGACAAGATCTACGAGTACTCGCTGCAGTGCGCGGCGTACACCACCGCAGCGAACTACGTCTACGGCCACCTGGGCCTCCACATCACCCAGGCCAAGATCGTCATCGCCATCGCGGACTCACCGCCCCAGATCGAGACCCTCGACGAGCGCGCCCTCACCCAGCTCTACAAGCACTTCCTCGCCCGGCTCAAGCGCTTCACCTTCTCCCGAGCACGGAGGCGCAAATGATGCCCGCCGAACAGACCAAGGTCGAGGAGTACCTCAGCGCCGCCCTCGCCGGCTCTCTCCTCGGCCAAATCGCCAACCGCCGGCAGATCCACTTCACCACGCTGCTCGGCCCCGGCTGCGACGGCGACTCCCCTGAACTTCGCGCCCTCGCCGACGAACTCACCGAGCTCGGCATCTGCCCCGACACCCTGGCCAACCACGCCCTGTGCTCCTTGGTTGCCCTGTTCGTGGAACAAAGCAACGCCGAGCTGATCGTCGCCCAGTACACCTCGCTGCTCTGGACGATCCTCGGCGATCCCAAGAGCGGCGCTCCTCCCGAGATCTACCGCCGCGCCGGCGTCGCCATGCACCTGGCCCTGCTCGGCATCCTCGATCCCTCCTTCACCGAGTCCAGCCCCCGCCCATGACTCATCCACCTCGACTGATCGGCCTGTACAGCCCCGCCCCGCGCAGCGGCAAATCCACCATCGCCCGCTACCTCAGCAGCGGTGACTACATCACCCTCTCTTTTGCGCATCCGATCAAGCGCATGGCAACGGTCTTCCTCATGGAACTCGGCCTCGACATTGACGAGGTCCAACACCTCCTCGAGGACGGCAAGACCGACACCATCCCCGGCATCAAGACCAACCTCCGCCACATCCTCCAGACCCTTGGCACGGAGTGGGGCCGCGACTGCATCCACCCCGAGGTCTGGCTCCAGTGCTGGGAGCACGTCGCCCGCCGCCACCTGGACAACGGCTTCAACGTCGTCTGCGACGACATCCGTTTCCCCAACGAAGCCGCCCTCGTCCGCCGTCTCGGCGGCGAAATCTGGTGCGTCACCCGCCCCGCCACCGAGCGCGGCACCACGCACTCCAGCGAAGGTTCCCTGGACGACTACCCGTTCTTCGACCGTCGCATCCTCAACGACGGCAGCCTGCTGAACCTCTACGACCGCATCAAAACCCTCGTCGAACCCGTCGCCGCCTGACCATGGCCCCTCTTCCCCCACCCAACGCACGCCTCGCCCCGGCCCCCAGCGAACAGCGCAACTATCCCTGGCGCTTCCGTCTCGGCGACTCCGTCCATGTCGCCGGCCATCTCCTCGACGCCACCTTCACCGTCACCGGCGGCGAACTCTGGCTGGGCTTCCCCCACCTCCAACTCCTCGACGAGGCCGGCAAGCTCTGGCGCATCCCGCAGCTGCACTGCTCCTCAAAGCCCATCAACTACAGGAAGGGCTGATGGATCCCCACTTCCGCGTCGAGGTGCTCAACCGCACCGAACATCCCCAGACCCTGTGCTGGTGGGCCATGCACCAGGACTACAGCGACCGCTTTGTTTTTGACGAGGAACCCCCCTCCGAAACCGAGGCCGGCCAGCTCATCGTCAAACACCTCCTCGCCGGCGAGCGCGGCCACTACGGCCCCCTCGAACACCCGGCCATCACCTTCGCCTGCGGCGGCTTCCCCCACTCGGTGATGCAACAGGCCCGCACCCACCGCGTCGGCATCAGCTTCGACGTCCAATCCGGCCGCTACACCGGCAAGCGCATCCTGGATGTCTGCACAGGCACCCGAGACGTCGAGGAAGTCTTCTACCTCCGCCCCGTCGGCACCTACCGCGACCGCCAGGGCAAGAAGTACGAGTACACCGAAGACCAGCGCCTGGTCCACCGGATCATCTGCGTGGACTCCGCCGGCCGTTACAAACTCGCCCTCGAGAACGGCTTCTCCGAAGAACACGCCCGGGACATCATTCCCTACGCAATTCGCCAGGACTTCGTCGTCTCCTTCAACCTGCGCTCCTTACTTCACTTCCTGGATCTGCGCGCCAAGCGCGACGCGCAACTTGAGATCCAGGCCCTGTGCGATCTGATGTGGCCCCACCTCCAATCGTGGGCCCCCGAGATCGCCTCCTGGTACGGCGCCTGGCGCCTCCACAAAGCCCGCCTTGCACCTTGAACCGATGACCCACAAACCCTATACGTTCGCTGACCTCCGCACGATCGTACCCGCTGCAACACCCGCTTGGATACGAGTTATCGAAGTGTACGAAGTCCTAGAAGATGATAATTCGCTAACCAAAGAATGGACAGACGAAGTAATTCCTGTCCTCGCGTATGCAACCTTGCCTAATGGAGAAGGTGCATTTCTAATTTATTACAACGAGAAGTATCCATCAGGGCCGACATGGGTTACTCGATACACAGGCCCAGATCGAAGCACGAATTCATCTAAGATCCGCGTAGAGTTGAGTGTAGGTAACCTGCCTACAAAGGGAGTTTCTTGTGAAATTACAGAAGGTCATAAATATGTCACCACAGAGGTAAGCCCCTTCGAGCCCGGCGAATGTCTTGAGTGGGTTCTCTGATATGGCCCAACCCCTCCTCATCACCATCCACTCCACCGAGGACGGCTACTACCGCTGGGAACTAAGCCACGGCCCTGACGACGCCTTCCACTTCGCGGGCACGGCGCCGCTGCTCGAGCGCTGTTTCGAGGATGTGCTCCGCGCCCAATGGGCCCTGGCCGACGACTTCACAACTGACTCTGACTCCGAGCCCGGTCGTCATTCGCACGACGCCCTCGACACTGCCCCCCTTGCCCAGGTCCAAACGCCCCCGGGCCACGCGCTCCCCGCTCAGCAGGACATCCCAGCCGCGCCCCATCAGACCGAACCTTCGGCTTCTTTTTACCCTCACCCATCCAAATCTGGTTGACAATACGCCGATGTCCCAATCGGAAATCAACCGCTACCTATCCGAAATCGGTCGGCACCCGGTCCTCAGCAAAGAGGCCCAGCTCCGCCACTGCCAACGGATCTACGCCTGGGTCCACCACGAGGGCGGCCGGGACGCTGCCCCGCACCCTATCCGCCGCGCCGGTGCCCGCTCCATGGAAGTCATGGTCCGCACCAACCTCCGTCTGGTGGTCTCCATCGCCAAGCGCTATCAAAACCGCGGCCTCGACCTGGCCGACCTCATCCAAGAAGGCAACCTCGGCCTAATCCGCGGCCTCGAGCTCTTCGACCCCACCCGCGGCTATGCAGTTTCTACATACGCCTACTGGTGGATCCGCCAAGCCATCACCCGCGCCATCCACACCCACGCCCGCTCCATCCGCCTCCCGATCAACACCCACGAACTCCTCACCCGCATCCAACGCTTCACCACCGAGCACTTCGCCGCCACCGGCAGCAAACCCAGCCTCAACGACATCGCCGACTATACGGACTGCACCCCCGAGCGCATCGCCCAAGTCCTCGAAACCAACGCCATCACCGCCTGCGCCTCCCTGGACTCCCTCTCCACCGAGGGCGGCAGCCCCATCATCGACCTGCTCTCTTCCCAGCTCAACCCGACCGAAAGCGAGCCCGACGAGCACGTCTCCGCCCACGCCCTACAAGAAGCCCTAACCGGCGCGATGACACGCCTTACCCAAACCGAAGTGCGGGTCATTCAAGAGTCTTTCTTCAACCACCGCACCCTCAAAGACATCGCCACCGAGCTCGGCTTCAGCCGCTGCCGAGCCGGCCAAGTCCAAAAATCCGCCCTGCGCAAACTCCGCCTCGCCCTCGCCCTCGACGGCCATGAGCCCTGACCCCGTAACCCCCCTGCGCTGGTACGAGATCTGGATGCTGCGCTTCCTCGCTCGCAGCCCTCGGATCTACCGCATCATCGTCCAGCAGCTCTCCGAAACCACCGAGCCCGCGCCCCTGGACTACGTCCCCTACCTCGAAGAGCTGTACCAAGCCCCGAGCGCAGAGCGCCGATGGCCTTGACGTTTGCCTAGCACCGTGCAAGGCTTCCCCCATGGGCTATGCCAAGTACATACCTCTCGAGGACATCGTTGCGACCTGCGAGCAGCTTTACGCCGCCAACGGTTTCGTGAAATGGGCCGACGTCGGCAAGATCCACGAGATGTCCCGCCAAGGCGTACACAACCGACTGAACAATGCGGTCGAGCGCGGTGAACTCTCCCCTGAGGTTATGGATCGCTGGCGCTCCACCTCGTCACGCTTAGCCAAGTCTCGAGCCAACGAAGAGCTCCGGCGCGAGAACGATAAGCTCCGTTTCCAAATGACACTCACCCCAGAGAACAAACGCTGGCTCGACACCGAGTGCGTTGCTCGCGGAATCCGCAGCGCGGACCTTGTGAACGGCCTCATCACCAAAGCCCGCCAAGCTCAAGAGTAATACATACATATTAAATTTTTGTGGGCCTGGAGATGTCCAAATCCCTGCACCCCCTCGACAACCCCTCGTCCCAGGCTGCGACTTGATCTGAGATGGTGAGACTCAGCCCCCTGATCTGAGTCTCAATAGACTTAGCTGGGATGCTTGAAAGGCTCGTGG
>VFQT010003336.1_pt1 | contig 14783 bp, 17 predicted proteins | sample 3512381 | NCBI WGS metagenome assembly VFQT01 (sample SAMN10412376, study PRJNA504923) | tailings metagenome | isolation source: Relicate 2 Philex TSF3 active mining site | place: Philippines: Tuba, Benguet | collected 2017-08-29 | reverse complement strand
CAATGCCGACTGGCAGCGGCTGCTCGAAATTTGCGCGCTTGCCGACACCCTGATCCTCGACGAAGACGGCATCTACGATCCCGCAAGCTTCAACGACCGGCTCCTTCTCGGCCTCAAGGGCACGATGAGTGAAGCCGAGCTACACGTAATCAAGGCCCGATTGCGCGGTGGTATTCTCAATAAAGCCCGGCGTGGCGAGTTTCGTTGCCCGCTGCCAACCGGGCTTGTCTATGACCATGCCGGCAATGTCGTGCTCGACCCGGACATACAGGTCAGGGAGACCATCGCCCATTTCTTCGATACGTTTGCTCGCGTCGGATCCGCCTCCCAGACGGTCAAAGCCTTTCGTCGGGAAGGTCTTCTCTTCCCGTCGCGGGTGCACAACAGCCAGACGATTTTCCGGCAGCTGACCCTGTCGACGGCTCAGCGTACCCTGAGCAACCCGCGCTACGCCGGCGTGTACACCTATGGCCGCCGCCAGTTTCGGCGCACCATCGATGGCAAGAAGACTGTCCGGACGCGCAGCAACGATGAGTGGCTTGCCTGCATTCCCGATGCACACCCCGGCTATATCAGCTGGGAGCAGCATCAGGACAATCTGAAGACGCTCAAAGCCAACGGTCATGCCTATTACGCGGCGCGCGCGTCGATCCCAAGAGAAGGTCCGGCACTCCTGCAGGGGCGGGCAGTGTGTGGTCAATGCGGCCGGCATTTTCGGGTTCGCTACGCCGCCCGGCGTGGCCGGCTGGATGCCTGGTACGTTTGCGATCGCGCGCACAGCTATCGCGGCGCTCCCCTGTGCCAGTCCATCGCCGGTCCTGCCGTCGATGAAGCCATTGGCAAGCTGATCGCCGAGCAGATGACACCGACCGCCGTCGAGCTGGCGATCGAAGTTCGCAAAGAGATCCAAGCGCGGCACGACGAGGCAGATCGGCTGCGCTGCCGCGCCGTCGAGCGCGCCTATGCGGAAGCCGAACTCGCCCAGCGTCGCTTCATGCTCGTCGACCCCAACAATCGCCTTGTCGCTGACACGCTCGAAGCGGAATGGAACGAGAAGCTCCGCATTTTGGCCAACGCCCGCGAGGAGCGGGAAAGCGCCCGGCACCGCGATCAAGTCGTCATCGACAAGGCTGTCCGCGAGCGGCTGGTCACGATGACGTCGGACTTCCAAAAGCTCTGGATCAATGCGGATACTCCGAACCGCGAACGCAAGCGGCTGCTCGCCCATATCATCGAGGATGTCACCCTCATCAAGCTGCCAGAGGAAGGGACGACCAGGGCTCACGTTCGTTTCAAAGGCGGCAATGTACAGACGCTCACTGTCATGAACCCGAAATCCTCCGCCGAGCAGGTCAAGACACAGCCAAGCATCGTCGAACTCGTCGACAAGCTTCTCGATGACCACATCTATTCTGAGATTGCCCAACATCTCAATGAACATGGATATCGCCCAGGCGAGACGGCACGGCCCGGACGACACGACGCACGCTTCACACCCTTGCGCGTTGCCTACCTCGTGCACGAATACAAACTGCGCCCGCGCTACGATCGCCTACGAGAACGCGGCATGCTGACGCGGCAGGAAGCGGCCGCGCGCCTCAATATCCATGAGCATACTGTCGCCCGATGGGCCAAACACGGCATCATCACCAGCCACGCCTACAACGGTCACTATTGCCTGTACGAAATCCCCGCTGCCGACCCGCCGCAAAAGCAGTCCAGCCGCTGGAACCGGCTCACCGATCGGGCAGCAGCCCGTGCGCAAATTACCTGTTCGCCAAAGTTGTCAGCTGAAGAAGAAAGAGGTGCAGTATGAAGTCGGTTCTTTGGCGTAGAGCGACAGCCCGAGTCCGTCATGCCAGAGGATCTTGATCAGGTCGCCACGCGCTCCGCGAAACACGAAGAGATCGCCAGCGAATGGTTATGTGGCGCGCCACATAACCATTCTTATGTGTCGGCTGACGTTATGTGGCGGAGGCGGCCGAAGGCCGTGCGAGGATGGGACACGCACTGCTTTGCCCGCCACATAATATTCCGTTCCCCTTGCGCAGCTGCGGGATCCCCTGCAGCCCGACGTAAGAGGGGGCACATGCTCGAGTTCTATTTTTCGTATCGCGGGGTGCTCAAGCGCCTCCGCAGTGGGGCGCTCGGTACCGAGATGGATCGCATCGCGGCGGACCTGTATTCGCAGGGATACAAGCCTGCGTCCGCCAAGATCTATCTGAGCCGACTTGCCCGGTTCAGCCATTATGCTGGCAAGCGCTGCGGCTCTGAGCCGATCAGCGCGATCATTATCGGTCGCTACCTGCGCACGCTCGGCGCCGGCTCTCCGCGGATAGCGGCATTGACTGCGCTCCAACACGCTCGGCGAGTGGCGCCCGAGCGTTTCGTGATGGCGGTGGCCAGCAACGTCGATGATCCAGATGCCGTGCTTTTGGCCTCGTTCTCGGAGTATCTGAGCAAGGTGCGAGGCCACGAGCCGAAGTCCCGCGATGGCTCTCTCCTGGGTGCTCGGCGCTTTCTGCAATGGTTCCGCGTTCGATACCCTGGCCAAGACCTCGGAACGTTGACGGCGCAGCAGGTCATTGCCGCCGTCGAGCACCAGTTGTCGCTGACCGCAGCCTCCAGCACGCGCACGGCGGCGACGTCGCATATCCGAACATTTCTGCGCTTTTTGCATTGGAGTGATCGTCACCCTCGGGATCTTGCCCTCATCGTTCCGAGAACACCTCACTGGCGGCTGTCCCATTTGCCGCCGCGTCTGTCCTGGACGGAGATTCGCCGCGCCATCGATGCGATCGGCAGGGCAACTCCGATCGACGTTCGCGATCGAGCCATCCTGCTACTGCTCGCCACGACAGGCATTCGCAATGGAGAGCTGCGTGCTCTTCGGCTCCAGGATATCGACTGGAGGGCCGGCGAAGTCTTCATCCGGCACACGAAGGGCAAGCGCGACCGAGTGGCCCCGCTGCTTGAGGAGACCGGCGTCGCGCTCGCCGACTACCTCCTGAGAGCGAGACCGAAGGTCGATAGTGCGTATCTATTCCTGACGTTCACCGCACCCGTTGGGCCGATCAAGTGCGCGGCTCCCGTGTCGCGGATCGTGCGGAAGCGTTTGCAGTGCAGCAAGATCGAGCTTGGTCGTGTCGCTGGTGCCCATCTTCTGCGCCACAGTCTGGCGACTGAGCTTGTCGAGCAACGCAGGCCGATCAACGAGATCGCCGATCTTCTCGGGCACCGCAGCATCAACACGACTTCGATCTACGTGAAGGTCGCGATCTCGCAGCTCGCCGACGTCGCGCTCCCCTTTCCGGGAGGTGCCGCGTGACCTTCGCAACCTTTCTCAGCCAGAAGATCGAACGCTATATCGAGCTGCGCCGGTCCCTCGGCTATACCTTCGACAAGCAAGCGGGCACGTTGCGGGCATTCGGGCATCACGTCGAGCGGTCCCGGCTTGCAGGCCCCGCCACACGGACGATGGCGCAGGGTTTCGTCCTGTCGTTCCGCGGTGCCGCCAACAGTCGTGCAATTCGTCATGGCGTTCTCCGCCGGTTCTACGAGTACCTCGCCCTCTACGACGCTCGGACCGAAGCCTTGGAACGCAAAGCGTTCTACAGGTCGAGGGCGATCCCGCCGCCGCGCATCGTGAGCGATGCCGAGCTCGCGTCGCTCATCAAAGCGTGCGGCGTCCTTTCGCTTGGGCTGCCTCTCATTGGCTGCACGATGGCGACGCTGATCGGACTGCTCGCGAGCACGGGGTTGCGATCGGGCGAAGCGCTCAGACTGGATCGGGGCGATGTCGATCTTACCCGTGGGGTCATTCTCATCCGCAAGACCAAGTTTCGTAAGGATCGCCTGGTTCCTGTTCACCCGACGACACTGGCTGCTCTGCGCCGATACGCCCGGGAGCGCGACGCGGCATTCCCCGCGTCCGTGGATACGGGCTTCTTTCTCAGCTCGCGAGGCTGTCGCCTCTCGGCGTCCGGCTTGCAAGGCAACTTCGTCAAGGCCCGCAAGCACGCCGGTCTCGACGATAGCAAGCCGCTGCGACCGCACGATCTGAGGCATCGGTTCGCAGTGGAGAGGCTCAGACTCTGGCACCAGCAATGCACGGACGTCCAAGCTTTGCTGCCGCTGCTCGCCACATATCTCGGCCACGCCAACTACAGCGACACGGCGTACTACCTGACCGGCTCATCTGATCTCCTCGCTGCCGCGGCCGAACGCGCCTTCACCGACGGAGGCGCAGCATGAGCGAGCATCTTTGTCTGGCGCCACTTCTGGAGTCGTACTTCCGTCGACGGCTGGCCAAGCAGCGCAACGCCACGCCTGCGACGATGGCCAGCTACCGCGATGCCTTGCGCATGCTGATCCTCTTTGCCGCCGCCCGATTGGGCAAGGAGCCGGCGGCGCTGGATCTCGATGAACTCGATCGGGACCTCGTCCTCGCCTTTCTCGACGAGATCGAGGAGAAGCGGGGCAACTCCGTAGCAACGCGCAATGCCCGCCTTGCCGCTGTTCGATCCTTCTTCCATCACGTCGCAGCCGACGATCCCGCTGCGTTCGGCATCGCCCAACGCGTCTTGGCCATCCCGACCAAGAGGGCCCACATCGAGGTGACGCACCACCTCACCGATGCCGAGGTCGATGCCATTGTCGCCGCCCCCGATCAGACGACGCACCGAGGTCGACGCGATCGGGCTCTGCTGCTCTTCCTGGCGAGAACCGGCGCCCGCGTGTCCGAAGCAGTCTGCGTCAACGCGAGCGACCTCCACATGCAGCGAGGGCGTCCGCAGGTGTTGCTACACGGCAAGGGACGTCGAGATCGTGTTGTTCCCATGCCTCGCGATCTGGTGCGATCACTGACGGAGCTGCTGAAGGAACGCGGGCTCGGCCATCACGAGCCGCAACCGGTCTTCGTCGGTGCCCATGGCGAGCACCTGACGCGCTTCGGAGCGACGCATGTCGTGCGGCGATCTGCAGCCCGGGCCAAGTCGGCGGCGCCGAGCTTGGACGGCAAGCCGATCTCACCGCACATATTCCGGCATTCTCTCGCCATGAAGCTCCTCCGGTCGGGCGTCGATCTCCTGACAATCCAGGCCTGGCTCGGCCACGCCCAAGTCGCCACTACCCACCGCTACGCCGCAGCTGACGTCGAGATGATGCGGCGCGGTCTCGTGAAGGCGGGCGTCTCAAGCGATCGAACTGCCCGCTTCCGCCCGAAGGACGCTGTCCTGAGGCTACTGGAGAGCATCTGAGATTATGTGGCGGGGAAAGCAGGGCGTGGCTCGTCCTCGCACGGCCTTCGGCCGCCTCCGCCACATAACGTCAGCCGACACATAAGAATGGATCACGGCCAAGCGTCTCCTGCACCTGCAGCGCCAGCCCGTTCATACCGCGCCGCATGTCGGTGCGCCCGACCGAGAGCCACACGCGCACGCCAGAAGGAACCGGGATCATCGCTTCCTCAGCACGTCGAGAACGCGCTTCAAGGCACGGCCGTCGAAGCTCGATCCGACGCGGATGCGGCAATCGACGCCGACCTCGATCTCGATGGTGTCCGAATGAGCGGGCTTCGGTCGCGTGGCGCCCTCTCGCTCCGGCTCTGAGGTGATCGTCACAGGAACGAGCCCGCACGACGACGATCCTGGGGGCGACGAACCCGACTTCTCCGCCAGCCGGCGCCAGCGGAAGACCTGGTTGGCATTGACGTCGTACTGCCGTGCCACGATCGAGACCGACGATCCAGGCAGGTACGTCGCCGCCACGATCTCGCGCTTCAGCGCCGCTGGCCAGCGCTTGTTCCGACGTCGCTTCGGGCCATTTGTGTCCACATCAGGCATTGTGGGCACTTCCTCACACCACGTTGATCCTCGTCAGCGCGGCAGACTCCATCATCGAACCAGGCTCGACAAGGCGGTGCTCACCGGAGGAAGACCGGACACTTGCTGGCGCGTCAATGAGCGGCCGGATAGTCTCGCGCGAGGAACCGGTCCCGACAGGTTCCCAAAACGACATCACGCAAGTCGATGCGAGAGGCCGTCGCGCCGCGACGGGTTCAGGGAGGAAGACAAAGTGCCGAGATTACCTCGTGTTGCCGCCATGGCAGCCATCGCGGGCGCCCTGCTCGTGCCTGTCGCCGCCAGCGCCCAAAAGACGGGCGGAACCCTCAACATGTACGTCTGGGACAACCCGCCCTCGGCGTCCATTCACGAGGAAGCGACCGTTTCGACGACGGTGCCCTTCATGCCTGTCATGAGCAATCTGGTGCTCTACGACCAGCATCAGCCACTCAACAGCGCAGCGACGATCAAGCCGGAATTGGCGACGAACTGGGGCTGGGACGAGAGCCGCACCAAGCTCACGATGAAGCTGCGCGAAGGCGTGACTTGGCACGACGGCAAACCTTTCACCGCGAAAGATGTCGTGTGCACGATGGAACTCCTGCAGGGGAAGGCGAAGGATCGTTTTCGCAAGAACCCGAGGCGCGTGTGGTGGCAAAATCTCAAGGACGTGACGACAAGCGGCGATCACGAGGTGACCTTCCATCTCGGTCGGCCTCAGCCCTCGTTCCTGTCATTCTTCGCCACGGGCTACAATCCCGTCTATCCCTGCCATATCGCGCCGGCCGCCATGCGCACGCATCCGATCGGGACCGGCCCCTTCAAGTTCGTCGAGTTCAAGAGTAACGAGCGCGTCAGGCTGGAACGCAATCCGAACTACTGGAAGAAGGGTCACCCGTACCTCGATGCCATCGAGTTCCGGGTCATCTCGAACCGCTCGACCCGCATGCTGGCGTTCGTGGCCGGCGACATCGACATGACGCTGATCCTCGACATGACGCCCGCCCTCGTGCGCGACGTCCAGAAGCAGGCGCCGAAGGCGATCTGCGATGTCCCGCCGACAAACAATTCGGTCAACCTCATCGTCAATCGTAACAAACCGCCCTTCGACAACGAGAAATTACGCCATGCCCTGACGCTGTCCATCGACCGGCAGGCCTTCAACAGCATCATCAGCGAAGGCACTGCCAAGATCGGCGGCGTCATGATGGCAGGGCCGGAAGGGAACTGGGGCATGCCCGCCGACGTGGTCGCGTCGCTGCCCGGATATGGCGGTACGGTGGAGGCGAACAGGGCGGAAGCTCGCAAGATCATGGAGAGCCTGGGTTACACAAAGGACAAGCCGCTGAAGCTCAAGGTGTCGACGCGCAATGTCCCCCTCTATCGCGATCCAGCCGTCATTCTGGTCGATCAGCTCAAGACCGTGAATGTCGACGCCGAACTAGATGCCGTCGACGCCTCGATCTGGTTCGCGAAGGTTGCGCGCGGCGATTACGCCGTCGGGCTCAATACGACGGCCGCTGCCATCGACGACCCCGACCAGGCGCTCTATGAGAACTACTCGTGCAACTCCGAGCGCAATTATACGAAATACTGCAACCAGGATGTCGAAAAGCTGATCGACGCGCAAAGCCGTGAGGTGGACGTCGAAAAGCGCAAGCGCATCGTCTGGGACATCGAGCGTGTCCTGGCCAAAGATGTGGCCCGACCGATCATCATCCAGGGCAACTCGGGTATTTGCTGGCAGCCCACGGTGAAGAATTTCACCATGCATAGGAACGGCATCTATAACGCTTGGCGTTTCGACGACGTCTGGCTCGACAAATAGGGATGACGAACGGGCGAGATCTGCGGCCTCAGGCCATCGTATCCCGGCTCGTGGCGTGACTAGGTGCCGCGAAGTCACGAGGATCGCAGCGGCGATCATTCCTCCGGCGGCAGCGCGAGTGCACATGGGTGCAGGTGGCGGAAAATCTAAGGGCGCTCGCTAGAAGAAAACGCGCCCTCGGGGTGCGTGGGCGCGTTGAGTTGGTAGATGCCGTCAGCGAATCAAGACGACATTCAAAAATGTCCCACACTGACCGCGGGTGCGGCAACGGAATCGCCGCCGCATCCGCAGCACGACGGCTGGGCTGCGAAAAAACGACCGTAAGCACGGACGAGCGCTGTGCCAGTTGGGCCGCCAAGTCCGTATGATGGCATCCGGCTTATCGCACGGCGTCCGGCCACGGATAACGGCAGACGCGCGAGAAAGGTTGCTGGAGCAGCTGATGGTCAAGCCTGCGTGCAATGGGGCGCACGAGCAACCTGGAGAAAAGTGACGGCTCCATTGTGGAAAAGAAACGCGCCCCTCTGTGACGAGCAGGCGCGGTATGAGGTTGTGCCGCCAGGGCACGGTATGTTGGCGGCGGCGGAACCTTGCACGAGCGCGGGCGGTCAGAAAAGAAAAAGCGCCAACCGAGAGGTGGCGCAAGTTGGTTGGGTCGCGCACGGGGATCGTGTGCGACGTTCAACAGTCGCACACGTCGGCCTCAGCGGCGAGGGGAGGATTGTGGAAAAGCGTGAACGGCGCGCCCGCCAGGAGAGCGAGCACGCCGCCAGGATAGACCGCCTCTGGGAACGGGGCGGCTAGGCAGCGTCTCATGTAGACACGATGCTGGCGAGCGTTGTGGGTCGCGCTGTGTAAAAGTTGTGGAGGCGACGTGCGCCAATGCAACGAAGGCACCATGCGTGCGGGCACGATGCCTTCTTCAAGCTCTAGGGAAGCTCGATTAGGGTGCCCGGGAGGGACAAGGTGGACACCCACTGAATCATAATGCTGGTCCTGGCTGCTTATGGCGTTGATCTGCGTCAACGAGGCCACATTCTCTGCCAAAGCAATCCTGCGCCCGCGCCCCAGACAGCTCGTAAAAAGATGGCGGCGGTTCCTCGATTTGGGGGGCCAAGCGCAAGCGCCTCTAGGAGTGGAACAAGGAGTATCGCGGCGACGGCGCCGAATGCGGCTGAGATGACTTCGTCAGGCAGCATGTTGGCTCTCGTTGTCCTTATCTGATCGACTGTGATCGACTGTAAGTCGTGCCCGAATGCGATTTAGGTCGCGGGCTCTTCTCGGTCGAGATACCGGCGTAGCGCATCGCTGACCACGGCGTTGAGATTGAGACCACGGCGCTTGGCGTGGAGCATGGCGCGGCGATGAAGCTCGCGGCCCGGTCGGATATTGAAACTGCCCTTCAGTGGCGTGTCGGGCGTGCGGCCTTGCTCCTCGCAAAGGTCTAGGTAGTCGTCCACGGCCTCGTGGAAGGCGGCCTTGAGGCTCTTGGCGTCCATGCCTTCGTAGGTGACGAGATCGCGGATGAACTCCAGGCGCCCGTGCAGCACCTCGTCGTCGTCGTTGTACTCGACCGAGCCGAGATAGCCCTTATACTCCAGCATCGTGCTCATATCAGCCCCTCATCGGTCAGTGCACGCAGGACGTCCTCGATGACGTACATCCTCACAATGTTCCCTGGGTGCGGCTTGTGCAGCGCAATCGTCGGAGCGCTGGCATGGACGAAGCGTCGTCTGGAACCGCCGGTCTTGCCTGACGCGGCCTCGCGGTAACCGAGCCCCTCCAGCAGCCGGACCAGTTCGTCCCAAGAGAAGTCCTTTGGCTTGGTCTTAAACCGCGCAATGAGCTTGTCGCGCCGACCCATGCTGACATTCTGTCTTTATGCTGCTGGCTGCGGATAAGAATAGATGGCAGCAGATCAAAACGCAACTATATGTAGTTGCATTGCCGAACCATGACTTGACTGTTGTGGGAGCAGGATCGCGGACACGTCGGTCGCCATTCCGCGGGCCAATCACAGATGCTCGCGTTCACGCACTCATCTGCCGACCACGAAACCGGGGCAACTTCAGCCGTCGGAAGGCGCTAGGGCGCACGCGGCCAATCCGTCTGCAATCTCGCGCTGAGGTAGGCTACGGAGTCCTCGCGTGGCCACCGGGAATTGTGCTGCCAAAAGTGTAATGCCACTGTATTAAAAACGTAATGCCACCAGCAGAAACGTCAGTAAAAAGGCCATTTCGTCAAAGTGGCATTACACTATCATAGTGTAATGCCACTTGTGTCGTGGCGCAAGTGGCATTACGATAACAATGCGTAATGCCACGGCTCTCTGCGAAAGGCGGCCTGCGTGCTAGCGATAGCAATCGTAAACTTAAAGGGCGGCGTCGGAAAATCGACGGTGACATGCAACCTTGCGGTTGCGGCGCTCAACAAACATGCCCGCGTGAGCATCCTCGACATGGATCCCCAACGAACGCTCTCTGGATGGTGGCAACTGCGGGGACAGCCAGAGGATGTGTCGGTCTATGCGGATGCAGAGACTGTGGCAGATGGTGTAGCCGAGCTGCGGCTCGATAAAGGACTGGGTGTTGTCCTAATCGACACGCCACCGAGTTTCGTCCGCCATGTTCGGGATGCTGCCTCGACGGCTGACCTGGCGATCATCCCGGTACGCGCTAGTGCGGTAGACTTACATGCAACACGAGACGCGATTGATGTATGTGCAAAGGCCGGAGTGCCGTTCCGCATTTTGCTGAACGACGTACACACCGCAGAGAAATTTGCAGATGAGGTGCGGGATTTTTTTGAGAGCGATGGGGTTAAGGTGCTCAAGACCGAGGTTAAGCATCGGCCCGCTTATGTGTCGTCCTTCGCTTCTGGTTTGACCGCCGGAGAGATGAAGGGCGCCTACGTCGCAAGACGCGAAATGGCGGACCTTTGGGAGGAGATCGAGAAACTCGCGCGCGAGGCGCAAGAAGCCCGAGGTCGCCATGTCCAAGCATGACGATCCGGCGTCGTTTGGCGGCGCGTTATCCAAGACGTCGGTCTTCCGCACCCTCTTTGGTGCCAAGACGGGAAATGCCGAGGCGCGAGAGGCCGCCGAGATCCCCGCCCATAAGACCAACAAGCAGCGGGAGATGAAACGGGGGAGGGAGCGTTCGAAGCCCATTAGCTTTCGGTGCAAGCCAAGCGTTGGACAGATGCTGGACGCACTGTCCGACTCTATGGGCCTATCCAAAACGGAAGTGTTCGAGATGGCCATTCTGGAACTTGCCGCCCGCCGGCGGGATGGCGGCGCGTGATGAATAAGCTCGTGCATACCCTCTACGCAGTGCTCGCCCTTGCGGCCGCCATGGCTGGCATTGCCACAATTACTTGGGGCAACGTCATCGCTGCCGGCGGGCTCGATACCAACAAGGCGCGCATCCTCATTGCCTCGGCCTGCATGCTTGTCGTGTTGTCGCTCATTGTCGCTCATTGCTGGGGACACCGCCGGCGCGGGCTGGCAATGCTCATGGGGCTCGCCCTCGCTGGAATGGAAGCGCACAATGTATGGACGCTTATCGAGCACAACATGACTGCCCGCGAGACTGTCCGCCGGACTGGCGAAGCGATCCTCGCCACGCGAGAGGCGGCACAGCGGCGGCTTGATGAGGCCGAGCGTGCGCTGTTCGCCATTGGGTCGTCATCACCACGGCTGCAACTGGCGCTAACGGCCAAGGCCGAGGCAGACCAAGCCGCGGTAGACAAGTCCGCGCAACGTGGATGCGCCTCAAATTGCCGACAACTCCTTCAGCAGCAAGTCGATAGTGCGCAGGCCGAGGTGATAGCCGCGCGGGCCGAGATTTCAGAGCGCCGCCGCAGGGTAGAGGATGAGGTTGCGGCCGCACGCGCGGCCATTGCCGCCCTGCCGGCGCCTGCGACAAGTGGCATGGCCGTCGCCAGCACGTTCGGCTACAGCGGCGCATCTGTCGATATTGCAAGCTCGCTGCTGTTTGCCCTCCCGATCAACGTCGGCAGCATTGCGCTGTTGATGTTCGTGGGGCATGGGCGCGGCCATGTGCCAATAGCGCCAGAGCAACGTGCGACGCGCCAAGCCATTCGTCCCGAGGATCACGGGCGAGCGTTCTTCGAGAGTGCCATGACAATGCGCCCGCGGGCCCGGACGGCTCTCGATGCAGTCGAGTCGAGCTATCGTCAATGGTGCGTTGAGATGGGCGTCGAGCCCCTTAGTTCCGACGAGATCGGCCGCCAGCTCGCTGCCGAGTTCGTCGTGCACGGCATAAGGGGGCGTGTCGATAACGGGACACCCAAACTCATCGGTGTAGCGCTCGTGTAGCGACGCCACCTCATAGGGCTGTGCAAAAGTTGTGGAGGCGACGCGGGTTTCGAGTTAACGCTTTCGATAACGTAAGCGTTGTGTCGAGTCCACATATGCAAAAACCCGCCGTTGGGAGCGGGTTCAGCACTGGCTGCCGAAGCAGTCAAGAAAGAGAGGTAGCAACTCTTTCCTGACAGTTTCGGGCGGTTGTCGTCAATCAGAATCTTGCGGTTCTGGTAACGGGGAAGCTGTGCCCGACCCTCTGGCAACAGAGGACACGTAACCATGCAGCATCTTGCTGCCGTGGCTGGCAATATATTGCCCGGCCTGGATGCGCCACCAACCCGCACCCAAGGCGCTCGACACGCACGGCGCGCGTCTACTTGGCGTCGCTCGCTCGACATCCTGGCAGCGTGGCGGATCGCCAACGCCCCTACGGAGGCCGAGCGCCGCGAGATCGAGGCCGAGCACGGCCTGGAGGTGAAGCGCGGGCCGAGCTTCCTCAAGGTCTGGCGGGGCTCGGGCGATGAGATGCCGATGGGATGCCGGAATCGGAATGCGCTCGCGAAGCTCGCGACACACTTCAACCGGCTGGAGCGGGAGAGCTACGCCGCAGACAAGGCATGGGCGGACCATGAAGGGCGCCGGGTTAGCCGCACCTTGCCGTTTTCAACCGGGCGCGTGTACCGGGCGCTCGTCAGCTTGGCCCAGAAGCACGAGCACGTTCACCCAAGCCTCGAACGGTTGGCCCAGATGGCTCAATTGTCCCGCCGCACGGTGTCCGATGCTTTGGAGCGCCTGGAAGCCCTTGGCCTCGTCCGCCGATACAGACGGCGCAAGGCGATCCGCACGAGTTTCGGGCCGCGCGTGGTGCAAGACACGTCGGCCTATGAGGTGATCGTGCCCGCCGACCTTGAGGCCAAACGGCCGGCGGTGCCGGAAAACCGCACCAATTTAAAGGGTCCAGTTCAGAGGGCAAAGTTTGCCAAGCAATTAAAGATAGCTGCTCCTGATCATTGTTCATATTGGATCGGACCAACACCGACCAAGCAAATACCTGGTGATTGGCGCGAACGAGAGCGTCTTGCGATGGCAAAGGGCAGAAAATGACCCCAGACTAAGCTCCACGCAGTCAGAACGTGAGGGCAGACATGAAAAAACACGTTGGCCTCGCCCTCGTGGTGCCAACAGGCATGGCGTTTGAGGATCTGCAACTCACCAGAAATGCGGATGGAACAGTAAGTCTAGACTGGGACGTCATCCATGACGTCTTGAGGGCGAGTGGCCTTGGTGCGCACAACCTTAAGACGAGAGGATATGTGGAAACCATTGTTATCGGATGGTATCTCGCACACCTCGATGTTGGCGGGCGCAGAGATCAGGTTGCGGACCAATTAATTGCAGAAATCGCGCCGCACACCGTTGTTCACCGAGAAGCTGTGAAGAGAACGCTGCATTAGGCAGAGTGCAGCAGACCGGCATCTGCTGATGATGATCTGCATCAACCTGTCCGAACCCTTATGGGGACCTTAGATGCCATGCGTCAGATGTATGGACCTTAATCTTTCGATCGATATCAAAACCCCGTCGAGCTTGACTAGGCTCATAACGGTTGTTGACGCAAGAATTGCCGATGCCACTCTGTCTATCGTAGAGTCCAGTGACCCGCATCCCAAGGCTAATAGGCCCTGGCCAGATTCTATTGAGGTAACATACGCGTGCCGCCACTGCGGACAACGCTTTCAACTCCTTGCTGAGACGTATCACGGACATGGCGGCACCTGGCGAGCGGTCTCTGGACCGACAGGCTCGCCAAGGTAGAAGGTGTTCTTGGTGAGGACGTTGCGGTCCTGGATGAGGCTATCAAGAACGCAGTTCACTAATAACGCGCAAAGACGCAGCATCTCCGGGAGACAAACCCAAAGGCCGCTTACTCTTCGAGGGAAGATGGGGGAGGGGAAGGTCTAGGCCGCTGCGTCAGGCCAGAATACAACCATCAGAAGCAATGTGGCAAAAATACAACATAATAACACAATGGCAAATAGCCTATTGCCATTTGAGGATTCGTTGCGCATATAGATCAATGCGGCCTTGACCTGATTGCAGGGCATAGGACCTCACATAAAATGTGTACTCTAGTTTTGTAGAGAGCGTCAAGTGCTGTGATAGCGTGTTCGTTGCGGATCGGTCTAGAGAACGGCAGCGCAACGAAAGGAAGCCGGCTACTGCGGGGATCTGGAACAGCCGGGGGGCAGTCCGTAAGGCGCAACGACCTAACCAGAACAGGGCATCCTGTCCAAAGATCTTGTGCGCCAACCTCGGAGGCGATGCCACCGAGGAGATCAAAGCGGCCGCTGAGCTAAGCTCCAAAGGCGCTGAAATCTCCTCCGCCACCCGAGGGCCTCTAGGCTCCGCCGCGGCTCCGAAGAGCTGACACGAGCAATGAGGCTGGGACCAACTGCATGAGCCAAGCCGGCCATGCGGTTGGGCGTCCTATGCCTCGTTCACCACCGCTCACCAAAGAGCTGACACCTCAAATCACAGAATCCGTAGGAAGAAAGTCTCCAAGGGAATATTTTTAGAAGGAGCAGGAAGTCTTGTACAATAGTTGATCTTTTCCTGAAGTAGAAGAAGGCCATCAGGTCCCCTCGGAGCAATCGCCCAGCAGCGCATGCAGCCGCGCAAAATCCAGCCGGGCGTTTGACGCGCGGATCGAAGACCAGAAGTCCCGATGAGAGGGATGTCGTTGCTCGGCGTCTCTGACCCATAGATCGATCTTCGTTACCGCGCC
>VFQT010003334.1_pt1 | contig 14793 bp, 12 predicted proteins | sample 3512381 | NCBI WGS metagenome assembly VFQT01 (sample SAMN10412376, study PRJNA504923) | tailings metagenome | isolation source: Relicate 2 Philex TSF3 active mining site | place: Philippines: Tuba, Benguet | collected 2017-08-29 | reverse complement strand
AAACCGTTGATCAGGATGATCGCGACGGCCACTGCTATACCTAACGGGCGACGCGGAACGATAGACACAAGTTTTGCAGCAAATGGCGCCATGATCATGCCGCCAAGCGCTAATCCGCCGACGGCGCCCCAGTCGATATCGATTCTCGATAAGTTCAATAAGAAGCCGACGCTTGCGCAGACCGCAACGATGAACTCGGAGGCGCTAACTGTTCCAATAATCTTGCGTGGTTCGTGTTCAGTGGTTGCCAGAAGTGTCGGGGTAACGACTGGCCCCCAACCTCCGCCACCTGAAGCATCGACAAAACCACCAGTTGCTCCCAAGAACGTCAGATAACGGGGATTATTTATTTCCGCAAGATTTGCCTTGATATTTGTTTGAAAGACATTGCGATACAGCAGAACGAAGCCGAGCAGAAGCAAGATTGTTGAGATAAAAATCTTGCCACCGCTTAGATCAATCGAAGATAGAAAAGTGGCGCCAGCGAATGCGCCGATACCTCCTGGTATCGCAAGCTTTTTCAAGATTTCATAATCGACATTGTCGCGGTGCCAATGGGAAACTCCAGATGCGAGAGTGGTGCCGATCTCTGCTGCGTGAACAGCGGCACTTGCTACAGCTGCTGAGGTCCCTAAAGTTAAGAGCAAGGTTGAACTAGTAAGTCCGAAACCCATCCCCAAGGCGCCATCAATCAGTTGCGCAATAGAGCCGGCGAGGACAAAGAAGAGCCAATTCACAATATGGTTTTGATCAACTTCTCTACGTTGACCGAAATATCCTCCGTTCCATCTAGCACCAATTCTGCGCTAGTTGGTGGTTCATAATCTTGACCGACGCCTGTGAGATTGGGCAATGAGCCATCTTTCGCCTTTTTATATAGGCCTTTTGGGTCGCGCTGAGCACAGATTTCAGCTGGGGTCTTTACCCAAGCTTCGATGAATTCACCCTCACCAAACAGTTCGCGAGCATGATCGCGGTCGACTTTGAAAGGGCTTACTAAAGCAACGACAACTACTAGACCAGCGTCGATCATCAACTTACCGACCTCAGCTACGCGGCGAACGTTCTCTGCTCGATCCTCTTTAGTGAATCCAAGATCCTTATTCAGGCCAAGTCGGAGATTGTCGCCATCTAATACATAACTATGGATACCAGATGCAAAGAGGCGTTTCTCTAGAGCGTTAGCGATTGTCGACTTACCTGAACCCGATAGGCCAGTGAGCCAGATTAGTTTTGCCCTCTGTCCTTTCTGGGTTGCACGAGCTCCCTTATCAATCTCATAGTCATGTTTAGTGATATTAGTGGCACGACGTAAAGCATGAATTACCATGCCGGCACCAACAGTATTCAAAGTTACGCGATCGACAAGTACAAAATTTCCCGAATTGCGATTCTCGGAATATTTCGTCAATGGAATTGGCGCATCTGTTGCAATCTCGACGACACCTATCTCATTCATGGCAAGCGTCCGTGCAGACTCGTGATCACCGTTATTTATATTTAGCTTGTGTCGGATGCTCGTGATGCTAGCTGGAACCATCGAAGAGCCATTCACGAGGAAATATGAGCGGCTATGTATCAATTCATCCTCGCCTAACCAGACGAGATTTGTGGAGAACCGATCGGCTGGCTTGGTGTAGTCGCTAGCTAATTCAATGAAATCACCTCGGGTAGCATCGATATCTGGCTCGAAGACCATCGTCAAGGATTTTCCAGATCCAGCCGTTTCGAGATCACCATCGAAAGTCACTAACCGAGCAAGTTTTGCTTTCCGTTCACTGGGCAGCACGACAATCTCATCGCCGATTGCAAAAGTGCCCTGTGTGATCGTTCCAGAGACGCCGCGAAAGTTATCGGCTCGCGAGATTAGTTGGACCCCCATACGAGAATTGCTTACTGGAGCAGGCTTCTCGCGCAAACCTTGAATCTCTTCAAGGAGTGTGGCTTCCTTATACCAAGCGGTCCGATCCGTCTTATAAACGACATTGTCTCCTTCGAGAGCGCTTACCGGAACATAAATGATCTCCGTAATCGCTAATCGTTCGACAGTTGGCTTTAGCGCCTCGATTAATTCGCGATATACAGATTCCTTGAAGCCAAGCGCATCCAACTTGTTGATGACAACGATAATTTTCTCTACACCCATAAGCGAGCAGATCGTTAGATGTCGAAGGGTTTGTGGTCGAATTCCGCGAGTAGCATCAACCAAGACGAGAGCGATATCGGCGCGAGAAGCTGCCACGGCCATGTTTCGCGTGTACTGCTCATGTCCTGGTGCATCTGCGATTATCAAGCGACGACCATCTAAAAGTGACATCGAGCGGTAGGCGACATCAATTGTGATGCCCTGTTCGCGTTCTGCCTCTAGACCATCAGTCAAGAGGCTGAAGTCAATCTCGCCAGCCGGAATTATTGAACCAGCACGTCGAGTGCTCCGCGCTGCTGAAACGGTGTCATGCGGAACCGAATCAGTCTCTACCAAAAGTCTTCCAATTAACGTGCTTTTACCATCATCAACACTGCCGCAAGTAAGAAGTCGAACGATGGGGCGAGCCTCCATTAGAAGTACCCCTCTTTCTTCTTCTTCTCCATCGAATCTTCCTTATCGCCATCAATTAGACGGGTAGCTCGCTCGCTCAACTTGACTGCCATAACCTCCTCGAACACTTCCTCAAGAGTTATGGCGCTTGATTCGACTCCTGCAGTAAGTGGATAGCAGCCCAAAGTACGGAATCTGATTCTTCGCATCTCAGGTGTTTCGCCATCTCTGAGTGGGTAGCGATCATCGTCGACCATGATGATCTGCTCGCCCCGCCAGACAATCGGACGCTCCTTGGCGAAATAAAGCGGGTTAACTGGGATTTTCTCCAGCATTATGTAATGCCAGATATCTAGCTCGGTCCAATCCGAGATTGGAAAGACGCGCATAGTCTGATCCGGACGAATTCTTGGGTTATAAGTTCGCCATAGCTCAGGTCGTTGTTGTCGTGGATCCCATCGATGACCAGATTCCCGGACGCTAAAGATTCGTTCTTTAGCTCGGCTTCGTTCTTCATCACGTCGTGAGCCACCGATTGCGGCATCAAATCCATACTTATCAAGAGCTTGCCGCAGTGCAACAGTCTTCATAATTCTGGTGTATTCACTCGCACCCGTCGTAAATGGATTGACCCCATCCCGGATTCCGTCTTCATTTGTATGGACCAATAATTTAGCGCCGTACTTTGCCGACATCTCATCACGGAATGAGATCATCTCGCGAAACTTCCACTTCGTATCGATATGCAACATCGGGAAGGGAATAGGGGCTGGATAGAAAGCCTTACGGGTGAGATGAAGTAGGACGGAAGAATCTTTTCCTATCGAATATAGGAGTACCGGATTCTTAAAGGCGGCAGCGGTCTCTCGAATGATTTCGATTGATTCATTCTCAAGCGCGCGAAGAATCTCTGGGTTGCTACGCACTTCGAAATCCTACATTTCCTTAAGCGGAAATCTCAGTTTAAATGTTGTTCCCTCGCCCAATTCAGAGGAAACACTCACTTCACCGCCATGGGCGCGCATAACTGCATCGACAATGGAGAGCCCAAGCCCGGTTCCTTCGCCACCATTTCGAACACGCGATGGATCAGCCCGATAGAAGCGCTCGAAAATCTTCGCCTGGTCTTCCTTCGAAATTCCAGGACCTCGATCGCTGACAGATATCACAACACCATCCACCTCATCGAGAGCCGAAATTCGGATTTCCGTACCTACCGGAGTATGAACCCGTGCATTTGCCAACAAATTCGAGATCACTTGATGAATCCGCATCGAGTCACCCAGTACGAACAGGTCATGGCCGTGGAAATCGACAGAAATCGGATGATTTGGTCCAGCAGCCTGAGCTGCGGCCACCGCTTCATTGATTAGCGCTTTGATATCAACTGGATTCATCTCCATCTCACGCGATTGATCCAACCTGGCTAGAAGAAGTAGATCTTCTACCAATGTGGACATCCGAATCGATTCGCCCTCTATTCGGCGAATGAGGTCAGCTGTTTGAGTCTCGCCCTTTATCGCGCCCTGGCGATGTAGTTCAGCGAAGCCCCGGATTGCGGTTAACGGGGTTCGCAACTCGTGAGAGGCATCGGCGACAAATCTGCGGAGTTTTTCCTCACTTGCACTGCGAATCTCAAAAGACTCCGCGATTCGAGACAACATCTGGTTCAAGGCCCAAGTCAATCTGCCGACCTCAGTATCGCTACGCGCTTCAGGAAGGCGCGCTTCATAATCACCGCGCGCGAATGCTTCGGCGGTCTCCTCAACTTTTGTTAGCGGCTTCAAGGAGATTCCGATTATTCGGCGAGCAATCACCGCAAGGAAGATCAAGACGAAGAATCCAACAGTCAAGAATAGGAAACGTAATTGATTGATAGCGCGCTCAACACCATCTAACGGAATCGCAGTTATGACACTGCCGGCTCCACCAGGAAGCACCCGGGCGAGGATTCGATACTCAGTCTGATCAAGATTATTCGGTATCAGTGTGAAGGGCTCATCTGCCCGATTAGAAAGCGAAGCAACAGAAAGTCCGGTAATCGCGGATTGGACTTTACGCGGGTCTTGCGAACCATCGATGGTTCCGAGTACAGCGCCATCCACATTTAATAGGCTGATGCTTATTTCAGAGGGGACATCTCTAATCGGCTCGAAGGGTTGGAAGAGCGGCTCCTCAGTGCTGCGATCTCCACTCTCCCTAGAGATGCCTGCTCGATCTAACCGGATGATTGAAGTAGCGGAAGCAGTCTCCAATTGGGCATCGACTTGGGCGATCAAGAAGGTACGAAAAGCGGTCTGTGCAGCAAAATCCGAAGTAGCTATTCCAGTTGCGCCCAAGATAACGACGCCGAGAACCAACCGGTTCCGAAGGCTCCATTGCCCAGGTGCGGGCTTGAACTTCCGGAAGGGTTGGTTCACAGACCCAGATTAGTTCTTGGCTGGTATCCGAAGTCGATATCCAACGCCACGAACAGTATGGATTAGTGGCGGTTGATACGAATCTACCTTCTTGCGGAGGTAAGAGATATAGGTCTCTACGATTCCGGCATCACCGCGGAAGTCGTATTGCCAGACATGGTCAAGGATCTGCGATTTGGAGACGACTCGGTCAGCATTGATCATGAGATAACGAAGTAGCGTAAATTCGGTTGGCGATAAGTCAATCAGATTTCCAGCACGTCGTACCTCATGGGTCGCTTCATTTAATTCTAAATCGGCAAAACGAATAGTCTCATCGTCGCCGACCATCTCTACTGCGCCGGTCCGTCGCAATAGTGCACGCAATCTTGCAACCAGCACCTCGAGACTAAATGGCTTAGTTACATAATCATCACCGCCGAGGGTAAGACCCTTGATTGTGTCCTCTGTCGAATCGCGAGCGGTCAAGAAAAGAACTCCAACATCTTGCCCACTTGCGCGAAGTTGTCGACATACTTCAAAGCCATCGAGATCTGGGAGCATCACATCGAGAATCAATGCATGCGGTTTAAATTCTTCAGCGATTCGGAGCGCTTCAGCGCCGGTCGCTGCAGTCTTCACCTCAAAACCAACAAAGCGGAGGCTCGTAGTGATCAACTCACTAATGCTTTTCTCATCATCGACTACGAGAACTCGCTGGGCATTCAGCTCGTCTTCCGGGGTCATGGTGGGCTCTTTCTCCAATGTGGCTGTGGTTTTCATGGTTATCACCTCAGGGGAGATGGTTGCCAGATTACTTTAGAGAATCCTGAGAATCGACTGGGGGCAGCGATGGAATCTTTAATGCACAGGGGTGGATAAGGCTGTGGAGAATTACAACGGTGTAATTAGCGCCAGCGCGTGGCGAGCGTGAAACCGACCCCGATAAATGCGAAACCGATGACGATATTCCAGGCACCGATATTCGGGACTGGATAGGCCGTCTGAGAGATGTAGAAGACGACGATCCAGATAAGTCCAATTAGGAAGGCCCCGATCATGACCGCCGGCAACCAACTTGGGCTCTCGGCTGGGAGGGCGCTCGCGGTGTCGACTTGGAGCTGTGGGCGTCTATCTTTCCGCTTCTTCCGGATTCGCGACTTGGGCATGAGCCGGAGGTTACACGAGAGGATGCGGTTATGGGAACACGGATCCTCGTCGTCGATAACTACGACTCCTTCGTTTTTAACCTAGTCCAATACCTCCAACAACTCGGCGCTGACTGCACGGTGCGGCGAAACGATGCGATTGAACTCACCGAGGCGGATGACTTTGATGGCATTCTCATTTCGCCCGGCCCGGGAACGCCCGAGGAAGCAGGAGTATCGATTGAACTAATCAAGCGCTCCGCTCAATCTAAGCAACCGCTTCTCGGCGTATGCCTCGGACATCAAGCAATCGCCGTTGCCTTTGGCGCTACTGTTGATCGCGCCCCAGAATTGCTTCACGGAAAGACTTCGGTTGTAAGCCATGATGGAAGTGGTGTCTTCAAGGATCTACCATCGCCATTCACTGCAACTCGTTATCACTCACTTGCGATAAATGAAACGACTCTGCCGAAGGATTTAGTCATTACTGGAAAGAGTGAAAGTGGAGTGATCATGTCTATCCGACATGAGAGCCTGCCGATTTATGGCGTTCAATTCCATCCAGAATCAGTACTTACCGAACACGGCCACCATCTCTTGGCGAATTGGCTGATTGAATGTGGAATGGATGATGCCGTCAGCAAAGCAGCGGGATTGGCGCCAGTCGTTAACCGTTAGTTGGAGCTGTATTGACAGTGATCGTTACTGAAGTGCCGATAATCTTCGTTTCACCGGCGCTTGGTGCCTGCGCAATGACGATTTCAAGCGGCTGGTTACCATCGAAAGCTTCGACGGTCTTCACCAAGAACCCAGCTTGAGCCAAGAGCGTGCGCGCTTCAATCGCGCTCTTTCCAATTAGATTCGGTACCTTCACATTCCCGCTTGCGATCTCCAGCACGACACCGCTACCTGCTTCCACGGTAGAGCCTTGTTCCGGGCTGACCTTTAGGACGATTCCTGGCTGTTCCTCGGAATCGACCGCCACCGTTCTACTTACTCTGAGTCCGGCCGAGGAAAGTAAAGTGCGGGCTTCCTCAAGCGGCTTACCAATTATCTCTATCGGCACTACAGCGTCGCCCGGGCCATCCGAGAGCGTAAGCGTTACTGCGCTTCCCTTCGATACCTGAACTGTTGCCAATGGAATCTGACTAGCGACTCGATCTTTAGGTATGCGCGCATCCGGTGCGCGTTGGATCGTGATCGTGAAGCCAGTCAATTGCGCTCGCGCTTCCAACTCGGTCAACCCAACGACATTGGGCAATGCGACGATAGGTGATTGCGATGCCGGTCGGAGCGCAACGAATGTTGTTGCTCCAATCAATAACGCAAGTGCAAGTCCGCTTGGGACCAATCGACTTCGCTTTCTTGCCAACCGAGTCTTTGGAATCTTCGTCGTAATCCGTTCACCACGCGAAAGCCGCTTCAAATCCTTCAGCATCGCCGCGGCATTCTGGTACCTAGCATCTGGCGTCTTAGCGAGCGCAACCTCGAAAAAGGCATCGAGCCGTGGATCCAATGATGGCTCTACGGAAGTTACGGGAATTAATTCAGCGGATACATGTTGGTAAGCGATAGCAACCGGTGTATCTCCGGAGAAGGGTGGTCGCCCAGAAACTAATTCGTAGAAGAGACAACCGACTGAATAGAGGTCGCTTCTAAAATCCGCTTGACCGCCAGTTGCCTGTTCTGGCGAGAGATATTGCGCAGTTCCAACTATGTTCCAAGTGCTAGTGAGAGTCGCGCCGACATCTGATAGCGCCCGAGCGATTCCGAAATCCATCACCTTGATTTCACCCGTCTCGGTGATCATGATGTTTCCTGGCTTTATGTCGCGATGGACGATGCCTTGTTTATGTGAGTAGGCAAGAGCTTCAAGGACTCCAGAGACAATCTCAATTGCGCGTTCGAACTGGAGACGCTCACCCTCATGGAGAATCTCTAGCAGCGTCTTACCTGATACATATTCCATGACGATATAAGGCATGGTTCCGCTTGCTGTCTGCTCTTGCCCTGAGTCATATACCGAAACAATGCCAGGATGATTCAATGCAGCTGCGGCGAGCGCCTCTTTATTGAATCGATTTACGAATGCCGGATCACGAGCGAGATCGCTGCGGAGGATCTTTACCGCTACCTCTCGATGAAGTCGTAGGTCATCGGCAAGATAAACATCAGCCATCCCGCCAGTTCCGATCATCTCGCCAACTTCGTAACGTTCCCCGAGGATTCGTTTCATAATGCCGCTCCCAAAAGCGTTGTCGATTGCGCTCGCGGTTCAGTTCCAATTCGAACGGCAACCACTGTGACATTATCAGGAGCACCATTCTTGTAAGTAAGGTCAATCAAAGTATTCACAGCACTTTGTAAGTCACCATCGAATGCACTCAAGATTTTCCCGTCGTCGACGACGCCAGAGAGACCATCGCTGCAGAGAAGGTAGATGTCACCGATCTCAACCGGGAAACTCTGCAGGACCGGCTCGACATTGCCCTTTCCCATTAGAGCTTGGGTCAGGAATGAACGCTGGGGATGCTCGGCGACTTCATCAGGTAGAAGTCGACCTTGATCGATTAATTCTTGAACCACAGTATGGTCATGGCTTAACTGTGCAATCTTGCCGCTACGAATCCGATAGGAACGCGAGTCACCGATATGAAGTAAGGAGATTTGCTCCTCAAAGAGCGCGAGTGAAGTGAGTGTCGTTCCCATCCCCTCCAATTCGGGGCTCTTCTTGATGGCCTCACGAAGCGCTTCATCCATATCGATAAGCGAGTTGCGGAATAGATCGTCTCGGGAATCTCTATCGAGTTCAGGGCTAATCAGTATTGGTATTTTCGTATCTAAAGTCTCAATAACGATCCGCGATGCAATCTCGCCTCCGGCATAGCCACCCATTCCATCGGCGACAGCGATGAGATTGGACGTGACTAATCCAGAATCTTCATTTCCTTCACGATGCAGTCCCAGTTCAGATCGCCAGGCGAACTCTGCGAAGTGAACTTTCCGGTTCATAATCGGCAAGCCTAACGGTGTAGCCTCACCTTAGGCGCGAGTGGCGAAATGGCAGACGCGCTGGCTTCAGGTGCCAGTACTCGCAAGGGTGTAGGGGTTCAAGTCCCCTCTCGCGCACGGCGCGATTATTGATTTGAGTATCCTTACGCGGTGACGCGGTTTGCATATCTAGGTCCAGTCGGAACATTTACCGAGGCTGCGCTTCGAACTATTACGAGCGCTTCGGATCAACTTATTCCATTTGCTAATGTCACAGCGGCATTGGATGCAGTGCGAACTGGAAGCGCCGATCGTGCCCTAGTTCCAATTGAAAATTCAGTCGAGGGCGTAGTTGCTCGAACATTGGACGAATTGGCAATAGGCGATCCATTAGTGATCTATGGTGAAGTAACGCTGCCTGTAACTTTTGCGCTCTTGGTGCCAAAAGATAAGGAAGGCGCCGACATAAAGAAAATCGGTACTCATCCTCATGCCGAGGCGCAATGCCGCACCTTTATAGCTAAACACCATCCGAGCGCTGAATTAATTACCACGGCGTCAACCGCGGCAGCAGCCGAAGCTCTAGGGAAAGGAAGCTTCGATGCCGCTATCGCTTCCCCGAGCGCTGCTGCGACTTATGGTTTAACGATTCTGGCAGATGACATCGGCGATAACAGTGGAGCAGTCACCCGATTTGTATTAGTTGGCAAGCCAGGTTCGGTCCCAAATCCAACCGGCCACGATCGCACCTCGCTAGCAGCTTTTATCGGCGCCGATCACGCAGGTGCGCTTCTTGAAGTACTTACTGAGTTCGCGGTTCGCGGAGTGAATCTGACATTCATCCAATCTCGCCCAACCGGAAGAGAGCTTGGGCATTACCACTTCATTATCGACGCTGAAGGCCATATAAATGAAGAGCGAGTCGGGGATTCGCTGACGGGATTGCGAAGGATCTGCGAGGATGTTCGTTATCTGGGTTCATATCCGCGCGCTGACAAAGTGGCTCCAACAACGACAAAAGCGACTACTGATCAGGCATTCAAGACGGCGGACAATTGGTTAACTGAGATCCGTTCTGGAAAGAAGACATGATCGATTCCAAACTCCTTCGAGAGAACCCAGATGCCATCAGAGCTTCACAGAAAGCGCGTGGTGAGAGCGCTGACTTAGTGGATCAAGCACTGGCTGCGGATGCTGCCCGGCGCGATGCAATCGTTGAGTTCGAGGCGCTCCGCGCGGAACAGAACCTACTTTCTAAATCGATTGGTAGCGCGAAGGGTGAAGAGAAGACCGCACTTCTTGAGAACGCCAAATCACTCGCGGCCCGAGTCAAAGATGCCGATAGCAAACGAAGCGCAGCCGAGGCTAGGTTCAATGTATTAGCTCTTGGACTTTCAAATCTCGTAGACCCTGCTGCTCCAATTGGTGGCGAGGCAGATTTCAAAGTAATAGAGGAAATCGGTAAGCCTCGGAATTTCGATTTCGAGATAAGGGATCATGTTGAACTAGGGAAGATCCTTGGCGCAATTGATGTGGAGCGAGGCGCGAAAGTATCGGGAGCTCGTTTTTATTATCTGACCGGAGTTGGTGCACTCCTTGAGTTAGCGCTAGTTAATTACGCGATCTCAATGGCGACTAAATCCGGATTCATCCCGATGATTCCGCCGGTATTGGTGAAGCCTGCAGCAATGGAAGGAACTGGCTTTCTCGGACAAGCAGCCGAGAATGTATTCCATCTCGTCGAAGATGATTTCTACCTTGTGGGCACCAGCGAAGTTCCGTTAGCTGCGTATCACATGGATGAGATCCTCGATGGCGCAAAATTACCGTTGAGGTATACCGGTTATTCACCTTGCTTCCGACGAGAAGCTGGCTCTTATGGCAAAGACACTCGCGGCATCATCCGGGTACATCAATTCGAGAAAGTTGAGATGTTTTCATTCTGCCGACCCGAAGATGCAGCCGAAGAACATAAGCGATTGCTTAATTGGGAGAAGGATTTCCTAAATGCAATGGAGATTCCGTATCGCGTGATTGATGTTGCGACCGGGGATCTCGGTTCAAGTGCGAATCGAAAATTCGATTGTGAGGCTTGGATCCCAACTCAGAGCGCATATCGCGAGGTTACGAGCACTTCTAACTGCAGTGATTTCCAAGCGCGCCGATTGAACATACGAACCAAGGGCGAGAATGGAACTTCGCCGGTAGCGACGTTGAATGGAACATTGGTCGCAATTCCACGAATGATTGTGGCAATCCTGGAAAATCACCAACAAAGCGATGGTTCGGTATTGGTTCCAAAAGCGCTACAGCAATATTTAGGTATGGATCGATTCACACCGGTGGCTAATTGAGCGCGTTGGAGCGAAGACCGAAGTTAATTGCGACTGATTTAGATGGAACCATCGTCGCGAATTACGGCGAGATATCGAAACGAACTCGAGATGCGATTTTTGCAGCGCATGAAGCAGGAATCGAGATTTGTTACGTAACTGGAAGGCCACCACGTTGGATGCCGGAAATCGCCGAAGCCTTTCCATTTGGGCGGGGAATCTGCGGGAATGGTGCATTGCTATATGACATTCATCGCGAGGAGATCCTGGAATCTTGGTTGATGTCTCCGGAATCCCAAATTGAAACGGTAAATCGACTTCGACTTGCGATTCCGACTATCTCTTTTGCTGTGGAGTCACATAACTACTTCCATCGGGAAAAGGCATATATCCCGCGCTGGGATGTCGGCATGGACAATGTCGGTGTTCACGACATAACCGAGATCATGCATGGTCCGGCGATGAAGCTGATGGCGCGCTGTTCGGATCAAGAGTTGAGTTCTGATGAGATGTTGGCGATTGCGCTCCGCGAGTTGGAGGGGGTTGCAACGGTCACCCACTCGAATTCACATGATTCACTCTTGGAGATAAACGCACATGGAATCTCAAAAGGCACAACGCTCGCTAAGGTCGCGGAGCGACTAGGAATTACCGCTCAACAATCGGTAGCGTTTGGTGATAACCCAAATGATTTCACCATGTTGGCTTGGGCCGGCCGGTCGTGGGCTATGGGAGATGGCCATCCTGAGGCGCGTCGCCACGCAAAATTCGTGGCTGAACCTCATACTGATGATGGTGTAGCTAAAGAGATAGAGAAGTTATTGGAGCTTCCGGAATGATTACACAAGCGGTCCCAATCTGGCTCGATTTGATGTGTGTTGGAGTAGGCGCATTCCAAGGTGCACTCTTTGCAATCTTCTATAAACGTTTTGATTTAGTCGGCGTCATCTCAGTCGCCATCCTTACCGGATTGGGTGGCGGATTACTCCGCGACTTATTGCTTTCAGTTGGTCGGCCATCAGGTATGCAAGATAAATACATTCTCACTGCGGTTGGCGGCGCTGTTGCTGCACTCATCATTGGACGCTGGTATCGCAAATCCAGTCAGGTAGTAGTGCTCCTTGACTCTATTGCTATGTCCCTCTTCGCAATTGCTGGATGCTATAAAGCGATCATCTATGACACCTCTGATTTAGTTGCGGTTCTACTTGGAACGATCACGGCGGTCGGTGGCGGCGTACTTCGGGATGTCGTCTCTCGAGTGACACCTCAGATCTTTAGTGGTGGACCGCTCTATGCGACCGGCAGCGCTATCGGATCTGCTGCTTTCGTACTCTTGGAGAAGACGACGATTCAATTAAATCTTGTCGTCGTCATCTCAGCGCTTTTGATCGTCTCGATTCAGATGGCTTCGGTCCGCTTCCGAATCCATCTCCGCCCAGCCCTCTCTGGATTGGATATCAAGGATTTTGAGGAGCCCGACAAAGGTCGGTAAATTCCGCCACGGAGGGCTCGCATAGTGGCCTAGTGCACCGGTCTTGAAAACCGGCAAGGGAAACCTTCGTGGGTTCAAATCCCACGCCCTCCGCGGTTGTGGGCGAACTCATAGGGGTTCACCTAGAAATGGCTGAGAACGGCTAGGAAAATATCGTCATCCCTAAGGAGGCGATACGTGGCCACTGGAGTTTTCTCTAGCACTCGTGCAGCGATCAAAGAACGAACCCTGCGAACTGATCGCTGGTGGTTGCAGCCAGCAGTAACTGTCGCAGTCCTGATCAGTTTCATCATCTACGCGACCTTCCGCGCATTCGAAAAGAAGTACTACTTTGTCGAACCGCTGATCTCTCCGTTCTATTCACCATGTCTTACTACTGCGTGTGTAGATGGTTCAGCCCACTTCGGCACTCCAATCGGAACCATCTCCTTATTTGGCATGGTGATATCTCCTGCGCTCTTCATTTTGATCTTCCCGCTTGGTTTCCGACTTACTTGTTATTACTACCGCAAGGCTTATTACCGTTCCTTCTGGATGTCGCCACCTGCATGCGCAGTCGCTGAGCCACATAAGAAGTACACCGGTGAGACGCGCGCCCCTCTGATTCTCCAGAATGGCCACCGTTGGTTCTTCTACTTCGGATTGATCTTCAACATAATCCTCACATACGACGCAATCATCTCCTTCAAGAATCCAGAGGGCGAGTGGGGACATATGAGCGTTGGAACATTGGTGCTCTTGCTAAACGCGACGATGCTCTGGCTGTACTCCGCTTCATGCCATACCTGTCGCCACACCATTGGTGGTCGACTACGTAACTTCTCCAAGCATCCAATCCGATACAAATTATGGAGCTGGGTCTCAGTATTAAATGAGCGCCATCCGGTCTATGCCTGGATCTCACTCATCGTTGTCGCGTTGACCGATTTCTATGTTCGGGCAGTCGCATCCGGAACTATCACCAACTACTACTTCTTCTAGGCGGCGAAAATGGCAAAGGCTACGACTGGGATCAAGGCGAGCGATATCAAGTTCGATCGTTATCGCTTCGACGTTGTTGTTATCGGCGCAGGCGGCGCGGGGCTTCGTGCAGCTGTAGAAGCTCGCCAAGCTGGACTTCGTACCGCGATTATCTGTAAATCCCTCTTTGGTAAAGCGCATACGGTGATGGCTGAAGGCGGCGCCGCAGCTGCGATGGGCAATGTGAATGAGAATGATGGCTGGAAAGTCCACTTCCGCGACACGATGCGTGGTGGAAAGTTTCTGAACAACTGGCGAATGGCCGAACTACATGCCAAGGAATCTCCAGATCGAATCTGGGAACTTGAGACTTGGGGCGCGCTCTTCGATCGGACGAAGGATGGCCGAATCTCCCAGCGTAATTTCGGCGGTCATGAGTATCCGCGGTTAGCACACGTAGGTGATCGCACTGGTCTTGAATTGATCCGAACCATGCAGCAGAAGATCGTCGCTATGCAACAGAAGGACGCTAAGGAATTCGGTGATGCGGAGAAGTACATCAAGGTATTCGCAGAACTAACGATCACATCGATTGTGAAGGATGGCGATCAAGTCGCTGGTTGCTACGGATATTGGCGCGAGACTGGTGAAGAGGTTCTCTTCGAAGCGCCCGCCGTCGTTCTTGCTACTGGCGGAATCGGCAAATCATTCAAGATCACTTCCAATTCATGGGAAGGCACTGGCGATGGCCACGCTCTTGCGCTAAAGGCAGGTTCAGCGCTCGTCGATATGGAGTTTGTACAGTTCCATCCGACTGGAATGGTCTGGCCACCATCTGTTCGTGGCATCCTGGTTACAGAATCAGTTCGAGGTGACGGCGGCGTTCTCACTAATAACAAAGGTGAGCGCTTCATGTTCAATTACATCC
>VFQT010003333.1_pt1 | contig 14795 bp, 11 predicted proteins | sample 3512381 | NCBI WGS metagenome assembly VFQT01 (sample SAMN10412376, study PRJNA504923) | tailings metagenome | isolation source: Relicate 2 Philex TSF3 active mining site | place: Philippines: Tuba, Benguet | collected 2017-08-29 | reverse complement strand
AACGGTGGAAGTCGCGAAAGCTCTTGGCTTAACCGTCATCCAGCACCAGAAGAACACTGGTTACGGCGGCAATCAGAAGACCTGCTACACGCATGCTCTGGAACGCGGTGCTGACATCGTCGTCATGATTCACCCGGACTATCAGTATGACAGTCGAGTCATCCCGATTGCTGCCGAGCTGATTCGCCTTGGCAACGTGGACGTCATTCTGGGTTCTCGCATTCGCACACGTGCGGAAGCGCTGGAAGGCGGGATGCCGGCCTGGAAGTACATCGCCAACCGATGCCTCACGATTTTTGAAAACGTGATGCTGGGACAGAACCTGGGCGATTTTCACAGCGGCTTTCGAGCGTACCATCGCAAGGTGCTGGAAGCGGTGCCGTGGAAAGAGAACTCGAACGATTTCGTCTTTGACACTCAGTTCCTGGCTCAGGCCGTGTTCTTCGGCTTTCGACTGGGCGACATTCCGGTGCCCGTGCGTTACTTCAAGGAAGCCAGCAGCATCAACTTTCGCCGCAGCCTGCGCTATGGTCTGCTGACTGTCTGGATCATGCTGCTCTTCTGGTTCAATCGCCTGGGAATCTGTCGTTCGACAATTTTTCGCCCCAACCCGTGATCGGCCGATAATCGCGGTGGCTGAACAGATACTGAATCGCGCTAGTTCTCCACTTCCCAATGGAACTTGTGAAGGACTCTGTGGATCACCGGCGTGAACACAATGGCCGCTGACAGAACAAAGAGAAGGCCTGCATACAGAGCGAAGAAACCAGCGAAGAGTTTACCGCCGGTTGATTTGAAGGAACCGACTGGCCCCATTCCGCCCAGCAGCATGGCCGCGTTCAAAAAGGCGTCAACGGCTTTATTGTTTTCAAAGTACATGAAGCCGCTCATGCCAAGTCCAAGTGATACGGCCAGAAGGCAGCCGGCAACCGCCACATGATTCAGGATTCGAGTGGCAAAGGCAGTGCGGTGAATGGGCGGCGTTCGGCGCTTTTCGTACATGAATCTTTTCCGACAGTTGAACTTGATGATCGTGTTTCCACAGGCAGCCCGACAGCGGCACTGCCGAGTACGATATCAGCTCCCCAGAAGATACTCACGCTCGACGTGATAGCGCGAGCCTTGAACATTTTCGCGTGCGACCGAATACAGAAGGAAACGATCGACGGGCTGGACGACATGGAATCCGGAATTGTCGCGTTCAAACTGTTCGGCTGCCTGCGATGCAGTAATCTGGCCGCTGTCGGGTTTGATGCGTGCGATTGTCAGATGAGGATGATAGGCACGCTCTTCCGTTTTGAATCCCGCCGCCTGGAGCGTTTGTTCAAGCTGTGAGTGCAGAGTCATCAGAGCCTCTGATGGCTGAACGGCAATCCAAAGAACTCGCGGGGAGTTGTCTGGCTCATTGCTCTTCCCGGACCTCGCTCGACCTGACTGTGACACTGCGGTTGCAGAAGGCGGGAAGTGACCGGTACCCGAAAATGTCAGCTGGAAGGCAGTGTGACGGACCGACGCAAGTTCGCACTTCACACGTTCAAACTCGACGTCAGTTGTTTCTCCCAGGAAATGAAGTGTCACGTGCAATTCTGCCAATGGTGTTTTCCGGATGAAGTTGTCCTGGGGCAGCAGCAAATTCCCCGCTGCGTTCCGAACGTCATCGGATACGGGCAGAGCGATAAAGAGGCGAGGCATGATGAAACTCCTGATTCCGGCGGCGATGTTGACGTTCGATGATTGACACATCCATCGTCCCGCCTCGTACACTATCGTCGCGAAACAGCACATGAGAAAACTCCTCACCGGAATCACAGAACATACGCTATGACGGACGATCCGACCATCAGGTCTCTGCGTGAGGCCGTGCGAATCTCTCCTGAGAACATACCCCTGCGACGTCATCTGGCCGAATCACTGATGAAGCTGGGGCAGGCGGCGGAAGCAGAGTCCGAATGGCAGCAGTTGCTTCGACAGCAGCCCGGTAACGCCGAACTGATGCTCTGCATGGCTCAGTGTTATTTTCAGTCGGGTAAGTACTCGGCGGCGATAGTGATTGTTGAAGAACTTGTCGCGCGAAGGGAAACGTCGGCAGCGACCTATCTATTGCATGCTCGACTGCTGTTGCAGCGAGGCGATGTCGAGTTTGCCGTCACCGAATACAAGGCGGCCATCAGTGAAGATCCGTCTGTGGCCGACGAGGACCTGGCGCGGCGTCTTGGAGTGGATTCGAAGGCGACTGCGGATATTGTCGATGGGAAGTTGCGAACGGCATGGGATCGCACGTCGGACACCGGCGAACCTCCCTCGCCGCCAGAAGACACCATCGAACGTCCAAAGATTACCTTTGCTGATGTGGGTGGAATGTCGTCCGTCAAGGAAGACATTCGCATGAAGATCATCTATCCGCTGCAGCATGCGGAGATGTTCAAGGCCTACGGAAAGTCGATTGGCGGCGGAATTCTGATGTACGGTCCGCCGGGCTGTGGCAAGACTCATATGGCCCGGGCGACAGCGGGAGAAATCGGCGCGGGATTCATGAGCATCGGCATTCACGATGTTCTCGACATGTGGATTGGCAGCAGCGAGAAGCAGCTGCACCAGCTTTTTGAGACGGCTCGCCGCAACCGTCCCAGCGTGCTGTTCTTTGACGAAGTCGACGCGCTTGGAGCATCGCGAACGGACATGCGACACAGTTCGGGCAGACACCTGATCAACCAGTTTCTGGCGGAACTGGATGGGACTCAGTCCTCGAACGACGGCGTGCTCATTCTTGCGGCGACGAATGCTCCGTGGAGTCTTGATTCAGCATTCCGGCGACCAGGGCGATTTGATCGCATCGTTTTTGTGCCTCCACCGGATCGAGAAGGACGCGCTGAGATTCTTCGACTGCTTCTGAAAGGCAAGCCGACGGGCAATGTGGATCATGGCGCTGTGGCAGCGAAGACCGAACAGTTTTCCGGCGCAGACATGAAGGCGATCGTCGACACGTGTGTGGAAGCGAAACTGCAGCACGCAATGAAGACCGGCAAGCTGGAGCCGATAGAAACGCGAGATCTTCAGGCGGCCGTAAAGACCGTTAAGCCATCCACTTACGACTGGTTTGCCTCGGCACGAAACTACGCGCTGTATTCCAACCAAAGCGGACTGTACGACGATATTCTGAAGTACCTGAAGATTACCAAATGAACGTTCACCTTCAGCGCGCGTATCTTTTGCTCGAACAGGAACGTTACGCGCTTGCGGAGAACGAGCTCCGGATGGCTTTGGCGGAGGAATCCGGGAACGCGTACGCACATACTCTTCTGGCCCGATGTCTCCGCCACCAGGAACGGTTCGACGATGCTGTTGCGGAAGCACAGCTGGCGATCACGGCGGATCCGCTGAGTGCTCACGGATATCAGGAACTGGCGATGATCATGAGAGATCGGAATCGCCTTCCCGAAGCGCGTGCGGCGATTTTTGAATCGATCCGACTGGAGCCGTGGGAAGCTTCTCACTTTGCGGTGCAGGCCGCGATTGAAGCAAAGGCGGGGCAATGGAAGGCGTGTCTTGAAGCTGCGGAAAAGGGGCTGGAGCAGGATCCCGACAGCGTGATGTGCAGCAACCTCCGCTCCATGGCGCTGGTGACTCTGGGGCGAAGAAGTGAAGCATCGGAAGCGGCGGCATCAGCGCTGCATCGCACTCCGGACAACCCGGTCGCGCATGCAAATGAAGGCTGGCGGCTGCTTCATCTTCGTCAGCCCGAGCAGGCGATGAAGCATTTTCAGGAAGCGCTGCGACTCGATCCAACCATGCGGTTTGCGCAGGATGGAATCATCGAGGCGATGAAGACTCGCCATGTCGTTTGTCGCTGGCTCTTTGCGTTTCTGATGTGGATCAACCGATTTTCGCCCCGAGTCCAGATGATGCTGGCGATTGGATTACTGTTTGGGCAGCGTGCGCTGGTCACGCTCCTTCAGATGGTTCCGTCACTCAGCCCTTTGGCGCCGGTGATTGCGGTTGGGTACGTGTTGTTTGTGTGGGCCACATGGTCCGGTTCGGCGTTATTTGATCTGGTACTTCTGATCAGCCCGTTCGGCCGACTCGCGCTTCCACCGGATCGGAAGTTCCAGGCAAGCCTGATTGGTGGCTGCGTCGGACTCGCGATCATCACATCCGTGGTGTACGCGTTTCAGACCGGGAAGGATCTGTTTGAGTTCCGGTATTTCATGGCCATGATGTTTCTTGGGATGACGTTTCCTCTCATTACGCTTTTTAAGCAGAAGCGTGGCATTCGGAAGAGGGTTGCGTTCCTCTGGTGTGTGGGGTTGTTTTTGCTGATCACCGCAACGAACGTTCGATGGTTCATGCAGCCCTATCAAATCCGTGCGATGTTTCCTGAGTTCCTGAATCAGCAAATGCTGGCCGAACTGGAAAAGGCGGAACCAGATCGCACCAAATGGGTGGAATACGATCTCAGGAAGATCCCCGGGCGAAAAGACGACATCGTGATGGTGCACGAGAAACTCTCGGACAGCATCGACCGCCTGCTTTCCACCAACAGCTCGCTCGCGATCTACTGTGCCTATGGCATTGTCCTCTCCACATGGGGCGGAGCCATTCTGGCCCTTATCCCACAAAAGCGATAAGCCAAACCCGCCGCCATCCCACAACCGGCCCCGCCGGCTTCACGCCGGTGGTCCCGCGGTTTGAGAACTACACTCGCCGCCATCCCACAACCGGCCCCATCCGGCTTCACGCCGGTGGACCGCGGTTTGACGACTACACCCGCCGGCAACCCACAACCGGCCCCATCCGGCTTCATGCCGGTGGACCGCGGTTTGACGACTACACCCGCCGGCATCCCACAACCGGCCCCATCCGGCTTCATGCCGGTGGACCGCGGTTTGACGACTACACCCGCCGGCATCCCACAACCGGCCCCATCCGGCTTCATGCCGGTGGACCGCGGTTTGACGACTACACCCGCCGCCATCCACAACCGGCCCCGCCGGCTTCACGCCGGTGGTCCCGCGGTTTGACGACTACAAGACGGCGCTGCGATCGTATTCCCCGATCGTGCCTGCGAAATAACCAAACTTGAAGCAGGGGGACATCCCGACCGAAAAGGCAAGGTTGTTGAGAAACCTGAGAGCAACCTCCTCCGGTGACTCCGTGACCTGACAACCCAATGTCAGATGAATATGGTCTGCCAGCATCCCCACGCGTGAAAGTCGATGAGTATACTTCATGGAGACGCGAACAATCATCGAACTCATGCTTTGCAGAACCGACGGACGAATCTCCATCCAGCGTTCTGCATTCACCAGAACCAGGTGAAGATTGTACCAGTAGCGACCATGCGCACTGGAGATTGCCTGACTGAGGTCAACATCAGAAAAGGCGCGCTGATACTTCAAAAGCTCCGTCTAGACACGTTCATCAGCCATGGGATGATGGCTCAGTTGTCTGGCGACATAATCCTCCACAACTTTTCGCGTCGCACTTCCGATGCTTCGAATCGAATAATTTCGCTGAAGTGCTCCTGGCTGTTGGGGCCGAATCAGAAACTGAAGTTTTGCTTTCACGATCCGGATCATCGCTGATGGTGATACCTGCGGTCTGGTGCTGAGAAAGAACTGGCTGGCTTGGTCGGGAAGTAGTCGATGTCGAAGAATGCGGACGCCATCCTGCTCTGTCTGATTCATCAGAGACGAAAGCCACAGTTCTTCTGGGACAGCTTTGTGCCTCCAGAAGATTGTGAGTCCCCAGTTGAGCTGGTATGCCGGTGTCACGGTGGTTGTCGTATAGATGGGCTGCATGATGCTCTTTCATCAGGTGGGAGTTCCAATGCCCTACGTGCATAATGTTATAATTCCAGTGTCCAGTGGCAAGGTGTAGTTGTCAAACCAGCGGTCCACCGGCGTGAAGCCGGATGGGGCCGATTGTGGTAGGGGCTTGTTTGGGCGTGTGTAGTTGTCAAACCTTCGGTCCACCGGCGTGAAGCCGGATGGGGCCGGTTGTGGAATGGGCGTGTTTGGGTGTGTAGTCGTCAAACCTGCGGTCCACCGGCGTGAAGCCGGATGGGGCCGGTTGTGGAATGGGCGTGTTTGGGCGTGTGTAGTTGTCAAACCTTCGGTCCACCGGCGTTAAGCCGGATGGGGCCGGGATGAGGGTGTTTCGAGCGTTGGGGCTTTTGGGCAGGCGGGCTTTTCAGTGCATGAGGCATTACCATGCAACTCGATCGTGAATTTGCGGGGTGAAGGTGTGCGCGGCTGCTGATCATGGTCGTCGTTGCTTGTTGATGGTCTTGATTCACTTGTTGTGGGATCTTTCGATGAATCTGTTACATCCTCTGCGCAATTTCAGCACGGCTGTATTGTTTGCACTTCTCGTGCAATCGGTGGCTCAGGGGCAGGTCATTGTGGCTCATCGGGGAGCTTCGTATGACGCGCCGGAGAATACGATTTCGGCATTCAAGGAGGCGTGGGCGCAGGGGGCTGATGGCGTCGAGGGGGACTTCTATGTGACGAAGGATCAGCATATTGTCTGCATCCACGACAAAGACACGAAGCGAACGGCAGGCACGAATCTGGTCGTTGCGAATTCGACACTCGACGAACTTCGCACGCTGGAATACGGAAGCTGGAAGGATGCTCGATTCAAGGGCGAGCCGATTCCGACGTTTGCGGATGTCATGGCCGTCATCCCCGAAGGCAAACTGTTCGTCATCGAACTCAAGACCGGACCGGAGATTGTGCCGTTGCTCAAGGCAGAACTGGATCGGCTCAAACCTGCCACTGCCAATCTTCTGATCATCGCGTTCAATCGCGACACCGTTGTTGCCGCGAAGAAGCAACTGCCGGCGATCAGAACTCACTGGCTGACAGGTTTCAAGCAGGACAAAGCCACCGGTGCATGGTCTCCCACAGTCGACGACGTTGCGAAGATTCTTCAGGCCACCGGAGCCGATGGCATCGGATTTCAAGGCCGGCGAGAAGTCGTGACAGCCGAATTCCTGAACACACTCAAACAACGCGGACTGCGAGAATTCCATGTCTGGACGCTGGATGAACCTCAGGATGCACTGTTCTATAAGGATCTCGGCGCTATTGGCATCACGACCAATCGGCCCGCGTTCATTCGAGACTCTTTGAAGAAGTAGGCACGCGATGTCCAGAATCGGTTACGTCAGCGATGAACGTTACGTGGCACTTGCTGACGTCACGCTGGAGTTCATCAACGATCAGGGACAATCGTGGGAGGCGCGATCGCGGGCCAGTGGTGCTGTGTTTGCCGAACTGCCACCAGGAGACTATCGAGTCATCCTGCAGAAAGCCGGATATGGTTCGAAGGTGACTCGTGTTCGCGTGCCGTCTTCGGAGCCTCATCAGTTTCGCCTGTTGAGCGATGGGCTGCTGGGTTATGCGTGGCCGAAGTGGGTTCAGGCGTGTGAAGAGTCTGAGTTTCGAGTTCACTCGGTGGAGCAGTATCGACTGGAACTGTGGCGTTACGGCTGGGAACCGGAGTTGATCCGGCCGCTTGGCTGGCACGATGAACATGGACCGCGAGCCACGATGCAGGTGACTCCGGATGGCGACTATACTCAGACCGGTTGTGAATGGAACAAGGTCGGCTATGTGTCGCCCACCCATCGGCAGTTCGTGAAAGCTCCGGATCGAAGTGGTCTGTATTATTTTCGAGCCGACACGCGTTCGGGTCGACAGTTTTCTTTTCCCTGGATCGTCGCACCGCGGCAACCGGATTCGCGCATTGCGGTTCTGGCGTCGAACATCACATGGAATGCTTATAACGCGTTCGGAGGACGCAGTAATTATATTCATGCGGACCAGCTGCCTCCGACACCAACCGTGAATTCGCGTCAGGAGCTGCGACGTTACATTGACGCGGAGCATGGCACATGGGGTTACACGGAGTATGCTCCTCTGTCGTTCGAACGGCCGGAACCATTCTGCCACATCGACTTTGAAGAACGCATTACCGATCCGATTGAAGGTCGTCAGGCGTGTCATCTGGCTCCTGCCGAATGGCGACTGCTTGGCTGGATGGAACGTGAAAACTTCGCCTACGACTACTACGCGGAAACTCAGCTGGACGACGGCACGCTGGATCTGGCGGCCTACGATATTCTGATCATCTGCGTTCATCCCGAATACTGGACTCGGCGGATGTACGATCGACTCAAGACATGGGTCTTCGAACACGGTGGCCGCCTGATGTATCTCGGCGGTAACGGCCTGAACTGCGAAGTGGAGCTGAATGAGAATGGCTCGATGACCGTTCACAACGGCAGCATCACGTCGCTCTGGAGCAGCGGCATGGGAGGATGCGACAGCCGGTTTGCCGTGCGTCATGAATCAGAAGCCAGCCTGCTGGGAGTCGTCTTCACGCCCTCCGGAGCCATGACCGGCGCGCCGTATCAAACGATCGATGCGGATCACTGGGTCTTCGAAGGAACAGGCCTGAAGAACGGTGAACTTTTCGGCGAAGCCAGTTTGCACAAACGCTGTCCCGGCGGAGCCTCCGGGCATGAAACCGACAAGCGGTCTGCAAGTTCCCCGGCGAATACTCACGTGCTGGCCCGCGGACTGAACCCCGACGACGGCGGCGCGGAAATGGTGATCTTCGACACACCGTCCGGCGGCCAGGTATTTTCCGTCGGCTCAATCAACTATGTTGCTTCGCTGCCGGTTGATGATGCAATCTCACGCATCACCGCGAATGTGGTGAGGCGGTTTCTTGGGCGGTGAGGGGCGAAGCGGAAAGCCGGAAATTGGGGGGACGAGGCGCAGTGGTTCCAGGTCGTTATCACAAGCAGATGCTGGTTGCCGGGATTGGTGTCGAGGGGCAGCGGCGGCTGGGGGAATCGAAGGTTTTGCTGGTGGGCTGCGGTGCTTTGGGTTGCGTGCTGGCCGATGCAATGGTGCGCGCTGGCGTGGGGCATGTTCGAATCGTCGATCGTGACTTCGTGGAACTCAGCAATCTCCAGCGACAGATTCTGTTTACGGAGCAGGATGTGGCCGAACATCTGCCGAAGGCCGTGGCGGCTCAGCGTCGTCTGAGTCTGGTGAATTCCGAGGTGACGATTGAGAGCATCGTGGCCGATGTGGACTTTGGTAACATCACCGAGTTTGCTCGTGATCGCGATTTGATTCTGGACGGAACAGACAACTTTGAGATTCGATACTTGATCAACGACGTGTCGCTGGAGCTGGAGATTCCATGGATCTTCACCGGCTGCACGGGAGCCAGTGGTCAGGTCATGCCAGTGATCCCTGGGAAGACGGCCTGTCTTCGATGTCTGATGGCCACGCCTCCCCCGCCGGGAACAACCGAAACGTGTGACACGGCAGGAGTGCTGGGACCGGCCATTGGAGTTGTCGCTTCAGTCCAGGCCGCGCTGGCGTTGAAGATTTTGACGGGACATGCAGACAGCGTGAATAGTCAGCTGTTGATTGTGGATGTCTGGAATGGATCATTTCGAACGATTGATCTCAGCACGCTTCGGGATTCCACCGATTGCCCGGCGTGTCGTCGAGGCGAACGGCTCTGGCTGCATGGGACTCAGCGAGCCGCATCAACAATCCTCTGCGGGCGAAATGCCGTTCAGGTGACTCCTGCGGAACGCCCTTCCCTGAGTCTGCCGGAGCTGGCGGAAAAGCTGCGATCCTCGGGGAAAGTCGTCGCGAATGGATTTCTGATCCGCCTGACCGTTCCCAAACTGGAGACGGATTCGGAGGGTGCCGAGCCCTATGAAATGACCGTTTTTCCTGACGGTCGAGCCATCATCCGGGGAACGAGCGACCCCGCAGTTGCCAGAAGCCTTTACGCCCGTTACATCGGCTCGTGAATTGCGGTCTGGTTGAAAGCGGAAAGCCGGAGGGAGCCGCGCCAAGTAGCGGAAGGGCGCGAGCCCTCCGGTAACGCGGCACCGGACGGCTTGCGCCGTGCCGCTAATTGTCATTTGGAGAGATAGAACGCACTGGGAGCGATTGAGGACAATCGCTCTACACTGAAAACTGAAAACTGAAAACTGAAAACCCCGATGTCCTCCGTTCGTCATTTTCTTGAGCTGATCCGATTCAGCCACACGATCTTCGCCCTGCCTTTTGCGTTGCTGGCGGCGGTGATTGCGTGGAGTCAGCCGGATAGTGTGTTTCGATGGCGGGACCTGGCGGGGATTCTTGTCTGTATGGTGACCGCTCGATCGGCGGCGATGGCCTTCAATCGGCTGGTCGACCGGAAGATCGATGCCGGGAATCCTCGAACGGCGAAGCGTCACATTCCGGCCGGGCTGTTGTCTGTTCGAGCCGTCTGGATCTTCACTATCTCGATGAGTCTTTTGTTTGTCGCCGCGACGACGTTGTTCTTTCCCAAACAGTGGCCCTTGCGGCTTTCCGTTCCGGTTCTGTTGTTTCTCCTGGGATATTCGCTCGCGAAACGATTCACCAGTATGTGCCACTACTGGTTGTCTGCCGCTTTGATGCTGTCACCGATTGCCGCATGGATCGCTGTGCGAGATGAATTCTCGATCGTGCCGACTGCCCTGGCCGGCGTGATCTTCTTCTGGGTCGGCGGCTTTGACATTCTGTACGCCTGTCAGGACGCGGACTTTGATCGCAGCCAGAAGCTGAACAGTATTCCAGCAAGGTTCGGAATTCCCTCAGCTCTGCGAATTGCGTTTGTCAGTCATCTGCTGACGATTGCGATGCTGCTTGTGCTGTGGAAAATAGCGGCGCTGGGCTGGATCTTTCTGGCCGGCATCGTTGTCATCAGCCTGTTGCTTCTGTATGAGCATTCGCTGGTGCGGCCTGACGATTTGACACGAGTTAACATTGCCTTCTTCAACGTCAACGCCATCATCAGCTTTGGTATTCTGGTGCTTGGCTGCATTGACCTTTGGATCGATAAACTATGACACTCACAATGGATCACCCGTCGATTCGAGCCATCGCGGACAAGGTGCACGCGGGCGAACGACTGACGTTCGACGATGGCGTGCTGCTGGATGAGCAGGCCGAACTGCATACTCTGGGACGGCTCGCGAATCTTGTTCGTGAACGCAAGAACGGCAACATCGCGTACTACAACACGAACATCCATTTGAATCCGACAAACGTCTGCGTCTACCGCTGCCGGTTTTGTGCGTTTCGAGCCGACTTGAAAGACGAAAAGGCGTACACGTTCACCGACGACATGATTCGCGAACGCGTTCTGGAAGGTCGAGCGGCTGGAGCGACGGAAATTCACGTCGTCGGCGGTTTGCATCACAAGAAGAGTTTCGACTGGTACCTGAATGTCGTTCGAGTGATCCACGAAACCTGCCCGGAGATTCACATCAAGGCGTGGACTCCTGTGGAGATTTTCTGGTTCAGCTTTATCACAAAGAAGCCTCTCCAGTGGGTGCTCGAGCAGATGGTGGATGCGGGACTCGGCAGCATGCCTGGCGGCGGCGCGGAGATCTTCGACGAAGAAGTCCGCCGGCAGATCTGTGAGCACAAGGCCGACAGCGATGTCTGGTTCGACGTGCACCGAACGGCTCATTCGCTCGGACTGCGTTCCAATGCCACGATGCTTTATGGACATGTCGAAAAAGCGAAGCACCGGATCGATCATCTGATTCGGCTGCGAGATCTTCAGGACGAAACGGGCGGATTCCAGACCTTCATTCCTCTGGCCTTCCATCCCGACAACACGGAACTGTCGAACATCCGAAAGCCGGATGCTCAGATGGACCTTCGAACCATGGCGCTGGCTCGGTTGATGCTGGACAATTTCGACCACATCAAGGCCTACTGGATTATGCTCGGTGAGCAGACAGCGCAACTGGCATTGAGCTACGGTGCTGACGACATCGACGGCACGGTCGTTCATGAACTGATCTACCACGACGCCGGCGCGAAGACTCCGGAAGGTATGACGGTCGAACAGCTTCACCGCCTGATCCGAGAAGCCGGCCGAGTCCCCATGGAACGCGATACTCTTTACCGCAGAGTCATCCGTAACGGCCGTAACTGGAGCGTCGGAGAATCCGTCCTCGCCGCGGCGCGGTCGTAGGCGAGTCATTCCATGACTGGACCTGGGGAACGAGTATTCATGATGCGGCCGTCCGTGCTTAGCTGGCGACAACATATCGTGGATGGAACAGTCCTCGCCACGGAGCGGTTTGACGAGCTTCGGTCATGGAATGACCTTGCTACTAGACTTTGATACGATGCGCGTCTCACGCTTTCCTCCGTCTTAATTTGGTTTGATCTCAATGCAAAAGAGCCTTTTGTTCGTTGCGTTAGTTTCAACCGCAATGCTGTTTGGGATGAGCGCTGTCGAGGCTCAGGATGAGAAACTCTCATTTGAACTTCCAGATGCCTCCGGAACGCTTCACAAGGTGGATGTCACGGCGAAAGTGACCGTGGTCTGTTTCCTTGGCAGCGAGTGTCCGGTCGTGCAGCTCTACACGGCGCGGCTGTCCGAGTTGGCGGATGAATATGGTAGCAAGGGAGTTCGCTTCATCGGGGTGAACGGTAATCGCCAGGACTCCATGGACGACGTGAAGAAGTTCTGCGACCAGCTGAAGCCGACGTTCCCGATCGTGCGAGATGAATCCGGAGCCATCGTCGAAGCGTATAACGCTCAGCGGACTCCGGAAGTGTTTGTGCTGAATGAACGGCTGGAAGTGTGTTATCAGGGACGAGTTGACGACCAGTACCTTCCCGGGATTGCACGCCCCGCTGCGTCTCGTGCGGATCTGAAGATGGCGATCGACGAAGTCCTTGCTGGAAAGCCAGTCACGGTTGCGAAGACGGAAGCCGCTGGCTGTATTATCGGGCGACGCCGAAAACCAGCGACGCCTTCATCCACCGAACAAAGCGTCACGTGGGCCGGTCAGGTGTCCGACGTTCTGAAACGCAATTGCCTGGAATGTCATCGGTCCGGCGACATTGGACCATTCTCGATGGAGACCTTTGCGGAAGTCGAAGGCTGGGCCGACACGATGCTCGAGACCATCGACAACGGACGGATGCCGCCATGGCATGGTTCCGGCGGACGACCTGTGGCCAACGAGCGACGCATGTCGGACGAAGACCGAAAGGTCTTCCGCACGTGGGTCGAACAGGGAATGCCGATTGGTGCTGAGACTGCGGCGAAGATTGAGTATCCGGAAGCGAAGGAGTGGCATCTTCAGCATGCTCCGGATGTCGTCGTGGAGATGCGAAATCGTCCGTTCACGGTGCCCGCCGAGGGAACGGTGGATTATCAGTACTTTGTCGTGGATCCTGGATTCACAGAAGACAAGTGGATCAGCGAAGCTCAGATCATTCCCGGCAATCGCAGCGTCGTGCACCATGCGATCGCGTTCATTCGTCCGCCGGATGGTTCGGAATTCCGAGGCGTCGGCTGGCTAACGGCGTATGTCCCCGGACAACGCATCATTCCGCTGCCCACGGGATATGCACGCAAGGTTCCGGCCGGTTCGAAGATCGTTTTCCAGATGCACTACACGCCGAACGGTCGTGAGCAGTCTGACCTGACAAAAATCGGGCTCAACTTCTGCGACGCTTCGACGGTGACTCATGAAGTGCTGACCGCGATTGGGATTGATCAGGAGTTTGAGATCCCACCGAACTCGGCGGCTCATGAAGTGTCCGGCAAAGTTCGCTGGCTGCCGAACGAAGGTGTGCTGATGTCCGCGGCTCCTCATATGCACCTGCGAGGAAAATCGTTTCAGCTGACGGCCGAGACGAGCACCGGCGAAGAGCTGCTGCTGAATGTTCCTCATTACGACTTCAACTGGCAGCATTCGTACGTCTGGGCCGACCAGATTCCGCTGGAGACTCTTCGCAGTGTCAACTTCAAAGTGACGTTCGATAATTCCACCGCGAACCCGGCGAATCCGGACCCGAACGAATGGGTCACGTGGGGCGATCAGACCTGGGAAGAAATGGCCGTCGTCTTTCTGGAAGTCGCCGAGCCCGTCAATGCGAAGAAGAAATCGTCCGGACGAGCAAGCCGAGGAACCGCTTCGTCGGCCAACCCAACCTCGCTACCGGAAGTGGACCGTGAAACTCGCATTCAGGCGTTCGTGGACAAGTTCTTCGAGGATCTTGACGTGAACAAGGACGGTCAGGTGCTGAAGACGGAAGTTCCGCTGGCCGTTCGTCGCAACTTTGATCGGTTCGATGCCAATGGTGACAACAACGCCAGCCGCGAGGAAGTTCGCAAAGTGGGCGAGCGAAAGTTCAAGGGCCCGATCGGGCCTTGAAGCGGCTGTGTGGGATTTAGTAGCGGAACGGCGCGAGCCGTCCGGTGAATGCAAGACGCAGGCTAACCCGAGGGCTCGCGCCGTTCCGCTCACCACGTTGCTCGGAAGCCAGGCCGGATATGACGGTAGGACCAGAATCTTGTGCGTGGATGAGGCAACGGGGAAGCAGTTGAGGACAACTGCTCTACAATGACGGCAGTTGGGGACGATTGCTTTACAATGGACTCAGACGACAAAGCAGTGAGTGAATGAAAGCAGCATTTGATCGGGCGATGGTCTGGATGGTTGACCATCGGCGTTTCACCTTTGGCATGATTGTGCTGACCACTGTTCTGTCGATCATTGGCCACGTGCGTCCTCACTGGGTGCGAGGTTTGTTCGTTTCCACGGAGGAGACAACCGCAGAGACCTCGAACGACAAGTCGGAGCCAGAGCGGAAGGCCCCGAACGTTGGCGGTGTCTTCCAGATCGCGGGCGAATCAATCATCGTGGCGGAATCTAAGCAGTTCTTCACTCCCGAAGGCGCGAAGATGATGCG
>VFQT010003332.1_pt1 | contig 14799 bp, 12 predicted proteins | sample 3512381 | NCBI WGS metagenome assembly VFQT01 (sample SAMN10412376, study PRJNA504923) | tailings metagenome | isolation source: Relicate 2 Philex TSF3 active mining site | place: Philippines: Tuba, Benguet | collected 2017-08-29 | reverse complement strand
AGGTTGACCGAACCAAGGGTCTGTTTGAGCGATCCGTTGGTGTCAAACGTGCCGTTGGTTGTCCACGTATCGCCTACGTTCAACGTGACTTTGGCAATCGTGCGCAAAGTGCTGTTGTTGTTGTAGGAAACGGTGATCGTGACCGCTGCCGTGTCTTTGTTCTCAATCGTGATTGATTTGATGACGCGGCGAGTTGATACCCCCGGGGCGGCTACCACGGTCACCGCGTTGGTGCCGTTTAACGCACCGTCGCTGGCTCCCTCGGTAAACGCAGAGCCGGTGTCATCGGCCCATGCAGCGGTAAAGTCGGGGTTCGTAGTCGCCGCCGAACCGGACATGGCGACTTCGATAGATTTGGTTGTGGCGTCTAAAACTAACGTAGTCATGTCATGCCCTCACGAAATAAACCATGCAAATGCGTTGCTGCCAGTACCACCGCCGCCGCCAGATTGGGCGACCCATGATAGAACACCTGATCCGTTTGTAGTGAGTACATACCCACCGATGCCATCGGCTGCTGGCAATGTGTATGTCGTTGATCCAGCGGCAGCCGCCGCCTGCAATCCGACGTAACCTGACGAGCTACCAAGGAACCGTGCCGCCGCAAAGTTAGCCGAGGCAACCGATGCGTTAGTGGCTGCAAGATTAGTGACCGTGGCCGTTGTCAGCAGCGCCACCCCGGCATTGACCGAGGCAATCGACGCGCTGGTGGCGGTCAGGTTGGTCACTACCGCCGTGCCTGCGTTGGCCGAGGCGATAGATGCCCCGGTTGCGGTCAGCGTGGTGACAACGCCCGTGCCGACGTTGGCAGAAGCGATGCTGGCACCCGTAGCGGTCAGCGTTGTAACAACCCCTGTGCCGACGTTAGCCGAGGCAATCGACGCCCCCGTAGCCGTTAGCGTCGTAACCGCAGCGGTGGCGACATTGGCCGAGGTGATCGACGCGCCATCTGCTCGCAAATCGGTGACATTGGCGACCCCGACGTTGACCGACGCAATAGATGCGCCCGTCAGCGTAAGGTTGGAGATAACCGCCGTTCCGAGGTTGGCCGAGGCAATGGAGGCAGCGGTAGAAGTCAGGTTAGTGACCGTTCCCGTTGTGACCAGCGCGACCGCTGCGTTGATGGAGGCAGCCGAGGCGCTAGTGGCCGAGAGGTTGGTGACCGTGCCGTTGGTAATGACCGCTGTGCCAACGTTGGCTGACGTTACCGATGCGCCCGTGGCTCGCAAATCGGTGATGTTGGCAACGCCGACGTTTGCCGACGCTACCGATACCCCGGTTAGGGTCAGCGCGGTGATATTGGCTGTGCCGAGGTTAGCCGAGGCGATGCTGGCTCCAGTTGCCGTCAAATTAGTGACGGTGCCAGTAGTAATAACCGCTGTTCCGACGTTAGCGGAGGTGACCGAGGCACCTGCTGCGCGTAGGTCGGTGACGTTGGCAACACCAAAGTTGGCCGATGCGACCGATACGCCAGCCAACGACAGGTTGCCGATGTTGGCCGATGCAATCGACGCCCCGGTGGCCTGCAAGTTGGTGACGGTGGCCGTGGTAAAGAGCGCCACAGCGGCGTTAATGGAGGCGGCTGACGCTCCCGTGGCATCCAACCGGGTGACTACAGCGGTGCCGACGTTGGCCGACGCAACAGAGGCGTTGGTAGCCGTCAAATTCGTGACAACTGCCGTTCCAACATTAGCCGAGGCGGCAGAGGCTTGCGTGGCCGTCAACGTACCGACCACCGCAACCGTCGCATTCATCGACGGCGTGGACACTTCCGCAAGGTTGCTCTTGCCGGTGACGGTCAAAGTGCCGTTTATCGTCGTGTTACCGAACGAGTTGGCGGCATTGATCATCTGGAATCGGGTGCCGTCGTAAACAACCACCACGATTTCGCCAGAGTTGATGTCGCCAGCGGCCAAAGCCGACGCGCCATCACGCGTAACAGCCTTTGCACCCAATCCGTCAATGTTTAGCGTCACAGCGCCGGTATTTGCACCCGCCGAAACAAAATAGAACATTTGACCTGCGGCATAAGCCAGCAGGGTGGGCGACATAATGCCGGTGATGTTGTCGGTTCCCGAAATGGTGCCGATCAGCTTTACGGCGCTCGTCTGCACTTGCGTCAGGTTTGCCGCATCGGTGCCAAGCGTACCGGGAGCCATGCCGGTGATCTTGTTGTTACCCATCGGAATGTTAGCCGTGGGCGTGGTCTGTCCATCCTTGGTAATGCAGGTGGATAGACCCGTGGCAAGGTCAGCCGTCAGCTGGTTAAAGACGGTAGCCGAAATAATGGTGTTCGCAACGACAGGCTGGCCTGCCGAGTTGATGAGGAATGTACCTGACCCGTTAAACGACATTTCTCATCCTCCTATCTATTCTGCGTAAAGTCGGTTGTAAGCCCACCACCGACACCGCCAATGCTTGCCGCTCTGCGGGCGCGTTTTTCGGCCAATTTTCGGGCAACCGTTTCCATATCAAAAATGTCAGTTTCCGCTTGCGGGCCGCGCATCATTAACAGCCGGGCAAGCTGATTGCGCGTTGTTTCTGGCAACTGCGCCTGATTAAACAATCGGACGCCACGCGAAATCATTTCTGGTGTGCCGCCTGATGTCATGTTGCCAACATCCATAACAACATCCGCGTTTATGTCGCCAGCTGCTGCTGCACGGCCTACGCTTTGCGAACCTCGCCCCAAAGCGTCAGCTTCTCGCATTGTGCGCTCGGCAACCATTGTGCGATAGAACTGGTCAAACTTGTCTGGTGATCCAAACAATACTTGCAGTTTTTCACGCGGCACAAAGTTTTCTACAAGGTTCATCATTTCGGTTCGCCCTGCCTTGGACGTACCTACCTTGTCGCGTATCGCTTCAAACGCACCAATTCGTGCAGCCTCTAACTCTGACTGCGACATCCCTGCAAGTTCTTTGCGGAGCTGATCAGCAGAAATGCTGCGATTCAATACGGTGCGGCCAAGGTTTGCCGCATCAGCGGCGGCGCTTGGGCCAGCCCACGCATCAAGGGCATTTGCGTAAATAGATTCGCCCGTTTCTGGATCAGGCGTTCTGTTTACCAATTCAGTTCGCAGCTTATTGCGCAGTTCCACGTAAGAATTGCCAAGTTTTGTTCTGCGACCCGTTGCCGCGTCGGTTTCTTTCTCAATCAAGTCATCAAGGCCTTCCTTGATGTTTGCAAGGTCAGAGGCGTTAAATTTGTTGGTTTCAGCGCCCGTCAATGTCCATCCTTGACCGCCTCGCGTTACTTTGTGTGTTTCGGCAATGTTGCGAGCGATGCCGGTTGCGCCAAGTTCATTGGAACGGCGCACAATGCCAGCGATTGTTCCTGACGGATCATCAATCGTTATTGTTTCCAAACGACGGTATAGCGGGCCAGCGTCGCGGGATCGTTGCTCTGCTAAATCGTCAAGCGTAGAAACCAAGCGTTTGCCGCCTGTTTCCAAGCTTTCCTGACCCGCTTGCGCCATACGCTCACCGCGAGTGGTTGCGCGTCCTTCAACAAACTCGCGCAATTCTTTTTTGCCGCGTCCCGGCAACGTAGCAAGCAAATCAGCAATTTGACGAGCATTTTCGCCTGTATCTAACAACGCACCTTCCGGGCCAAGCGCCCGCAGCCGAGCCATTACGGCTGGTGCAAATTCTTCGCCCTCTGGAGTGTCGCGCATCAATGCTTGAATAAGGCGCTTTTGCGCTTCACTTAATGCAATCTTTTCTGACGCACGTTCACCAACATTTCGGCTTGCCGCGCCAAGAATTCCCGTTGTTACGCTAGACGCGCCACCACCGCCCGCGCCCAATGTCGCGTTTAGCAGAATATCTTTCATCAATTCTGGGTTAGTCGTTGCATCTGAATAGCCAAATCCAGACAAACCGCCTTCAACGCTACCAGCCATTGCTGCGCCGCCAACCCTTCTTGCTGCGCTCATATCAATAGCGCGAGGCAAAGTTCGCCCTCCTATCGTTGCCATACGAGGGCCAGCGGTTAAACCGATTGCTCCGGGCATCATTGACCCAGTTAAATCAATGCCGAATGCAGTTTTTGGGTAATCTTCTTGAAACTGCGTCGTAGCGCCGCGCACCATTTCGCCGGTTTTTGGGCCGGTCAGTTTAGGGATTAGCCCAAAGCTCAAAGCCTGTGCGCCTTGCAACGTGGTTTGCGCCCATCGCGGCATAGTTCTGCCAGCTTTAAATTCTGGCGATTCTTCCGGCGTTCCATAATCGCTAGAAAAATGCGTCATCGCATTTCGTTGTTGCTCGTAGGCGGTTCGCTCCATCATCAATTGCTTGTAACGCGCTTCTTCTTCTGGAGTAAGCGGCATAACTTAACCTCCCGCCCTTTTACGAGCCAACTCGTCTAATTCTTTTTGTTTTTCTGCGCTCCAAACAATGCGACGCTCCAACACTTTTGACTTAAACGGGTTAACTACGTTTTCCACATTCAAATCGCTTCGTTTTGCGATGTTGCCATATTCGCCAAGCAATGACTGAACTTCGCTTTCACGCGCTTTATACAGTTCATAAGCTGCATCAATCAGTTCTTGACGGCGCTTCGGCAACATTCTGCCGCTTGCTGCTTCTTCATACAGCGACTTTATGCGGCCACCAAAACTGCCTTCTTTGGCTCGCAAATCAAAATCTTCCTTACGGACTGCGCCAGTTGGGTCATCCGCTTTTGCCACGGCGTACACAATGGCAACGTCACCAACCGCGTTTTCGGGAGCAGTAAAGATGCGTTGGTATGCGCTTTTAACGCCTTCCCAATCCATTTCTTTAAGCCTGCCCTGCAACTGATCGCGCAAACCCGCCTCGTCCTTTGCCTTATCGCGGGGCGTAATGATTTGTGTTTGCGGCACTCGCGGAACAGGCACAAGGTCGTTGTAATTGCCTGACTTTGCGAATTTGGCAATGCTAGCCGTTGTGTAATCAGCGGGAGATGGTTTGCCAACCAAGGAATCGCGGCTTTCAACCGGCACCAACAAACTATAGTCACCAGCATTTACGGCTGCGCGAACGCTTTGCGGCGTAAATTTGGCCGGATCAATGTCGCCAATCTTAAGTTCGGTGCGTTTGGGCGATGTCGCCTCAAACTGCGTCATAGCGTACTGCTGCACCATCGGGTTTGCGCTTTCCAAGCCCTCCAATGCTCGCGCTCGCTTCTGCGCCATGCTCAATGGGCCGCCAACCTGGATCTGCATCGGCTGACTAAAGTCAGGCTCACCCGCTGCCGTCATGGCAGGCATGAGGCGCTGGTTTGGCGCAGCGATGGCACTAGGCTGTGCGTATTCTGTCGCACGGAAGCCCGGCTGGCCTGCTTTAACGGGTGCGGGGCCACCCGGTGTCGTATTGATAATTGGCATTGGCGCTTCCATCGCAGCAAGTTCGCCCATGCCAACGGTGCGCTGCTCTGGCTCAAACGAGCGGATGTAATCGGTAAATTCTTGGCGGCCTGCTTTCTCTGCCTCTGCTGCGGCTTCTTTCGCCATGCGCCCTTCGCGGGCGGTCAAATAGCCCTGCAATGCCTTAACGAGCGGCGCAGCCTTCGGGATCGGCGCGGCCACGCCTTCCATCGGTTGATATTCCTGCTGCGCAAGAGCTTCTGCGAGGGCCGCACGACGGCGGGCCTCCTCCAACTGGCGCTCATACTCGGTCGGAGCGCGGAACGTTGAAACGTAACGTGGCTTATTCTGCGCCATTGTCGAAATCCCCTCTGTATCGGCCTCCCTGCGGCGTTGTCATGCCGGGGGAGGCGGGGTAACCCATTGCACCGGGGCCACGCGGGCGATTGCCGCCAATCTGCGGCGACACACCACGGCTCATGCCGCCCGGAGCGGGAGGTGCCATACCTCGGTTGCCCGTACCACCCATCGGTGGGCCATATCCCATCGGCATACCGCCCTGACGCGACTGCGGCGGCCCGTTAAAGTTCATCATCTGCGGCGGCACACCGGGGTTAGTGTTCGGCGTACCACCCGCATACATCAAATTAGGCTGCGGCACGTTGCGCATATTGTTGCCGGGGCCGTTCAACGAACGGTTGCGTTCCTGCATCGCCAGCATCTGTGCCATCTGCTGCGGTTTGCGGTCTGGTTGAAATCCGTTCATTAACTAACCCTCACAGTAATCCGTAATTGACCATCTTGTAGCCTGACGGATGGATTGCGACTGCTTCCGGCAACACGCTTTCCACCTCGTCGGCCATTACGCCGCGTTGGCGTTTGCCAAAGATGTCGTATTCGTAAATGCCGATGCCGAGTGGATGCGTGCCAACGCGCACAATGTTGGACTTCAAGCGGCGGTCTGACATTCCAAACAATCCGGGGATGCTGCCTGCGCCGCCGATTGCGGTTCCCGCCGCGCCAGCAAGACTTCCAAGCATTCCCATACCCGCGTTGTATGCACCAACTTGATTGGCGTAATTGCGCTGCGCAAAATCGCCTGCCGCCTGACCCGCTTGGAATACCGGAGCAGGGGCGACGGTGACGCCGCTGTAGCCTTGGAATTGCGGCACGTTGACCTGACCGCCTGACAACAACGCGCTGATTTCGTTGACCGGAATGCTGCGAATTGCTGCTTGTTGTGCCAACGCTTGCTGAGCAGCCGTGTTGTAAAACTGCTGCTGCGCAATGTTCTGCTGAAATGCTTGCTGTTGAGCCTGATTTTGGAAAGCGGCTCGTTGTGCGCCGATGTCAAATCCTTGCCCAATCGCGGCATTACGCTGATCTTGCTGCATCATCAGCTGATTAAACCGCTGCGATATAGCCTGATTCTGTGCGGCCTGACGCGCCAACTCCTGCTGCATCGCCTGCGCTTGCGCTTGGTTATAAAACTGCGCTTGCTGCTGCGATTGACCGGCCTGTTGAGCCTGCCGCGCTAGATTGGCTTGCTGTGCAGCCAGTTCTTGCTGGAAGTTTTGCCCACGGGCAGCATTTGCCAATTCAGCCTGTGCAACCGTTTGGTTAAACACTTGCTGCATGGCTTCGTTTTGTGCGCGAGCCTGATCAAACGTTGTCTGGTAGTTCTGCGCAAGGGCTTGGTTGGCAAGTTCTTGCGCCTGCTGTCCGACGCCAAACTGCGCGAGCAATCCCGCACGGTTGAATTCACCCGCACCAAGAGCCTGCTGAAATCCTTGCCCCAAAGCAGCGTTTTGCGCTTGTTGGGCGGCCAATGCCTGCTCAAAGTTCTGTCCGATGGCTTGGTTGCCCATCTGCTGCGCGGCTTGGGCCTGTGCAAAGTTTTGTGCAATGGCGCGGTTGTACGCATCTTGCGCTGATTGCTGCGTACCAAATGACGCTAGTTGCGCTTCTTGCCCAAACTCACCCGCTTGCAGCCGCTGCTGGAACGCTTGCTGCTGCGCCTGATTTTGCGCGGCTTGCGTGGCAAGCGCCTGCGACAGATTTTGACCAAGGCCGGTGTTGTATAGCCCAGCCTGCTCCATGCCTGCGCCAAACCCCGACAATGCGGCTTGGTTTGCAAACATGGCGCGAGACTGCTGCTCGGCAAACTGCTGCTGTCGGGCGGCTTGGTCAAGGCTGATGCCTTGCGCGGCGGCTTGCAACAGAAGGTCGTTTTCCTTTTGCATCTGCGCCGACATCGCGGCGTTGTACGCTTCACCGCCCGGGCGCAAGCCTTGGTTAATTAGCTGCGTTTGAAGCGCCTGACGTTCGCCCTGCAACTGCGGCGACAAGCGCGACAGGATCGCCTGTTGCGCCGTTGTGCCAGCATTTACTGGGCCTTGAGCGATGTTGGAAACGTCAATTTCGCCCTGTAGCCGTGGGCCTTGGACAAACTGCTGCGCGTATCCAAACTGCCCCTGCTGTGGGCCGCCAGCCACGCCGCCAAGCCCTGACAAATCTAATCCGGCAAGGTTTAAGCCCTGTGGGCCGCCGCCCGCAAAACCAAACAACCCCGCAGAGGGGCCGCCGCTTGCCATGCCAAATTGCTGGCCGCTCGGGGCAGCTTGCGTTGCAAATGGCGCTTCGCTGATTGTGCCTAAATTGGTCGGTGCGGCAGGGCCAGCGCCAGCCATGCCAAAATACTGGTTTTGTACGTTGCTTGCGCCCTGCACCGGCACAGAACCCGTTGCCGTTTGGCCCGCGCCCATCGTTCCCGGCAGCGGTTCAGCGTAAAACGCGCCAACTGGCGTATATCCCGCTTGCGGCGCACCTGCGATGCCGCTGACCGCTTCGCCTTGCGAAACATATCCAACCGATTCTGATGGGGGCGTTAGCTCACGCGCCAAAGCGCCTGCACCGGGGACGTTGTATTGCAAACCCGGGATGTTGCGAGCGTCAAAAGCTGATGCGATGCCTAAATTCTGCAAACCGCCCGCAGCGCCAGCCGCAGCCTTGGACATATAAAACTGTGCTAGCTCTTGCTGGCGTAAAGCAGCTTCTGCGTCGGGATTGATTGTTTGCCGGACGGTTGGCTGTTCAATGTAGGTCGTGAATTGCTCTTGGGTCGGCGCTTCACCAGCAAATTCTGGGTTGGTAAACACCCGCTGCTGATACGCTTCCAACGCTTTGTTGTAAGCGTCGGTATCAACCGTTGGCGTTTTTGTCCACGATACGGTTTGTGTTCCCGTAGGCGTGTAAATATTGGGATTGGACATATACGCCGACTGTTTAGCGGCGGCCAAATTGGCTTCACCCTGCTTAATAGCAAGGGTTGTGTAATCAGGCGCTGGCGGCGGTGCCGGTGATTTTTTGCCCATACCGAGGCTCCAAGTATCGACACTTGTCGGGTGTCTGCGTCATCAAAACAATATCCCCAGAATCGTGCGCGGCGTCTTTAATTCGCGCTTCTTCCGAGAATCCCATCTTGCTGACCAATGCGAGCGCCCGGGTATGGTTGCTGCTGATTGGCCCTATTATCTTATCAACTCCTGCGACGTTGTACGCATAATCGTACACAGCCGCCATATAAGCCGGGGTAACCCGCTCCCACGCAATGTGGCAAACGACGGATCGCCCGTTCCAATTCTCGTAAACCGTCCCCGCTACCAACTTCCCGTCTTTCTCAAGGCCGATGGCGACCGAGCGCGAGGGGTCAAACGCCCCTTCCGTCTGCGCGGTAACCCAAGCCCCCACATGAGGGCCGCTGACTATATTCCAGCCCATCCTAGTTGATACACGATGTCGGTTGATGCCCACTCAAGTGACACGTTTTTGCTGCTGCTGTTGAAAATGATGCCGCCGCAATATCCGATGCCGCTCAAGCCCACAACGGTGTTGTTGGCGATGGTGTTACTACCCCAAATCGCCTGATCCCACAGACCTACGTCCCACAGACCGTAATTGGTGCCAACGAACGACAGCGCACCGAGGAAGTCATCGGTTTGGAAATCCACGGCAATGCCAACGCCGATGGTCGGCTGGCCGTTGCTGTATGTCGTTGTGCGCCCACGGGTGAAGTATTTAACAACGCCACGCGTGTCAAAGTAGTTGAACGCCTGCAATGCGCGGGTATTGATGGCTTGGTTGTTGTCGTTAAAGCCAGCTGCGCCCGTGCCGGTTGTCCACGCTTTTGCCACATAGCCATCGGAACCGAAATACGGCTCATCGTTTAGCAGGGCAAAGCAGTTGGCGTACCAGCCGGTGAATCGGCACCACGCTTTTGTAATGTTGTTCATCACAAACTGCACTTGCGATCCAGAACCTACCGGCACGTTAACCAACAACGCATTGTTTAGCGGGTGATACAACATCCCCCAGCCAAAGTTGTTTTTGTACGTGCGGGCGGCCACCGCAAATGCGCCCTGTATCTTGTCCGACAGCGCCACGTTGGGGTCAAGGCGTGACGATTGCAGCGCCGATGCCATCGGAATCAAGCCATCCAGCGTCAAAACCAGCAAATCGCCGCCGTATTTAAGCAAGCAACGCCGTGAAATCGGCGCACCAATGACCCAAATGCCGATCAACGCCCATGTTGATGCGCTAGAGGGATCGGTGCCGCGATATACCAGCACCTCACCCTGATCTGTGACAAACACAAGGTTGTCATCGACACCGTAGCCCGCGTCAATCGTCCACGACGCCATTGCAACAAGGTTGCCGCCGAGGTGCGCGACCGAGGAAAGGTCTAGCACATTGGCTGCGCCGCCTACCGATGCAGTCGGCAAATACCATGCTTTTAGGGTGTCTTTCTGGATAAACCACACGCGATTTTTGAACAGCGTGGGCTGTATCAGCGATGTGGTCGTGACGCCTGTAATGGCTGGCGTTGATGCGCCGTCAATCGCCGTCCACGTTGTGCCGTCAAACAACAGCGGTTTGTCAGCGCCGTTTGCAGCGTACAGATAGCTGCCGCCTGCGGTGGTGACGTTGGTGTACTCCCAGCGGCTATTCGATAGCCCCGTCACTTTCGCCGCGCCAACCGGGCCAGCCGTGGTTACGTCGTAGATGTTACCGCCAACCGCCGCAAACAACTTATCGGTGGTGCCTGCGCTGTACGTCATCAGGCTTTCAATTTGCCCGGTCATGCCCGTGGCGTGTTTGTCGTAGCCACCGCGCAACGTCACGCTAGAAACGCCCGGGAACAGGTTATCCAGCGTCACGGCATCCGTAGGGGCCATGTTGGCGAGCGCATCGCGGGCGTTCCAGCCGCCCACCGGAGCGGGTAGCGAGGCGACGTTTGCCTGCGTTCGTTGGATCAGCCTGCTGCGGCGCACCGGGGAGGCCATACTTAACTATCCGTGCCGTAGCCGCTGTCGGGGATGTTGTCGTAACCGATCAACACCGTACCCGGGCGCGGAGCAAACGAAAGGTTAGCAGCTGCCGTGTCTTGCGCAATGGCTGACTCCAGCTCCATCAGGTAATCGCGGTATAGCGCCGTGGTGTCAAAACCCTTGGCTTCAAAATACTTCAGCTTGGTTGCCAGCACCATCACGCGATCTGGATAGATGCACGTATCGCTGTCGGCGGTGAAGCTGTTTTGTACGATGCCCGAGGCGTTGTATGCCCAGCCTTTGCTGCGGTACTCAAAGCCGAGCAATTCGCCTGCGTTCATACCCGGCCAAATCTGGAAGTATTGGCCGAGCAAGCGCCAGCGGATGCGCGGGCCGGTGCTGATGTAGCCCGACAACAGCCATTCCCATTGCTGCGGTGACTCGGGGCCAAGCATTTCCCAACGCTTGCTCTTGTCCCAATGGGTGCGGTTGACCGTGCTGTAATAGTCAACCGGCATACTGTATTTGACCTTTTGGAATATCACCTGCCCGCCAACCACCGTTGCGGTCGGCTGGTAGTTGATATTGACGGTCGTTGCGCCCACGCCTGTGATGTACGTGGCGTTCGGGATGCCGTTACCCTGCACCTGATAGGTCGTATCCAGCCCTGCCGTGGAGGCAAGGCCGGTGATAACGGCGACCCCTTCTGCCCACGAACCCGTTGCGGTGGTGGCTTCGGTGTAAAACGTATGTTGGCGCGTCAGTTCTCGCCAATCAGCACGACGTAACAACTCATATCCAACGGCATTCATCAGCGCCAGCAACTGCACCGTTTCTTGGCTGTTATTGCCCGCCACGGTGTTTGGCGTTGGGATGCCTAACTCATTCGTACATTGCTGAATAAGTTGAATCATCGTGCTGCCCATACTATGCCTCCGCTAACTCTTTCGGCGGCCTGCCACGGCGCTTCGGCTCGTCGGTGCGATCTGCCAGCAACGATGCCATCTGTGCCTGCAAAGCCGCCAGCTGCTTTTTCGTATCCTCAAGCTCCGCGCTGGCTTCGCTGCGGTTCTTGCGGTTTAAGTACAAACGCGCCCGCTCACGCAGACCGATACCGCCCATGCCGATACGTTGCAGCTGCGCATCAGAAGCGAGCGCCAGCTGTTCAACGGTCACGAATTTAAGGATGTTCAATTCTGCGATCTGGTCGCGGTTGATTTCCTCGGGGGAGTCTTTGTTCCATTGCGAAAGCGGCGTACCCATCTGCTCGGCAGCGCCTTCGTTCTGTTGAATCTGGTAGTGCAGCCATTGGCGCGGGAAACGCTCTTTGTGATCGTCTCGCAGCGGCTGATCAAGGATGTTGGTTTTGTCACCCGGGGCCATGATGCGCACATACGTTTTGCCCGCGTTCGGGCCTTCGTCGCGGGTGTAAAACTCAACGTGCAGTTGGGCGTCGGCGTTGTTGATGTCACTATCCAAGGGCATTGTCTTTTCTCCTGTGGGGATTACAGACTGACTTCGTTAAGCGTCAGGATAACCGCTGGTATGGCGGGATAAACTGACGTTGCTGATGCGGATAACAGCACAACATTGGTTGAGTCTGCTGCCCACATCAGCTCCACATACTGCCCGCCTGTCATGGACAGCATGAAATTCCATGCGGCAACGGTTTCTGCGTCGTTGCCCTTAATTCGTAGTGTAGATGCCGAATCCGGTACATCTGTGCCGTTTATTCTAGGCCAAAACCACACTTGTTGGTCGCCGCCCGAGGTATTGTCCACTTGAGCGGAAAACTGGATGTCATAAACGCCTGTGTCCTCTACCACCACACGCGAGGCAGGGCTGCCGATAGACACACCGTAAGCGGGCGCAATGGTCGTAAAGACCACCGCCGTTGCCGCATTGGCCGAGGCAAGCGTCTGCGTCGGAACTGCTAGCAGCGAGCCGTACCGCTTTTTCGGCAACGTTTTATAGCCCTCAAGCGACACCCATGTAGTGTTGCTGGTAGCCGACAACAACGCAGAGCCGCCAACAAGCAATTCAAGGCTGGCTGCGCCGTTAATGGTGCTGCTTGTGTCATACGGGTAAATGGTCAATACATTCGCGCCCGAATTAACGATCTGAATGGTTTCGCCTTGCTCGGTCTGCGGCAGTTTGACGCCTGCGCCTGACCCGGTGGTGGTGATGTTGTTGTAAACGTAAGTGATGGCAGTTGCGTCACCGGCAGACGTACCCGCTGCGCTTACCGCGTTGTTGCCGTCGCCACAAATAGAAATGGTGGACAGACCATTAACGCCTGACCCCAAAACTCGGGAGGGAATCGCCATTAGGCGGCCTTGCGCTCGTTACGAACGCGCATGATTTCGGCAATTAAGCCGGGGCCACGCGCATCCACGGTGATGTCTCCCATCACATCAAACAGCTTTTGGAATTCGTTAGCCTGCTGGGCCATTGCAAGGTTGCAGTTGAATTTGCGCCCCGTGGGGCCGCCTACGAATACGTCAATCGACGCACCGGCCTTGTCGCCCGTAAATCGCTTCACGCCGTCAGCGCGGTTGCAGCTGTCGTACCCGTACAACGTAAATTTGCGGAAGCCGAGAATGTAACCAATGTTGACGGCTCGTAGCCCCGAGGTGGTGCCGCCACCAATCGCCAGCTTGCCCCCGCCAATAGCCTGCATTTCCGGGCCTTCTGCCCATGAGTGCCATAACAGAATCTTACGCCCTTGCAGGTAGTCGAACGTGGAGGGTGGGCAGCGCGAGGCGGGCATATACACCGTGTGGTCGTTAAGCCGCTGTATACCGTTTGTGCGGTCACGCGGATCAAGGTTGATCCACAAATCGGGATTAACGCCGTTTTCCACCAAGAAGTCGTGTGCGGCCTTTATAGCCACAATCGGGCGACCTGCTCGGCGGTGCGCTTTGATTTCGTCAATGTAATCGGGCATAGACCACCCGCTCGCCACCAATACGATGTTGCCATCGTGCTTGATGGGAGCGAGGGTCAGTTCTGGCAGACCACGGGCAAGCGCCGAACGGATGTTGGAGCAAAGCTCTTCGTCCGTACCCGCCGCCTGTACCGTGATCTCCAGAGGTTGCATCGGATTAGAACCCGACAACGCCTGTTGCAACGTGCGGGTAGCCCGCAACGCAGGTCAGAGCGGTAGCGCCCGAGGCCGTGGTCAGGGCAACAATGCCCTCAACCAAACCGCCGGTCACCGTCGCGTCATCCAACGTACCCGCCGTGGCCGTCGTAAAGAGCGGCACAGCCGGGAGGCAGGAAGCGGCAAGGTTCACAACCGGCTTACCGCCAAGCTGCACCCAGCCATACGAGAGCGGCGCAATCGACACCTGCGCAAAGCCAATGACTTTGCTCTCTGCCGAGTTGGTCGTGGTCAACGGGACAACGGTGTTGTCGCCTTTAACCGAGACAGCCATATACGTGCTGACAGCAGAAGCCGCCTGCACATAAATGGCCTGACCGCCATCATCAAGGTTTACGGTCGTGCCGAGCTTGAACGACGCCGAGGTGTCGGTGTAGCCGAGCGAAACGCCAATGAGATTGCTAGTAGAAATTGCCATTGTCGCTTACTCCTTAAGCAATCAACACGCCTTGGAACTGGCTGCCCGAGCAGGTCAAGTTTCCTGCCCAGCCAATCAGCTTCACAATCATTCTGTTACTTCGCCTTTCGGCTACTGACCACTTTTCGGTGGCGGGGCAACCTCTTCGGATCACCCTCTGCGGCTTCTTTGGTTATACCGCAGTTCAGACTATCGCATGGCAAACCGTTTTCGTTTGCCCCCTCTCACTTAGTCGTTCAGCCTGCTTTCGCTTGGCCCCTGTTGCCCGCTTCCGGGTTTCCAAGTCAATCAGAGAGGGTTTATAGACGCCATTAGTGCAATGTTGGTTTAGCGTCTTGGTTGACCGCCTGACGCTCGCCGCCAATCGGCACAAAGTTGCGATCTTTGTGCGGACGGAACATCAGGTACTTGGTGTTGAGGAACCACATATGGTTCGCGTTGCCAGCACCGCTGTTGTAGGTGGACGAACCGATACCACCGTCCAGCACAACGTCGGAGGCCATGCCCGCGCCGTAGTACTTGAGGGAGGCAAAGCCCGCGCCCG
>VFQT010003331.1_pt1 | contig 14805 bp, 16 predicted proteins | sample 3512381 | NCBI WGS metagenome assembly VFQT01 (sample SAMN10412376, study PRJNA504923) | tailings metagenome | isolation source: Relicate 2 Philex TSF3 active mining site | place: Philippines: Tuba, Benguet | collected 2017-08-29 | reverse complement strand
GTCGATAAGTTTGTTCCACCTTTGGCTGTGATCGGCTCGATGAGTCGGTAGCTGTGCGATCTTGTTCTTGATAGGCTAAGGGGCGACCTTCGCCCACGCAGCCAAACCCGCCATAACTTTCTAGACATTCGCTACGCTACGCTGTCCGCAACAAGCTGTTGCTTTCACCCGATCTAATGTCCTTTTGATCTGCCTCGCGAGCGCAGCCGGTGGTCGGTTGCCTCATTTGAACGGGGCATCCCATGAGCGTAATTCCGATCCGGTCCGAAGCATCCTCGCGCGGCGCGCGCATGTTGCGCACCGCGCTCGGGCCGGAGATCGCCGCCTGGCTTGAGGACGCCTCGGTCATCGAGGTCATGCTCAACCCCGACGGGCGGCTGTGGATCGACCAGCTGGGAGCCGGGATCGCCGATACGGGTAGCGGGATGTCCGCTGCCGATGGCGAGCGGATCATCCGCCTGGTCGCGCACCATGTCGGGGCTGAGGTCCACGCAAAGGCGCCGCGCGTATCGGCTGAACTCCCCGAGACGGGAGAGAGATTTGAGGGGCTGTTGCCGCCGGTTGTGGCCGCTCCGAGTTTCGCGATCCGCAAGCCTGCCGTCGCGGTGTTCACGCTTGGCGACTACGTCGATGCCGGGATCATGGATCGCTGGCAGGCCGATACGCTGGCGCGCGCGGTTGGCGACAGGAAGAACATCCTGGTTGCAGGTGGCACCTCGACCGGCAAGACCACGCTCACCAACGCCTTGCTCGCCGAGGTCGCCAAGACCGGCGATCGGGTGGTCCTGATCGAGGACACGCGCGAGTTGCAATGCGCCGCGCCGAACCTCGTGTCGCTGCGCACCAAGGACGGCGTTGCCACTCTGTCTGACCTGGTTCGCTCGGCGCTGCGACTGCGCCCCGATCGCATTCCGATTGGCGAAGTCCGCGGTGCGGAAGCGCTCGACCTCCTGAAAGCCTGGGGCACCGGCCACCCCGGCGGCGTCGGCACGATCCATGCCGGATCTGCGCTCGGCACGCTGCGGCGGATGGAGCAACTGATCCAGGAAAGTGTGGTCACCGTGCCGCGCGCGCTGATCGCCGAGACCATCGACGTCATCGCCGTGCTGATCCGCGACGGCACCGGGCGACGGCTCGCCGAACTCGCCGAAGTCACCGGGCTCGATGCCCACGGCGACTACCGCATCTTGTCCCTAACCCCCCAAGCAAAAGGAACTCCCCAGTGATCCAGACCATTTCGCGCGCCCGCGCCCGCCTGTCCGCTGCCGCACTTGGCGGCTTCGTTGCCCTCCGCCTCACCACGCCCGCCTATGCCGCCGGTTCATCGATGCCCTGGGAAGCCCCGCTCCAGTCGATCCTCGAATCCATTCAGGGCCCTGTCGCCAAGATCGTCGCGGTGATGATCATCATCGCCACCGGCCTCGCGCTTGCCTTCGGCGATACGTCGGGCGGAGCGCGGCGGATGATCCAGATCGTGTTCGGCTTGTCGATCGCCTTCGCCGCTTCGTCCTTCTTCCTGTCGTTCTTCTCGTTCGGCGGCGGAGCGCTGGTCTGATGAACGGCGCGCCGCCCGAAACCGTCCCCGGCTACGTCGTGCCCGTTCACCGCGCGCTGACCGAGCACATTCTGCTCGGCGGCGCGCCTCGCGGCCTTGCGATCGCGAATGCGACGCTAGCCGCGGCGATCGGGCTTGGCCTGCGTCTGTGGATCGCCGGCGTGGTGATCTTCGCGCTCGGCCAGGCGGTCTCCGTCTGGGCGGCTCGGCGCGATCCCCAATTCGTCGATGTCGCGCGGCGGCATCTGCGCTTTCCCAATTATCTGAGGGTCTGAAGCCGATGCTCTCGCTTCGTGAATACAGGAACAAGGCCGACCGGCTCGCGGACTTCCTGCCCTGGGCGGCATTGGTCGCACCTGGCGTGGTGCTCAACAAGGACGGCAGCTTCCAACGTTCGGCCCGCTTTCGTGGTCCGGATCTCGACAGCGCGACGCCCGCCGAGCTGATCGCAACGACGGCGCGGCTCAACTCCGCGCTGCGACGCCTGGGCTCGGGCTGGGCGATCTTCGTCGAGGCCGTGCGCCGACCGGCGCAGGATTATCCCGACAGCCAATTCCCCGACCCGGCCTCAGCACTGGTCGAGCGCGAGCGTGCCGCCCAGTTCGCCGAGGAGGGCGCGCACTTCGAGAGTAGTTACTACTTGACGCTCCTCTGGATGCCGCCCGCCGAAGACGCCGCGCGCGCTGAAAGCTGGCTCTACGAGGGCAAGGCCGAGAAGGGGATCAACCCCAAGGAACTGCTCGACCTGTTCACCGACCGGACCGAGCGGCTGCTGCGCCTGGTCGAAGGCTTCGTGCCCGAAGTCGCCTGGCTCGATGACAGCGAGACACTGACTTACCTGCACAGTTGCATCTCAACCCGCAGCCACCGGGTCCGCGTTCCCGAAACTCCGATGCACCTCGACGCGCTGCTCGCCGACGAGCCGCTGACCGGCGGGCTCGAACCACGGCTCGGCAAGGCCCACCTGCGCACGCTGACCGTGGTCGGCTTTCCCAGCAGCACCTTCCCGGGGCTGCTCGATGAACTCAACCGGCTCGCCTTCGCCTACCGCTGGTCGGCCCGCGCGGTGATGCTCGACAAGACCGATGCCACCAAGCTGACCGCCAGGATCCGGCGGCAATGGTTCGCCAAGCGCAAGTCGGTTGCGGCGATCCTCAAGGAGGTGATGACCAACGAAGCTTCGACGCTGCTCGACAGCGATGCCTCGAACAAGGCCGCCGACGCCGATGCGGCGCTGCAGGAACTCGGTGCCGATCATGTGGGGCAAGCCTATGTCACCGCGACCGTTACGGTGTGGGACGAGGACGCGAGCCTGGCAGCGGAAAAGCTGCGCCTGGTCGAGAAGGTGATCCAGGGCCGCGATTTCACCGTGATCGTCGAGGGCATGAACGGTGTCGAGGCCTGGCTCGGATCGCTACCCGGCCATGTCTACGCCAATGTGCGGCAGCCCCCGATCTCGACCCTCAATCTCGCGCACATGATCCCGCTTTCCGCGGTCTGGGCCGGGCCTGAATTGGACGAGCATTTCCGCGCACCTCCGCTCTTCTATGCACGGACCGAAGGATCCACCCCGTTCCGCTTCTCGCTCCATGTCGGCGACGTCGGCCATACGCTGATCGTCGGGCCGACCGGGGCGGGCAAGTCGGTGCTGCTCGCACTGATGGCATTGCAGTTCCGCCGCTATGATCGCGCCCAGGTCTTCGCCTTCGACTTCGGCGGCTCGATCCGCGCGGCCGCGCTCGCCTGCGGCGGCGACTGGCAGGATCTCGGGACCAGTCTTTCCGACGACGGTGCGGGCGCGGTGTCGCTCCAACCGCTGGCGCGGATCGACGAGCCCGCCGAACGCAATTGGGCGGCGGAATGGCTCCAGGCGATCCTCGCATCCGAAGGCGTCACCGTCGATCCGGTGACCAAGGAGCATCTGTGGTCGGCGCTGACTTCGCTAGCGACCGCACCTGTTTCCGAACGGACGCTGACCGGGCTCGCCGTCCTGCTGCAATCGCAGGCGCTGAAGCAAGCCTTGGCCCCCTACTGCATCGGCGGGCCGTTCGGCCGCCTGCTCGATGCCGAGGTCGAGCATTTGGGCGAAGCAAGTTTCCAGGCCTTCGAGACCGAGGGACTGACCGGCTCGGCAGCGGCGCCCGCAGTGCTCTCCTACCTGTTCCACCGGATCGAGGGACGACTCGACGGCTCGCCGACGATGATCATCATCGACGAGGGCTGGCTCGTGCTCGACAGCCCGGCCTTCGCCGCGCAGCTCCGCGAATGGCTGAAGACTCTGCGCAAGAAGAACGCGAGCGTGGTCTTCGCGACGCAGAGCCTTGCCGACATCGAGACTTCGGCGATCGCGCCCGCCATCATCGAAAGCTGCCCGACCCGGATTTTCCTGCCCAACGAGCGCGCGGTCGAGCCACAAATTCTCGCCATCTACCGCCGCTTCGGGCTCAACGACCGGCAGATCGAGATCGTCGCCCGGGCCACCCCCAAGCGCGACTACTACTGCCAGTCGGCACGCGGCAATCGTCTGTTCGAACTGGGCCTTGGCGAAGTTGCGCTCGCCTTCACCGCCACCTCGTCGAAGTCCGACCAGTTGACGATCGCCGAGCTGACCGAGGCGCACGGCACCGACGACTTTGCGCGCCAATGGCTGCGCCAGCGCAGCCTCGCCTGGGCGGCGGACATGCTGCCGATCCCCGATCCCGTTCCCCCCGCCCAGATGGGCCAACCCAAGGAGTAGCCGCCATGAAGTCCCGTTTTCACCACCTGTTCGCCGCCGGTGCCGCCGCGCTGTCGATGACCGCGACCGCGCTGGTGCCCGCACCGGCCTACGCCCAGTTCGGTGGGATCGTCTACGATCCGTCGAACTACGCGCAGAACGTGCTCACCGCGGCGCGCACGCTCGAGCAGATCAACAACCAGATCCGCCAGCTCCAGAACCAGGCGACCTCGCTGATCAACGAGGCGCGCAATCTGGCGAGCCTGCCGACCAGCATTCTCGATCCGCTCCAGCAGCAGATCCGCCAGACCCAGCAGCTGCTCGCCCAGGCGCAGCGCATCTCGTTCGACGTGCAGCAGATCGAGCGCGAGTTCACGCGGCAGTATTCCGCCCAGAGCCTGACCGGCAGCCAACGCGAGATGGTGCAGGGCGCCGAGGAGCGCTGGAAGAACAGCGTCGCCGCCTTCGAAGATGCGCTGAAGGTCCAGGCCGGAGCGGTGAGCAACATCGAAGGCGCGCGCGGCGCGGTGCAGACGATCGTCACCGCCAGCCAGTCGGCAACCGGCGCGCTGCAGGCCGCCCAGGCCGGAAACCAGTTGCTCGCGCTCCAATCGCAGCAGCTCGCCGACCTGACCGCGACGGTGGCGAGCCTTGGCCGCGCCCAGTCGCTCGACGCCGCCAACGCGGCCGCGGCGAAGGCTCAGGCCCGCGAACAGCTCCGCCGCTTCCTCGCGCCGGGGCGCGGCTATGTGCCGACCACCGCCCAGATGTTCCGGAACTGAGGCGATGGACACCAAGCTCTTCGCGCGGATTGGAGCCGGGGCCTTCGTCGCCATCGCGCTGACCATGTCCGTGCTTCAGCTGCGCGAACGACCAAAGGCCACGCCTCCTGAAACGATCGCCGTCTGGGAACCGGACGGTGATCCACTCCCAGCACAGCTGCGCGCCTGCTCAGCAATGGGCGAACTCGCGCTGTCCTCGCCCGATTGCCGCGCGGCCTGGGCCGAAAAGCGGCGGCGGTTCCTCGGGCAGGAGGGTGAAGCGAGCACACTGGTCAGCGATCCCGCCGCCCAAGCAAGTGACGTTCCGGCACCGCCATCCCAACCCCAACCAGAAAAGGCCCTCTGACATGGGTGGCACCGGCGTCGTCGACCGCTTCCTCGACATCTTCTCGCGCTACATCGACAGCGGCTTCGGTCTGCTCTCGGGCGAGGTCGCGTTCATAGCGACCACACTGATCGTGATCGACGTGACGCTCGCCGCGCTCTTCTGGTCTTGGGGCGAGGCCGACGATGTGCTCGCCCGGCTCGTCAAGAAGACACTGTTCGTCGGGATCTTCGCCTACATTATCGGCAACTGGAACAACCTCGCGCGGATCGTCTTCGAGAGCTTCGCCGGTCTCGGGCTCAAAGCGAGCGGCACCGGGTTCACCGCCGCCGAGCTGTTGCAGCCAGGCCGGGTCGCGCAGGTCGGCATGGATGCCGCGCAGCCGATGATCGAGGCGATCTCCGACCTGATGGGGTTCGTCAGCTTCTTCGAGAATTTCCTCCAGATCGTGATCTTGGCTGGAGCCTGGGCGATCGTCATCATCGCCTTCTTCATTCTGGCGATCCAGCTGTTCGTGACCCTGATCGAGTTCAAGCTGACGACGCTCTGCGGATTCGTGCTCATCCCGTTCGGCCTGTTCGGCAAGACCGCGTTCATGGCCGAACGCGTGCTCGGCAATGTTGTGTCGTCGGGCATCAAGGTGCTGGTACTCGCGGTGATCGTCGGCATCGGCTCGACCATATTCACCGAGTTCACCAGCGCGATCGGGCCTGAGCCGACCATCGAGGATGCGCTTTCGGTGGTGCTGGCGAGCCTGTCGCTGCTCGGGCTCGGTATCTTCGGCCCCGGCATTGCCAATGGCATCGTTTCGGGCGGACCACAGCTTGGCGCAGGTGCTGCTGCTGGAACCGCGCTCATGGCCGGTGGTGCTGCCGCTGGCGCAGTAGCCGGTGCCCGAATGGCAGGCGGCGCTGTCGCCTCTGCCGCATCCAACGTCGCCCATGGCACCTCGCGCGCCGCTGGCGGCGCGACCATGGCCTATGCTCTGGGAACGGCGGGAAAGTCGGGCGCGTCCGCGGTCGGTTCAGGCATGGCCGCTGTCGGCGATGCCGCCGTAGGCGCTGCGACCTCACCGCTGCGCAAGGCAGGCGACTCAATGCGCCAATCGTTCCGCGAAGGCAGCCGCGCCGCCATCACCAACACCGGCGGCACGATTACGCCCGGACCCAACACGCCGCCCGCGCCGAAAGCCGATGCCGATCAGGGCCAACCTGCCTGGGCCAAGGCGATGAAGGACCGGCAGACCCTGACGCACGGCGCGACCATCGCCGCCCACACGCTCAAGTCCGGCGACAGCCACGGCGGCGGGGCTTCCATCGACACCTCCGAAAAGGACTGATCCATGTTTCGACGACCCTCGATCCGCTACGGCAAGACCCCCGAACCCGAAACGCCCTATCAGCGCGCCGCGCAGGTCTGGGACGATCGGATCGGCTCGGCCCGTGTCCAGGCGCGAAGCTGGCGGCTCGCCTTCTTCGGCGCGCTTGGTCTCTCGACCTGCCTCACCGCCGGGATCATCTGGCAGGGTGCGCGCGGGACGATCGTTCCCTGGGTTGTCCAGGTCGACAAGCTCGGTGAGGCGCAGGCCGTCGCGCCCGCCGATGCCGGGTTCACACCTTCGGACCCGCAGATCGCGTTCCACCTCGCCCGGTTCATCGAGCAGGTCCGCGCGGTTCCCGACGATCCCATCGTCGTGCGGCAGAACTGGCTGCGCGCCTATGACTTTGCGACCGATAAGGGCGCGCTCGCACTCAACGATTATGCCCGGACCAATGATCCGTTCGCCGCGAACAGGTTGGGGTCGATGTCACCAGCGTGATCCGCGCTTCACCAACCAGCTTCCGCGTCGCCTGGGTCGAACGCCGCTACCGCGACGGCAGCCTCGCCGAAACCAGTCGCTGGACCGCGATCCTGACCATCGTCGTCCAGATCCCGCGCACGCCCGACGCCGTCCGCAAGAACCCGCTCGGCATTTTCGTCAACGCCTTCAACTGGTCGAAGGAACTCGGATCATGATCAGCAATCCCAAGCGCACCGTGCGCATCCTCACCCTCGCGCTGCTGTCCGCCAGCGTTGTTGCTTCCCCCACGCAGGCCAAGGACCAGCCTGCCGCGCCTGCGATCCCCAACGAGGCATCGCGGGCGCCCGTATCCGAACCCGCCATTGTGGCAATCCCCCTGCCGCTGCCGCTTCCCGGCCAGCTCCAGTCCCTTCCGCGGCGCCTCCCTCCCCACGCCGCGGGCCGCTCCCGCCCTTCCCAGAGTCGCCCCACTCTCCAGGACAGGGTGGGAGCGGCGATGGAGGCCGCCAGAATTCAGCCCGAGCGCACAGGGTTCGTGAACGCGATCCAGGTCTTCCCCTACACCGAAGGCGCGCTCTACCAGATCTACGCAAAGCCTGGGCAAGTCACCGACATCGCGCTGCAGGAAGGCGAGCAGCTGGTCGGCTCCGGTCCGGTTGCCGCCGGCGACACCGTGCGCTGGATGATCGGCGATACGGTGAGCGGGATCGGCCCCGCCGCCCGGGTCCATATCCTGGTGAAACCCATCCGCCCCGACATCGCCACCAACCTCGTCATCAACACCGACCGGCGAACCTACCACCTCGAACTGCGCGCCAACCCGTCGGTCTATATGGCATCTGTTTCCTGGACCTATCCGCAGGACCAGCTGATTGCGCTGCGTCAGGCCCGTGCCGAAGCCGAGCGCGCTGCGCCGGTTGCGGCAGGCATGGACCTGTCTCTCCTGAACTTCCGCTACGCGATCGAAGGTGACCGCCCCGAGTGGCGGCCGCTCCGCGCCTTCGATGACGGGGTCCGCGTGTTCGTCGAGTTCCCCGAAAGCATCGCGCAGGGTGAGCTGCCGCCACTGTTCGTGATCGGCGCCAAGGGCGAGGCCGAACTGGTCAACTACCGGGTATCGGGGCGCTACATGATTATCGACCGGCTGTTCGCCCGCGCCGAGCTGCGGCTCGGCGGAAGCAAGGGCCAGCAGACGGTGCGGATCGTCTCCAATCGCAGGGGGCGGGCATGAACGGTCAGGAGCAGGATGAACGCACCGAAGCGCCGCCCATCGACCCTGGCGATGCGGTCAAGCTCCGCGGCGATCCACCGCGGGTCATGCGGTTGTCTCGCAAAGCCATCGGCATCGCCTCGGCCTGCGGCTTCGCGCTGGTCGGCGGCGCCTTGATCTACGCGCTCCAGCCTGCTGGGCGCAAAGGCGCCGAGGAACTTTACAACACCGACGGCGTGGCGGTGGCCGACAACCTCGCCGGAGCGCCCAAGGACTATGGCCAGGTGCCCAAGCTCGGCCCGCCGCTCCCCGGCGATCTCGGCAAGCCGATCCTCGATGCCCAACGGCGCGGCGATGTCGCTCAATTGCCGCCGATCGGCGCGCAGCCGCCAGTGGCTCCCGTCAATCCTGCGGCCACTGCCGCCGATGCAGCCCGCCAACGCGCCGAACAGGAGCGTGAGGCCGCGCGCGGCAGCCGCCTGTTCTTCGGTGGCGGATCGCCAGCGAGCGGTGGTGCGGTAGGATTGGCCGGACTTCCACCCGCTGCCGTTGGTGAAGCGACCGCGCCCGCTGCCGCCCCTCAGACCGAAGCGGGACGCAAGCAGGCGTTTCTGGAACGGGCCAGCGATCGGCGCACGGTGTCGGCCGAGCGGCTGACGGGGCTGGCTTCGCCTTCGATCCTGCAGGCTGGCTCGGTCATTCCGGCAGCACTGATCACCGGCATCCGATCCGACCTGCCCGGCCTGGTGACCGCGCAGGTCACCCAGAATGTCTATGACAGCCCGACCGGACGCATCCTGCTGATCCCGCAAGGCTCGCGGCTGATCGGCGATTACGACGCTGATGTTGCGTTCGGGCAGAGCCGGGTGCTGCTCGCCTGGAACCGGCTGATCTTGCCCGATGGCCGTTCGATCGTGCTCGAACGCCAGCCTGCTGCAGACCCACGCGGTTTTGCCGGGCTGCAGGACGGCACTGACTATCATTGGGGTGGCGTGCTCAAGGCCGCGCTGGTCTCGACCTTGCTCGGCGCTGGTTCGGAGTTCGGTTCGGGCGACGATGGCAATCTTGCCCGTGCGTTCCGTCGCGGGACGCAGGACAGCATCAACCGGGCCGGGGAGCAGATCGTCAGCCGCGAACTCAATGTCCGGCCGACGCTGACCATCAGGCCTGGATTTCCGGTGCGGGTGCTGGTGACGCGCGACCTGGTGTTGGGAGGCGGTCAATGACGCGGCTGAAACTCGCTGACCTGGCTGACGAAAAGCCAGTTCGGCTCACGGTCGAGGTATCAGCGCGGCTGCACCGTGAATTGGTGGCCTATGCGACCGTGTTAAACGGCGGCGATGCCAAAGGCGCGCCGACGCCGGAGCGCCTGATTCCGCCGATGATCGAGCGGTTCATCGCGACTGATCGGGGCTACGCCAAGACGCGCCGATCGGCTCAGCTTGGGTAGCGTTCCCCGATCATCGAGAAGAACTGCTTGAGTGCCGGATTGGCATTTCCATCGCGCCAGTAGAAGGCATAGTCCAGCCGTGTCGGGCCGTTGCCGTCGAAAATTTCGCGGAACTCGATGTCAGCCCAATTAACGCCCTGCGACGCTTCGGTCGCAATCGTGATGAAGCGCTTGGCCGCCACGATGCTGATCACGCTCTCAAGGCTGGTGTTCTGGCGAATGATCGCGGGACTCTTGCTCTGCTCAGTCAGTCGCGCAGCGATGAGGTTGCCGAACGAGGGACCCAAGCCGCCAGCCTGCACAACGAAAACCTCCCGGCGGAGATCCTGCCAGTAGATCCGATCCCTCGCCAGCAGCTCGTGATCGACCGGGAGGGCCACAAGTATTCTCTCGGCCCAGGCTGGACGCGATGCCAGACCTTCCTCTTCGAGGCCGATCGGGCAAACCGCGAGGTCGATCGTCCCAAGATGAAGGCCGTGGCGCAATTCGTCGGGACCGGCTTCCTCGCCGTCGAACTGGACGTCCGGGAACTTTGTCAAATAGTCAGAGATCGCCAGTTTGAGATTGCCTGACATCAGGCTGGTGCAGAAGCCTACCGTGATTCGGCCTTGCAAGCCGTAGCTCACGTTGCGGGCAATGGTCTTGAGATTATCGACATCGGTGATGATGCGTCGCGCAAGTTCGACGCATACCTGACCATGTTCGGTCAGCTCGGCCCCGCGCGTCGATCTCTCGAACATCTTGACGTTCAAACGATCTTCAAGCAGCTGGACCCTTCTGCTCAGGGTGATTTGCTTGACGTTGAGCATTGCCGCAGCCCGCGCGAAGCTCTTCGCGTCGGCAGTTGCTACTGCATAGCGAAGCTGGCGGATTTCAATCGGCATGGGAATCTGGCAATGAACTGTCTGAGACTAAGTCGATCATAGGCCATCACATCTCGATCGGCAGACCGACATAAAGATGCAATGCTCCTGCCCTTACCGAGGACGCCAGTCCCCCTGCTTCTGGCACGAGGTGAGCTAGATACCAGTCAACCGTGGATCGTTTTCTGGACAAGAACATTAGATCGCCTTCACCGCTGGCTAGCAGGCCCGAGGCAATATGGCTCTGGCGTTCCATCAGCCAGCCGCATGTCATTGTGCTGACCATGGTCAGATACGGCACGCTTGCGGCTAACCGGTCATCGATTTCTGCCTCCAGCAGCACCTTGGTCAATTCTTCGACTGTCGCGGCAAGCGCAAGCAACCCCGTATCTCGCGCTTCGGCTCGCACGTCGGCGATCAGTGCCGCTATGCCGGCGCCACCATCGCCGGTCAGCTTGCGGCCGACCAGATCGGTGGCCTGAATGCCGTTGGTGCCTTCATAGATCGGCGCGATGCGCGCGTCGCGGTAATGCTGGGCCGCACCGGTTTCCTCGATAAAGCCCATGCCCCCATGCACCTGCACCCCCAGCGAAGCCACTTCGCAGCCGATATCGGTGGCGTGGCTCTTGGCCAGCGGGGTCAACAAGTCGAGCCGCTGCTTTGCTCCTTCGATGCCAAGGTGGGCACGGTCAACCTCGGCTGCAGCGGCATAGACCAGCGCGCGCGCCGCCTGGGTCTGCGCCATCATCCGCATCAGCATGCGCCGCACATCGGGGTGCTGGACAATCGCGACCGGACGGGTCGCATCGCCGCCCGCGCGCGGGGACTGAATCCGTTCGCGCGCATAGGCCAGCGCCTGCTGCGTGGCGCGTTCGGCCACCTGAACCCCTTGCAGGCCGACATTGAGCCGGGCATTGTTCATCATCGTGAACATGGCCCTTATGCCGCCGAACTCCGGACCGATCAGCCAGCCGTAGCAATCGTCATTGTCGCCATAGGACATCACGCAGGTGGGTGAGGAATGGATCCCCAGCTTGTGTTCGATCGACACGCAGCGCAAATCGTTGCGGCTGCCATCGGGGCGCACCTTGGGCACCAGGAACAGCGAGATGCCGCGCGTGCCCGGCGCGCCATTTGGTGTGCGGGCCAAGACCAGATGGATGATGTTGTCCGTCAGATCATGCTCACCAAACGTGATAAAGATCTTGGTCCCCTTGACCCGCCACGAACCATCGCCCGCAGGCTTCGCGGTAGAGCGCAGCGCGCCAACGTCCGATCCGGCCTGCGGCTCGGTCAGGTTCATCGTGCCGGTCCATTCGCCCGACACCAGCTTTTCCAGATAGGCCGCGCGCAGCTCGTCGCTGCCGTGGCTGGCCAGCGCCTCGACCGCTCCAGAGGTCAGGATCGGGCACAGACCAAAGCCCATGTTGGCCGCGCCCAGGCTTTCGATCACGGCAAAGCCCAGCGCGTTGGGCATTCCCTGGCCGCCAAATTCGACCGGACCGGCGATCGTGCCCCAGCCACCCTTGACATACGCGCGGTAAGCCTCGCGAAAGCCTGCCGGCATCGTCACTTCGCCGTCAGCCCATTTGGGGTTCTCGACATCGCCGATCCGGTTGAGCGGCGCCCATTCGCCTTCGGCCAGCGCCGCTACTCCTTCTAGGATCGCGTCGACCATGTCAGGTTCTGCTGCGGCAAAACGCTCTGCGGCGGCCAGATCGGCGATCCGCGCAACGTGCTCGAGGACAAAGCGCTGTTCGGCGACGGGGGCGTTGAAGATCAAATATCTCTCCTGAGCACTTGTCAAATTCCAGTGAGGCCGCCGGAGCATGTGAGGGTTTGCCCCGAGACATAGTCGGATTCGGGGATGCAGAGGAGGTAGACTGCGCCAGCAGCCTCTTCGGGTGTTCCGGCGCGACCAAGCGGGATCGTTTGTTCCATCGCTTGCATTAGTCCGGGGTTGATGCCGATCTTGATCTCGCGCCCCTCGATGCTGACTTTTTCACCTTCTGCTGCGCTGGCGGTCAGCCGGGTGCCGATCAGGCCGTAGGCAACGCAATTGACGGTCACCGCTAGCCGTCCCCACTCCTTAGCCAGAGTCTTGGTCATGCCGACGATGCCGGACTTTGCCGCCGCGTAGTTGAGTTGCCCGGGATTCCCGAACAAGCCAGCCATCGACGAGACGTTGACGACCTTGCGGACAACGCGGCGCCCTTCATCCTGTTCAGCCCGGGCTAGCTCACGGATTACGGGATGAGCTGCGCGCAGGATTCGGAATGGCGCCGTCAGATGACATTCAAGGATGGCTTGCCACTGCTCATCGCTCATCTTCTGGATCACATTGTCCCAAGTGTAGCCAGCATTGTTGACGATGATATCCAGCCCACCAAAACGCTGCACCGCGGTTGCGACAAATGCCTCCGCAAAGTCAGGCGATGTCACGCTGCCAGCACAGTCGATCGCCTGGCCGCCTTCAGCGATGATCGTTCCAACAACCTCTTGCGCTGGTTCGGCATCGAGGTCGTTGACCACGACGCTAGCCCCATCGCGCGCCAGCTTGAGCGCAATCTCGCGGCCGATACCGCGACCAGCCCCTGTCACCAGAGCAACCTTGCCCTTTAGCTTCCCCATCATGGCCACTGTTCAGACCTTCTCGTAGAGGGTGACAACACAGGCGCCGCCAAGGCCCAAGTTATGTTGCAGCGCGAGACGCGCCCCTTCGACCTGGCGCGCGTCGGCATTGCCCCGCAACTGGTTGGTCAGCTCATAACACTGGGCAAGTCCGGTCGCGCCGAGCGGGTGCCCCTTCGAGAGCAGGCCTCCTGACGGGTTGGTGACGACCCGACCGCCATAGCTGTTGTCACCATCGGCGATGAACTTCTGAGCACCGCCTTCAGGACACAGGCCCAATGCCTCGTAGGTGATGACTTCGTTGTGGGCGAAGCAGTCATGCAACTCGACCACCTTGATGTCTTCAGGACCGACGCCAGCCGCCTCGTATACCTTACGGGCCGCATCGCGCGACATATCGTAGCCTACAAGGTGCATCATATCGCCAGCTTCAAAGGTCGAAGGCGTATCGCTGGTCATCGCCTGAGCCGCGATCTTTACGTCCGTGCGTAGTCCATGGCGCTTCGCAAACTCGGCCGAAACCAGGACCGCTGCAGCCGCTCCGCAGGTAGGTGGACACGCCATTGGGCGGGTCATGACCCCCGGCCATAGGACCGGTGCAGCGAGGACATCCTCGGGCGTCATGACGGTCCGGAAGATCGAGAGTGGATTGTTGGCCGCGTGACGACTTGCCTTGGCTCGAACCCTGGCAAAGTCCTCAAGCTTGGTTCCATAGCGGTGCATATGGTCGAGGCCAGCTCCGCCAAAGTAGCGCAGCGCGATCGGCAGATCGATATCGACCCGTTGCTCACACACCTCGTCGAAGGGCGCAAAAGGGCTGGCTCGATCTTCGTAAATGTTGCCCAAAGCGCCCGGCCGCATCTGCTCAAAGCCAACGGCCAGCGCACAGTCGACCATCCCCGACTCAACGGCTTGCCGCGCCAGGAACAGCGCACTTGACCCCGTCGAGCAGTTGTTGTTGACATTGAAAACCGGAATACCGGTCAATCCCGCGCCATAAACCACACGCTGGCCGGAGCAGCTGTCCCCGTAGACATAGCCTGTATAGGCTTGCTCAACGAGTTCGTAGCCAACACCGGCATCGACAAGCGCCAAGCCAACAGCCTCGCGCCCCATCACCTCGTATCCCACACCCGCACTGGGCTTGGAAAAAGGGATCATCCCAACCCCTGCTACAAATACATCGGAACCACGACCAGACATCAGCAAATTCTCCATCAAAGTTCTCATTCAGAGGTGATCGCGTCCGAAAACGCTCGAATTGCGAAAGTACGCAATCTCGTCCGGCGTGTACCCCAAGCCCGGAAGGACTTCGGCAAACGGGTCGAGTTCCTGCGGGCCGGTACGAATATGCGCCGGCGTAACTGACAGTTTTGGTGCAGGCGCAGGCTGGTAGCCTCCATCAGCTTGCACGAAGACCTGTCGCTGCTGGCAATGGGGATGGTGGGGTGCCTCACTAAGCGACATCACCT
>VFQT010003327.1_pt1 | contig 14834 bp, 11 predicted proteins | sample 3512381 | NCBI WGS metagenome assembly VFQT01 (sample SAMN10412376, study PRJNA504923) | tailings metagenome | isolation source: Relicate 2 Philex TSF3 active mining site | place: Philippines: Tuba, Benguet | collected 2017-08-29 | reverse complement strand
ACTCGCGCTGTACATTATTCACTACATAACGAATACCGTGAACAGAGAAGCAGGTACGCTGTACCAGGCCCTCTTCCGTGGCCATACCGCCTTCGCAGGTGCCATAACCAAGGCTCACTACGATGAAGTTGCGGGGGTTGGAGTCGGTGACCAGGTTACCGCGCTTGATACCGATGACGGCACCCACGATCTCAGGGATCACATCGAAATTCTTGAGCTCCACGTTCACGCTGCGAACACCACCGTCGCTCTTGTAGGTTTCGCTGTTGTATTCCACCGTGAAATAGCGCTGTTCCAGCATGCGCAGCAGCGGCTGACGATAGGCATTGTAAGTGGAATAGGGAAGACCGAGCGTGATGTTGAAGGGCTTGTCCACCGTGTCCACGCAGTTCAACAAGGCGGATTTGAAGAGGATCTCGAAGTCAAGCTGGTCGGGTGATGCGTTCACTACACGCTGGGCGTTCACCCCGTTCTTACGGGCCAGATCGCCCACCAGGTACCATTGATTGTCTACCTTGATCTTAAGACCTGTCAGCAGTGAAGCGGCCGTGTTTTCGGTATTACCGTAAGCGGCTTCAAAGACACTTGGGAAGGAAACTGAAACAGTCGACATAGCACATTGTGGTTTTTGGTAAAATGTTGTATTTGAACACTATAGCCTAAAACGTACAATGATATCGAAAATTGCGTATTCAAAAATTTTTTTCCGGTCAAGACTTCCCCCCACAAACTTTTGAACTTTTCGCTCAATGGACGTTTTCGCACCATATTATTTTATAATGCAAAGACCGCTCCTTTAACGGGAGCGGTCTTGAGCGGTGAGGGCGGGATTCGAACCCGCGGTACAGTTTAACCCGTACGGCAGTTTAGCAAACTACTGATTTCAGCCACTCATCCACCTCACCGTTGCGTTGGCTTGTGGAGATCATTTGTATGCCCTCCAGGCCTTGCAGAGTAACGATGCAAAATTATGACATTCGGCGCATATCGACAAAGAAAAAGAAACGCCATTGCCTTATAATAAAGGAATCAACCTTGGTGGATCCCATTTAAAAAAAGATCCCCCGTTGATGCGGGGGATCCCTTCTATCTATTAATTGGAAGTACTCGGATTGGACTGTCCGATCTTACATGGCCGCCAACTGAACCTTCTGCTGCAGTTCGATGACACTTTCCCGGAACAGGTTGTCTGTATCCATCAGGTCCTTCACCGTCTGGCAGGAGTGAATAACGGTGGTATGGTCCCGACCTCCAAAATGTTCGCCGATGGTCTTCAGCGAATTCTTGGTGAAGATCTTCGCCAGATACATGGTGATCTGACGGGCCTGCACGATCTCACGCTTCCTGGTCTTCTGAAGGAGTTTGTCGTACGATACATCGAAGAACTCGCAGACCATTTTCTGGATCGTTTCGATCGTGATCTCCTTGGAAGATGTCTTGATGAAATTCCGGAGCACCTTCTTGGCCAGTTCGAGGTCTATCTCCCGTTTGTTCAGGGAAGACTGGGCCAGGAGGGATATCAACGCACCCTCCAGTTCACGGATATTGCTCTGGATATTATAGGCAATGTACTTGACGACCTCCTTTGGCATATCCAGCCCGTCATTCCGCATCTTCTTCTCGAGGATCTCCATCCGGGTATCGTAATCCGGAGCCTGCAGGTCGGCGCTGAGTCCCCAGCGGAACCGGCTGAGCAGGCGCTCCTGAACACCCTCCAGGTCTTTGGGTGGCTTATCGGAAGTCAGGATGAGCTGCTTGCCCGACTGATGCAAGTGGTTGAAGATGGAGAACAGGGCGTCCTGTGATTTCTCAGCGCGATTGAAGAACTGAACATCATCAATGATCAGCACGTCGATGAGCTGATAGAAATGTATGAAATCGTTGATCGCATTGTTCCGGGCGTGATCCTGGAACTGGTTGATGAACTTCTCGGAACTTACGTAAAGGACCACTTTGTTGGGGTGCAGCCGGCTGACTTCGTTGCCGATGGCCTGCGACAGGTGGGTTTTGCCCAATCCCACGCCGCCATAGATGACCAGCGGGTTGAAGGAAGTAGCGCCGGGCTTTTCGGCCACGGTGCGACCGGCACGGCGAACCACGCGGTTGCAATCACCCTCCACGAATGAATCAAAGGTATAGATCGGGTTGAGCTGGGAATCGACCTGCATTTTCTTCAGGCCGGGGATGACGAACGGATTCTTCACGGGGTTGTGGATCACCAAAGGGAAATCCATCTCATTGTTGGCGTAGGTCTTGAAACCATGACCTGAAACGTCCATCGTCAGCGGCTTGTTCTTGCCGTTGCCGCTGTCCACCATGATGCGATATTCCAAACGGGCATCTTTGCCAAGTTCCCGCTTAAGGGTCTTGGCCAGCAGGTTAACATAGTGTTCTTCAAGATACTCATAGAAGAACTGACTGGGTACCTGGATCGTGAGCACATTTTCGTGAATGGCTACGGGACGGATGGGTTCGAACCAGGTCTTGAAATGCTGCCATTCGACGATATCCTTGATGATCGCCAAACAACTATTCCAGACTTTTTCGTGCGCTTTCTCCATGGAAGCTAAGCAGTTAAATATGTTGACCGAACGTACTGGTTTTCCTGCGTACACAAGACCATGTTCGATGGGTCATTGTACCTGTCACCTGACAGACTTTACGGGATATTGGATAGTACCGTTCTACGGTTTGAATCAGTCACGGAAAGGGCGACGATCGGGCTTTTCTCAAAGAGTTGTTCAAGTCGTACAAGATAGCAAAAAACCAGTTATCCACACATTATTCAACGATAAATTCTGGCCTGCTTTTTTTCATATAGGAGGCGAATATAGAACCGCTTATGTGAAAAAAAAATTTTTTAATCACCCACTTTTTTCTCTATGCGAATACTCTCCGATTTGTCAAGTCCACGGCGGCCGGAATCCTCGAAAACGTAGTCCAGTCGACCAAGCCGAAGCCCGCCCCATCCTGCCTGGTTAACAACGGTATTCCCTCCAGACTTGTTCACATATGACCTCGGCGCATCAAAGAAACGATGGGTGTGACCACCGATGATCAGGTCGATATGTGCGGTTTCCCGCGCGAGGATCTCGTCACTCACCTTGTTATCCTTGTATTGGTCGCCCAGATGGGAGAGGCAGATGACCAGATCGCATTTCTTCTGTTTCTTGAGATATTCCGCTTCCCGGGCAGCGTGGCTGATCGGATCCAGGTATTTCGTGCCACCACAAAGCTGCTCAGGTACCAGGCCGTCCAGTTCGATGCCCACCCCGGTGATACCGATACGGATCCCCCCCTTCTTGAGGATCAATCGGGGAACGTGGCGATCCTGCATCGGCGTGCCGGTGAAATCGTAATTGCACATGACGATCGGGAACCGGCCATGGGCCGCCATCTGATCGGCGAAATTCGTGATCCCCGCGTCGAAATCATGATTGCCCATGACACAGGCTTCGTAACCCATGGCCGACATCGCCTTGATCTCCGGCTCCCCTTTGAACATGTTGAAATAGGGCGTACCCTGGAATATATCACCGGCATCCAGGAGGAGGATATGATCTTCCTGGGCACGGATCCGGCGGATCAGCGCAGCACGGGCAGCCACTCCACCCCTTCCTGCGTTGCCTCCCGCATCGGCGGGGAAAGGTTCAAGCCTGCTGTGCACATCGTTGGTATGCAGGATGGTAAGCTTGCGGGGGGTGGATTCCCCGATATGTGCCAGGCCTTCCCGCCGGCCCAGGATCATGGCCGCGGCGGTGAGGCCCGTTTCACGCAGAAATCTTCTTCTACTGGACATTTCGGATTCTTTTTTCAGTGTCAGCAACGATCGGCAAGCCTCGCGCCCGGAAATCCTGGCAATAATCTATAGTAGCATCCCTGAGCAGGTACCCTGTTCGTTGTACAGGCAGGCTCTTGAGCCCCGCAAACCCACCGCTGAAGACGGTATAATCGGAGTTCGCCATCATATAAGATGCCTTCAGATCAATGGGTTTCCCGCCAATTTTCACCTCCGTGGCTTTCTTTCCGGATATGGTCATGCTGACACCGGCAATGCCACCCCCACCTTCCGCTGCCACGAAGTCAAGATATGCCTGAAGCTGCTCGCCAGAAACTTTCAGGATCACCATCTCATTGTCGAAGGGCATCACCTCATAAATGGTACTGCGCAGTACCGGACCGGCAGATATCTGGTTGATCCGGATGCCCCCGTTGTTCAGAAAGGCCATCTGAACCTCAGCATTGTATTTCCTACGGGCCATGGATAAGTAGGAATCCGCCAGGAAATTACCCAGCGCCCCGTCGGGGAGTTCCTTTCGAATGGATACGGACATGATGCCCACCGTATCCAGCATCTTGCGTCTGACCTCCTCCGAGTATGGACGCAACATCGCCAGTACCGACGAATCAGGGGGCAGTCGTTGAATATTGTAACCTGAATACTGAAGGACGCCCGGCCTCAATCCGGGCTGGCATCCCGATAGAAAACCCGCTATGAATAAAGTGATCAGATAATTCCGCATGAGACCCGTGATTGAACCGCTGAAAGTATGGCAAATAAAGATACCCCTAAAAAAAAGAATCAGGTTGGGTCCCGGAGCGACATATAACGATAACTTTGTCGACAAACTATTGACCATAATATGGCATACGATGCACAAGGCAAACTGGTAGCGGTATATGAAACCGTGCAGCGTTCAGAGAAATTCCGTACCCGGGAATTCGTGATCGAGATCAACGAAGAGATCCGCGACCGGACCATCACCAATTACGTGAAATTCCAGCTCGTCCAGGACCGGACAGCCATCATCGACCATTACAAGATCGGCGATACGATCAAAGTGCATTTCAACATTCGCGGTTCCAAATGGGAGCGGAACGGGCAGACCAGTTACATTTCCAATCTGGACGCCTGGAGGATCGAACCGGTCAGCATGGCATCCTCGGCACCGGCCGGCATGCCCGGAGCCGCACCGGGTGCAATGCCCGCGCCCGCAGGTGATGCCGCTGATGATCTGCCATTCTGATCCCCGCTGATCCTCAGCATCCCCCATGCAGAAAGACCTGTCATTCCAACTCTCACCGGAAGAGGCGGAGGAGCCTGGTATCCTGAAACAGGCCGTCGCCCGGGCCGGAGGTGTGAACCTGTCGGAACTGAACGGGTTTCATATCCTGAAAAGGTCCATAGATGCCAGAGGTCGCCGCATCCGGATCAACCTTTCGGTTCGGGCCTTCATCGGCGAACCGGAACAGGATCGCACCCGCATGCCATTCAACTACCGGGATGTTCGAAAGGCCGATAGACAGGTGGTGATCATCGGTGCAGGCCCCGCTGGACTCTTTGCGGCACTCCGCCTGCTGGAAGCGGGGATCCGACCGGTCGTACTCGAACGCGGCAAGGATGTGCGGTCCAGAAGACGCGACCTTGCCCGGCTGAACCGGGAAGGCATCCTCGACGAAGACAGCAACTACTGCTTCGGAGAAGGCGGAGCCGGCACCTACAGCGACGGAAAACTCTACACCCGAAGCTCAAAACGGGGAGACATCGACAGGATCCTGCAACTGTTCGTTCGGTTCGGAGCAGAGGACCGGATCCTGTATGACGCACATCCGCACATCGGTACCAATAAACTCCCGCATATCATCTCGGCCATGCGGGCGCAGGTGGAAGATGCCGGAGGTCAGGTACTCTTCGGAAAAAAAGTGACGGACCTCGAAAGGCAGGGCGATCGGATCTCGGCGGTATTGACATCCGATGGCGACCGCATCCGGGCCGATGCCTTCATCCTGGCGACGGGTCATTCCGCCCGCGATGTCTTTGAATTATTGAAGGACAAACAATTCCTGCTGGAGGCGAAGCCGCTGGCGATCGGTGTCCGCGTGGAACACCCCCAGGCGCTGATCGACCGGATCCAGTACCACTGCCCGCCGGGAACGGCCAGGCCCGATGTCCTGCCTCCCGCGGCTTACAGTCTCGTCGAACAGGTCCGGGGAAGGGGTGTGTTTTCCTTTTGCATGTGTCCGGGTGGCATCATCGCCACGGCCTCCACCGCACCCGGAGAACTCGTGTTGAACGGCTGGAGCCCTTCCAAACGCAACAATCCTTATGCCAACTCGGGGATGGTGGTACAATCGGATATTCCGGACGCCCACGCCTATCTGAAGCGGTATGCAGACAGAACCGGGGTGAAACCGCCGGCAGCCGACGACCCGCTGCTGCTGATGTATTTTCAGCAGGCGATCGAGCGTCGGGCATTCACCGCCGGTGGAGGAGGCTTCGTTGCCCCGGCCCAACGTATGACAGACCTGGTCCGCGGACGTCTTTCATCCTCCCTGCCCGACTGCTCCTATACCAGAGGCCTCCGCCCGGTAGAACTGGGGGAAGTACTGCCGGGTTTCATCATCAACAGCCTTCAGGCCGGTTTCAAGGCCTTCGGAGGGCGCATGCGCGGCTATCTGACAGAAGAAGCGGTGGTGGTCGCCACCGAAAGCAGGACCTCCTCCCCCGTCAGGATCCCGCGTGATCCCGATCGTCTGCACCACCCGCAATGCCAGAACCTCTATCCCTGCGGAGAAGGTGCCGGTTATGCCGGCGGGATCGTCAGCGCCGCAATGGACGGAGAAAGGGTGGCCATGGGCATTATTCGGGAAACGCATGCAACCTTTTTGTAATAAAATACGTCCCTCGAACGACCATTCATCCTCAAGCAGTTGATCCATTATGAATACGATCCTGGATATCCAACATCTCCGCAAACAATTCTCAGACCAGATAGCCGTCGATGACATCAGCTTCGGCATCCGCAAGGGATCCATCTTCGGACTACTGGGTCCGAACGGTGCCGGCAAAACGACCCTGCTGCGCATGATCACAGGGATCTTCTATCCCGATGCGGGCAATATCCTGCTCAACGGAAAACCCTTCGATCCGTTGAAAGACGTCGCAAGGATCGGGTACATGCCCGAAGAGCGAGGCCTCTACAAAAAAATGAAGATCGGGGAGCAGGCCCTCTATCTCGCCCGGCTCAAAGGACTGTCGAGAAAGGAAGCCACCGAACGGGTGAAAGGCTGGTTCGAGAAATTCCAGATGGAGAGCTGGTGGAACAAGAAAGTGGAAGACCTCAGCAAGGGTATGAGCCAGAAACTCCAGTTTGTAACCACCGTACTGCATGAGCCGGAACTCATCATTCTCGACGAACCATTCAGCGGCCTGGATCCTGTCAACGCCAACCTGATCAAGGACGAGATCTTTCGGCTGGCGCTGGAAGGGCGGACCATCATCTTCAGCACCCACCGGATGGAACAGGTGGAAGAGATATGCGACCATATCATCCTGGTCAACAAGGGGCGGAAGATCCTGGACGGCACCGTCAGGCAGGTACGACAGGATTTCAAGGAACACCTGTACCGGATATCCTTCGAGCAGGAAGTGCTTCCGGAACACCTGGCCATCCATCTGTTCGAACTGAAGGGGCGGAAGGATAATGAACTCACGATCCGAAAGGCCGAAGGGTACAGCACCAACGATATTCTGAGTTATTTCATCAGCCAGGGACTCGTGATCCAGTCGTTCCAGGAACTGCTACCCTCCCTGAACGATATTTTCATCCGACTGGTTGAGGATGGACAGGCGACCCGCCAGTTCGAGCGTCGCTGATCCTTTCCAAGTCCCCATCCCTCCATCCATAAATTTCATCCACATGAGCGCGAACAAGACCCTCATCATCATAGAACGCGAGTACCTGACGCGGGTACGTAACAAGACCTTCATCCTGTCCACCTTCCTGCTGCCGATCATGATGATCATCTTCATCTTCGGCTCCGTTTTCTTCGCCGTGCAGTCGGTAGAGACCCGAAAAGTGGCGGTGGTCAATGATCCGGGATTCTTCGCCAAGTACATGCGCAGCGACAGCGGAAGGGTGGTGTTTGATTTCAAGGCGGGCGTTGACAGCATGAATTTCAGTGAAAAGGGATATGACGGCATCCTCTATCTGCCGGAGGGGCCGACTTCCCGGGATTACATGCTTCAGTCGAAGAAACAGTTCGGACTGAGCGCGAACGAATACGTGGAGCGTCAGATCAACAAGGCCATCGAGAACCATCTGCTGGAGGAACAAGGCATCGAACAAAAAATGCTGGATTCGATCGCGGCGGCCAGCAAGGGACACGCCCGACTCAGCAACAAGGTCTCCGATGAAGATGGGCGGTCTAAGAACGCCAACGCCGGACTGGCCCATGCCATCGGCTTCGGCAGTGGCATACTGATCTACATCACCATGTTCATCTTCGGGTCAATGGTCATGCGTGGTGTGGTCGAGGAAAAGACCAACCGGATCGCCGAGGTGATCGTATCCTCCTGCAAGCCTTTCGAACTGATGATGGGAAAGATCATCGGCATCGCCGGAGTCGGACTGACTCAGTTCCTGCTGTGGATCGGATTGATCTTCATCCTGATGACCTCCATCCAGTTCTTTGTGCCGGCCGAGGTCATGGAAATGGCCCGCCAGAACCCCGGACAGCTGCAGAGCGGAAGGGAGGCGGACATCGCCATGCGCATCATGGAAACGAAGGCGGAGATCCTGGAGGGTGCCAACTGGGCATTGATCCTCTCGCTGTTCCTGTTCTATTTCCTGGGGGGCTATCTCTTCTACGCCTCACTGTTCGCGGCCATCGGCAGTGTGATCAACGAGGATCCGCAGGAGGCCCAGTCGCTCATGCTCCCGATCACGATGCCCATCATTTTCGCATTCATCATCCTCTCCAGCAGTCTGGACAATCCCGGAAGCCCCCTGGCCGTCTGGGGCAGCATCATCCCCTTCACCTCCCCCATCGTCATGATGGGACGGATCCCATTCGGCGTGCCGGGGACAGTCCCATACTGGCAACTCGGGCTGTCGATGCTCCTGCTCGTGGGCGGATTCCTCGCCACCACCTGGTTTGCGGGGAAAGTGTATCGGACGGGCATCCTGATGTATGGGAAAAAGGCGTCCTGGAAGGAGATGATGAAGTGGGCCTTCCGCAAAAGCTGAGATTTTCCGGCATGATCCTCCGGGAGTTCGCATCTTTGCGTTCGCAAACGAACCATCGATGAAGATCCTCCTCCGATATCTCGCGCCTTACAAAGGGCTGATCGCGCTGACCCTGCTCCTGGCCTCGATCAACACCGTCTTTTCCCTGTTCGACCCGATCGTATTCGGTAAGATCATCAAAGTGGCGGAGGACCTGATCCGTGACCGCGAAGCGGGAAAGGATGTCCCGATGGAGACCTACATGACGAGCGTAGGTTTACTGCTGTTGATGTCGATGGGCACAGCCATGGTCAGCCGGATCGCGAAGAACTTCCAGGATTATTTCGCCAATGTGGTCATGCAGAAATTCGGGGCGCGGGTGTTCACCGAAGGGCTTCAGCATGCGATGAAGCTCCCTTATCAGGATTTCGAAGACCAGCGCAGTGGCGAAACACTGAGCATACTCACCAAGGTGCGAACGGATACGGAGAAGTTCATCAATTATTTCCTGAACGCCCTGTTCGCCATCCTGGTGGGGGTCGTGTTCGTTTTCACCTATGCCTCTTTCTATATCCACTGGTCGGTGATGGTGGCCTATGTGGTGGGCATTGTCTCCCTGACCGCTGTCACCAATGCCCTGAGCCGGAAGATCAAGACCATTCAGAAGAACATTGTCAGCAGCACGACCTCCCTGGCCGGATCCACGACGGAGAGCCTCCGGAACATCGAACTGGTCAAAAGTCTGGGACTTACGCAACAGGAAGTGAAGCGGCTGAATGCGAATACCTACAAGATCCTGGGCCTCGAACTGACCAAGGTCAAGCGGATCCGCAGCATCAGTTTCCTGCAGGGGACGATGGTGAACACCCTGCGACAGGTGATCCTTTTCCTGCTGATGTGGCTCATTTTCAAGGACCACATGCGTCCGCACGAGATGGTCACCATGCAGTTCTTCTCCTTCTTCATCTTCGGTCCGCTGCAGGAGATCGGCAACATCCTCCTGAGTTACCGGGAAGCGGAAGCCTCGATCCAGAACTATCACGATCTCATGGAGAAAAAGCCCGAGGCGACACCAAATCAGCCCATACCGCTGGGTCCCATCGAAACCCTGTCATTCAGGTCCGTTGCCTTCAAGCACCGGACCGCTTCGCAGAAAGCGATCGATGGCATCAGTTTCGATGTCAGGACCGGCGAGACGATCGCCTTCGTCGGCCCATCCGGATCCGGGAAGACCACGCTGATGAAGTTACTCGTGGGGCTCTACAGGCCTGATGAAGGGTCTATCCTCTACAATGGACTCGATGAAAACACCATTCACTTCGAAGACCTGCGCAATCAGATCGGTTTCGTCACCCAGGATACCCAGTTGTTTTCGGGTTCGATCCGGGAGAACCTGCTCTTTGTGAATCCGGAGGCCGACGAAGCGTTTTTACAGGAATGCCTGGACAAGGCTGCCTGTCAATCCCTGCTGTCCCGCGCCGACAAGGGACTGGACACGGTCATCGGGGAAGGTGGATTGAAACTCTCCGGCGGGGAACGCCAGCGCCTGTCCATTGCCCGGGCACTCCTGCGCAAGCCGCGGGTACTGCTCTTCGACGAAGCCACATCCGCCCTGGACTCCATCACGGAAGAAGATATCACGACAACCATTCGGGAGATCTCGGCGGGTCGCGCACAGATCACGATCCTGATCGCGCACCGCCTCTCGACCATCATGCACGCCGACCGGATCTTCGTCCTCGAACAAGGCGAGATCGTGGAACAGGGCGACCATACCTCCCTTCTGGAAGAAAAGGGCCTATACTACGCCATGTGGCGCCAGCAGATCGGGGAACGCAGAAAACAAAAGCCGGGCATTTAGGCATCGACTTAACCGTAAGGGGCCCGAAGTAAAGACATAAGCCGCAAACAACACTTGACTCAATATAGTTGTAATTGCATCAAACCCTTGGAGAGTCCCCAACTCTTGGAGAGTTGCGAACTCTCCAAGACTTGCGAACTCTCCGAGAGTTGGGGACTCTCCGAGAGTTGGGGACTCTCCGAGAGTTGCGAGCTCTCCGAGAGTCGGGGACTCTCCAAGAGTCGGGGACTCTCCAAGAGTCGGGGACTCTCCGAGCGTTGCGAACTCTCCGAGCGTTGCGAACTCTCCAAGACTTGCGAACTCTCCGAGAGTTGGGGACTCTCCGAGCGTTGCGAACTCTCCAAGAGTTGGGGACTCTCCGAGCGTTGCGAACTCTCCAAGAGTTGGGGACTCTCCAAGAGTTGGGGACTCTCCAGGAGTTGCGGGAATCATATTACGCAAGCTCCTCGATATCGCTCAGCAGGGTTTCCAATGCACGGGTGCTTTGCCAGATCTCCAGCAGCGAAATGAGCAGGGAAACCAGTAAGGTGATCAGACTAAGCGCGAAAATGACATCCGCCATACGAACCCAGCCAGCATATATGCAGTACATACAGGCTACACAAAGCAGAAAACTAAATGCGCCAAAACCCTGCATGAGTCGGATGAATTTAAGACGAAGGCGAAGATTTTTCAATTGCGTTAGTAATGACGAACGATCCCCGGAGTCATTGTAATCGTCGTGCAGGCGACGTACCACATTGGCAATCGCCAGAAAGCGATTGGTATAGGCCAGCAACAACAGACTGATGGCGGGAAATAGCAATGCGGGCGTGTTGATCGAAAGGGACATGTCTGTAAAAGTTCTCAGCGTACCTTCAGCATCGACTTCACCTGAGATATCGTCTCGTTTTGCAGGCGCACATAATAAACCCCTGTGGGCAATACACCGCTGTCGAATGGCAGGGTATATGATCCGGGCGTAAACTGACGATCCGCCAACGTGGTGATCACCCGTCCGAGCGTATCCATGACCTGCACCAGCGTATGCCCACCCTGGGTCTTGAACGTGATGCTGGTGGTCTGGGTGAACGGGTTCGGGTAGTTCATGATCAGCCGCTCGCCGGCCAGGATGTTCGGATTGATATTACTGCAGGCCGTTCCCTTCACGACGGGCAACTGCTGGAAGTTCCTCAGCATTACCGATTGCAGGGTTGTATTATCAGCGCAGAACCAGTTCTGGAGAATGGACGCATAGAGACTCCGGAAGTCGTATTGATGCGGCACATTATCGTTCACCGAAGGATTGAGCGGTATGGTCGGGTTTTTACCTATCACTCCCGGCTGAACGTTCGACCCGAATACAAACACCGGAGCTGCGGCGCCATGATCGGTTCCGACACTGGAGTTAGATTTAATCCTTCTTCCGAATTCAGAGAAGGTCATGCCCATGACGCGGTCTTCCACACCCAGTCCCTTCAGGTCGTCCATGAAGGCCTTGATCGCATCCGAGACACGCCCCAACAAGGTGGCGTGATTACCCGTGGTGGTATCCGTCGTGCTGACCTGCACCGAATGTGTATCGAATCCCCCAATGCTGACCATATAAACCCTTGTCTTCAATCCCCCTTTAACCAGACGGGCTACGATCTTCAGCTGATCGGCAAGGCTGTTGCCCGTGGGATAGGTTCCCTGCTGGGTAACCCTGTCGGCCGCGGCCTTGATGCCCGTGGCATACTGCGTAGTCTGACGGGCGACAGTGCGGATATATGTCAGCTCCCTCCCTGCCGGTGTATTGGGCGCAGGATCCTGCACTCCACTTACAAGATTGTAAAAGGAGGTCGGACTCGTAATGCTCATGCCCATGCTTACTTCTGGCCCCTGAAGCGATAATGACGTCACAGATCCGATCTGGATCGCAGGTGGATCAGGCATGTTCGCATTCGGATAACCGGCAGGGTAGGATGGAAACACCTCATCCAGATAACGACCGGCCCAACCACTGGTAAGTACTTCCCGGCTCTCGGATGCAGACATCCAAATGTCTGTAGCTCTGAAATGAGAGAAATTAGGTGTGGGATATCCAACCGACTGTATGATACTAAGTTTCCCATCATTGAACAAGGACTGCAAACCTTTCATTGCCGGATGCAACCCTGTCTTGTCATTACCAGTCAATGTCAGGATCTTATCCTCCGGTATAGCGATATTATTACGGGCGTTCTTGTATAATGAATATGAATCCCTTGGGATCACCATATTCAGTCCGTCATTTCCGCCATTCAGCTGGATGATCACCAGCACATGATCCGTTTCCGCTGACAAATTCATCATCGCATCCAGCAGCGGAGATGGCGTCAGCGCTTTAACGGCGTACCCATTGATCACCGAAGGCACCATGGCCGCAGGAAGTACCTTTTGGATGAAGTCTCTTCTTTTCATGTCTGCGGGATTGGATCAGGCCAGTTGATATTCCGGAAGGTTCATAAGATATTTCAAGAGGGTCTGAAGGCGCGTCTGGACCACCCGCAAAGCGGCTGCATCAGCGGGATTGGCGATATGTGCCGTCCATGCGTTTGTCCAGTAATAATCCTGGTCCTGTCCGCTCAGGAGGATATCCTTCTTCAACTGATTCCGGCTGCTCTGAGACAACGGTAACTGGAAAAGATGGGATACAATATCCGCGATCAGCATATTGGGGTCTCCGGGGTTAGGAAAGCGCTTGGCATAGGCTACATGATCAATGACAATTTTCCGGCTGCTGGCCGTGTAGCCATTTCCGACCATGATGTCGGTGAATTGATTCCTCTTGGGGTAGGTATCAGAATTGATCCAGATGCCATAAAAATTCGGGGTCTGGTAATACGCTTTCCATCCTGAGACATCCGGAGGATCTGCCAGTCCCTGTTGCATCTGGAATCCCCAGTTACGGACATAATTCCAATGCACGTACTGCACTGTAAACTCAGAAGATGAGGGAAAAACAACACTGAACTCTCGACACAATCCCGCAATCAAATCGATGGGGCTTTTGATCTGACAACCCTGATTCATTGGGTCAAAAAAATGCTGGCTCTTGAACAAACGCGCCAACACCGGTTTCAATTCCCAATTCGAACTCACCAGCAATTGCGCCAGCGGATCGATGACATTTGCCTGTGTCTGGGGATCGATCTCATAGTAAACGAACCATCGGTACAGACGCGTTACGATATACCTGGAAACCTCGACCGACTTGGAAAAGATCATCTCGATCAATTCATCCAGTTCAACATCGCCTGCTGTTGCACCAGTCCGGCCCTTGATGACCCGGTTACCGTAGAATGCACTAAAGGTCTTATCGCCGGTATCATGACGGTTGCTGTCAAAATAAGATGCATTTTTCGCAGCATCATTCCTCCAGCCCGTGAGCACACGGGCTGCAGTCTTGACATCATCCTCCGTGTAATTGGGGTTATTCTCCTTTCCCAGCGTGAATAGTTCCTGCAATTCCCTTCCGTAGTTCTCATCAGGTGCGGTCTTCGTATTGAGTTGACCATTGAGGTACACCAGCATGGCCGGATCTACACTCATGGCGCGCACCAACGATTTCACGTTGCCAAGGGCATGATCACGCAGCAGTTGTACATGCCTGTAAAAATATCTGGCATTCCCTACATCATTGGCCTCTGTTGCAAAGTGATTATGCCAGAAAAGCGTCATCTTTTCCCGTATGCTTCGATCCTGGTTCAGGATCGTACCCATCCACCAACTCCGCAGGGAATTCCTGCGATTGCTTTCAACCGCCCCATCAGTTGTACGGGTATCCACCCATGTCTGCCCGGCAGCAATTGTCAGATCCAGATCTGTCGATGGCGTATTGGTATTGGTGTAGTTCTTGACGGGGGGAGCCGGGATGGGGGCAGTAGGATTCAGCAGTTCATCGACGGCGGCTGATGGTGACCTGGAAAGAAAATGGGCAATGTCTTCGTGGCGCGTGCCGAACA
>VFQT010003326.1_pt1 | contig 14842 bp, 9 predicted proteins | sample 3512381 | NCBI WGS metagenome assembly VFQT01 (sample SAMN10412376, study PRJNA504923) | tailings metagenome | isolation source: Relicate 2 Philex TSF3 active mining site | place: Philippines: Tuba, Benguet | collected 2017-08-29 | reverse complement strand
AACCGGACCAGTTGCACTTATGGTGTTCCAATTGGAAGCGTCACAGCAAGAACCATCTTCTACGGTTGCACCCGGATCATAATTTGGCGCAGCTGCATTGGTGCATCCAAAACATGAATAATCACAAAGATTATAATTCGCGCAAGTTGCATTCGGATTGAAATTACATGCAAATGGATCTGTACAGCCTACAATTTCACCAATTGAAAAGTATTCATCGATGTACGGATTGGGGTTATTTGTAGTCTGGTAAAAAACATTTCCGTCTGGACCATATATGGTTAGGTTGAAAGGAGCAACATTCAAACTCCATGCGTTGAATGAAAAACAATCTTGCTCCATACAAAATCCCTGTAGCATGTTGTTATATCCACCTTGCTGATAAAGTCCATCTGATGAAGTAACATACCACTCGGTCCAAGAAGAAGTCTCAACAGTATACCAATTGTTATAGCAACACGTATTGTTATCTACCGTTGCATTCGCATCATAATTATTCGCTGCCGGATCTGTACAACCCTGACAAGAATAGTCGCAAATGGCAAAGTCGCCACAAGTAGCTTCTGGGTTATAGTTGCAAGCCGAAGGTTCGGTGCATCCTGGAATAGCTATTCCCCAGATGAATGTATACGGAACTCCTGTTTGAAAAGAATCTTCAGTTCCCGCAGAAACAACAGTTCCCGCAGTGTCTGTAATGGTGATGTACGTTGTTTCTCCATTCGGATTGAAGGGATCAAAAGCCACAGGGTAGGTATTCAATGTATAACACCCGCTGTATAGACACAAGGTATTATCTACCGGTGTTGAACCGTATTGATAATAACCCAGAGAACTTTGAATACTCCACATGCTTGGGACCGATGTGGTGAAGTTAGCCACTTCTCCATAGCAACATTTGCCATTGTCATAGGTTGCATTCGGGTCATAATTGGTAGCGGTTGGGTCTGTACATCCGCTGCAAGAAGCATATTCGCAAGAACCGTCATTGCAGGTAGTTCCTGGATTATAGTTGCACGCATTCGGGTCAGCACAACCGTAAATTGGATTTAACGAAACGGTCGTATACAGATAGTTGGAATCTACAACTCCAGTGAGCCAGGTTGAACCATCTTCGAGTACTACTGTGTAGTTTTGGTTTACAGCTGAGTTATCGAAAGAGTATACCTGCAAACTATAACAACCGTCCTTCACGCAAAATTGGTTATTCACCAAATTATCACCACCAGTCATGAAATATTGTTCGCTATATAACCAGATACCAGCATTTCCGTTTTCAACTTGAAATGTAGCCCAATGGTCTGTGCAGCATGTACCGTTATCTGCAGTTGCGTTCGGATTATAGTTAAATGCATCGGGATTCGTGCAGCCGAGACAAGAGTAGTCGCACAATGAGTAATCATAACACGTAGCGCTTGGATCATAATTACATGCACTTGGATCTAAGCATCCAGAGGTTCCATTGTTCGCGAAGATGGCAACAAAGTAAAAGGAGTCTCCCAAATTCTGAAGAGGTACCTCCGCGCCATTGACGTCCGTGAGAGAAACTTCCAAGGGTAATGGATTCATGGCTAAATTTTCCACATTGATTTGGAAACATCCATCGGGAACACAAAAACTGGTTTCCTCTGGAGTTAAACCCTGGTCAATTAATTCTCCTGTATAGTTGTATACATACCAAATTGATCCTGGTGTAAGAGTTAAGTTAAAGGTGCTACACTCTTGCGCAATAGCAAAAATAGAAGTGAGCAACAGAACCAAAGAACCTATACCTTTTTTCATTAGAATATTAATTTGTAACACAAACTAAGACAACAAAATCATGAACAAAGTTCAAATTCGTCGAAATTAAACCACAAAGAATAAAATTCTACGAACCAGACACCACCAATCTACCAGCGGTTTTCGCTACAACCTCCTCAAGAGAGACCTCCGGAGCCAATTCAACCAAATGAAATGCACCTTCTCGAATATCAAAAACACCCAAGTCGGTAACTACTTTTTTAATGCAATGAATACCTGTTAAAGGCAAGGTGCATTGAGGTAATAATTTAGAATTACCTGCTTTGTCGCAATGTTGCATGGCTACAATGATATTCTTCGCGCTAGCCACTAAATCCATAGCGCCACCCATTCCTTTCACCATTTTACCGGGGACCTTCCAATTCGCTATATCACCATTTTCACTTACCTCCATTGCTCCCAAAATGGTTAAATCTACTTTCTGTGCGCGAATCATACCGAAACTCATGGCGCTATCGAATATGGAAGATCCTTCACGCAAGGTTACCGTTTGCTTTCCCGCATTAATTAAATCGGCATCTTCTTCTCCCTCAAATGGAAAAGGTCCCATACCCAAAATTCCATTTTCACTTTGTAACTCAACTTCCATTCCTTCTGGAATATAATTCGCTACCAAGGTGGGAATGCCAATACCTAAATTTACATACGTTCCATCTTGCACTTCTTGTGCAATACGCTTCGCGATTCCAATTTTATCCCAAGCCATAATTATATTTTTTGACGAACAGTGCGCTGCTCAATTCGTTTTTCATAATTCGCACCCTGAAAAATACGATGCACGTAAATACCTGGGGTATGAATGTGGTCGGGGTCTAAAGCTCCCAATGGAACCAATTCCTCCACTTCAACAATGGTTATTTTTCCGGCCATGGCCATCATGGGATTGAAGTTTCGTGCTGTAGAACGAAACACCAGGTTTCCCATAGCATCTCCTTTCCAAGCTTTCACCAAAGCGAAGTCGGCATCGAATGCCTCTTCCATTAAATATTTCTTACCCTTGAACTCACGAACTTCCTTTCCTTCCGCCACTTCGGTCCCCACACCTGCAGGTGTAAATACAACGGGCATACCGTATCCGGCTGCCATGCATCGGGTAGCCAATGTTCCTTGAGGTATTAGTTCTACCTCCAATTCACCGCTCAACATTTGTCGTTCGAATTCAGCATTTTCGCCAACATAAGAACTAATCATTTTTTTGACTTGTTTTTGTTGAAGCAGAAGCCCCAGGCCAAAATCATCTACGCCGGCATTGTTTGAAATGCATGTGAGATCTTTCACTCCCATTTTTACCAATTCAGAAATGCAGTTTTCTGGAATACCGCACAGCCCGAATCCGCCCACCATGAGCGTCATGCCAGAGGTTATTCCTTCACATGCTTCTGCTGCAGAAGCTCTTACTTTATTGAATCCCATGCTTATGGTGTTTGATTTTCAATATTCGATTTTCCATCATCGCCGTCAAATTCCAATTCCCCATTCAGTATTTCCTCTCCTTCTTCCCACCAATCTTCAGAGAACAATGCACCCATTTCACCTACACATTCAAACTTTTTGGGGTCATAGTTTTCTGGCTTTTTGAAATCTTCTATTGAAATTTTAATTTTTGGATCTCGGTAAACTTTATTCATGAAGTATCCGAAAATAGGCAAACCTGTATTTGCACCTTGTCCGTAAAAAGTTGAAGAAAAGCGGACCGTAGGGTCCTGTGCCCCAACCCAAACAGCAGTAACTAAGTCTGGAGTCATTCCTACAAACCAACCGTCTGTGTTGTTCTGCGTGGTACCTGTTTTACCTGCAAGCGGATGCTTAATTCCTCCGTACTTTGGATGACTTCGAATGCGCGAAGCTGTTCCGTGATCACATACTCCTTTCATAAGTTTTACAGTCTCATAAGCAATATCTGGATCTAACGCTTGATCTATGACAGGGTCGGCTTCGTAAATTAAATTTCCGTTTCTATCCTCTACACGCATAATGAACGTTGGCTCTATGTACAATCCTTGATTAACCAATGCAGCTTGCGCACCTAGTAATTCAAATAGCGAAATATTCGCGGCACCTAGCGCAATGGAATACATCATGGGAATATCGCTCTTCACACCCATGTGTCTGAGCATGGCGATCACGGGCTCGGGACCAAATTTTGAAATGAGTGTTGCTGCGGCGGCGTTTATGGAACCTGCCAATGCCTTGGCCATAGTGTATGTACCGCCGCCGCCGCCCTTCGGACACCATTGTCCCCCGGTAGGTAAATCAATACATCCACCAGAGCAAACAATGGGTTCACATGGATTAATTCCCATTCGCATGGCTGTTGCATAAACAAACGGCTTAAAGGTTGATCCCACTTGCCTTTTCGATAACCATACATTATCGTATTTGAAGTACTTGTAATCAATACCACCTACCCAGGCTTTTACAAATCCGTTGTTGGGATCTACAGACATGAGTGATGCATGCAAAATGGTTTTGTGGTAGATGATGCTGTCATATGGACTGAGCAGCGTGTCTCTGTATCCTCTGTGCGAGTATACTTTCATCTTAACAGGTTTGTGCATGGCCTGATTCATTTCCTCTTCGTCTAGAATTGGCCAACGGTGACCGCAACCGCCCTGCTCCTCTTTGCAATGGTGTTGTCCGTTCACTTGTTCAATGAATCCTTTGGGTCTTTGGCAATCGGGGCACATATGCCCTGCCATCATTTTATACCGATCGCTCGATTCTACTGCCTGACGAACAATGCGGTTTTTATCATCATCAGAAATACCGTTATAAAACGGATATTTTTCTTTTTTTCTGTATTTCAGATCTCGTGTGAATGCTGGTTGAAGTTCTCGTTTTAAGTGTTCTTCTACCGCATATTCTGCGTGATGCTGCATGTTTAAATCCAAGGTGGTGTAAACGCGTAATCCGTCTTCGTAAATGTTGAATGGGGTTCCATCTGATTTTTTGTATTTGTATTCTCCCTTCTCATCCTTCTCTTCAAAAATTTCAGTCAGTTTTTGTCTAACCGCTTCACGGAAATAAGGAGCTTCACCGGTTTCGTGGCTCACCGCGGTATACTGCAGACCAAGCGGTTCAACACGTAACTTTTCATATTCCGCTTCTTCCAATTTTCCGTACTTCACCATTTGATCCAATACTACCTCTCTTCTCTTTCGAACCAAAGAATCGCGTTTAATTGGATTATATAGCGATGAGTTTTTAAGCATACCAACCAACATGGCGCCTTGACTTACAGATAATGAATCTGGTGAAGTATTGAAATAAATTTGCGCTGCACTTTTAATACCTACTGCTTGATTCAAGAAATCATATTGATTGAGGTACATGGTCAGAATTTCCTCTTTGGTATACAAACGTTCAAGACGAAGCGCAATGACCCACTCTTGAAATTTCTGTCCTACCCGGGTTAGCATACTCACATTTTCGAAATCACGGGTAAATTGCAATTTTGCCAGCTGCTGTGTAATTGTACTTCCACCTCCGTCTGATCCCATTGAAAACAATGCACGCGCTAAGCTTCTAAAATCAATTCCACTGTGTTCAAGGAAGCGGACATCTTCTGTAGCCAAAAGAGCATCTTTCACGTGCTGCGGAATTTCTTCGTACGTAATATCTGAGCGGTTTTCTTTGTAGAACGTACCCATTACAGTACCATCAGCGGCATATATCTGAGAAGCTAAACCCACCTTGGGGTTAGCCAAGCTGGCGATATCTGGAAGGCCGCTATTTAAAAGAACAATGAGGCCAACAGAAAATAAAATCCAAGGAGACATGGCTGTCCACCAGATTATTTTCAAATACCTTTTTTCTAAGGGAAACTCATTTTGCATGCGTCAAATTTCAGATTACTAAATTAGATACAAAGTGTGCTTCTTATTCATTCAAATGAAAATATTGATAGACCTTTTTAGCAATCGATTCTGAGACTACTTGTCTCAAATTTTCGATGGTTTGCTGCTTTATTTTGGCAACCGAACCAAATGAACGAAGCAGTTTTTCTCGAGACATTTTTCCAACCCCTTGAATCAAATCCAATTCGGAACCAATGGCACCTTTACTTCTTCTGTTTCGGTGTTTACTTAATCCAAATCGGTGAGCTTCATTTCTGAGGTGTTGAATGAGTTTCAAAGATTCACTTCTTTTATCGAGATACAGAGGTATTTCATCACCAGGAAAATAAATTTCTTCCAATCGTTTAGCGATACCAATGATGGTTATTTTACCTCTTAAATCAAGTGCTTCCAGCGCTTTCATGGCAGCAGACAGCTGACCTTTTCCACCATCTATAATAAGCAGTTGTGGAAGTGGTTGACCTTCGCGAAGCAAACGAGAATATCTTCTACCCACTGCCTCGGTCATGGAAGCAAAATCATCGGGTCCTTCCACCGATTCAATGTTAAAAATGCGATAATCTTTCTTACTTGGCTTGGCGTCTTTGAACACAACGCATGCGCTCACCGGATTTGTTCCTTGAATATTTGAATTATCAAAACACTCAATGTGCTCGGGTAGAACATGCATGCGCAAGTCGGCTTTGAGCGTCTCTAAAATGCGACGCGTGTTTTTTTCAGGGTCTAGAAATGCTTCTCGCTTCTTGGACTCTCCTAAGAAAAATTGAGCATTTTTTTCCGACAACTCTAACAGTTTTCTTTTGTCACCGCGTTGAGGAACCATCCACGAAATTCCGGGTATTTCCTCTTCAATTTCAACGGCAGTTAAAATTTGTTTCACCTGGTGAGAGGTTCTTTCCAAACAATTTTGAGCAATACTGAAAATAACCTCCTGTTCATCTTGATCTTCGGCACGCACCACCTCTGCCGTGTACACTTGTACGATACTTCCTCTATTGACAACCATCCAATTTGCAAAACACGACATGCCGTCTCTTGCGATTGTTAAAACACCCACCTTGTCTATTTCAGGATTTACAATGGTTGATTTTACTTTGAATTGTTCAAGAGAGTGAATTCTTTCCTTAAGGCGTTGCGCCTTCTCGAATTCGAGATGATCTGCACATTGAATCATTTCTTCGCGCAGCGATTTCATTACTTCCACAATTTCACCTTTAATCACGCGTCGAGCGTAATCTATTCCTTGCAAGTAATCAGATTCTTTTTGTTTGCCTTCACACGGGCCTAGGCAGTTGCCCAAGTGATACTCCAAGCAAACTTTAAATTTCCCTGCCTCTATATTGGCAGGTTTCAAATCAAGGGTGCAGGTGCGCATTGGAACTACCTCTTTGATCACATCTAGCAACGTGTATAATGCTTTACCGTTCGTGTATGGCCCGAAATATTTCGAGCCGTCTTGAAGAACTTGTCTTGTTGCAAATACCCGCGGGAAGGGCTCGTTCTTGATGACAATACTGGCGTATGATTTATCATCCTTGAGTAGAATATTGTATCGCGGTTTATGCGATTTTATCAATGTATTTTCCAGCAGAAGGGCATCTGATTCTGACTCTACAACGGTGTAGCGGATATCCGCAATTTTTTCAACCAACCGCTTGGTTTTAACCTGATCAAATTGTTGTTTAACGAAATAACTTGAAACCCTATTCTTGAGATTTTTAGCTTTCCCTACATATATCACCACACCCTGTTGATCGAGGTATTGGTATACCCCGGGTTTAACAGGCAATGCTTTCAAAATACTTTTTATGTGGTCGTTCACATTCACCGTGCAAATATCGGTATATCTTCGCCACCATGATTGTGGTAACTGGAGCAACGGGATTGGTAGGAAGTCATTTATGTCTTCGACTTGCCGAAATGGGAGTTCCCGTTAGAGCTTGTTATCACGAAGAAAAAAAGAAAAAGCATCTCCATTCGTTATTTCAATTTTATAATAAAGAGCATCTATTATCTTTCCTTTCATGGGAGAAATTGGATTTAACCGATTTTGAAAATGTATTGGAGATCACCGAAAATGCTACACATGTTTTTCATTGCGCGGCAGTGGTTTCCTACCATCCCAAAGACGCACAAACTTTAATGGAAACGAACGTTGAAGGTACTGCCCATGTGGTGAATTCATGCGTAGAAAACAAGGTAGAACATCTCATTTATGTGAGTTCAATTTCAGCCTTGGGAAAAAATGGTAAGGAAATCATAAATGAAGACACGCCTCGAGACATGGCCATGTATTATACCAATTATTCGAGAAGTAAATATCTTGCAGAGCTCGAGGTTTGGAGAGGCATTGAAGAAGGATTGCCCTGCACCATTTTCAATCCCGGAGTTATTCTTGGCCCCGGTGTATTCAGCCAGAGTTCTGGGACCTTGTTTCAGCGCATAGAGAAAGGTTTACCGGCAATGCCTGCAGGTGGAACCGGACTTGTAACCGTGCACAATGTTGTACAGGCCATGCTTGCCGCATATGCCAGAGGAGCGGCGAATGAACGATTTGTTTTAGTGAGTGAAAATTGGAGTATGGCGCAACTATTTTCAACAATAGCAGCGGCACTTCAGGTGAAAATAGGGAACGGCATAGCGAAAAAATGGCAGCTAAACCTTATTCAAATACTTGAGCGTGTGACCGAAATTTTCACAGGAAAAAAGGCAAGTGTAACGAAAGAAATCATTCGCAATTACGGCGAAACCAATACATTCAACGGAACCAAAGCTTTAGACTTTTTTCAATTTCAATACGGTTCGTTAACAGAAGCCATTCACGAAACGGTTGAGTTCAAAAACAAAACGGCCTCATTCGAATGAATGAAGCCGTTTCAACCAATTAACCCAACTAACCAAAACCAATTTTTTTTAATCTGCGTAGACCCAAACGCCTACTGAGTTTGTTTCTCTTTCCATAGGACTTTATTTTTAACAAAGATGTTTTATTCATACAAGTCAAACTGAATGAAAAAAGAAAAGGCACCAATTCCTATTGGAACGGCGCCTTTCTATTCAGTAACGGAAACGTCTACTCTACAATGAGCATTTCAACCCTTCTATTCTTTGCTCTTCCTTCCTCTGTATCATTCGGAGCAATAGGCTGATCCGGTCCAAAGAATAAGACTTCAAATTTAGAATCTGGCAATCCTTTGGTCATGAGATAGCGTTTTACTGCCTCCGCTCTTTTCTTTGACAACGCAAGGTTTGTTTCACGCTTTCCTTTGTTATCTGTATGACCGCTAATGCGTAACTTCCAGTTCGGATAAGTTACCAAGAGATTTGCTAATTCATTGAGACTAGCGAGTGATTCTGGTTTAATTATATCTTTTGCTGTTTCGAACTCCAGATTATTAAACGCTTTTTTAATCACTTCTTTTTCTTCTTCCTTTAATACAACCGCCTCAGCTTCTTTCGGGAATCTGAAGTAACCATCTTTTTCTTTATAGGCATTCTTGCCACGAAGATTTGGAGCGCTTACATAGACAACAGTAACGGTATCAATTCCGAATCCGGCTAATTTGAATTGAGCCAGCTTGGTATCTACATCTTTACTGTAAGCAAAAACATCTGCTGTTTGTCTAACCGTTTCGATTTCTGTTCCACCAACAAATTCAGTTAAAGATGGGGCAGGACAACCTTTACGAGCGGCAATTCCAAATTCAGTTGGACACAAGTCATCTTGGTCAATAATTCCATCACCATCTTGGTCTGGGCAACCGTTGAGTTGAACCAGTCCTTTCACATCTGGACAATTATCTGCTTTATCCATTACACCGTCTTCATCACGATCCGGACATCCGTTGAACTGCACCAATCCCTTATCATCTGGGCAATCATCATTTTTATCCATGATACCGTCACCATCACGATCCGGACATCCGTTAAATTGTGCTAAACCGGTTTCTGTTGGACAATCGTCTTTTCCGTCTGCAATTCCATCATTGTCTTGGTCAGGACAACCGGCCAATGATTTCAATCCGGGAACATCTACACAATCATCTTTTAAATCTGTAACTCCATCACCGTCCTTGTCTGGACAGCCCTGCAATTCTTTCAACCCATAAACATCTGGACAAGCATCTTCTTCATCTCGAATGTGATCATTATCTCGATCACTGCATCCCATGAATTCCCAAGTACCGGGAACGTCTGGACAATCATCTTTTCTATTCGACACTTTATCTTTATCTCTATCCTTCACTCGCTTGTAAGCAATAGGAATGTGCACACTCATGTAGAAATCTGCACCGTAAATATCCTTCGAACCTTCACCATCTGCACGCAAGAATCGCGTATACGGATACAAACTACTTGTACCTGCTGTAATTGGCCCAAATCTCAAGGCAAGACCTGTTCTTAAACCCATCAACGGACTGTAGGAAATGGGAACAGAAACGCCTGCAACGCGATGATCCCATCTTGGAATAATTGCAAACACCGAGTGTTCTCTGACCTTATTCGGATTGTTTGAAAACCCGAAGGCAATCATATTGGTTTGACTGATATATAAATCTCTCCAGATTTGAAAATCAATGTTTGTATTCAACGCTGTAGGCAAATTCATTTTGAAATAATCACTTGTGCTTGGAATACCAAATCTGTTATTCAATGTATCTGTTAAGTCTGCTACAGCCGTTGTATCTCCCAAGACAATGTTGTTAATGTCCCAATTCACCACATTGGCCGTAAAATCGCCTGAACCATTTCCTTTTTTAAATTTAATTCCACCTAAATCATTCAAGGAAACACCAACTTTCAATTTGTATTTATTCTTTTCTCTTCTCCAAAGATTGGTTTCACCATCCATGTCATATTTGTAATCTAAGTATTTTGGTCTCCATTCGTAAACAGCTCCGAAATCAAATCCCAAACCCATGCGAGAAATCCAATCAAACTTCGCATTGTTCTGATTCGATTCGAAATTTTGAGCTACTCCGTAACTCGTTTCGCTGCTTACAAGAGTTATAGTAGTGTCTGAAGTAACCTCAAACTTAAAATCATTGCTGTAGAGGTATGCCGCTGTAAGTCCGAAGAGTGCTTTCATCTTTCCTCCTACCTTAACAAAATGCTGTCCTTCATCGTGAACAACCGCGCCAAATCCGAATCCGTACTCCATCCAACTCATGGCTTGTACACTCAGTTTATCATTTGTAAAGGCAATGTTTTGTAAAGAAGGAAGGTCAAGTGAATTGAATGCCAACTCATATAATTGTCTATCCACCCCGTCTATGTTCAAATAATTGCGCTGCTTGCCGCTGATGGAAAACCCATATTTATCTGATATTGCTATATACAAACTAGGTAATTGAATTTGGCCAGTAACCATGGCACTTCGATTGTCTTTGAATTGCGGGCTAGTAAAGTCCAATGTAGGTGGCGTTGGGTCGAGCAACGGATAACTTGAACTGGTTATTCCACCATCGCGAACCAGATATTGCGGCTTGAATCCAATGAAATTTTGACCTACATTATAACCAAGTCCAAACAATTGTAAATCAAACTTCAAACGATTGTCTGCCATGTTTGCTGGATTGTAGTCTATGCTATACAAACCGCCGTAGTTGCTTGTTGACGCACCGAAGAAATCTTGAGCTTGTGCATTCGAAACAAAAGCACAAACCAAAAAGAGGAATAGAATTTTTTTCATATCAATTTGAAATTCAACATAAATGTAAATTGTATTTCAAGGCATTGGTCAGCCATTTTTTCATTTCATACCCAATTCATTGTTCAAAAAGTACTCACCCGAGGTAACCTAATTCCTGAATACTCGTAATTTGCAGCATGATCCGAATTGGCATAATCATTTTATTTTCACTGCTCACAACCCACGTTTTCGCACAAATCATTGTGCAAGCCGAACAGGCCTATGATTCTGGTAGATATGATGAGGCTTTGGTGCTTGCCGTGCAGGCCGATTCTACACAATTTTCAGGGTGCGATTGGTTTGTGTTTGGAAATATATTATTCAAAAACGGATTTCTTGAACGCGCCGATCTTGCCTACCAATCTGCAAGTGCAGATGCCTGTGTAGACGCCTCTGAATTAGCCCTCAATAGGGGTATTTGCAATTACCAAATGGGAAATTACCTTACAAGTCAGGAGCTGTTGTTGTTGCACTCGCATCAATTCCCACAAGACTACAAAGGATATTACTGGCTAGCTGCCAATTACTATTCCCAAGGCAAAAACAAACAAGCCGTACTTGCTCTCGAACGAAGTCTTGAATTCAACGATCATTACGCACCTTCGTACTTTTTAGAAGGTGCTATTTTCTACAGCAAAAAACAATACAGCTCAGCCCTGAAAAGCATGGAAGAAGCTTTGCGTGTTGATTCTAACCTCGTAGAAGCTAAATTAGAGTATGGCGTAATTCTACTGCAAATGAATCAATTAAATGAAGCAATGCAAACTTTTCAAGACATCTTACTTGGAGTAAATGACTACCGCGACCAAGCCTTTTATTTCGCCGGAGAAACGGCTTACTTCATGCATGAAAAGGATAAGGCCTGCGAGTATTGGAAGCAAGGAGAAATTTTGGGTGACTATTACTCAGCAGAAAATTGGAAACGACTCTGTGTTGAAGGTAAAAAACCTAGGGTGAGAAAAAACACCAAGGTTGCGTTTTAAAGTTTCACCTTCATTTGCCAGTTGGCTTTGACTGTAATGGGTGTTGATGCGATTTCAGTATATTCTGCAACCTGCTTACTCTCTAAATCATTCACATCCCATTGACCATTTTGGTTTTCATCCCAAACCACACGAATAAAATATTTGCCAGGCAACAAATCTGTGAATTCCATTGCTGCGAATGATAGCGGTGCTTGCTTCACAAGTGCCATTTTTTCATTTCTCAGTTCTACAAAGCAAGAGGCGTAAGGTGAACCAAATTTTTCAAATTCAAGAAGTAATGAACCCAATTTTTCTTTCGGTGTGAAGGCTCCTTTGAATGCTAAAGTATCATTTGAGGTGCCATACGCGGTTTCGAAAACTCCAGGTAAAATTTGCACCTGTATTTCTCCTGTTAACTCATCTTTTTCAGCACCCAATTGAACCGCAAAATGCAGCGGACTGCCTGTTTCAATGATGGAGGCTTCAGCCTGTAGGCCATGAAAAGACACTTGAGCTTTAGCACCCGCTTTCAACACGCTATAACATGGAGCCTCAATGAGCAATATTTGATCTGGATTTTTCTGCAATCGACCGTGAAACTTGAATTCAGGTAGTTCGGCCCGTTTGGAAAAAAAACTAGAGAGTGTGTCTATGCATGTTGCGCCGTATGCCATTCGAACACCAACAAAATCATTGGTTACCTCACCCCCCAAGGCAAAATAAAGTGTATCTGTAATGTCATTTAACGCCCCATATCTGAAAGGCCTATTTGCCTCTGTTTCCGCCAAGCGGAGTGATTTATTCATACCTGGCTTGCGTACAATGAAACCGGTGCCTAATGAATCAGTTACAAATTCATCCAAAGACACGCAGGTAATGTTTTGCGGTGCAGTTTGAATTTTTATTGGCTGAATCAGATTGGGATCATTCGGCTGAACATCATTCGATTGAAATGCCCCCTTTTCATTTTCATCCCACAAGCCATTGCCGTTTTCATCTACCAAAACCGCTAATTTAAAGAGGGCATTGGGTAAGTAATTAAATACAAAACTGCCATCATTTTTAAGTGGTTGTGAATACGCAATTTTTCCGAAAAGTGAATCGGAATAGAGCACAACAACGGCCTTTTCGGGAATTGCACCTGTTAATGCATCGCGCACAATTCCTTGAATTTGCAGGCTATCTAGATCGGGACCCGTAGAAAAAACAAAATTGACTGAACAGAAATTATTTTCTGTTACATCTGAAATGGCTTTGGAAAAATCTACCTGATAAGTGGTGTTTCTTTGCAACGTATCAGTCCAAGAAAGCGTGACCGTCTTTCCTCTTAATTTCAGTAGCGGAGGCTGATTCAATGATGGTGTAAATACTACTTCAGATGCGTTGCCTATTTGCACCCATTCATTGAAAGTCATTGCAATTGAAGTTCCATGAAAATTGGTAGAAACCGAATCGAGACTTGCCTGAACTACTTTCGGAGCGGTAGTATCTTTTTCACCTCCCTTTATTCCGCGTTGCTGAGCGCATGCTATTACAACCAGTGAAACACCAATACCGAACAGGCGACTAAAAAACTTCATTGGCCAAAATGTTTGCAATTTCTTCCAATCCGTCTACATCATCCTCGTCGAAGAAATCGAGGTGTTCACTATCTACGTCAAGAATAGCAATCACTTCATTGTTCTTTATAATGGGAACTACAATTTCACTTTTCGAAGCGCTGCTACAAGCAATGTGACCAGGAAACTCATCTACGTTGGGAACAACAATTGTAGCTCTATTTTGCCATGCTGTTCCACACACCCCCTTCCCAAATCCAATTCGCGTGCACGCTACAGGGCCTTGGAAAACAAACAAATGCAATTCATCTTGATTCACCACATACAGACCTACCCACCAAAAATTGAAATGTTGTTTCAACAACGCCATGATATTTCCAGCTGTTGCAACAAAATTGGTCTCACCTTCGGCTAGTATAAAAGCTTGAGAAGCAAGTGCTTTGTATTGACTCGACTTGGGAAGATTTGTTGATATGGTTGGTAATTCAGACATGAAAGTTCAAAAGTACAACAGACATGATTATTTTCAGTTGGTTTGTTCGGCATTTGAAGAAGTATATTTGCTATGCAAAAAAATAAAATCATGTCATCTACCAATTTTGAGGCTCGTCATAACGGTCCACGTCAAGAAGAAATGAATCACATGTTGAAAGCCATTGGTGTTTCAACTTTAGATGAACTCATAGATCACACCGTTCCCTCGGCTATTCGTCTTTCAGCACCTTTGGCTGTTGGAAATGCATTAAGTGAAGAAGCATACTTAGCTCATGCTTGGGAACTAGGCAAGATGAATGTAGTTGCGAAATCTTATTTAGGTCTAGGCTACCACCCAACCCATACACCAACGGTTATTTTAAGAAACATCTTTGAAAATCCAGGATGGTACACCGCCTATACCCCTTACCAAGCTGAAATTGCGCAAGGAAGACTTGAAGCACTTTTGAATTACCAAACCATGGTAACAGATTT
>VFQT010003325.1_pt1 | contig 14843 bp, 10 predicted proteins | sample 3512381 | NCBI WGS metagenome assembly VFQT01 (sample SAMN10412376, study PRJNA504923) | tailings metagenome | isolation source: Relicate 2 Philex TSF3 active mining site | place: Philippines: Tuba, Benguet | collected 2017-08-29 | reverse complement strand
CGTCCGCTATCGGCGAGTGATACCCCGTCGCCCGCGCCACTGCGCATCGCGCTAAAACCACTGCCAGGCGGTGTGCAACTCGAGCTACTGAAACGACGTGGGCCGCAGTGCGCGTCACCGATTCATGTGTTCTGGAGCGGTCGTGATGCACGCACCAACCGCGCACCCTATTCCGCGAACGAGGCAAGCGATGCGCTGCTGGATCGCCGTCATCCTGACCCGATTACCCTTGCAGGCCCTGTACCCGCGCTGGTCTGAGCCGCTACCGATCGCCATCATCGATGGCGCACAGGTGATCGCGCTCAGTAGCATGGCAGCCGCGCAGGGAGTTCGCATCGGCATGCGCAGTGTCAGTGTGCATAGCATCGCACCGCAGCTGGTTCTGCAGCCGCGTGATTTGCTGCGTGAGCAGCAAGCCTTCGATGCTGTCGCGCTAGCACTCATGCAGTACACACCGGAAATCGCAACGATTGGTCATCAGAGTCTGGTGCTGGATGTCAGCGCCAGTTTGTCGCTGTTTGGTGGCTATCGACGACTATCACGCCGTGTGTATGACACCGTACAAGCGCTGGGCTTTTCATTGACACTGGGCATGGCGCCGACGGCGCAGGCAGCGTGGTTATTCGCGCAGGATCATGCACGACAGCGGGCGCGGAGACCAGGACAGCATAGAACCCAATCTCAATCACCAATACATCCGGTATCAACGGCTCAGGTATCAAAACATCAAGCATCAACATATCGTCTTTTGTGGCGACGCACGATCAAACTTGGCACTATGCGCCGCTACCTGGATGGGCTGAGTTTTACTTGTCTGCCCGAGGCCGCAACGCATCAGGAGTGGTTAGAAGGTATCGGCTGCCGCACGTTATCCGATATACGCCGACTACCTCGCAGCGGATTAAAACGTCGTACGCGTACGGATTTGCTCGATGCGCTTGATCGTGCTTACGGCGAGGCACCGGAATTATTCGAGTGGCTGCAGGCACCGGCAAGTTTTCAGGCAGCGATCGAGCTACCGTATCGCATCGATCAGGCACCGATGCTGCTATTCGCTGCACAGCGTTTATTAGCGCAAATGAGTGGCTGGTTGGTCGCACGACAGCAAGCGGTTCGCTGTTTTCTGCTATGGCTGGTACATGAAAAAGGGCGCGCGAGTTTGGCGCCAACTACAGTGGAAGTGACGCTTTCCGAGCCTAGCTGTGAAGAAGCACATTTATTGCGGCTGGTGAAAGAACGATTCGGGCAGCTGCAATTGCTTGCACCGGTGACCACCTTGCGCCTGGAAGCCAGCCAGCTCAGCGCCTGGGTTGCGCCGAGTGGGCAGTTATTCGCAAGCCCTGCCAGTAACGCGCAGGATTATCACCGCCTGCTCGAGCTGCTCATCGCGCGCCTTGGTGCGGATGCACTGCGCTTGCCTGCGCCGTGTGCAGACCACCGCCCTGAGCAGGCGAATCAGTGGCAGATCGTGCATCAGGCGAGTACGCTCGAGAACGCCGAGATGCCGACGGCGGCGCGTCCGTTCTGGTTACTTGAGCAGCCCTTGCCCTTGGTGGTGCGACAGTATCGGCCATTTTATGGCTCATCACTCCGATTGTTGTCTGGTCCGGAACGTATCGAAGCCGGGTGGTGGGATGGTGCGCTTGCTTTGCGTGATTACTTTGTGGCGCAAGGGGAGGAGGGCGCGTGCTACTGGATTTATCGCGAGCGTGATGCAAGTAGCGCGCGCTGGTTTTTGCATGGCTTGTTTGCGTAATGTCGCCCCTTCTTCCTGGTTACGCTGAACTACAGTGCGCATCGAATTTCAGCTTTCTACGGGGCGCCTCACACCCGGAGCAGTTGGTCGCGCGCGCTGCAGAACTCGGCTATAGCGCCATTGCGATTACCGATGAGTGCTCGGTCGCTGGTGTGGTACGTGCGCATAGCGAGGCCAAGCGGCAAGGGTTAGCGTTAATCATCGGTAGCCAGTTTCGCGTGATTGATGCGACTGGCGCAGCGTTGCGCCTGATCGCGCTAGCAATGAACCGTGATGGCTACGGTAATTTATGTGAGCTGATTACACTCGCGCGCAGCCGCGTTGATAAAGGCGAATATCTACTGCACATCCATGACCTTACGCAGCCTGTAGCGCCGCTAACGCATTTACGTGGCCTGCCGAATTGCATCATGCTACTGGCACCTGGCTACTGCATCGCGCCGGATGTATTACGGCAGCAGCTCGATTGGATGCGGCATACATTCGGACCGCGCGCGCGAGTTGCGTTGAACTTGCTCTATCGCGGTCAGGATGAGCAGCATAAACGTACCGTGCAGCAGATCGGCGCCGAGCAGGGTATACCGGTGGTAGCAACCGGCGATGTATGCATGCACCTGCGATCACGCAAACGCTTGCAAGATGTTCTAAGCGCAATCCAACTGGGTAAACCCGTAGCCCAATGCGGCCGCGGATTATTCGTCAACGCCGAGCAGCATCTGCGCTCACGACTACGTTTAGCTAACCTGTATCCCGCCGAGACGTTGGCAGAGTCGGTGGCGATTGCGGCGCAGTGCGATTTTTCATTGGATCAGCTGCGCTATGAATATCCCGATGAGCTGGTACCCGTAGGCTATACGCCGTCGAGTTATCTGCGCGAGCAAACCTGGCTCGGCGCACAGCGCCGTTTTACGCAGGGCATACCGCCCGAGGTACAGCAGCAGCTCACCCATGAGCTACAACTCATCGCCGAGATGCAGTACGAGCCTTACTTTCTGACGGTGTATGACATTGTTTCATTCGCGCGTAGTCGTCATATTCTGTGTCAGGGGCGGGGCTCGGCAGCCAACTCTGCAGTCTGCTACTGCCTGGGTATTACCGAGGTCGATCCGGCGCGCGGCAATTTACTCTTCGAACGTTTTATTTCGAAAGAGCGTAACGAGCCGCCGGATATTGATGTCGATTTCGAGCATCAGCGGCGTGAAGAAGTAATTCAATATATCTACGACAAATACGGCCGTGAGCGTGCTGCACTCACCGGCGTGGTTATTAGCTACCGACCGCGCAGTGCAATCCGTGATACCGGCAAGGCGCTGGGTATTGATGCGCATATCATCGATCAGCTGGCAAAATCGCAGCGCTGGTGGGATCGTAAAGAAAATCTGCGCGAGCGCTTTACCGAGTGCGGGCTTGATCCTGATTCGGTAATTGCGCAGCACTGGCATCAGATCGCGCTTGAGCTGATGGGATTCCCACGCCATTTATCACAGCACCCGGGCGGCTTTGTGATTGCACGCGACAAGCTCTCGCGCTTGGTGCCGATTGAAAAAGCTGCGATGCAAGGGCGCAGCGTGGTGCAGTGGGATAAAGATGATCTTGACGCACTCGGCCTATTAAAAATTGACATCCTCGCGCTTGGCATGCTGTCGGCACTGCGGCGCGGCCTGGAATTCATTTCGCAGCAGCAGGGCGAGCCTTTCGAGTTAGCCGATATACCGGCAGAAGACGCGGCTACCTACGACATGATCAGTCGCGCTGATACAGTCGGCGTGTTTCAGATCGAGAGTCGTGCGCAAATGAGTATGCTGCCCCGCCTTAAGCCACGTACGTTTTACGACTTGGTGATTGAGGTCGCCATCATTCGCCCCGGCCCAATACAAGGCGGCATGATCCACCCATATTTGCGAAGGAGGCAGGGTAGGGAAGCGATTACTTATCCGAGTGAGGATGTGAAGGCCGCCTTATCACGCACACTGGGGGTGCCGATTTTTCAGGAGCAGGTGATGCAGTTGGCGATGCTGGCTGCCGGTTTCAGTGCGGGCGAAGCGGATCAGCTGCGGCGTGCGATGGCCGCGTGGAAGCGTAAAGGTGGCCTGGAAAAATTCCATGACAAGCTGATTAACGGCATGCTCGAGCGCGGCTATCAGCCTGAATTTGCCGAGGCTTTATTTAGTCAGATCGAAGGCTTTGCCGAATACGGCTTCCCCGAAAGCCATGCGGCCAGCTTTGCCTTGCTGGCCTATGCCAGCGCATGGATGAAGTGCCATCATCCCGCTGCGTTTCTGGCGGCATTACTGAATAGTCAGCCGATGGGTTTTTACTCTGCATCACAGCTGGTACAAGACGCGCGGCGGCATGGTGTTGAGGTCAAGCCGGTTGATGTCATACATAGCGACTGGGAAGCTACGCTTGAACCCGGCGATAGCCAGGCACCCGCAGTGCGCCTGGGCTTGAACAGGGTGCATGGCCTGACGTACATGGCGGGCTGGCGTATTGAAGAGGCACGTGCTGTTAAAGACTTCAGTGATCTGAATGACCTCGCGATGCGTGCAGGTTTGTCAGCGACCGATTTGCAAGCGCTAGCAGCAGCGAACGCCTTGCAATCCATCGCAGGCCATCGACGAGAGGCGCTATGGCACGCAGTGGCTGCCACGCCGGGTAAAGGTTTACTGAAAACCGCTTCAACAGCGATAGAGCCTATACAGCTCCCTGCACCTAGCGAGGCACAGCAGATAATTGCTGACTATCGATCAATCGGTTTGACATTGGGACGTCACCCGCTGGCATTACTACGAACCCATTTGCTCAAGCGTCGTTTACTCCCCGCGAACACACTCGCTACCTTCAAACACGGTCAGATCGCACGCGCCTGCGGCATTGTCACGGTGCGTCAGAGACCTGCAACGGCGAAGGGCACGGTATTCGTTACTCTGGAAGATGAGACGGGCACAGTGAACGTGATTATTTGGCCTGCATTGATCGAACAGCAACGCCGCGAGTTATTGCAATCATCGCTGCTTGCGGTGTATGGCATTTGGCAAACAGACAATAGCGTGAATCATTTGATCGCTAAACGGTTAGTTGATCTGAGTGATTTACTCGGCCGCTTGCAAACATCGAGTCGAAATTTTTGTTAAAAGCAGCCGCTGATCGAACATTTAATGGTTTCAGCAAATTTAACTTACTCAACACATCTTTATGTCGAACTACCCCCAATACTGAGTTACCTATTGCCCGGTTTTCTCTACCGTCAGAACCGGAGCATTCATGTCTCTAAATACTACGCCGCCTTTAGTCAAGATTTCAGAAATACCACCACAACACACTAGTGAGCAGGAAGACCCTGCGCTAACTGATTCAAACTATCAGAAAAATAATGATCATTCGGATTCACAGAGCCAGACACAGTCATCGAATGGCTCACAAATCGATCAGAAACAATCTCAACAAAAAAAAGCAAAAACGCCTACATTAAAACCGCAGCCTGTGCGCCAAAAGCTAATGCAGCGCCAGCGCAGTATATCCAGCCCGGTGATTCAACGCCCGATACCTTCTAGCAGTCAAGCTGAAGTTGAGCCACCTGAAATCTCATCCCTACCTAAGCTGACAGACAAAGCGTCGAAAGTAAAAACCAAGGTGCTGACACTACAGCAGCAGCTGGCGAGTGACTTGGCCGATCTCATGGAAAAGGTGTTGCTACGGAAGAAGGGAAGGCTGGATGACCCCGTCGATCTTAACCAAGCCACTATTAATTTGCAGCGACAATTTCCTAAAAAAGATGATGAAAAAATTCTTTTAGAAAGTTTGATGTATCAGCTATTTTCAGGAGATCTTAAAAAAACAGAGGCATGGAATATAGCGATTGATATCATCGATAAAATCCGTATCAATTATTTTCAAGTTTTGGATGTATCGGGTGGTGCGGCCCCTGAAAAACAAAAAGAAGTAGACGGCATGTTAAGCATACTAGCCTCGAGTTTTGCTGGTGCATTTTTTAACATTTCAGGTAGTGAATCAAAAAATAGACTTCCGGAGAGTTTGCAATTTTTTCTTGCAGAGATCGACTACCGCCAGATCCGGATGCTGCTATCTGATGACAAGGGCATCGCCATGAGTCAGGATAATTTTCTTCGCATACGTAAAGAGTGGTTAGCAAAAGTCCTGATTGATGCCTTTCTAGTACCTTTAGTACAAAAAGAATTTTTCCCGATTCGAGGTACGTTAGCGGCTGACCAAGTCGTCAGCCAAATTATCTCGGCACTTGATGGTGCGTTCGCCATCTCTTCGCCTACGCTGCTCTCGCAGTCTCTCAAATCTGCGCCTGAGGATGTCCAAAATTTGGTGAAAAAGCGCCGCACTACGAATTTTCAGCCAAGGGTCAATCGACTGGAAAGTTCGTCCGAAAAAGCGCCACAAACCCAAAAAACTCAACAAATCCAAAAAAATCAACAATCACCGCAGCTATTGCTATCGACTCCTCGATCGATGCTGAGCGTAACCCCTAGCCCGAGCCGCCAGCGAAGAATTGAATTACAACACATGCTGAAAAAACTTGCTGCGCTACTTGCTGTGGATAACCAGAAAATCCCGACACCGATAATCGCAAAAATAAAAACATTTAATAATGAGTTCGCAACCTCTAAAAACTTAATCTCTGAGGTTGCTCTATATCAGTCATGGCTAGGCATCCTGAAGGAGAATAAGGCCGAAAGCGATTTAGTCGATACTCTCGAGCGCATGATGAAGGAAGTCGCCGAGGCTGAGAACGAGCAATCAATAATCGACAAAGATATGCTTGAAATCGAATTATTTGCAAAACTCACAGAAATAGAGAAAAGCGGAAAAACACCATCGATTGAAAGAGCCTCTCGCTTATCAAGTTATCTTCCATTGAACCCGAAAGGTAGTGCTACCCTAGCTTCTGATTCACCATTACCCTCGCTATCACCAGTAGGGTCGCCCACAAAATTCAAGGTGAGCTCAAGTTCATCAACAACCTCTCCAAAATCGCCAGCATCACCCGGGTCGCCCAGACCATCCGCATCGCCTATCACACCGAAACCATCACAACACCGCCGCATGAAAACGGCGGACGTCATGCCGGTCAGATTGGGCGATCAGCCTACGGGCTTGACTGAGCAAGAACGGAATGCCTTGATTACTGCCTATCCTGATCTTCTCATTAGCACCATTCAGCCGCTCATTTTTAGAAAAACTGCCAAAGGCTTGGTAATGAGAAACAATCCGGTCAAAGAAATCATCGCTGCAGGCCGTGACAAGTTTCCCATACCCCTGGAGAGCATCCCTAAAGTACCCCGTGAAAAAATAATGAGTCTCAAATCTTTGCCTGATGATGCCGTAAGTATCAGCCATGCTCAATTACTGAAGCTATTGTTCGTTCAGGAATTCCGATCAAGCGCAGCAGGTAAGACCATCAGTGATGGTCGACAACAAGCCTTGCGATCGGCAGGGTCTTCTCCAACAGCTGACATTTCTAGCGACCAGACAACACTGAAGGCTGAAAAAAATCGCCTAACTGCACTCTTTGGGCCGCATGCTCAGAAAATAACAATGAGCCTTCTTGGAGGCGAACTTTCCCAATCTGGCTTTCCGCCCGCATTGATAAAACTCTGGAAGCAATTTGATCAAAAACTAGTTGATTGGGCAAAGAAAGACCTGAGGTTATCGGATGAAGATCTAGACAAGATGCGCTCTGCACTTGGCTTTGATTTGATCGTTACACGGCTGATCTACCCAGTCTGCATTGGTGTAGACGGGACTCGACCAAGTCTGCCAGGGACCTCGTTTGCGGATGCCGTCCGTCAATCAATCTTGACATCATGGGATGCATTTTTTCAGCAATTCAAACAATCCTAATCAACGTTTACTCACCAAGAAAGGAAGTTAGTCATGAGTCTGCCCAGCTCTACCGCCGCCAGTGGTACTCCCTATGTCGGCAATGTTGACCAAGCCGCTGTACTAGCGAATCAACCGAATGCTCGTACTGATGCCAATAGCGCTTATGGACAACCTGTTGACAGCCAAAGTGTCATCTCAAGTAAAACGCCACCCACCACACCGAATAACTCCGGCACATCCAGTCCGACAAAAAAATTTCAACCACCGCCACGTGTCGTGCCACGCTCACCGCGCTCATTGCGGGAATTTGCCATGGACTCAGCCCAGCAAAACCGCGATCGTAGTGGATCATCACCAGCACGACTGAGCGCACATTCAACGTCGTTCCCGCTTGCAGCGCCGCCAACATCGCCAACTAAACTACCCACCACGGCACCGACAACGCCAACGCTGACGCCGCGTGCATCAGCAAGGTCTCACGTGCCATCGCTGCCGCTGAGCCTGCTGACGGGTGACGCCACCAGCGATGAGTCGCCGCGCACTAGCCCCACCAAGTCGAAACGCCTGAAAGTATCATTGCGGACCATGTTGCCACTACAGACCGCGTCGGAGGGGCAGGGCAGCGCATCAGCGCCATCAACAACGCGCAAAGGCTCAGTATCAGCAAGCGATCCATCAACCAAGCCAAGCACCCATGGCGCTGACGTTCAGGCATCAGGCAAAAAAACGGATAGTGAGCTCGTTGCATTGAGCGATGAAATCGCTGGACATATTGCGCGAGCAATTCAGGCGTCCGGCTCGGCAAGCAAGGGCATGCGTGCATCTGACGCACAGTTATTCCTTAGCCAGCCCGTGAAAATCCCGGTAGATCAGTTTTCTCCTGAATTGCGTAAGCGCCTACCAGCGTCTTTTAAAGAATCAAGCATCACGCACTCGGCCTTGATCAACCTCTTGTATAGCCAGGCGTTTGATAAAAGCGCGGCGGGCAATCAGCTGTCCGCTATACGTCGCTCGGTCATGCAAGACTACGGCGACGCCACGCTTACTATGGCCGATCTTGCCAAACGCGAGGAGGCAGATCCCGGTACCAAAAAACGCTACGTGCAAAACATGGAGACCAAGGCACGCGTTTTCGCCGACGCTGCATTCGGAAAGGCATCGAGCGAAAATCCCGCCGAGACATTCCCGCCAGAATTGATGTCGCTATGGCGCGCCATGGATAGCAAGCTGGTCGAGATGAAGCTAGGCAGCACGCATCGGGAGCGACTCGCCTACGAGCTCGTGATGTCGCGCATGGTGCTGAGAGCTGCGAAGGGTGGTGATACCGAGGCTGGTCTGGCGGTGCCCACCTTGTTCCTGGCCACTATCAAAGAGGTCTCGGGCAAACAGTTCCCACCCTTTGCCAGCGCGGTACTGCAGCAGTTTGACAGGGAGCGCTCTACGCCGAGCAGCACGGCCGCGACTGGTTTGGCCAACCTCTCGAATAGCAGCGCATCAAGCACCAACTCGACCAGTAACTCGGTCAGCAGCAACAACCCATCGCAGTAAATCCCACCTGAATTGCCACGCCATCTCGACCACGACGGTGGTCGGGTGGCCTACACCAATCCGAGTATCCGACCGAACTCAACCAAGTAGGGCGTGTCTTTCATTGCCTCGCCCTCGACATTGGCGAGCACTTCACTTAGCCGGCTGCGTACGCCGTGGAGATGCTCATTGAGCTCGACGGGCGCGCCCTCAGGCTGCGCAAGCGTACGTTTGAGAACCACAATCTCTTCACGTAATGCATCAAGTTTGGCCGAGCCGGGCGGCGCAGCTTGTAGCTCCTGCTCAAGATCAGAGACGAGTTGTGTGATGCGCTCCAAACTGAATTCTGATGACATAGCGTCCTCCTTTTCCGGCATGGTGTACTTGCGCCGACGCGCTGTCAATCTCAGGAGACAAACCGAATGCTAGTAAGAGATTACGCAAACCTGAACGTGGTGTGCTGCGAGCCCGATGCCCCAATTGCCGAAGTCGCCGCGCTGATGCGCAGGCACCATGTGGGCGATGTGGTAGTGGTGGATAACCAGCAAGATGGTGCCCGCGTACCGATCGGCATCGTGACCGACCGAGATATCTTGGTCGAGACCTTGGCCTTGGACGTTGACCCGAAAATGTTTTCAGCGGCCGAGCTGATGAGTTCGCCGGTGACGACTGTGCAGGAGGACGCCAGCTTGAACGAAGCGCTGGGCGTCATGCGTGGCAAGAAAATCCGGCGATTGCCGGTGGTGAATCGCGCCGGCGGATTATTCGGCATGATTACGTCGGATGATGTGATCAACCTGATTGCGTCCGAGCTGGCGATGGTGGCGGGCTTGATCGTGGAGCAGCCGATTCGGGAGAGCCGTATGCGCAAATAGGTTGCGGGGTTTCAGGGTGAAATAACCCAGGAGCTGGCCTGCTTTAATAGTCCAGATATCGTTTTACATAATACAAATTATGCGGCTTAAAGACGAGTCTATCGATGCGCTTTTCAAGGGATGATTGGCCATCCAGCCAAGCATTTCCAGATACATCAGCACCACCCAATCACCGCCCAACCCAGCCACCACAGACCGGGAAAACCTGTCCAACAAAACAATCTGCGTGCCGGCTGGCTAAGTAGGCGCAGAACATCGCATCCTCGCGCGCGCTGACCAAACGACCCAGCGGCACTTCGCGTTTTAGCCGCTCCTGAAACGCCGGATTGGCTTGCACCTCCGGCGGAAAATACGTGGGGTTCTCAACAAAATTCTGCGCAATGGCATTGACCTGAATTCCTTTACCGGCCAACTCGGTGCCAACTGCCTGAACCCAGGCCAACTGCGCACCGCGCGCTGCGCTGTAGCTGGAGGCCCGGCGCATGCCACGCAAGGCCGAGGCGCTACCGATGAGCAGGATTTTCCCGCTGCCACGAGCCAGCATCTGCGGCAAAACAGCGCGCGCGAATCTGGGCAGCGGATCGACCATCGCTGAAAATACCGAGTGCCATTCGTCGTCACTGACATCGCCTGCTGGACTGATCGGTGCCGGCACACCTAAGTTGAGTAACAGCACGTCAATCTCGCCTGACACATCGATTAGCTGATTCGGATACTCGGGGTCGGTGATCGGGCCGTCGGCAGTGATTACCTCAGCGCCACATTCACGAAACACCTCGGCCAGCGCCGGCCCCATGAAATCCGATGCCTGCGTCAGCAGCACGCGTTGTCCGGATAACTGAATTGGCTCCATAACCTCGACTCCTTGATGAAAAAGCTTCCCTGTAGTTCACTCGAATGTAATCGCCTCTAATCGACTTTAATCGACTGTAATTGAACGAATGGATGCCAGCATGATTGGGCTTGCAAAGTTTGATCACGGTTGAACACAATCGATGATAGCGGAGTCGCTTGCGGCTGCGCATCGCAACCTGCGGCTGTGCTATCTACCATCGCGCCGCATGAGAATACTGGTGGCGCACAACGCCTACATCTTTCGTGGTGGTGAGGACACGGTGGTCGAGGCTGAGATCAAGCTGCTCAGACAAAACGGCCACGAGGTGATGCTGTATCACCGTGATAACACGGAGCTCGACGCGCTGCCACGCTGGCAGGTAGCGATCGACAGTGTGTGGTCACAGAGAACCGTTTTGGAAGTCGGGCGTCTGCTGCGCAGTTTCAGGCCACACTTGATACACGCTCACAACACCTTCCCTTTAATTTCGCCCTCGTTGTATGGCGTTTCTGAGCATTACCAGGTACCAGTGGTGCAGACATTGCACAATTTTCGCTTGCTGTGTCCGCAAGCCATGCTGACGCGTAATGGCCGCAGCTGTGATGATTGTGTCGGCCGCTGGCCCTGGCGCGCGGTGCTGCATCGCTGCTACCGAAGCTCGCTGGCGCAATCTGTGGTCAGTGCCAGCATGTTATCAGCACACCGAGCGCTGGGCACATGGCGTCACCGTGTTAGCCGCTACATCGCGCTAAATCAGATGTGCCGCGAGATTTTTATTCGTGGTGGTTTGCCCGCGGAAAAGCTGTGTATCAAACCTAATTTTGTGGAGACTTTTAAAACGCCCATGGGCGCGGATGCGATTGATGATGTGATTGATGCTGCGCTCCATCACGATGTATCTGCCAATTACCGCGATCAACGTAATCAATATCCACAACCCGGCAGCCGCAGTGGCGGCTTGTTCATCGGGCGACTATCCCCTGAAAAAGGCCTACACACGCTGGCGCAAGCGCTGCAGCAGCGCCCTGTCACGCGCATCGCAGTGTGCGGTAGCGGTCCTTTGCAAGGCATGGTCGAACAAACCGAGGGCTTTGATTATTTGGGATTCCAGCAGGGCGATGCACTGCGACTCCGAATCGCCCATGCTGAATTTTTAGTAATGCCGAGTACCGGTATCGAGAGCTTTGGCCTCGCAGCTATTGAAGCCTTTGCCTGCGGCACACCGGTTATCGCAAGTCGTCACGGTGGCTTACGCGAGATTGTGACGCATGGTCGCACTGGTTTGCTGGTGACACCGGGCGATGCCAATGAATTAGCCGATGCAATTGCCTATGCAGTAGCAAACCCTTTGCAGATGCGCCGTATGGGCTTAGAGGCGTATCAGACCTACCTGGCGCGCTACACGCCCGAGCGCAACTACGCCATGCTCATGGACATCTACCATCAGGCGCTCACTCCCCTGCCCGATTCGTCAATTACACAAGCTATCGATGCCCAAACTCGCGCTGGTACTGAATGAACCACCACCCTATCGGATCCCAATCCTCAACCGGGTTGCAGCGACACCTGATATGCAACTACATGTTATTTTCTGTTGCCGACGCGAGCCGAATCGCTTCTGGGATTTACCTGCGATGCAGTTTGACGCGGTGTATCTACGCGAGCGCATCACAACGGTGAATGGCCGCTATATTCACAATAACCCCGACGTATTGGCGGCGCTGACGCGCTTCTCGCCTGATGCGGTAATCGGCAATGGCTTCAACCCGACGCATCTTTATGCCATGAGTTGGTGCGCATTATTTCGCCGTACCTACGTGCCTATGACCGATGGCACTTTGCAATCCGAGCGTGGCCTCAGCAAAGTACATGTGGGCTTACGGCGTTGGACGTATCGGCGTGCACGTACCGTCATCGCAGCGAGCAACGGTGGCTTTGCACTCTACCGTCACTACGGTGTGCCACGGTCAGCCTGCTACCGATCTTCCTTATGCATCGATAACGAGAGTTTTCGCGTCGCTATCGATGAGCATCAAACACAAGAATTTGATTTCATTTTCTGTGGTCGTCTTGAACCCGGCAAGCGCCCTGAATTCGCCATTGAGGTTGCGGCGCGCTGTGCCTCGCTATTAATGCGCAAGGTACGTCTGCTGATTGTCGGCTCAGGTAGCCTGGAAAAATCATTGCGCCTGCGCGCAAAAGCGTACGCTACTAATGTGGATATTTTATTTCATGGCTTTGCAAAGCAAGCAGATCTTCCCGGGTTGTATCGCTCATCAAAAGTGTTTCTGTTTCCGACCGAGGCCGATGTCTGGGGCGTGGTCGCAAATGAGGCATGCGCCGCCGGGCTACCCGTCATTATCAGTCCGCATGCCGGCGCCGCAGATGAACTGGTGGTGGATAAGCAAAATGGTTTCGTGCGAAAAATCGACCTTGAGCAGTGGGCCGATTGTGCTGCCACCTTGCTATCGAACGACGGATTACGCGAGGCCTACGGGCAGCGCTCGCGCATGATGATTGAGCCGTACAACTTTGATCAATCTGCTCATGGCATTGTTGAAGCGGTCAGGGCGGCGCTGGGCTCGTCAACCAAGACGACCAACGCCGCGAGCGAACTCACACCCTAGTGTGTATGCCGGTTCATGCGGTGAGTCCGCTCAGGCTGTAATCGGCTCAGGCTGTAATCGGCTCAGGCTTTGGAGTCGGCTCAGGCGGTGAGTCGGCCCGTCTGATAATCCCGCACCGCTTGCTCAATCTCAGCCATGGTGTTCATCACAAACGGGCCATACTGCACGATAGGCTCATTCAACGGTCGGCCCGCCAGCACCAAAAAACGCGCGCCCTGCTCGGCCGCTGTAAACGCAGCCACATCACCATCATTCAAGACTGCGGCGCTGTGAGTGGCGAGCAAGGTGTCGGCACCCGCTAGCCTGAGCTGACCCTCAAATACGTAGGCCATGGCATTCAGGCCGCGTGCAATGCGCAAAGAAAAACTCGCCCCCGGCGGTAACTGCACATCAATGTACATCGGGTCGGTCGATAAGCCTGCGATCGGGCCTGTAATCTTGGTGTCGTCGGACTCCAGCGTACCGGCGATAACTTTCACCTGGCCACCACCGGCCAGCATGTGCACCGGAATTTCGTCAGGCGCTATGTCGCGGTAGCCCGCAGGTTTCATTTTTTCTTTGGCAGGTAAGTTAATCCACAATTGAAAGCCGCGCATACGGCCTTCCAATTGCTGCGGCATTTCGGAGTGAATAATGCCGCGCCCGGCGGTCATCCACTGCACGCCACCGCTCTGCAAATCACCCTGATTACCCATATGGTCTTCGTGCCGCATGTGGCCATCGAGAATATAAGTCACGGTTTCAAAACCGCGATGCGGATGCGCTGGAAAGCCAGCGATATAGTCACCCGGGTTATCCGAAGAAAACTCGTCCAGCATCAAAAACGGGTCAAGCCGCACTTCCTTGCCGCTACCGAGGCTACGACGTAGCCGAACGCCGGCACCGTCAGAGGTATTAATTGCTGGAATAATGCGCGCTAAGGTGCGCAAAGTGACTTGTTCGTTGGACATAAATAAACCTCGATTTCCGGAACCCGTTATTGTACCGAGATGTGGCGGGCTCAGTCGCCGCCAACATCAGGCATCATGTCAGCCATGAAAAACCCCATGAAATATCCCGTGATCGATGGTGTGGTGGCGCCCGAGGGGCATCTGGAGGTGCTGTCGCGACAAGAAATCGCCAAGCTACTCGACAACAGCCAAACCGGTCTGCATCAACTGTTTCGTAATTGTGCGCTGGCGGTGCTGGCCTCAGCCGATTACATGGATGACGGTAAGGCGCTGATGGAGGCGTATCCTAATTTTGATATTCGTATCGTGCACCGTGAGCGTGGTATCAAACTTGAGCTGAGCAACGCACCCGCAAGCGCTTTTGTGGATGGGCGCATGATTCTCGGTATGCGCGAGCATTTGTTTGCTGTGTTACGC
>VFQT010003324.1_pt1 | contig 14846 bp, 12 predicted proteins | sample 3512381 | NCBI WGS metagenome assembly VFQT01 (sample SAMN10412376, study PRJNA504923) | tailings metagenome | isolation source: Relicate 2 Philex TSF3 active mining site | place: Philippines: Tuba, Benguet | collected 2017-08-29 | reverse complement strand
ACCGCCAATGATAGGAGACACAGCGATCACAGGTTTTTTTACCTCTTTGACAACTTTCAAGATCGGATCGATGCTCACCCAAGGATTTGACGGACAGAAAACGATTGCATCTGAAGATTCAAGCGCCTCACGCACACCCGGAGCTGGTTCAGCGACATCGGCCCCATCGAACCTGAAGCCTTTGACTCTCGGCTCACAGCGTCTGTGAACAAAATATTCTTGAAAGGCGAGTTCACCTTCATCTGAGTCAACCATTGTCCGTACAGGTGAGTTTGTCATGGGCAAGACTGTTGGGGCGATACCCCATGCCATGCAGAAATCTTTTGTTACCTGTGAAAGTGAATTCCCTTCTTTAAGTCGTCTTGTTCGCTCAAGATGGGTTGCAATGTCAGAGTCGCCGAGACGAAACCATGCGGGTCCGCCAAGCTTTTCGACATTGGCAATGGTGTTCCATTTCTCACCAGCACGACCCCAACCGGTTTCGGGATTGGCAAGCCCTGCAAGCGTATAACAGACCGTATCAAGGTCCGGACATATATAAAGCCCCAAGTGTTCAAAGTCATCGCCAGTGTTGACGACAACGGTCAGATCTTGTGGTTGTAATACTTGAGCCAGTCCTTGCGCCAATTTGGCACCGCCAACTCCGCCTGCAAATGCAACGATTTTCATCGAAAAAGCACCACTTCTTCTAAATTCTTTCTTTCACGAGCTGTAGGAATTTCCACAGGGTAACCAATCAGAAACATGGCATGCGGTTCCCAAGTTTCGGGAAGTTTTAGTTCTTCCTTTACTGCGTTTTGAGCAAATAACGGACTGCACACCCAAACGCCACCCAACCCTTCGGCATGAGCGGCTAGAAGTAACTGCATTCCAGCGTTGGCTGCTGATTGAGTTGCAATTAAGTATTCTGCTCGTTGACGATGTTCATCTGGATACTTTTCCATCTCGGTCATTTCCACACAAAGCAAAATGACAACCGGGGCTCCAGAGATCCTTTCTTTGGAGCGTAACAATCTCTTTTGGATTTTTTCGGGTGGGAGGTTGTCTTTTTCCAGCACGTGTTTAAACTCAACTGCCATCCGGTCTGCGAATTGGATGATCTCATGGTGTTTGTTCAACACAATGAACCGCCAGGGTTGACGGTTGTGGGCGGAAGGGGCGAAGGTTGCAGTGTGGAGAATTTCCCGGATGACCGAGTCAGGAACAGGTTCCGGTTTGAAGCGGCGGATTGATCGCCTTGTTCGCAGGAAGGTGTGCAGATCAGTTGTGTTCGTCAAAGGATGTCGGCTGGATTTTGAAGATGATTCGCTTCTGTCCCTCACGGTACGTCCACGGTTTGCCGTAGTAACGAAGGGAGAGCATGTTTATGTGCTCGTCTGCGCCTTCGGTGGTGTGAGAAATCACCTTACCTTGCATGCCAAGATAGCGATATGGGTCGTTAGGGTCTTGAATGACCATTGCTACATTCGCATTATTTTTCATGTTACGGTCTTTGATGCGACCTTCATTGGTATTGACAAGAATATACTCGCCGTCGGTATCCAGCCAGATGGGTGTAACTTGTGGAACACCTTTGGAATTCACTGTGGAAAGAAAGAGAAAAGCTTTTGTTTCCGGCTTTATGAGATCGAGGAAATTTTCAGGGAAGGGCATTGATCCTCCGGGAATATTTGTATGGGTACTGCGAGCCTTTTATATCAAGGTCGCATAAGATTCCCGTTAGTATTTTTCATCCTATCGGAACATGTCCATATCTTTTGGGCGGATGAGATCTGTGAGCGAACCGCCCTCGCCGAGCGGGTAGGGAAACCCGCGTGCATGGACGACAGGCGTACCCTCTGCCGCTTGTCCCATTACCAGTGAAGCGGCAGCTGCAAGTTCATCGGACACGCCGATGATAGTAGCTTTGAGGGTGTAACCAAACAGGTCTTTCCAGCCGCGTTCATCAATGAGGGCAGGAATGCCACTCAAACCTATGCAGACACCAACAGTACCATTTCTCCAGGCACGTCCGTGCGAGTCGATGATCATAATGCCAACGGTTTTGCCGGTTTTTCTTTTGATTTCTTCTCGAAGTCTTCTCGCAGAGGCGTCGGGATTTTCAGGTAGGAGAAGTACGTATTCATCCATCTCTTCGCCTTCGCCCATGACATTGGAATGGTCAATGCCGGCATTGGCACAGACAAACCCTAGCTTATGTTCAACTACGATCACACCTTTTCGAACCCGCAGAACCTCATTGCTTTCTTGGAGGATCAACTCGATCAGGCGTGGGTCTTTATCAACGATCGGAGCGAGCTCTATGGCGGGGGATGACATCTTTACATCCGCAAGGTTGACCATTCGCCCCTCGATCTTGCTGACGATCTTTTGTGCCAATACGAGGATGTCATCATCCTGTAAATCTATATGGGTTTCTTGAAGGGACTTAAGAAGAATATCCGCCAGGTTGTTGCCTTGGCGGATGATGGGAATATTTTTGAGTGAGGTTAGTGTGAGAGCCATATCACATGTTACTTAATGCGTAACACGTGAGAATTACGCATTACGCATTAAGAGTTAATTTGAGATGCCGGTGATCTTTATTCCAGCATGTTTTGATCCATATTTTTTATTGATGCCGATCAAAATGCTGGTAAGACCTTCAACAACCACAGAATTTTCAATGGGTCCTGCATCCCAGCCGCGTAACCCTGCGGCTTCCACCAGTAGAATGACGTTTGCACGTGCATCTTTGCTGCTGCCGGTGACGAGCACATCACATTCCACGCCTTCTTCACCAAGCAAGTGCTCATGTGAAATATTTTGGAATGCAGCACAAACTTCAACGCCCTCACCAACGATCTGTTTTGCCTCTTGGGCTGCGGAGCCAGCAGACGGCATTTGTACAGTTGAAACTTTCGGCGGAACGAGCGGCACAGTAACATCCACAAGGATCTTGCCTTGCAATGCATCTTTGATGGATTCGAGCGTTTCACGATGTGCGGCATAGGGAACTGTCAAAACGACGATGTTCGCCTCTTTTGCTGCTTCAAGGTTGTTCCTACCTACGACAGATACGCCATCCCCTAGCATTTCCGTCACTTCTTTTGCTGCTGCAACGGCTTTTTCTTCTGAACGTGAACCGATCAAAACATGGTACCCCGCTCGTGCCCAGCGATAGGCAAGCCCTTTGCCTTCCTTGCCGGTGCCGCCCAATACTGCTACTGTAACTAAGATGTGATCATCTTTCATGGTTTCTCCTGAAAGGTTTTGTATTAATTTGCTTTTGCTACTTCTTCTTCGTACTTCTTCCAAATGCGCGGTGCGATCTCCCTTGCACGTGCGGAGATTTCCGCTTCATCAAGGGTGAGTAATTCGCGGTCTTTCATCAGGAACTTTCCGGCTACCATCGTGCTGGTAACCATACTTTGCTGGAAGCCAAAGATGATGTGCCATGGTAGGTTGCCATCTGTAAGCGGGGTGAAAGGATGATAATCTACAAAGATCAAATCTGCTGCAGCCCCAGGGACGATTTGTCCGATGGGAGTTTCAGGGAAGAAAACTTGAGCAAGTGCCGAGTTATTGTAGATCGCCATTTGTTGGACATCGTATCCGCCCATGCGACGGGGATCGCGGTGTTCTGCTTTATGGAGGAGGTAAGCGGCTTTCCAATCATCCCACATGGAGTTGGTGAACCCATCATTTCCGAGACAGACTTTGATACCCAATCTCAGCATGGATTCGATTTGCGCTGTACCAACGCCATTGTTCATATTCGAGCGCGGTTGGTGGCTGAGCCAGGTTCCAGATTCTTTGAGGATCTCCATTTCACGCGCATCAAAGTGGACACCATGAGCTGTGATGGTCTTTGGACCAATAATGCCATGCTTTTGCAAACGGTCGATGACTCGCATGCCAGATTTTTGCAGGCTGTCATATTCATCTGATTCATGCTCCGCTGTGTGGACATGAAAACCTGTACCTTCTGGAACTGCGGAAGCGCAAGCTTGCAAGGTCGCGCCGGAAAGCGTAAGACTTGCATGAAGCCCGAAGGTAGCTGCCAATCTCGGGTGCGGATTTGAGGCGAGACGTTTGATAAAGCGTACGTTCTCTTGAATGCCGGCATTGGCTTTTTCCACACCATCCCGGTCGGTCACTTCGTAACAAAGGACACTGCGCAATCCGCTTTTATCCACGGCATCTGCAATGATATCCAACGAACCGTCGATCGCATTGGGCGAAGCGTGATGGTCGATCAAAGTGGTGGTGCCATGCTTGATAGCATCAACAAGGCTGACGAGTGCGGAGTAACGCACACCTTCCGCGTCGAGGGAACGATCTAGCGGCCACCAAAGTTTTCTGAGGATTTCAGGAAAATCCTTTGGTGCCGGACCTGGAATTGCCATGCCACGAGCAAACGCCCCATAAAAATGGGTATGAGCACAGATTCCGCCTGGCATCACATATTGACCGTTGACATCCGTTGCTTTGACCTTGGGATGTTTATTCGTTAACGATTTGGTAGTGCCAATTTCCTTGATCTTTCCGCCTTCGATGAGGATGGCATAATTCGAAAGTACGCGATTGGGAGATTCCCAGGTGATGATGTTTGCATTTGTGATCAGCATATTAGTTCAATCCATATTCGCTAGGGTGAGGCAGTTTGACGCCAGCTGCGCCGAGTTCCCAAAGGACATTGAATGTTGCTTCTCGTAATTCGAGGTCATCTCTGTACATGGCTTCGTATAGTTGTTTCAAGACGACATCTTGCGGTGTGTACTTCAAGAACTGCAAGGCGGCAAGGCGGGTATCAGAATTATCATCTTTCAAAGCAAGCAATAAAATATCAGTGGCGGGTACACCTGGTGAAACGCCAACGCCTTTCTTGGCAGCAAATTCTATCAACCAGGGCGTTTCGTGCGGAGCTTTCGACCGCTTTGGTGCAAACGCTGAACTGTGAGTGCGCATTTCCAACACTTCAGTTGCAGCATTGCGGACGACCCATTGTTCATCTTCGATCTGAATTTTCTTCAGCAAGTCTGTTGCCCATTCTTCGCGGACACGACCCAGACCATAGATCACAGCACGGCGCAGGAGAATGTCATTAATGGTGATGCCATCTCGCAGCATGGCATGACCTTCGTTCGGGTCGTTGGCAAGTGCTTCACCTGCAGCACGGCGAACATCTTCTTCACCGTTGAGCAAAGCATGAGCAGCAATTTCAAGAGACTCATTGGTGTTGATTGCTGCCAACGCCATACAAGCTGCACGTTTTACGGCAAGGCTTGGTGCATTCAGTGCGCCTTCAAGAATTTTCAACGATTTCGTATCCCGCACAGCACCTATACCCAAAATGGCAAGATGTACCAGTTCAAACGAACTTGATGTTGCGAATTGGCGGAACAATGCTGCTGCACTTGGGTCATTGCTGTAAACAAAGGCTGCCATGGCTTGTCCGCGCAGGTTGAGCGGAATGCCATCAGTTTGTAAGATCGCAGCAAGCGTGCCGAACATCTTTCCACGCCAAGGAGCATTTTTAGGAGCATCTCGCAGCCAACGCGCTGCGGCGAACAAAGGTCGGTGCATGGGCAGGCGAGAGAACTCCAGCATGGCTTGTACCAATCGGCTGGCATCTCCATGCGCAGCGATAAAGCGCATGGCTAGATATTTTCCAGACCAATCTGGTTGGTTCAATAAAGTTTCTTCCGCGTTGTAATTGGTCAATGCATGACCAGCAAGATATCCGGCGAGGACAGGATGCACAAAACGCATGCGGTTGTTTGAATACGCTATCAATAATCCGCTGTCGGTCATTTTTCCAAGTAGACCGGTGTTGGGCGTGGTAACTTTCTCGACTTTCTTGCCCTTCCTGGACTTGGCATCCTCTGATTGCTGCGCCTCTTCATCGGGATTTTGAACTGCTTCACCTTCTGGAGTTTCTTCTGCCACGTCGAATGATTTCACCCATTCGCGTGCCTTGCGTGGATCAAAGACAGGTGTAGCGCTGACAACAACTTGCATAGCCAGGGTTTCGAGCGCGGCAAGCGGAGTGTTTGCAGGGGCAACTCGTCGAATATGGGTGGCGATGGTATCCAAAATATTTGGACCCAGACTATCACCTGCATATGCGCCCCAGATCTTCAGAGTCAATTCGAGGGGAGATAAATTCAAGGACGAAGATCCCAGCCACGAGTTGATAAGAAGCGGGTCTACTTGCTCAGGTCCCGTTTGTGCCCATGCTTCCATTGCGACGGTGCGAGACCACAATTCGCCCCATTGGTCCACGAATTGTTGATTACTTTTTTCCGTCCAGGAACATAAAGAAAGCGGGACAAATCCAAGCGGGATCAAACCGTCCAAATACTCAGGCGCACCCGTTGTGACGATTCGGGTTTTGGGGTGCGCTTTTAGCAGCAGCTTGAAAAACTCTGCAACAAGGGTTTGTTCGTTTGGAGTGATCTCATCATACCCGTCAATGAGGAGGAGGGCTTGACCGCCTTTGAAAACGGATTGGACGAACGCAGGGATTTTGCTAACATCGAACATGGGGGCATTTTCAGATGCTGCCTCTATGATGATGTTGAGTATATTTTTGGGATCTTGCACTGGTAAATTTAGGTCTGCGACATGAAAGTGGAATGGTACAAATTCTTGTAATGCACCCATCTGTTCACTTCGATTCGCAGCCAGGCTGGCCAGGTGTGCCAGTGCTACAGTCTTGCCTGTCCCGGGTTGCCCGATGATGACAAGATTTGTATCTCCAGCGAGCGCTTGCGGAAGTGTGAGTGCATGCGGTTGATATATCGCTGCGACTTCAGGCCATGCAGGCATATAGGGAAGGGTTTGAGTAATTACATCTTCAAAACGAGTAGCGCCGCCCGGTTCGACCGGTGCAGGCGGTGTGATCACGGTCGGCTCTTGGATGATTTCATCCAAAGCAAAGAGCTGTGCCGCAAGGTGCATCCCTTGTGCGCGGCGCAAGGTGAGACGTCGGTGATTTTCTTCTACTGAACTTGCTTTACGAGTTTGAGCTTGTTCTCGTTGTTCCTTCAAACTTTCACGCAGTTCTGCGATCATGGGACGGGCTCGCCCAAGCAAGAACCAAATGACTGTAGCGGTTGCGAAACCTGCAATGAATGAAAGAGGATCAATGATGTTTAAGAACATGTCACTCGCCTAATTTGCGAATAAGATTCGCCCACAAGAAGGGCAATATGATAATTTTTGTGAACGGGCATTTTGCTGGAGAGCGGCATTGATGGTCGTACCGCAGGATGCACAGGCTCCATCTTCCACTTCGGTTACAGCCACTCCACGTTTTTGTTTTCGAAGATCTTCGTATGAAGAGAGCAGGGAAGCATCAATGGGAGATAGAGCTGCTTCACGTTCCTGTCCAAAACTTTCCATTTGTTTTACAAGTTCGGTTTGTTCGTCAATCAGTTTTTTGTGCTCGTTCCCAAGCCGCGAGCGCACCACATCAAGATCTGCTTTCGCTTTTTCCATCTCTGAGCTGGCGTTTTCAGATTGTGCCATGGCTTCCAGTTGGCGTTCATCCAGGGTTCCCATGTGTTTTTTGAGTGAGGCGATGTCTTTCTGGAGATCCTGAAGTTCTTTGGGGTTCTTAACATTGCCGCCATATAAACTTGCTTCTGCTTGTTCGATCTTGATTCTAAGATTTTCAGACTCAATTTCGATGCTTTTAAGACTTTGCAAGGCACGTTGATTTTCTGTGCTGGCATTATCAAAACGGGTTTGGGCAGACTTCAATTCTTTGTCGTTCTCAAGTGTTTTTTGAATGGCATCCATGCGCGCTCTGGCACGGTCAATCTGACGGTCTACTTGTTGTAGGCGGAAAAGTCCTAGCGATGCGCTCATAAATTGAATTATACCCGGCACGGTCGTAAAATGCCCTTTTTTGAAATGGAAAATGAATTTTGATAGATAAGAAAACAGCCCGCTCTATAAAGAAGCGGGCTGTTGAACTATTGGGCAGTGATGTTGAAGTAATTGTATGTTGCTTGGGTGAGGTTTACAAAGAGGGGATTGGTAATGTCCCAGATATTTTGTACCGGGTGATAGGTGTAGATTGACAAAACAAAGTTTCCACCTGGAGAGTAAATAATGCCAACATCACTAATATCGTGCATAACGCCATCTCGTGAAAGTACAAATCCATGTTTGTGAGGGACGAGGGTACCATCTGGAACCCCACCTTGAATGAGCGCACCAAATTTGTCCAATGCCAGGAAGTCGATGATGAGTTGGCACGTCTCAGGCGTGACTTTGCCTGGGAAGGCTGCCATCAACGCTCCGCCTCCATTTTGGACACACTGGTAGATATCTGCCAGTAAGGTTCCCATTTCGGAAGGGGTCGTCTGCGAATAAGGATCGGGATCAGTGAAAATGTCTGTACGCGAATTGCCGGGGGTGATTTTTCCTGGAATCAAGTTTGGTGCCCCAAGGAAGAACATACCACTTATATAGGTACTGGTCAGACCGAGTTGTTCCATATTTTGGGTCACAATGATCGGTCCATTATTTTGATCAATTCGCTCAAGGATCAAGTCTGTAGCGGAGTTATCTGAAACGCGGAAAACGCGTGTGATGGCATCGGTTGTTGCTGCATCCAGATTTGTCCCGTAATTTACGAGATAAGAGGTCAGAATCGGTAGCTTGATGGTGCTGGAAGCTGTGAAAGCAATGTCAGGTTCAGTTGTGATCTCCTGCTTATTGTTCATGGCAAAGTGAATTTCCTGCCCGGTTTGTAAATCCATCATGTAATATCCGATCAGTCCGTCAAAATCGGAAGTTGCAATAATTTGTTTGAGCAGAATCTCAAGATTCTCAACGGTTGGACGTGCGGCAGTGGTTTGATTGAAGGTTAATGCAACGGCTCGATTCGAAGGTGAACGGAGAGCATTTGTAATAATGAGAACGGCGCGATCAAGATCCAAGGTCTGCCCAGGAGCACCAGGTAGGAATGTGGTTCCGCCAGGGATCGGTTGAGCCGGGGCTGGAGGTGTATCGTAACGAGAAGCGATCTCGTTCTGAAGAAACTCTAGCAAACGTTCTTCTGAAATGGTCGCGCTGAGAGGAATTTCGGATTCGGTTGGGGGCCGGCTCCAGAGGTAGTCCCAAAAACCAGCCCAGAAAGATCCGCCTGTTCGGGTGAGGTCAGCAGCGGCGAGCATGGTTTCAATATCCATCGTAAAACCAACAGCGCCTGGGTCAATGTGGAAAACCGCCTCGTTATAGTTCACTTCGATCGGTGAGTTATAAACCTGTAAAAGCCGTTGGGATGCCTCTGCTGGAGATAATCCATCAACAGGAACACCAGCAATGGTCATACCAGCAGGGTAGCCAGTGCGTTGTCGGCTGTATGTGATCAGGGAGACGACGGTAAGTACGAACGCTCCAAGTAAAAATAAAATCGAAACACCCCGAAGGATGGTGTTGGTATTACGGTTTCTCACGGGTTAACTTTGCCTCCAATGTGATATTTCATGACAAAAATCACGGAAAAAGTATAACATACCGAATTAGGGTGCTTGTGCTAGAATAAGTTGGCATTAATCTAAATCTCTGTTCAAAGGATGGATATGCTCCGTTCATTTTTTATCTACCTTTCGAAAGCTGCTTGGGCTCAAAAGCTGATCACCGGTTGGAGCTTTTCCTGGCGCTTTGCATCCCGTTTTGTTGCGGGAACTACATTGTCTGACGCAGTGCGTGTTGTTCGTGAATTGAACTCAAAAGGAATCAACGCAACCCTAGATCATTTAGGTGAACATACCAATACACCAGAAGAAGCTCAGCAAGCTGCTGATAGTATTTTTGCTACTTTGGATGCAATTGGAGCAGAACCCAGCTTGAGGAGTAACGTGTCTATTAAGTTGACACAAATAGGCATGGGGCTGGATGAAAGCCTTTGTGCTGAAACCCTTGAAAGAATCCTTGCTCGCGCCAAATCTGCCAAGACATTCGTCCGCGTGGATATGGAAGATACACCTTACACCGATAAAACAATCAATCTACATTATGCCATGCGAGAAAAGGGGTATGAGAATCATGGCATGGTGATACAGGCTTATTTATTCCGTACAGAGGCGGATGTAAGGCGTATGTTGCAGGATGGAGTTCGCCTACGTAATGTCAAAGGTGCTTATAACGAGCCACCTGATAAGGCCTTCCCCAAAAAAGCAGACGTGGATGCGAATTTCGACCTCATCACCAAGATCATGCTGGATGCTTCTTTGGCGCAGAAATCCAACCTAAGTCAAGATGGACGCATTCCTCCCATCCCAGCTATTGCTACACATGATGAAAAGCGCATTGCCTTTGCGAAAAGCTATGCAGAGAAGATCGGTTTACCAAAAACCGGGCTGGAATTCCAGATGTTGTATGGCATCCGAAGAGATTTGCAGGAAGCGCTTGTTAAAGAAGGTTACCTTGTTCGTGTTTATGTTCCATTTGGAACGCATTGGTATCCATATTTTATGCGGCGTCTTGCCGAAAGACCGGCCAACGTATGGTTTTTCATAGTAAATTTCTTCAAAGGCTAGAATAACAAAAAAACTGCCAAAATCCTAGATTTTGGCAGTTTTTTTGTTTAAGTACACTTGGTGTTTTTATATCGCTTATTGACGGTAAAATGTCCCTGCAATAAAATAACAAGCTCTTGATAATATTTTGAAAAAGGAAGATAACATGTATTTCTCTCATATTCCCCTTGCACCTGAATTTTACCTTGACCCTGGTTCCGGCAGTATTTTGTTCCAGATGCTTGTAGCTGCTTTCTTGGGTGCGGGAATTCTGATCCGCTCTCAATGGAGTCGCATTAAGCGTTGGTTTGGTACTAAGCCTGAAACTACAGATGAAGATAACGAGGAAAATGGTGGGAACTAATCGAATTCAAGGCTCTTTTCGGGATCCCAGTGGTTTTTTATTTAATCGCGATGAAATTTTGTATCGTCAAATAAATAAGAAATATTCAGATGAATACAACATGTTGATGAGTTCTGGGCTTTATGAAAACTTGCTCAAGAGCAGATTGCTCATTCCTCATGAAGATGTAAATGTTCAACCGGAAGAGTCAAAAGATGCGTTCAAGGTAATTCGTCCACAAAAGGTGGAATTCATTTCTTATCCATATGAGTGGTCTTTTTCTCAGTTAAAAGATGCTGCGCTTGCAACCTTGTCTATTCAGAAACGCGCCATGAAATATGGCATGTCCCTGAAAGACGCAAGTGCTTACAATATTCAATTTCATGAAGGAAAAGCTACTTTAATTGATACTCTTTCCTTTGAGAAATACACTGAAGGCATGCCCTGGGTTGCGTACAAGCAGTTTTGTCAGCATTTCCTTGCTCCGCTGGCATTAATGGCGAAGGTAGATGTTCGATTATCTCAACTTCTACGTATTCATATTGATGGCATTTCCCTTGATCTTGCCAGTGGACTATTACCTTTTTCAACCCGACTCAATTTTGGTTTGTTGACTCACATCCATTTGCATTCCAAAGCACAGCAGCAATACGCGGATAAACAAGTTGAGACTTCTACAACTAAAAAAGGTGGAATGAGTAGACAAGCCTTACAGGGATTAATTGAGAGCTTGGAAAGTACTGTGAAGGCACTGGATTGGAAGCCTGTCGGTACAGAGTGGGGTGATTATTACAATTTTACGAATTACTCTGATTCTTCTTTTGACCAAAAGAAAGAAATTATCAGTAAATGGGTTGAGAAGGTCAACCCACACTCAGTTTGGGATATGGGAGCCAACACTGGCTTTTTTACTCGAATTGCTTCAGAGCGTGGAATTCCATCTGTTGCTTTCGATATTGACCCGGCTGCGGTGGAGAAGAATTACAGACAGTTGAAATCTGCCAAAGAGAAAAATATTCTGCCTTTGATTCAGGACTTAACTAATCCAAGTCCGTCGCTTGGATGGAATAATCACGAGAGGGATTCACTGTCAGAACGGGCACCCGCTGATATGGTTTTTGCCTTGGCTATAATCCATCATCTTGCAATTTCTAACAATGTTCCACTCATTGAGGTTGCAGAGTTTTTCCATGGACTAGGGAAGTGGTTAGTGATCGAATTTGTACCCAAATCCGATTCGCAGGTGCAAAAGCTGTTGGTATCTCGCCTTGATATTTTTGACCATTACTCGATTGAAGATTTTGAAAAGTGTTTTAGCGAGAAATTCTTCATCAGGGAAAAAATTGCAATTGAGGATTCAGAACGTCATTTATATCTGATGGAACGCAGATAGAATTAAATGAAGGGCTGATTGGTTAACCAATCAGCCCTTCATTTAATTTGTGATTACACTCCAAATGCCCCGATTATTTAACTCGCAGTTGTTTCTATCTACCAAAGGCGGTTGTATAACTATTATTTTGTAAGCAGCTACCGATTCGGTGGCATATTTATCTATTCGTTCCAACTTAATCCATTTAGGTGTACTTATAGGGTCAGGAATTATGTTGAATTGTAAATGTCTTGTTGTGTAGTCGTTTTCGTATGCAATATAACTGTATCCTTGACGATATACTTCCTCCCAAAATAATTCAGGGGTCTCATAGGATAGATATTTCAAAGTGCTGTATTCTTCATTTGATGTGGAACAGGCAAAAAGATCCTCACGAAGATAGTATCGAAACGCAGTTAAGGTAAGTACCCTTTCTCCACTTTCGGCTGTCTGATTAATCTCTGAAAAGAAGTCACAAAGAATGAAATCTGAACACTTTGGATTTCCTTGTTGATCAATGGGGGAGTATGTAGCCAGCGAAATTAGCCCTGTTCGAATGACTATAAAGACCAACAAACAACCAATTAATCCCATGCTGCTGCTTTGAAGGATCGGGTTGGCTGTTTCTATTTGTGTCTCAATTAATTTGGCAATTAATAGGAAGATAATCATCCATAAATAAAGCACATATCTAATTTCAACTACGGTAAAGAATAAGATTATCCATAAGGTAATGGTTGTTGCTGCTATGGATGAGATCAACTTGATCTCTGCTGAGAGTTTTAAATTATCCCTGACTTTTTTTATTAAGAGAGTCGGCAGGAAAATAATTACTAATGGAGAAATATTACCGAGGCTTTGTGGCGTGTTTCTGAATGTTACAGTAAACGGGTAAAGCAGGCGTAAAGCGAGCATTGCCTTTGGGTTGTTATCCCAAGGTCCACTGGCTGAGTTGATATTCGAAACACTATGAAGGAATGCCAGCGTATCTTTGTATATCATCCAGTTTACAAAAAGGTGAAAAAGCCCTGTAATACTTACGCCAAATCCTATCCACATCATTGTAATAATGAAGTCTTTAATCCCCTGTTTTATAGGCGCATTGCCAACGAATTGATTTATTAGATAAAAAAGAACGATAAATAAACCAAGCAAAAAAGCGTTAAATGGTCGCCCAGTAATAGAAAATCCGGCAAGTAAGCCTATGAAGACTAAAGGAACTTTATTTGAATATGATTGTTTGAATACAGTGACCATCCAATACACTGTAGCCATTGCCGTTGCCGTGCTTATTAAGTCAACTTTCCCGTCACCGAGCAAATCAATAAATGCGGTGGAAGTTAGTAAAAGGACTAAGGCAATAACTCTGGCAGAGTTTGAGAGACCTACTTTTTCGCCGAGTGCGAGGCAGAAAATAATAATCACTACACCGCATATCCAGGAAATCATCCTGGCGGACTGATCGCCGAATGCCTGGATTAACATGACAAATTGAATGGAATTTTGGAATGAGCTGGCAACGAATGTGTCATTTGAAAAAAACTTCAAATGTTCAGTGTAGGCTGTTATTTTTGCATTTGAAAAATAAATTGCAGACGAGTCGTAGCTGATTCTTGCGGTAGTTGTAAGTATGGTCAACCCTAATACAAGCATTGCCAGCCAGATAAACTTCTTCCATTTCGGGGCATCTGTAAATTTGAGGGCAGGGAAATCTCCAAAAGTACTTTTTAATTGAGGTAAGCCGATAAGGATCCCAATCGAAATGCCAAGAATTACGATAAACGAGGTTATTTTGTAAAACCCGGCCAGCAAGATGAACACAGAGGAATAAATGCTGTTACCGGTAATAAAACAAGTAGCGATGTTAGCTATTTTTGCAAGGGACGTGTCTGCGCAAGTTTCGATATCCAGTCTTATCGTTTTTAAGAAGATCCTCCCGATTGAAATACATGCAAAAGAAAATGCAACCACTCCGAAAAAAGAACGAATAAATCCAAATAAATTTCCGATTGTAAAAAAAGAACCAAGTAACTTTATTGAAAGTGGTGTATTTGCAATGTCCACCGAGTTTATGTAACTGACGCGAGCGGGGAAGAATATAAAAAATGCAGTGCTTGAAATACCCCATAAAAGAAAAAAGAAAAGGGTGATAATTGGTGCTCGTGGATTGGTTTTCATGCGTCTCATTCTGCCTGGATTTTAATAGTATGAATAATCGTCGCTGTTTACAAAAAAATACCTGATCATTTGGGTTACCAATCTGGCTTGAAGCAATATCTCCCATAAAAGATTGAAGATGAAGCTATTGCTTTTTGCAAAGTGTTTGTTGTAAAACTTTCGCAGGTCTTTATGGTAATGAATCAGGTTTGTAAAAGGCTGTTTTTTGCTAACTCTATTTCTGCGGTGATAAACTTTTGCTGCAGGAATGAAAAACTGTTTCCAATTGGTGTTTTCGACTTTAAAGCACCAATCTACATCAGATGCCCAAATGAATAAGTCTTCATCCAGAAAGCCGACATCTTCAAAGACTTTTCTACGGGCAAGCATGAGGGACATGGTTAGTGAAGTAACTTCCTTGGAATGATCCGAGTCATAGTTGTAGAGAAAGTAT
>VFQT010003323.1_pt1 | contig 14846 bp, 5 predicted proteins | sample 3512381 | NCBI WGS metagenome assembly VFQT01 (sample SAMN10412376, study PRJNA504923) | tailings metagenome | isolation source: Relicate 2 Philex TSF3 active mining site | place: Philippines: Tuba, Benguet | collected 2017-08-29 | reverse complement strand
GCGCCTTGCCGTCCCGGCCAGCGCACGACCGCACGCCGACCATCCGGCGTGGAACGTCGTGGACGAGGTCGTCGCAGCCGCCCGGTGGCCTGACGGCCAGGTGATCGTGGCCCTTGCTCCGGGCACCGATCCGGGTGACTCGTGGAACCTGCCCCTGCTCGTCGACCGGCATCCGCGGCCGGCACAGGCACTGGCACCCCTGCTGACCGCGCTCGTCTAGGCCAGCTGGCGCCTGGCCAGCTCGGCGAACTGTCCGTCCAGCGCCATGAGCTGCTCGTAGTCGCCCTCCTCAATGATCCTGCCGGCGTCGAGGACGACGATGCGGTCGGCGTGGCGAATCGTGGACAGGCGGTGCGCGACGACGATGCGCGTGAGCCGGAGTCGGTCGAGGGTCTCCACGACGACTCCCTGCGTGACGTTGTCGAGGGCACTCGTGGCCTCGTCGAGCACGAGCATGCGCGGATCGCCCGCGAGGGCGCGGGCGATGAGGATGCGCTGGCGCTGGCCCCCGGAGATGGTGCCTCCCCCGTCGACGACCGGGGTGTCGAGCCCGAGGCCCATGGCACGGACGTCGTCACCCACCGCAGCGGCATCCAGCGCCTGCCAGATCTGCTCGCGGGTCAGGCCGCGCCCCATGTCGACGTTGTTGACGATGGTGCCCGGCAGCAGGCTGGAGGACTGAAGCACGCATCCCACCTGCCGTCGCACCGATGGCTGATCGAGGGAGGCGAGGTCGCGCCCGTCGACCATGATCGTTCCCGACTCGGGAACCTCGAGACCGAGCAGCACTCGCATGAGAGTGGTCTTGCCGCAGCCCGATCCGCCGACGATGGCGACGTGCTCGCCCGGGCTGATCGACAGACTCACGCCGTCGAGGACGGCGGGCCCCTGCGGGGTGTAGCGGAAGACGAGGTCCTGCATATCCAGCCCGCCGTAGAGCCGGCCGGCGGGGGCGCCGGTACCGCGGCCCTCGGGCTCGGCGTCCAGCACATCGTCTAGTTCGCGCAGGGTCGCACGCCCGCTGAGCAGCCCGTTGACGGCCATGATCGCGGCCGTGACCGATGCCGTGGCCATCGCGGCTGCTGTCTGTGCGGTGATGAACTCAGCGTAGGAGGCACCGCTCGCGGCGGTGACCGCGACGATCGCGATCACGGTGACCAGTGGCCACAGGCCGAGCACGAGACCCTGCACGACGGTGACGCGTCGCAGTGAGATGTCGGCTCTGACGTATTGCGCCTGCAACTGTGCCCAGCGACGCAGCGCGCGCGACTCGGCTCCCGAGATCCGGAGACGGTTCACGGCTCGCAGAGTCTCCACGAGTCGGCCATTCGCCTCGCTGGACGTGCGCACGCGCTCTCTGACCCGCGAGGACACCGCATGGTCGAGGGTCAACCCGAGCGCGATCTGGAGGATGAGCAGGACCGCGAGCGTGATCAGCAGCGCTGCGTTGGTCGTGGCGACGGCGGCCAGCGAGCCGACGATGATGAAGGAGTCAAGCAGCGCGAGGATCGTGGCATCCGGGACCGTGGCGGCCGCCAGGGTGACGGCACTGGCGCGGGTCATGCGCGCGCCGAGGGTTCGACCCTCGTGCCAGTTGGCGCGCAGGCGCATCAGTCGATCCCACATCGCCCCAGCGGCAATGGCGGTTCCTCGCACCCTGACCCGCAGGAGGGCAAGGCCGCGTACGTAGCGCCACAGGGTGGTGGCCCCGAGGACGACGACCAGCACCCCGAGCAGGGCGAACAGGGACGCGAGCGAGATCGTGCCGAAGGAGGCCGTGATCGAGCCGAAGACGATCGGGGTGACGAAGGACGCGAGGCCCAGCAGGACAGTCAGCGCGAGGACCACGGCGACGTCGTTGCCCGAGCCCTGCGTCGAAAGGCGCAGAAGGCTGCGCATGGACTGCGGGGAGGCCGGCAGCACGGGAACGAATTCATAGGCAGCGTGTCTGATGCCTTGTGCCAGTTCGGGGCTGACGGGGACTCGCTCGTCAGGCGCAGCGGGATCGACCAGGACCCGGCCGCGCGCAGTGGCCAGCAGCGCCACGGCTCGGCCGTCAGTTCGATACCCCAGCAGAGCCGGTCCCTCATCTGACCACCAGCTCGACGGCAGGTCGATGCTGCGCGCCCGTGCCGTGCAGGCGGCGGCTATCGCATCCGGCAGGGACCGCCCCGCTGCGAGGTCCGCGGCGATGCCCTCACGGAGGTTCTCGGGCACTTCCATGCCGGAGGCCCGCAGCACGATCTCTGCCGCCACGACGCCAGCCTCGTGCGAGGTTCCGGCAGGAGCGGGCCGGACCACGTCGCCCACCACCGGTGCCACGAGGGTGTCGATCGCGTCGAGGGTCTCGCTCTGCATCGCCGCCTGACGGGCGGCAAGACGTCGGCCTCGCTGCTCCTGTTCCGACTCCGAGCGCTCCAGGGCTGCCTGCGCCACGCAGCGCGTGACAAGGTCGACAGCCGACTGCCACTCCTGCAGGGTCTGGGGAGCCTGTCCATCGGTGACGAAGCAGCGGAGCCCGCTCGTCACCCACACACCGCGGGTCACGGGCAGCGGCACATCGAGCGGGCCGATATCCGCCCCGGGGACACCGCACCATCGTGCGCTGCCCGACGTGATGCGCAGCCACCCCTGAATGGAGCGGTCGGCCAGCGGCACGGAGTCCGCACTGGTGGACACCGACTCGCCGGGAGCGCACCTCAGAGCCGATCCCGAGGGAGCGATGACGCGATCGGCCCAGCGATCGCCGCGACCTGCCTCGCCGAGCCGGTACACCCACTCGATGAGGCAGTCAGTGCCATGGAGGGTGTCCTGGCCCAGGGGAACGATATCCACGGACGTGCCCGGAAGGCCCGTCATGAACACCTGTCCGCGCGGGGGAACCTGCGCCCCGACAGCTCGCTCCCCGGCGCGCAGCGTCAGCAGCGGGCACCGCGGACCGTCACCGTCCTGGACGAAGACGATGACGTCGCCGGAGATGACGTCGAGCACCTCACCGGGTGCAAGCTCCAGCAGGTCGACTGCGGTGAGCGGTCGCGTCGTCATTCGGTGGTCACCAACTGCGCGTAGGCGCCGCCCAGGCGCATGAGCTCGTCATGGGTGCCGCGCTCGACGACGACTCCCTGGTTGAGCACGATGATCTCGTCGGAGTCGCGGATCGTGGAGAGTCGGTGGGCGATGACCAGGCATCCGATCCCCCGACGGCGGATGGCCTCGTCGACCCGCTGCTCGGTCTGGGGATCGAGCGCGCTCGTGGCCTCGTCGAGAATGAGCAGCGAGGGGCGACGCGCAAGCGCACGCGCGATCTCCATCCGCTGTCGCTGACCGCCCGATAGATCGGCGCCTCCCTCGTTGAGGACCGCATCGAGACCGCCGGGGCGTCGGGCGACATCGTCGGCGAGCTGGGCATCGCGAATCGCCTCGATCACATCGCGCTCGGGAATGGACCGGTCCCACAGGGTGACGTTGTCGCGAATCGTGCCGGCGAAGATCGAGACCTCCTGGTCGACGAGCGCGAGACCGTCCGTCAGCACGATCGGCGAGTGCTTCCGTCGCGGGATGCCATCGACCAGGAGATCTCCCGACCACGGCTGGTACAGGCCGGTGACGAGTCGGGAGATCGTGGACTTGCCGCACCCGGATGGCCCGACGAGAGCGATGCGCTGGCCAGGGCGCAGGCGGAAGGAGATGCCCTCCACGATCGCGGGGCCCCTGCGCGAGTAGCCGAAGGAGACATCGCGGAGTTCGAGTTGGCCCCGGATGACACTCGGTGCCTGCGCATTGTCGGCTCCCTCCCACTCGTCCTCGAGGTCGGCCTCGAGGACGTCGTCGATCTGCTCCAGGGACGGACGCAGCAGGACAGTGGATGACAGGGCCAGGACGATGGACGTCACCGGGGCGATCAGCATGCCCACCAGGGCGATGACGGCGATGAGGTCTCCCGGACTGAGTCGCCCGATGATGATCTGCGCCATCACGGCACCGGTGATGATGATCATGGACAGGCCGGTGAGGACCGTCGGCACCAGGCCTACGCGGAGCATGCGCTCGGCGACCGCCTGCTGCGCTTCCAGCACCTTGTACTCGGCGGCGACACCGCGCGCGATGATGCCGTCCTCGGCGCCTGAGGCCTTGATCGACTCCACCTGACTCAGCGCTGCGATCATGGTCATGCCGCGCTCGATCGAGACCACGAGCGTCTTGGCGGTCTCGTCCTTGGCCTTGTTGATCTGCGAGCGCATGATCAGGGCCATCGATCCGGCGATGACCAGGGCGATGACGCCGGTGATCGGATCGACGATCAGAAGTGCGATCGCGGCGATCAGCGCCATCAGGATGCCGCTGCCGACCTGAGTGACAAGGGCGATGACGGCCTCACCGAGCGACTCGACGATCACAGCACGCTGGGCCGTGGAACCGGCACCGCGCTGGGCGTGGAACGACGCCGGGAGGCGCAGGAGCCTCTCCACCATGGCTGCGCCCATGCGGATGCTGATCTTGGTGGCGAAGCGGATGGAGATGAGCCCCTGCATGGCCTGGAGGACCGCCTGCAGCGCAAAGGCCACCACGAGCCCGACGAGCACACCGGAGACCATCACCGCACCCGCGCCCGACAGTCCGTTGCCGAAGGCGGCAAGCAGCTGGGGCTGCATGAGGGTCGGGACGATGAGGAGGATGGCGAGGATCGTGGTGAGGATCACGGCCGCGGTGACGTTGCCGGCGGCGGACAGGAGGCGGGGGACCACAGCTGGCCGGGAGCCGCCCTTGACGAAGCCGTCACCGGGAACAGCCTCGATCACGACCCCCGTGAAGCTGGAGTCGAACTCCTCGTGACTGACCTTGCGCGCACCGCCCCCCGGGTCGTTGATGAACCAGCCCGATCGATCGAAGCCCTCGACCACGAGGAAGTGGTAGAAGCGCCAGTGGATGATGAGCGGGAACACCATCGACTTCAGCCGCTCAGGCTCCCTGCGGAAAGCCTTGGCCGTCAGGCCGTAGGAGCGAGCCGCTTCCAGGATGTTCTTGGCGGTGGCGCCATCCCGCGAGACTCCGCAGGCCTGGCGCAGCTCGTCGAGGGAGACGGTCCGGCCGTAGCGACCGAGGACCATCGCCAGGCTCGCCGCGCCGCACTCCGTGGCCTCCATCTGGAGCACCGTCGGCACGCGCTCCCGGCACCGGCGCGGTGGCTGAGGGATCGACGTCGGGGCGACAGCCTCGGTGGTCATGAGATGCCGAGCATCCCCTGCAGGAGCGTGCGCTCGGACAGGACGAAGGACACCGCGACCTCTGCACCGGCAGGCAGGGCGCTCGCCGGCTCGAGGGAGACCATCGTCAGCTGGGCCGAACCTTCGACCGGCAGTGCGGTGCGCGCCATGGCGATGTCGGCAGGGACGGGAGCACTGGACACCGACACGACGCGTGCCGACACGGTGCCCTGCCCGGGAACGGCCAGGTCAACGCGAATGGCCGCAGCGACGGCAGTGGCATCCCGCTCGGGAACAGCGACGAGGACCGACCTGTCGCTGCCCTCGGGGAGCACGGTTGCGACGGGTGTCCCGGGCGACACGACCCCGCCGGCGAGGACGAGTGACTGCCACAGTTCTCCCGTCACCGGGCTGATGACCTCGAAGCCCGATCCGTCCGCTGTCACTCCCGAGGCGATTGCGCCACCGCTCGCCACGGCCGCCCCCTCCCCCGACGTCACCTCGGTGACCACACCGGCGGCCGGACTGACCGACTGCACGACTCCGCCGGCAGCCACGGCCCGGCCCTCGGACGTGATCGCCGTGACGGTGGTGGTGGCCGCGGCGTAGCCGAGGAAGGCCACGATCGCGAGTACCACGCCGACGGCTGCGAGCCAGGTTCGGCGCGTGACGATCGGCAGGAGGTTGTCGACCTGCTCAGGGACGTCGAGCCGGGCCAGGGCCGAGGCGCGGAACGGACTCGCCTGGACGCCAGGCGCGGCGGGCTTGTCCTCGACCGCCTCGAAGATGGCATCCAGGACACCCGACTGCCGCTTGCGTCTGATGCCGTCGTCCTCCGCCACGGCGCCAATCTAGGCCACTCGGCTCCCCGGCACCCGGCCTCGCGGAAATCGCGGACGGCACCACCTGCACACCGTCCAGGTCGGCACGGAAGCCTCGAGCGAGACCTCCGATGACCGTGCGCGAGCGTGGTAGCGTCGCGAAGCCCTGGCCCATCCCGGACCACACCGACACGCTGGAGTCTGCGGTGAGCAGCGATCCCGAGTACCGGTACCCACAGCACGTCACGACGTACGCCGCCCTCGCCGGACTCGTCCGCTGGTACCGCCCCTACCTGACGGGGATGAAGGGCCTCATCGGATGGACGATCACCGGCACCCTGCTCTATCTGGTCACGGTTGCCACGACGCCCCTCATGGTGGAGGGCATCCTCGATGACGGCACCTGGCAGAGCCGGTTCGCCATCGGCCTGCTCGCCGTCATCGCGATCCGGCTCGGGTCGTCCTACTTCGCCTACGTCGGAGCGCACCGGGTGGGCAGCGAGTCCGCCTCGCGCCTGCGTATGCGGATCTTCGACCGGGCACTCGAGTCCCGCATCTCCCGCCAGCAGATCCTCGGCCGGGCCTCCATCGTCAGCCGGCACGCGGAGGACGTCGACCGCATCGCCGAAGCCGTCGAGAAGTCCCTCACCCAGGGGCTGAGCGCTGTCGGACGGATTCTGCAGAGCCTGGTCCTCCTGACGATCATCGAGCCGATCGCCGGCGCCGCCATGGCCATCGCGACAGCCGCCTTCCTGCTCGCCTACCGCCACATCGGGCGCTCTCTCCTGACCATCGACCACCGGCGAACCGAGGCGAGCACCGGCGTTGCCAGTGTGGTGGACGAGGGCATCAGCACATCGCGCCTGCTCTCGGGTCTGAACCTCGGCGCATGGCAGCGACGTCGCTTCGCGCACCGGGTGGAGGAGCTCGAGCACCGCACGCACGATCAGGGCGTCGCCGTCGCGAAGCTCAACCTCGCAGCTGACGCGGCAGGCCTGACCGGCCTGTTCGTGGTCACGATCGCAGCGGTGGTGCTGGGTGGCGAGAGCCTGGCCGGTGTCGCCGCCGCGATCCTGTATGTGATCAGTGTCGTCGTGGGGCTGGAGACCCTCCCCCCATGGGTTCGCTCCGTGCAGCTGGGCGTGGTGTCCCAGCGACGTATCGACGTGATCCTGAACGAACCCGACCGCGTGGACCGACCCGCGGGCACCGAGGGCACGGCCACCCCCGCCGGACTGGCGGCCCGCGGCCTGTCCCTGCACCTGGAGACCGGGAACGAGCTGATCGACGTCGAGCTGACGGTGCCCCGCGGAGCAGTCCTCGGCGTGGTGTCGTCACCGTGGCCCCTGGCCGATGGCCTCGTCGCCGCGTTGGCCGGGGACCAGAACCCCGACGCAGGAGCGGTCACCCTGGATGGCCTGGACGTGCGGAGTCCAGCAGTGCGCGGACGCATGGCGTTCGTCCCCGACGAGACCTCCGGATTCGACGTGTCCGTGCTGGATGAGCTGCGCGGGACAGCACCGGACCTGACCGACGAGGAGGCGTGGGCTCTGCTGACGCGCTTCGGCCTGGGCCACCTGGCCGACCTCCCCGAGGGCATCGACACCCCGCTCGGACCCGGAGGGAAGCTGCTGTCAGTGAGCGATCGACAGCTGCTGAACCTCACCGCGGCCGTGGCCTCGCGCCCGCGGGTGCTGCTCGTCGGATCCATCATCGCCCTGGGTGAGGCCGACGTCGCCCTGCCCCTCGTCACGACACTGCGGGAGCAGGGCTATGACGCGACGGTGATGGGCGTGCGCGACCCGCTGGTCGCAGAGGCAATGGACCTGATCGCCTTCCTCGACGAGGGCACGCTGCGCACCGGGACGCACCAGGAGCTGCTCGTGTCGTCCCCGGCCTACGCTCGGCTGTGGGAGCAGCGCCTCACCGGTGCCGACGTCGACCTCAGCGTGCTCGGCCTGTCCGCCGATGACGAGGCCGGCATCTACACCCGACTCGTCACGGAGAGCTACGCCGCAGGTGATCCGGTCTACCGAGAGGGCGCCCCCGCCGACCGCATCCTGTTCGTCATCTCCGGGCAGGCGGCGGTGACCGTCATCGACAGCGACGGCCGCGAGCGACGGACCGCCGTGCTGGGACCGGGGAACCATTGCGGCGACCTCCGCCTGACCGTCGGCGAGACGCGCGCGGAGAGCGTGTGGGCCGTGACGCCGTTGGTGGTGCGCTCGCTCAGCCGCGAGGCGATCACCGCCGGGATCACCGGTCTGCTGGACCGCACTCCGACGGAGCGACGCATCGTCACCTCCATCCTGCGTGACGGTCCCGGCACCGAGGAGGAGCTCAGGGTGCGACTGCCCGACGTGGATCCGCGGCTGTTCGACTCCAGCCTGGCGCTGCTGCTGAGGGACGGTGCGGTGCGCGAGTCGAAGGGCGTGCTCAGTGCCGTCCAGCGACGGCAGACGCTGCCCGGGGCCGCCGCCGTGCTCGATCGCCTCCGCGACCTGTAGCCGTCACAAGCCGCATCGACACAGGCGATCCGGACCTGCGCGACCACCGACCACATGAGTGAGGGCCCCGCCGATCGGCGGGGCCCTCACTCATGAACGTTCGAGACGACTGCGGATCAGTAGCCGCGGTAGTCGAACTCCTCCAGCGGGACCGCGGCACCCGAGGTGGCACCGAAGGCGCTGTAGTCGAGATCGTCGTAGCTGCCGAAGCTGGCGTACATCGCCGCCTTGGCCTCCTCGGTCGGATCGACCTTGACATTGCGGTAGACCGGCATACCCGTGCCCGCCGGGATGAGCTTGCCCAGGATGACGTTCTCCTTCAAACCCAGGAGCGGATCGCTCTTGGCATGGATGGCGGCATCGGTGAGCACCCGCGTGGTCTCCTGGAAGGAGGCCGCCGACAGCCAGGACTCCGTGGCCAGGGAAGCCTTGGTGATGCCCATCAGCTCCGGACGGCCGGACGCAGGCTGACCGCCCTCGGCAACCACGCGACGGTTCTCCGCCTCGAAGTGGGTGCGCTCGACCAGCTCACCGGCGAGGAAGCCGGAATCTCCGGCTTCGACGATGATGACCCGCTTGAGCATCTGGCGGACGATCACCTCGATGTGCTTGTCATGGATCGACACGCCCTGCGAGCGGTACACCTCCTGCACCTGGTCGACCAGGTGCTCCTGCACCTTGCGCATGCCCAGGATGCGGAGGACGACCTTGGGGTCGACCGCACCCGCGATGAGCTGCTCGCCGACGGCAACGTGAGCGCCATCCTCGATCAGCAGCTTGGCGCGCTTGGACACCTGGTGGGCGATCTCCTCACCGCCGTCATCCGGCACCACGATGATCTTGCGCGCCTTGTCGGAGTCCTCGATGCGCGCGCGACCCGTGACCTCGGCGATCGGGGCGTTGCCCTTGGGTGTACGCGCCTCGAACAGCTCGACGACGCGAGGAAGACCATGGGTGATGTCCTCACCGGCCACACCACCGGTGTGGAAGGTGCGCATGGTCAGCTGGGTGCCGGGCTCGCCGATCGACTGGGCCGCGACGATGCCGATGGCCTCGCCGACATCGACCAGCTTGCCTGTGGCCATCGAGCGGCCGTAGCACATGGCGCAGGTGCCCACGGAGCTCTCGCAGGTGAGGACCGTGCGGACCCGGATGGTGTCAGCACCCTGACGGACGAGCTCCTCGACGCGCGGCGTGGTGAGCTCCTCCCCTGCCTGTGCGATCACGGCGCCGTCGACCTCGACATCGCGCGCCAGCGTGCGTGAGGCCACCGACGTGTCGAGGTTGTCGACGGGTCGGAGTACTCCGTCCACCCGCTCGCCCACGACGACGGTCGCACCACGATCGGTGCCGCAGTCGACCTCACGGACGATGACGTCCTGGGAGACATCGACCAGACGACGCGTGAGGTAGCCCGAGTCCGCCGTACGCAGCGCGGTGTCGGCCAGGCCCTTGCGGGCACCGTGCGTCGAGATGAAGTACTCGAGCACCGACAGGCCCTCACGGAAGTTGGACTTGATCGGGCGCGGGATGATCTCGCCCTTCGGGTTGGCCACGAGGCCACGCATGCCTGCGATCTGCCGCACCTGCATGTAGTTGCCGCGGGCACCGGAGTCGACCATCATGTGCACCGAATTGGTGCGCGGGAAGTTCTCCTGCATGGCCTTGGCGACCTCGTCCGTGGCACGGGTCCAGATCTCGATGAGCTCCTGACGCCGCTCGGCGTCGGTGATCAGGCCGCGGTCGTACTGCTTCTGGACCTTGTCGGCCTTCTCCTCCGCGTTCGCGAGCAGCTCGGCCTTGGCCGGCGGTGCGATGACGTCCGAGAAGGAGATGGTGACGCCCGACCGGGTGGCCCAATGGAAGCCGAGGGCCTTGAGGTCGTCGAGGGTCTCCGCCACATCGACCTTGGCGTAGATCTCCGCGAGCCGGTTCACCGTCTGGCCGAGGACCTTCTTGTCGACCTGGGTGTTCACGAACGGGTAGTCGTCCGGAAGGGCCTCGTTGAACAGGGCCCGGCCCAGGGTGGTCTCGAGCAGGAAGGCATCCCCCGGAACCCATCCCTCGGGGGCCTGGAAGTCCTGCGGCGGGAGTCCTTCGGTGAGCCGGATCATCACCTTGGCCTGGAGATCGAGCGCACCCGCCTCGAACGCCATGATCGCCTCAGCCACCGACGTGAAGGCATGACCCTCACCGAGTGCACCCTCGTTCATGGTGGTCATGAAGTAGATGCCGAGGACCATGTCCTGGGTCGGCGTCGTGATGGGGCGCCCGTTCGCCGGCGACAGGATGTTGTTGCTCGACAGCATGAGAATGCGAGCCTCGGCCTGGGCCTCTGCCGAAAGCGGCAGGTGCACGGCCATCTGGTCGCCGTCGAAGTCCGCGTTGAAGGCGGTGCAGACGAGCGGGTGGATCTGGATGGCCTTGCCCTCGATCAGCTGGGGCTCGAACGCCTGGATGCCGAGCCGGTGCAGCGTGGGGGCGCGGTTCAGCATCACCGGATGCTCGGCGATGACCTCCTCGAGCACGTCCCAGACGACCGGACGCGACCGCTCCACCATGCGCTTGGCGCTCTTGATGTTCTGCGCGTGGTTGAGATCGACGAGTCGCTTCATGACGAAGGGCTTGAACAGCTCCAGGGCCATCTGCTTGGGCAGACCGCACTGGTGGAGCTTCAGCTGCGGGCCGACGACGATCACGGATCGGCCCGAGTAGTCGACGCGCTTGCCGAGCAGGTTCTGGCGGAAGCGGCCCTGCTTGCCCTTGAGCATGTCGGAGAGCGACTTCAGGGCTCGGTTGCCCGGACCCGTGACCGGACGGCCGCGACGACCGTTGTCGAAGAGGGCGTCGACCGCCTCCTGCAGCATGCGCTTCTCGTTGTTGACGATGATCTCGGGCGCGCCGAGGTCGAGCAGCCGCTTCAGGCGGTTGTTGCGGTTGATGACGCGACGGTAGAGGTCGTTGAGGTCGGAGGTGGCGAAACGGCCACCGTCGAGCTGGACCATGGGGCGAAGGTCCGGCGGGATGACCGGAACGGCGTCGAGCACCATGCCCTGCGGCGAGTTCGAGGTGTTCAGGAAGGCCTGCACGACCTTGAGCCGCTTGAGGGCACGGGTCTTCTTCTGGCCCTTGCCGGTCGCGACGATCTCGCGCAGGATCGCCGACTCGGCCTCCAGGTCGAAGGACTCCAGTCGCTTCTGGATGGCAGCGGCACCCATGCCGCCGTCGAACCAGCGGCCGTAGCGGTCGCGCATCTCACGGAACAGCATCTCGTCGCCCTCGAGGTCCTGGACCTTGAGGGTGCGGAAGCGATCGAAGATCCGATCGAGGCGCTCGATCTCGTTGTCGGCCTTGCGACGCAGCGCTGCCATCTCGCGCTCGCCCGACTCGCGGACCTTGCGGCGGACGTCGGACTTGGCGCCCTCCTCCTCCAGCTCGGCGAGATCGGCCTCGAGCTTCTTCGCCCGGTTCTCGATGTCGTTGTCACGACGGTCGGCGATCTGCTTCTTCTCGATGCCGAGCTGCTTCTCCAGCTGCGGAAGCGCGTCGTGGCGGCCCTCGTCGTCGACCCAGGTGATCATGTAGGCCGCGAAGTAGATGACCTTCTCGAGATCCTTCGGTGCAAGGTCGAGCAGGTACCCGAGCCGGCTGGGCACGCCCTTGAAGTACCAGATGTGCGTGACCGGCGCTGCCAGCTCGATGTGGCCCATGCGCTCACGGCGGACCTTGGCGCGGGTCACCTCGACGCCGCAGCGCTCGCAGATGATGCCCTTGAAGCGCACGCGCTTGTACTTGCCGCAGTAGCACTCCCAGTCACGGGTGGGGCCGAAGATCTTCTCGCAGAACAGGCCGTCCTTCTCCGGCTTGAGCGTGCGGTAGTTGATCGTCTCGGGCTTCTTCACCTCACCGTACGACCACGTGCGGATGTCGTCCGCGGTCGCCAGGCCGATGCGCAGCTCGTCGAAGAAGTTGACGTCAAGCACTGTGGTGTCCTTCGTTCGTGTCGGTCGTCAGGAGGTTTCGGGTGCCGGTCGGCTAGAGCTCGTCGACGCTGCTGGGCTCACGCCTCGACAGGTCGATGCCCAGCTCCTCGGCGGCGCGGAAGACGTCGTCGTCGGAGTCACGCATCTCGATGGCGATGCCGTCGCCGCTCAGCACCTCGACGTTGAGACACAGGGACTGCATCTCCTTGACGAGGACCTTGAACGACTCCGGGATGCCGGGCTCGGGGATGTTCTCGCCCTTGACGATCGCCTCGTAGACCTTGACGCGACCGAGCACATCGTCGGACTTGATGGTCAGCAGCTCCTGCAGGGCGTAGGCGGCGCCGTAGGCCTCGAGGGCCCACACCTCCATCTCGCCGAAGCGCTGGCCACCGAACTGCGCCTTGCCGCCCAGCGGCTGCTGGGTGATCATCGAGTACGGGCCCGTCGAGCGCGCGTGGATCTTGTCGTCGACCAGGTGCAGCAGCTTCAGGATGTAGATGTAGCCCACCGTGATGCGTCCCGGGATGGGCTCGCCGCTGCGGCCGTCGAAGAGGTGCGCCTTGCCATCGGGGCCCACCAGGGTGAGGCCGTCGTCGGTCGGACGGGTCGAGGCGAGGACCGCCGAGAGCTCGTCCTCTCGCGCTCCGTCGAACACCGGAGTGGCCACCTTCGTGCCGCGCGGCACGCTGCGGACCTCCTGCGGCATGCGCTCGACGCGAGGATCGGCCGGATCGACCTCCCAGCCCGTCGCCGCCGCCCAGCCCAGATGCGTCTCCAGGATCTGGCCGATGTTCATGCGGCCGGGGACGCCGAGCGGATTCAGCACGACGTCGACGGGAGTGCCGTCCTCGAGGAAGGGCATGTCCTCCGGGGGCAGGATCTTCGCGATGACGCCCTTGTTGCCGTGACGCCCCGCGAGCTTGTCGCCCTCGGTGATCTTGCGCTTCTGTGCGATGTAGACGCGCACGAGCCGGTTGACGCCCGGCGGGAGCTCGTCACCCTCATCGATGTCGAAGACGCGGACGCCGATGACCTTGCCGGACTCACCGTGCGGAACCTTCAGCGAGGTGTCGCGCACCTCGCGGGCCTTCTCGCCGAAGATGGCGCGCAGCAGGCGCTCCTCGGGTGTCAGCTCGGTCTCTCCCTTGGGCGTCACCTTGCCGACGAGGATGTCACCGGGGACGACGTCGGCACCGATGCGGATGATTCCGCGCTCGTCGAGATCGGCGAGCACCTCCTCCGACACGTTCGGGATGTCGCGAGTGATCTCCTCCGGCCCCAGCTTGGTGTCGCGGGCGTCGACCTCGTGCTCCTCGATGTGGATCGAGGACAGGACGTCGTCCTGAACCAGGCGCTGGTTGAGGATGATGGCGTCCTCGTAGTTGTGGCCCTCCCACGACATGAACGCGACGAGCAGGTTGCGGCCGAGGGCCATCTCGCCGAGCTCGGTGGACGGACCGTCGGCGATGACCTGGCCGGCCTCGACCCGCTCGCCCTCGGACACGATCGGCTTCTGGTTGAAGCAGGTGCCCTGGTTGGAGCGGTGGAACTTCTCCATGCCGTAGAGGTCGTACTCGCCGTCGTCGGTGGCGACGGTGATGGCCTCGGCCGACACCTCCGTCACGACACCGGCCCTGGTGGCCTTGATGACGTCGGCGGCGTCGTACGCAGCGCGGAACTCCATGCCGGTGCCGACGAGCGGAGCCTCGGCGCGCAGGAGCGGGACAGCCTGCCGCTGCATGTTCGAGCCCATGAGGGCGCGGTTGGCGTCGTCGTGCTCGAGGAACGGGATCATGGCCGTCGCCACAGACCACAGCTGGCGCGGGGAGACGTCCATGTAGTCGACCTCAGCCGGGGTGACGTAGTCGACCTCGCCGCCCTTGCGACGGCACAGGACGCGGTCCTCGCTCATGGTGCCGTCGGCCCCGAGCGGGGTGTTCGCCTGAGCGATGACGTGGAGGTCCTCCTCGTCAGCCGTCAGGTAGTCGACCTGATCGGTGACCTTGCCCTTGACAACCTTGCGGTACGGAGTCTCGACGAAGCCGAATGCGTTGATGCGCCCGTACGTTGCAAGCGAGCCGATCAGGCCGATGTTCGGGCCCTCCGGGGTCTCGATCGGGCACATGCGGCCGTAGTGGGACGGATGCACGTCGCGGACCTCGAAGCCCGCGCGCTCACGGGACAGTCCACCCGGACCGAGAGCCGAGAGCCGGCGCTTGTGCGTCAGGCCGGACAGTGGATTGGTCTGGTCCATGAACTGCGACAGCTGCGACGTGCCGAAGAACTCCTTGATCGACGCCACGACGGGGCGGATGTTGATCAGGGTCT
>VFQT010003322.1_pt1 | contig 14855 bp, 3 predicted proteins | sample 3512381 | NCBI WGS metagenome assembly VFQT01 (sample SAMN10412376, study PRJNA504923) | tailings metagenome | isolation source: Relicate 2 Philex TSF3 active mining site | place: Philippines: Tuba, Benguet | collected 2017-08-29 | reverse complement strand
ACACGGGGCTTACCGGTCGCGAAGCGTCGAACATTCCCGAAGAGATCGAAGGAATATCACCCGGCGACAACGAGCGTGTTCTTCGTCAATCACAAGTGATCGTCGACTTCATCGAGGGTTTCAATGCCAAGTTGTTCATCGACGGCATCGAATTGCCCACCACCAGGCTGGACGAGATCTCGGCAGGTCGCCAGATCCAGCCCGGCGCACAGATCGATCTTCCAGCGACGGCGATTTTCGACCCGGGTAACTACACCATCAGTTTCTTGCCGCAAGAGGGCGCACCAATCGAAGAGTTCACGCAGGGCGAGCACATTGGTCGCGTAATGTTTTGGCCGATCGATGAGGACGAGAGCAAGGCTCGTTCTTACACCTGGACTTTCATCACCGACTGATCGACTATTCGCCGACGAGTTGGCGGTATGCGTCGGCGTCCATCGCAGCGCTCAAGGCGTCGGGTTCAACACCAGAGAGTTCGCACACCCAACCTTCGCCGTACGGATCAAGGTTGATCAGGCCAGGTTCTGTACGCAGACGGTCATTGATTGCTGCAACCTCTCCAGCGACTGGCGAGTAGATCTCGCTCACGCTCTTCGTGCTCTCCACTTCACCCATCAGTCCGCTTACCGCCACTCGCGAGCCAACTTCAGGAAGCTTCACGTGCACCACATCGCCAAGTGCATCTTGTGCGACATCGGTGATTCCCACGCGCACCACTCCGCCGCGCACTTGCATCCACTCGTGATTTGTCGAGTAACGAAGGTCGTCAGGAATCTTCATCGACTTCAAGTCTTTCAGTTGCCGAATCGCAGGTACGAGTCGACATCCATCACGTTCTCGAGTGTCTCGTCATACGACAACTGAACTTCGAACAGCCAACCCGCACCGAACGGATCGAGGCCTACTAGTGCAGGCTCCTGCAGTAGTCGCTCGTTGACGAGTACCACCGATCCGACAACGGGTGAATACACCTCAATCCTTTTTCCGTCGATCCCAAGCGAGACGACTGACGCATCGCCGCTCAGCGGTGCACCGAGGGCCGGCAGGGTGACGTTCGAGACAGCACCGTGGGTAACCAGAGCTGGGCATGGCCCCACCCTCGCGGACTCACCGACCACGTGCACCCAGCAGTGGCCGGGCGAATAGCGATATTCCCGTGGATACTCCACGAGCCGAGCCTACGACTGGTCGTCCACCTCATTGGTGGTGGCCACCAACTTGCGGCGACGGGCAATCACGAGGCCGGCAAGGACGACCGCCGCCATCGCGGCGAGAACCGCGGGCATCAAGTTGTTCTGCAACGCATTTCCTTCTTCGGTGACGATCACCGAGACGTTCATCGTGCGCAGTTCACCATTGGCCGAGACACCGTTCAACTGCACGGTGTGATCGCCAAGGGTCACACTCTCGGGGATCACTACGGAGACGTCCAATTCGCCATTGGCATCCACCGTGAACTCGCCCAACGACACGGGGCTGGAGAACAACCACAAGGTGATCACACTGTTCGGCGCGAAACCACTGACCTTGACGTTCAGGACGGTGCCCGACTGCAGCACCACCCTTCCTTGGTCGTCAACCGAGAGCGGTGAACCGTCAACATCCACGGTCGAAATCTCCGCAGAGAAATCTGGACCAGTGATCATCAAGCCATTTTCCGTGGGGAGAACCGTCACAGTTACCTCGACAGGCACACCATTTTCGATGACGACCAATTTCCCGTTCGTGGGCAGCGGACTCTCTGCGCCCGGCGCGAACGGGGTCTTGGCCAACTCTTGTGCATCCTTGATGCGCTGCTCGAGTCCAGTTTCATCCGAGGACTCTCCGCTTCCGGATCCCTCACCGTCGTTTTCGCCACCGTTCGAGTTCGTGCCGCCACTCGTCTGCGACTCGTCCTTCTTCGGCCTCTTCGCCTTCGGCTGCTCCACCACGGGTGCTTCCACCTTGGGCTGTTCGTCGATCGCCGGCTTCTCATCAACTGCGACTGAGCCACCGAGGCTGCCGACCTGCAGGTTGATCGATGTGGTCGCCTCGAGGAATCGACCTGCGGACGACTTGATTGCCCGAATCGAACACGTGCCTGGTCCGGTGGTGGTCACCACACGGCTGGCACTCACCGTGCAGACGCTCGGATTGAGGCTCTCGACGGTCAGCACGCCGTCACCTTCGCCACCGGTCACCGTCAACTGGGCAGATTCGCCGATGGCGAGATTTGTCGACGATGAAGTGATCGAGAGCGGCACTGCCTGCTCAGCGAGTACGCCGAACATGCTCAAGTGACGGGTGAGGATCCACACTGTTCCGTCACTGTTCAAGTAGTAGCCATCTCGTTGACCCGCCGGCAATTCCGGTGTCAAGAGACGTGGCAATTCGACCCAGGTCACACCATTGTCGGACGACTGAACGGGTACTGCGCCGACAGCCGGCGTATCGAAGAGAATGCGAATTGCCGCCTCGAGATTCTCGATTTCTACGCCGCTCGCATCCGTGCCGTTGATCTGCACGACGCGATAGCCCGCTGCGTATTCCTCGGTCATCGCCGGAATTCCGATGAATTGTGAGCCATCTTCGGCTGCTGCATACGGGATGTTCACCACCGCCTGGACGTCAGACGACGCAGATGTCGGGCTCAACAACACGTTCAGGGTGACATCGTTTGCCGGCTGCACGAAACCAGCGGGCGTCACCGACGTGTTTGGCACATCCGTTCCGGTAGAGGCGAAGGTGAGCGTCGTTGCCGAGGTTGCCGTGGCCACCGTCTGCATACCGTCAAAGCCAACACCGATTCCCGAGACGATGATCTGCGCACCATCTACGAACCCGTGGTTGCCTGACGTGGTGATCGTCGCCACGTTGCCGGTGCGCTGGTAGTTCGTCACACTTCGCGGCGACAAGTCGGTGCTCATACGTGGTCGAGCGACGGCAGAGAACTCGGAAGCACCAGATACGTAGCCATCTCGTGTCGCAGTGACTCGCACGGTGCCGAGTTCGCCTGCCGAAACGCCAGTCACCGTAAGGATTCCATCACTATCGACCGTTCCCGAAGCTCCTGTGGTGAGACCCGTCACCGTCCATGTCCACAATGGGTCGTAGTTGCGAATCGGAACGATGTAACCATCCGCAGTCGACGTCGAGATTGCAAAGACTGGAATGAGCGCAGAACCTGCCGTCGTCGTGGCGCGCACGACTGCCGTACCCGTGTTGTAACCGCTTCGAGCTGCGCTCACACTGGCCGAGACCAGCGTGAATCCAGGAGCACCTGTAACGGTGACGAGACCAGTCGACGAGATGTTGATCATTGCGTTGTTGTCGACCGATGCAGTCCATGTCCACGCAGCGTCGTAATTGCTTATCTGAACCGTAAACCCTGTAGCAGTCGCCGTCGGCTGACCGAACGTCGGCGTTCTAGCCGTCAAGTTTCTTGCAGTACCAGAAACGGTAGACGTTCCTGTGGAGTATCCAGTTCGAGCAGCGCGAACAGTGATCACTCCTGATGCATCGCTCGTCACGTTCGTGACAGTCAACAGTCCGCTCGACGAAATAACCGTTGTGGCACTTCCGCCCGAAGTCGAGGTCCACGTGTACAGCGGGTCGTAGTTGGTGATTTGCACCGTGTAACCACCAACGATCGAAAGCGGTGTACCAAATGTGGGCGTAAGCCCAGTGAGAGCACCGGCCGTGAAGGACGTGTTGGCCGTCACCGTCGGATATGAAGTCTTCGACGCCGTGACGGTGAGGGTCGTCTCGACACCTGCAGCAATGTTCGTCACCGTGACGAGACCACTACCACTGATCGATGCCGAACCGGACGGGGTGACCATCGCGCTCCATGTCCACGTTGCATCATGATTTGCGATCTGCGACGTGAATCCTGTGCCAGCTGCGGCCGGTGTGCCCATCGTGAAGGACAGGGCCGCACCCATTGATCGCGAAACGGTGGCACTTCCATCGGTGAAGCCTGTTCGCGAAGTCGTCACTGTCACGACAGGACTCTGACCATCGGTGTGAACCACCGTGATCAAACCCGTTGTCGAGTTGATCGTTGCCGTGCCCACAGTCGTCGTCACCGACCACGTCCAAGCGGGGTCAAAGTTGCTCACCTGCACCGTGAAACCACCACTTACCGTCGTTGGCTGATCGAATTCAGGTACGAGAGAAGTGGAGATCGCCGTTCCCGTGATGGAAGAGATCACCGTCTCGGCATCCTGCTTGGTTCGCGTGACCGTGACCGTCGCACTCGCACCTGGTCCAAGGTTCGTGACGACGACATCACCGAGGCCACGATCGAAGGTGGTCACCGCTCCTGGGTTGGCACTGATGTCAAACGACCAACCATCAGACAACAGACTGCTGTAGTCATCGATGTCGACGGTGAACCCGCTGGTGGTGCGATCCTTCACGGTGAGTCCCGAATTTCCACCGGAGTTCAGGAGACGCGACTCGACGAAGGCACTGCCATCCAAGTAACTCGCGCGTGTCGTCGAAACGGTGAGTCGAACCGAAGATCCTGCGGTGAGACCGGTCACCGTGACGATGCCGTTGGAAGAAATGGTCGTCGTACCCACCGTGTTTCCACTCGATGTCGTCACTGCCGTCCACTCGTAACGCACCGGGTCGTAGTTTTCGATTACCGCCGTCAGACCATTCGATGTCGGCACGATTCCCGTGATCACGGGGATCAGTGCCTCACCGCTCGAAGTCGTTGCGGTCACGCTGCCCGTCTCGTTCGAATAACCATCTCGCGACGTCGTGACAGTGACGGTGGACTCTGTTACTGGATTGAGGCCGGAAACAGTGACCAAACCGGTATCGCTGATAGCGGCAATGCCAGGCGACGTGACGCTGACATTCCAGCCATAGAGCAAGTCGAAGTTCGCACGGTGTATCCGCTCGAAGTTGCTGTCGGAGTACCAAATGTTGGGGTCAGGCCATCCGGCAATCCTGAGTCACCGGTCAGTTGAATCTCACCAATTTGCAGCATGTTGACGTTGCCGCGCACCGAACCAAAGGTGAGTCGGTAGAAGTTGTATGCACGGGAATTGCGAATGCTTCGAGTGCCGTCCGTTCCGCGATCGACTGGATTGCCGCCCGAGGTGAGACCCGTGATGTCATTGCTGACGATCACGGTGCACTGCGCGTTCTCCTGAGCACATCCCCACAACGTGTACGTAAGTGGGTCGCGATTTGGTTCATTGCTTGCCGCCGTAAACGTGACACCCTTGACCACGAAGCTCCCGACGTTTGGCGTGGCGAAGCCAATCGTGTTCGGCGAGTATGGCGCGATCGAGCGATCTGCGGCCGTGTAGCACGAGTACTTCGTCGCCACTGCCAAGTCGTTGACGTTCGACACCCCTTCGAGATCCGGGGAGCCGTGTGGGCAAATGGCGCGCATCGTGAACTCTGTCATCAGGTTCGCTGCGCGAGTGCCAGTCGCCAAGGAGGTTCCTGCGACAGAAGCACTTCCGGTAACGAAACCAGTCTTTGCTGCGCGAACGACGACGGTGTCGTTGGTATTGGCAGACAACCCTGAAACTGTCACCAATCCACCTGCACTAATCGAAACCGTGGAGCTACGACCCGACGTCGCAGACCATGAATACGACGAGTCGAAGTTGGTGATTTGAGTCGTGAACCCGGTTGAGGTGCGAGTTACTCCCGAGAATGCCGGTGTAAGGCCCGCAGACAACGCAGGAGTCACACCATCGCTGTTGAGGGCACCGCCGAGGAACGTGTTCGAGCCTGCTGCCCTACCCGAACGCGTCGTGCCAACGGTGATTGTCGACGTGGCACCTGCAGACAAACCCGTAACGGTGACGAGTCCGGTATTGGAAATTGCGGCAGAACCCGAGGAAGCAGAGGCCGTCCAGGTGTACGCCGAGTCGTAGTTGCTCACTTGCACCGTGTAACCATCTGCCGTTGCAGTTGGCGGACCGAACAACGGGAGCAAGCCCGCACCACTGAGCGCAGAGCCAGCTGCCGTGGCGACACCATCGGCGTAACGGCTTCGCACGGATGTCACCGTGAGCGTGGCACTTGCGCCCGGATCCAGACCCGTCACCGAGACCAACCCAGCGCGATCTACTTCTGCGGATCCACTACTTGCTGAAACGTTCCAAATCCATCCTTCGTCGTAGTTGTCGATCTGCACCGTGAAACCAGTCGCAGTTGAGGAGGCCGCTGCAAGTACTGGTGTGCGTGCGGTTTCAGGCGTTGCATTACTGGTGACGGACGCACTCGCAGTGGCGTAATCGAGTCTGTTCGTGGATGCGGTCAAGGTGGACTCCACGCCTCGCGGCAATCCGGCAACAGTGACGATTCGGCTCACTGCATCGAACGTCGCCGTGGCACCCGTTGTTGCCGAGAACGTCCAGGTGTAATTCGTGTCGTAGTTGGTGATCTCGACCGTGTAACCCGTATTGGTAGTCACGGGCGTTCCGAATGTGGGAACGAGTCCCGGTGTGCCGCCGTTGGTGAATGACGCGGACTGCGTGGAGTAGCCAGAACGAGTCGTCGTCACGGTGACAGTCGAAGAGCCGCTTGCCGTCACCGTGATCAAGCCCGAGTTGTTGATCGACGCTGTTCCACCCGTTACCGAGACGCTCCATGAATAGTTGGCGTCGTAATTGCTTACTTGCAGTGTGTAACCACCGGTCGTCGATGTAGCCGTTCCAAACAGCGGCGTCAATCCACCCTGCAGCGTGACCGATGTGGCTGCAGAGCCCGACAGATAACCGGTTCGTGAAGTGGAAACAGTCAGGTTGGCCGTGGTCGAAATGCCCGTCACCGTCACCAAGCCAGAGCTGTTGATCGTGGCATTTCCATTGGAGATGGTGGCCGTCCAGGTGTAAGCAGAATCGAAGTTGGCCACTTGTACGGTCCAATTGTTGGCATTCGCCGTAACGGCACCAAGTGAAGGTATGAGTGCCGAACTGAGCGACTGACCAACGGCCGCTGCGTTTCCATCGGAATAGCCCGATCGAGAAGTGACAACCAACGCACTCGCCGTGGTGCCTGCCGGCAATCCCGTAACGGTCACCAAGCCCGAGCCGCTGATCGTTGCAGCACCGCCCGAAGTGGTGCTGACCGACCATGTCCAGTTGGCGTCGTAGTTGGAGATCTGCACCGTGTAACCACCATCGGTACGTGTTGGCGTGGCGAACAACGGCGTACGGCCGGGCAACAGTGTGGTCACGGCGGCCGTGGTTGCTTCGCCACTGTCGTACCCCGCCCTCGTCGTCGTGACAGTCGCACTCGTCTGAGTACCACCTGCAACACCAGTCACGGTGAGCAGACCCGTCGAGCTGATCGTCACTGTTCCTCCGGCCGTTGCCGTCCCGCGCCACACATAAGCCGAGTTGAAGTTGGTGATTTGAGCAGTGAAACCAGTGGCCGTCGCCGTTGCGGAACCAAACACTGGTGTAACAGCAGGACCAATTGCGGCCCGCGCCGAGATCGTTGCTTGTTCCGTCGAGTACAGGTTTCGCGTCGACGTAATCGTGGCAGTCGCCAAGGTGTACGGCGCCAGACCACTCACCGTCACCACGCCCGTACTCGAAACGGTGACTCGACCGCCCAGAGTTGCCGTTCCTGTGAACGTGTAGTTCGAATCGAAGTTCGTGATCGAGAAGCGGAAGCCGTCGATGGTTGATGTTGCCGCACCGAGTACCGGCACGAGACCCTGCTCTGCAGGTGTCAAGGTCAACGACTGCGTTGCACTTGCCAATCCGCTCGAGGCGTAGCTGACGATGTAGGTGTTTCCAGGCGTTCCATCCACACCAAGATCGTTGAAGTTCACCTGTCCACTCACTGCAATCATGGTCGTGCGCCCGAGCATCGAACCACCACTCGATACAGATGCCGTAATGAGCGCGGCCGACGACGTGACTCGGTTTCCACCGGCGTCGAGCACCGTCACTTGTGGCTGGGTGGTGAATCGTGCACCTGCCGTTTGTCCAACCGACGAGCGCGTCAGGCTGAGAGATGCTGCAGGACCAACGGTCGCGGTGATGTCCTGAGTGGCGGTGAGTGAACCAGCCGTGAATGTCACGCGATAGGTGGTGCCCGCTGTGCCAGTGATACCGAGGTTGGTGAACGTTGCGATGCCATTCACCGGCGTGATCGCGGTGGTGCCGACGAGCGAGCCGCCTGCACTTCCGTTTTGCAGCGAAACACTGGCCACCACTGGCGTGGTGAACGAGGTGATCACGTTGCCACCAATGTCCTTGACGGCAAGACGTGGTTGAGCGGTAAAGGTTGCACCGCTCGCCGTGCCAACTGCCTGATCGAGCAGCTCGAGCGTGGCAGGTGCTCCGAGCGTCACCGTCAATGTCTCGGAGATCGACGTAATACCAAGTCCCGAGTAGGTGACGCGATAAGCAGTGCCTGCGCGACCGGTGATTCCGAGATTGGTGAAGGTTGCAACTCCCGATACCGCGTTCACTGTTGTGGTACCAACGAGCGAGCCGACACCGTCGACCTGGGTAATGGTCGCAGTGATTGCCATCGTGCTTTGTGTAACGCGATTGCCTTCGGCGTCTTTCACCTCGATTTGTGGTTGCGTGGTGAACGCTGCACCAGACGCAACTCCTGCGGAGGCGCGAGCCACGGTCAACCTCGACGCTTGACCAGCGAGCAACGTGATTTGCTGAGTCGTCGGTGCGTAACCAGTGAGCGCGAATGAGAGTGTGTACTCGGTTCCTGAGGTGCCTCGTGCACCAAGATTGGTGAACGCTGCAATTCCGTCCGACGCGGTTGCTCGCGACAATGAACCGACCAGGGTGGCGCCACTCGAAATCGAGGCCGTCACGATCGAGTTCGCTACCGTCACGGTATTGCCATAGCTGTCGAGTACCGCGATGCGTGGCTGAGTGGTGAACGGTTGACCGACCACGGCGCCAGCCGCCTGATCGACGATTGAAACCGTCGTTGCCGTGCCATAGGTGGGTGTGACCGATTGCGTTGCCGAGGTCAACGCAGCACCGTTGTAGGACGCGCCATATGAAATCGTGTACGCAACGCCTGCACGTCCACCGAGCCCAAGGTTGGTGAATGTGGCAACACCATTCGACGCCGTCGCTGTTGCAGTTCCCACCATTTCACCCGTCGACACTCCCGCGACACTCACCTGGTCAACCGATGCGGTGACCACGAGTGTCGAGCCTGCGCCCGACGTCACTCGGTTGCCACCCGCGTCGAGCAATTCGACCTGTGGTTGAGTGGAGAACGCGACGCCAGCAGCCGTCCCCACCGAGGAGCGAGTCATCGCCACCTGGGTCGGCGCGCCGGTAGCAGCCGTAATCGATTGACTCGTCGAGGTGAGTCCGCTCGAGGCAAACGTCACCGTGTAGGAGGTACCCGACGTACCAGTCAAACCAAGGTTGGTGAAGGTGACGAGTCCGTTGACCGCGCTCACGGTCGTTGTGCCAACTAGTTCGCCGCTACTCGAGACCGATGCAGTTACTGGGGCGCTACTGAACGTTGCCCTGTTGCCCACCGAGTCGAGGACTTCGATCACTGGCTGCGTATCGAACGCTGCTCCTGAAGACCCGCCTGCAGCATTGGTAACGATGCTGAGCGAAGCACCCACACCGCTTGTCGGCGAAATGGTTTGAGTGACGGTGTTCGACCCAGATGGCAGTGAAGCGGCCGTATACGTAATGGTGTATGTGAGATCGGTATTACCCGACTTCACGAGGCCACTGAATGCGAGGTTGGAGAACGTCGCCACGCCATCAACTGCACTGACGGTTGCATTGGACAACGAACCTGATGAAGAACCATTCACCGTGATGGGTGTCACCGACGCAACGATGGATGCCGTACTCGAGGTAACGGTGTTTCCGCCGCTGTCCTGCACCGTCACCACTGGTTGGGTGGTGAATGCGATCCCCGAACGCGATCCCGAGCCCGCCGTAGTCAGCGAGAGTTGAGCAGCGGCACCCGTGGTTACCGTCACCGACTGCGTGGCCGACGACACACCGCCAACAACGTTGCTCGACCCATCGAGCAATTGGTAGGTAATGGTGTATGCAGTGCCAGAAGTGCCGGTGATTCCGAGACCATTACCTGCGAAGTTGGCGACACCTGAGCTCAACGATTCAGTGACAGTGCCCACGAGTGTTGCCCCACTCGTGACCGATGCACGAACCGAACCCGCCTGACCAGTGACCGTGTTTCCACCCGAGTCTTGAATCGTCACTACCGGTTGAGTCGAGAACGCTGCTCCGGAAGCGGTGCCAACTGATTGCGTAGACAACACCGCACGTGTTGCTGCACCCGTACTTACTGTGAACTGTTCTGATGTTGATGCAAGGCCAGTGCTGGCAAAGGTGACGGTGTACGTACGATCTGCGACTCCCGTCAACCCCAGATCAGCGAACGTGGCAACACCATTCACTGCGGCGACCGTGGTGGTGCCGACGAGTTGGCCCGTGGCGACTCCACCAACGGAGATGGTCGTGACGGTTGCAGTCACCGACGAATCGGTGCTCACCAAGTTGCCGCCAGCATCTTCGATTCGAACTTGTGGATCGATAGCAAACGCCGAACCCGATGCGGCCACCTGCGACTGACCGTTTCCATACCCCAGGAGCGTCAACTTCGATGCGGCTCCTGCAGAAATGGTGGGCTGCAGAGTCGCCGAAGTCGTACCGACCAAGCTGAACGTGATCGTCGGCTGCTGACCAACGGTGCCCGAGATAGCGAGATCGGTGAACGTAGCGACACCATTCACTGCATCGACCACAGTCGTGCCCGACAACGTTGCGCCTGACCCTCCGCTGATAGTTGCGGTGATTTGAGCATTGCTCGAGGTGACGACGTTGTTGCCTGAGTCACGAATCTGCACCACCGTCGCAGGGCTGAGAGCAGCTCCTGCTGCTGCCACCGGGCTCGACGATGTCGTGCGAACGAGTTGCGTTGCCGCACCTGTTTGAGCAGTGATGGTCTGGTTGACCGATGTCAGCGAGCCGCTAGCGAATGTCACGGTGTAGTCGGTTCCATTCGTACCGGAGAGACCGAGGTTGGTGAAGTTGGCGATACCACCAACGGCATTAACCGAAGTGGTGCCGACGAGCGTGCCACCACTCGACACCGAGGCGACGATGGCGGCGGTGGAGTTGGCGATCGTGTTGCCGCCAGCGTCTTGCACGACGATGATCGGCTGCGTGTCGAGTACTGCGCCCGAAGCAACCGAGGCGCTCCCCTGAGTGACGAATGCGAGCTTCGATGCAGCACCCAGTTCTGCCACTACTGGCTGCGTGACACTCGTCAGTCCAGTAGACGCAAAAGTGAGCGTGTACTCCGTACCCATCGTTCCGTTGACGACGAGATTGGAGAACTTCGCCACTCCCGACGCATTCGTTGACGCCGATGCCGCCGACACAGTGGCTCCCGAAGAAATCGACGTGGTAACCGCCACGTTCTCAGTGGCAACCGTGTTGTTGCCCGAGTCCACCAACTTCACCGCCGGAGCAGTTCCCACCACCGAACCACTCGAGGCGCCTTCTACGAAGGTGACGTTGACCAACTTGGTAGCAGGGCCAGTAGCCACCTTGATTGATTTGGTGGCGACAGGCAACCCGCTCACTTCAAACGTGAGCGTGTAGGTCTGTCCATTTACTCCATCGATCTTCAGGTTGGTGAAGGTGGCAACACCACTCGAGGCAGCGACCGTCACATCTCCACTCAGCGATGCACCGCTCGAGACCGAAGCGGTCACACTTGCCGACGAACCGGTCACCGTGTTTCCACCTGCATCGACGACGGTGATGACCGCAGGATTGGTGAACGCAACACCTGACTGTGCAACCACCGTGGAGCCATCCAGTGTTCCAGTAGTTGCGCCACTCAATTCAAGAGCTGCTGCCGGTCCGGCAGAAACTCGAATGTCTTCCTGCGTGACTGTGTACGTCGTTCCACTTACCGTGGCGCTGAAGCGCACGTCGTAGTCGACGAGCGTGCGACCCGCAATTCCCAAGTTGTCGAACGTTGCGATACCTGCGCTCGACGGTTCCGACGTGACTCCGATGAGGCTTCCGTTTGCACCAGAGACGATCGACGCACTCACCGTCGATGCCACCGTCTCCACCGCATTCCCCTGCGCGTCGACGATCGCCACGATGGGTTGAGTGGCGAACGAATCTCCAGTCACCCCCGCAACCGCAGCACGACTCACCACCATCTGAGTGGGGTCACCTGCCCCAAGTGTCACTGTCTTGGTTTGCGCATTGACCGAGTTTGACGGCGTGAAGGTGAGTTCGTAGTCGCCGGTCTTTCCAGTGAGACCAAGTCCCGTGAACGTCACCACTCCACTCGACGCGGACACTGTTGCGGTTCCACTCAACACGCCTGAGGTGGTCTGCGATGCGGGAGCCCCGGTGACGGTGATGGCCACGCTTCCAGATGCGGCGCGATTGCCGCCTGCATCGAGCAGTTCGATCACGGGTTGCGATCCGAACGTCGTTCCCGAGCGAGCATTACCGGGCTCGGTGATGAACGACATCGACGTCGGGAGACCCGCCGAAACGGTGATCGACTGCGAGCTCACCGGCAATCCAGAAATCACTTGATTGCTCGAGTCGTATGCGGTGTAGGTGACATCGTATGTCTGACCGGCAACTCCGATAATGCCGAGACCGCTGAAGGTGGCGACCCCATTGGTAATTGCCGTAGTCACTGAGGTTGCATTTGCGCCTGATGTCTTGAACGTTCCCGTTGATGTTCCACCGATCTCGATCGGCTCGATCACGGCCTTCACATAACTGCTGGCTGGCATCGTCGCCGCGTTGCCGGCGATGTCGATGAAGGAAAGCGACGGCTGAGTGGTGAAGGTGGCGCCTGCGGCCGTGCCCACCGCGCTCGTGAACGACACTTGAGATACCGATCCACCAATGATCGCAACACTGCCCTGCACCGTGCGCGACGATCCACTCAACGTTGCGGTGAATGTCAACGTGTAGGTGCCAATAGTTCCCGAAATACCGAGAGTGGAGTAGGTAGCCGATCCACCCACCAGTGGCTCTTCCGACTGGCCGATCAACGATGCACTGCCGCTCACCGTCGCGGTGACCAACGCCGACTCCGTGGTGACCAAGTTGTTCGATGCGTCAACCGCCTTCACGACCGGATCGTTGGTGAAATCTGCTCCCGCAGCTTCATCACCCGCAGTACGCGTGTAGGTCAGACCAACCGCAGGGCCGGGTGTTGCGGTGATCGTGTGGTTGGCACTCGTCAATCCAGTTGCCGAATAAGTAATGGTGTATGTGGTTCCCGCGCTGACTGCCGTACCCGTGAACTTCGCACCCGAGAAGGTGACCACACCGTTGCTGGCAGTGGCGGTTGCGTCGGCCGCGGCATCCGTCGTGTACACGGTTCCCGAAGCGCCAGCTACCGCGGTGGACGCATCAGCGGTGACCACCGTGGAGTCGTCATCGACCAAGTTGCCGGCAGCGTCGCGAATTTCTAGAACCGGCTGCACTCCGAGCGCCGTTCCGCCAGCGGTCATGTCTGCCGCTTGCGTGGTGACGATCAATTGCGTTGCGGCACCCGTCGACACCGTCACCGATTGCGATTGGACTGGTAGCGAAGTCAACACCGCGTCGTCAGGTCCGTACGTTGTGTACGTGATGAGGTAGCTCTGCCCGGCCTTGCCGAGTATGCCGAGGCCACTGAATGTGGCGACTCCATTCGTCACGGTTGCGCGAGCCGTAGTCGCGCTGTTGAGGAACGATCCGGTCGCCACCCCGTCAATTTCGACGGTCGCGAGTTCCGCCTTCACATACGAATTCGCCGTCAGCGAAGCCACGTTTCCTGCAACGTCCTTGAAAGTCAGCGACGGTTGCGTCGAGAAGGCAGCGCCAGCCGCCGTTCCCACCGCACTGGTGAAGGTCACTTGACTTGCCGCACCGGCAATAACTGGTACAGAGCCCGTAATCGTTCGCGAAGATCCACTCAACGTGGAGGTGAAAGTCAACGTGTAAGTGCCAGCAGCTCCGCTGACGCCAAGCGTGGAGAAGGTAGCGATACCTCCCACCATTGACTCTTCGGTTTGACCAACCAATGTGGCACTGCCACTTACCGTTGCCGAAACCACGGACGAAGCTGCGGTGATCACATTGTTCGATCCATCCACCGCCGTGATCACCGGATTGTTGCTGAAGTCGGCACCAGCAGATTCATTTCCAGCGGTGCGTGCATACGTGAGGGCAACTGCAGGACCAGGCGTTGCCGAGATCGTGTGCGAGGCACTGGTCAGACTCCCTGACGAGTAAGTAATGGTGTAGAGGGTTCCCGAACTCGATGCGGTACCGGCGAAGGTCATGCCGCTGAACGTGGCAACACCACTCGAAGCGGTCGCCGTATTAGTAGACAAAGTTCCCGACGCGCCCGAGACCGCAGTCGTTGCCGTTGCTGTAACTACCGCACTGCTTCCGGTAACACGGTTGCCAGCCGCGTCGCGAACCTCCACTACTGGCTGCACGCCAAGAGCAACACCACCAGCAGTCATATCAGCGGCCTCAGTGGTGACCACGAGTTGCGTTGCAGCACCAGGTGTCACGGAGATGTCCTGCGTCACGGGCGTGAGCGCAACTGAGTTCACCGTCGATGAGTACGTAATCCGATAAGTACGACCAGCTACGCCCGAAATACCCGTCCCCGAGAAGGTCGCAAGTCCGTCTGTCGCGGTTGCGGAAAGCGTGCCACTCAAGCTGCCCGTTGCAGATCCGTTTATCGAAATTGTTTGGATCGCCATCGAGACTGACGCACTGTCGTTGTCCACCACATTGCCAAACGCATCCACCAAGGCCACCTTCGGCTGGGTGGTGAAGGTGGCTCCCGAATTGGTGCCAACTGCA
>VFQT010003321.1_pt1 | contig 14859 bp, 14 predicted proteins | sample 3512381 | NCBI WGS metagenome assembly VFQT01 (sample SAMN10412376, study PRJNA504923) | tailings metagenome | isolation source: Relicate 2 Philex TSF3 active mining site | place: Philippines: Tuba, Benguet | collected 2017-08-29 | reverse complement strand
GATAACCCCCCAAAAACAATCGTTATCTCAATTGGGGTCTGGCCGTCTTTGGAATTGAAATCCTCCAAATCAAGCTCACCTACATTTGCAGATATCCCGTCTGTTTCGCGAAAAAAAATGTTCAGCGCACAAAGAATTGTGGATTTGCCCGCACCGTTCGCGCCAACAAGTGATGTGTAGTCATCCAAGTTGACTAGCACGTCTTTAAGAGAACGAAAATTCTTGATATGCATAGACTTAATCTTCATCCTTGCCCCACCAAGTTAATCTATAACCAGAATAGCATCGTCAGGTAGTTGTTACTATGGAGAACGGGATAGCGGTCCCTGCTGGTGAAGAATCTTACTTGGGAGACCAAGCGCACGTCCTCTCCCTCCGCATTTCGGTCATCTCGGTGCCAGGCGCGAATGGGTCCTCGCGACGAGCGTGAGGAGGACGGAGGGGGGCGGGGGCAATTCTCGTTTCGGCCACGACGTAGCGCTCTTGCCGCGTAGCGCGCCAAACCTCGAGGATGCGACCGAAACTAATTCCAGAATGACGCCCCGCCCGTGCGCGCATGGTCTTGCCTTCCAGTATGCGCCGACGCCCCTCAGCGCCTGTATCGATAGCTGGACGCGCTCGAAACCGGCCTATAGGTCGGCGTCGGCGGCTTGTACGTCGTCGCCGGCCTGTATGTTGTCACCGGCTTGTACGTCGTTCGCGGCTTGTACACGTTCGTTGGTGCGGTCGGCTTGTAGTAGGACCTCGGCGCGGTCGGTCGCGTCGCGTTGTAGCGCTGCTGCTGGATGTAGGTGTTCGTAATCCGCGCGTTGGTCGCCCGGCGCTGTTCGGCTTGCCTGGCCTGCTCTTTGTAGAACGTGTTCGACGTGTTCTGCGCCGAAGCCATGCCCGCCAGTGAAAGCCAGACGAGCAAGGCCCCGGTTGCGACTGCCGCCATCCGCGATATCATTCGTAACTCCCGCAAATCCGATGTGTGCGGAGTTTGCACGAACGCCGGATTCGCAACTAGTCGTTTCTGCGCTGTTCCAGGCAATTCTTTTCCACACGGCACAGCGGTTCGTCGCCCGCCAGAATACGCATGCCGGGAGCATAGCCGCGCCAGGGTCGCCCGCGACGCGCGCGAGCATGACGGAGGCGACGGGGGCGGCGCGCTCCTGCGGGGCGTGGGGCCGATGGACTACTGCCCGGCGATGCGGTTGGCGATTTCGGCGAAGGCCGGCAGGCCGGCGAGTGCCGTGACGAGCACGTGCGAGCCGATCACGATGACCGCGGCGCTGAGCGTCGCCGGATGGACGGCCGCGCGCGTCGCACGGTCATGCCGTGCCAGGATGGCGAGCGGCACGAGCTGAAACGCCAACACGATCCATTCGCCCATGCCACCCAGCAGCGGCATCGGCAGGAGACGGCCCAGCGCGGGCTCCATCAGCAGCACGGTGGCGCCCACCATGAGGCGCCGATGCCATTGCGTCTGCCGGCGCATGGCCACGGCCCAGGCGACGGTGGCAACGAACAATCCGATTTCGACCTGCGTCAACGCCAGAAAATAAGCGTTGGTGAAGAAGGGCGGGACCCTATGCAGCGCCAGCGCCTGGATCCCGGCGAGGCTGCCGAAGACGGCGGTTCCAGCTACGACGAGCATCGCTGCCCAGCCCAGCCGCCGATGCTGCTGGAAGTCGCCACGGCCGGCCAAGACGTTCTGGGCCACGAAGATCGCGAGCCACAGGATCATGAACACCCCGTGCGCATGAACCCACCACGGCGTCGCCCCGATGGAGACGAAGCCGCGCAATGACCACTGCACGAAGCCGAAAACGATGAAGAGCGCGAGGGCGACCGCCAGTTTCGTGAAAAACGGCTGATCGGCGAGTTCCGGTGCGCGATTCGCGTCTGCGCTTAGGGTGCCCTGGGTTGTCATCGACATGCGCGCTCTCCAACGTCAGCTGGCCATGGCCAGAGTTGTCCCCCCCGCATCCGGGCGAGAGCGTAGCACGGCATCGTCGGGGGCGTGTCAAAGCATTTTTCGAGCGTTGCGAACCCGTCGCATCGATCCGTGTGCGCGGTTTTCGCCCATGCGTGCGGACAGCGTCGATCGCCTGCCGCATCCCGGTCGTTCGGGGGCACGGGCGGTTGCGATCTTATCCCCGCCGTTGAAGCTTAGGTCATGCTTGGCGCATCCCGTCTCGCGAGGGGTGCGCTCCGGAGGCGTCCGCGCGTGGAGACGGGTGGCAGCAACCCGGGTCGATCGCTTCTGACGCAGGAGCCCGCCGGGGGTCGCGCCGCGCATGCCGGGTGCAATTCCCGGGGCGTCGAAGGACCCATAAATCTGATGCGCGGGGCCACCGAACAATGCTGCGAGGGAGCGCCAAACCCGGCTGCCTCACAATTTCAAACATCGGTGGCCGGACGGCGTTCCCTCCCCCTCCTCGCGGTCCACCCGGCGCGCATCGGCGCGGCCGGGATTTCGGCGTGGGAAAAGTGGTGCGGGCATCGTCCCCTCTCCCCACGCGTTGAACCGGCATGGAGGGAGGAGCGAGACGAACTGGCGCGGAATTGGCTGGCGACCTCCGCCCCGTGGACGGAGGCCGTGACGTCAGGTCTTGACGGCGAACAGCTCTTTCTGGTCGCCGCTGGTCATTTCCCTGCAATGCCAGGGCAGGCCCTGCTTGCCGATCTCGTCCATGAACGGCTTCGACGGCAACTGCTCGACGTTGTAAACGCCGCCGGGCTGCTTCCAGGCGCCGTTGAACAGCATCATTGCACCCACGACCGGCGGCACGCCCGTGGTGTAGGAGACGGCCTGTGCACCCGTTTCCTTGTAGCAGTCGGCGTGGTCGCAGACGTTGTAGATGATCGCCCGCTTCTCCTTGCCGTCCTTCTTGCCCGTGAAGATGCAGCCGATGGACGTGCGACCGGAATAGTTCTCGCCGAGCGAGGAGGGCGGCGGCAGCAGCTCCTTCAGGAACTCCATCGGGATCACCGGCGTGCCCTTGTACATGACAGGGTCGATGCGCGTCATGCCGACGTTCTGGAGCACCTCGAGGTGCTTGATGTAGTTGTCGGAGAAGGTCATCCAGAAGCGGATCTGCTTGAGACCCTTGATGTTCTGGACGAGGCTCTCCTCCTCCTCGTGGTAGATGAGGTAGGACTTGCGCGGTCCGACCTCGGGATAGTCGATCATGCAGTTGATCGACAGCGGATCGATGTCGATCCACTTGCCCTCTTTCCAGTACTTGCCACGCTGCGTCACCTCACGGAGATTGATCTCCGGGTTGAAGTTGGTCGCGAACGCCTTGCCGTGGCTGCCGTCGTTGCAGTCGATGATGTCGATCGTCTCGATGGTGTCGAACAGGAACTCCTGCGCGTAGGCGCAATAGATGTTCGACTGGCCGGGATCGAAGCCGCAGCCCAGGATCGCCATGATCCCCTTGTCCTTGAAGCGGTCCTGGTAGGCCCATTGCCAGGAGTACTCGAACTTGGCGACGTCGCGCGGCTCGTAGTTGGCCGTGTCCATGTAGTGCACGCCCGTCTCCAGGCAGGCGTCCATGATGGCCAGGTCCTGGTAGGGGAGCGCCATGTTGATGACGAGGTCGGGCTTGACCTTCTTGATCAAGGCCACCGTCTCGGCGACGTTGTCGGCGTCGACCTGGGAGATGTCGATCGGCGTGACGCAGCGCTTGGCCACCGCCTCGCAGCTCACCAGACGCCGGGAGGCGAGGTGGATCTTCTTGAACACGTCGCGATTCATCGCGCACTTCTGGGCGGTGACGGATCCGGCGGCACCGGCGCCGATGATGAGGACGCTGTCCAAGTCGCTTCTCCCAAACGCTAGAGGTCGAGCCTTGCAGAGTGGCCTGCATAGACGTCAGCTTCACGACAGAATGCCGCGTGGCGTCGAATTAGTGTAGTTGTCCCGGCAATACAATCCCTGAACGGGCGCGATCTGGGGACGGCGCCCGCGGCCGACCGGACGCAGCTCAGTAAGCCAGCCGCAGTCGCTCGATCTCGTCGAGATAGGGGGCGAGGTTGGCGAACAGGATCTCGCTGCCGGGCCCCGCGCCCTCGATGCGGTCGGCTCCGTCCAGCGCCGCGGTCTGCACCGTGAGTTTCAGCTCGGTTCCCGCGCCCAGCGTTCGCAACTCCAGGGTGGAAATGGATACGGAAAGCGCCATCTCACGTTCGAAAATGGCCTCGGTCGCGATGATCCGGTGACCGGGAACGATGTCGATGTAGCTCATAAGCCCGCGGAACCGGGGACGGCGCCGGTTGCCGAAGCGGTACACGCAGCGCCCGCCCAGTCTGAAATCGACCTCGTCCACGACGACGGCAGGGCCGGAGCCGGCGGCACCCAGCCGCTGCAGCTCGCGGGCGTCGGAAAACGCAGCATAGACATCGGAAGCGGCGGCATCGAAGATGCTGCCGATGACGATCGTGCCGTGGCTGGTCGAGGCGTCGCGCATGGGAGTGCTGTAGCCGATGCCCGCGCCGGCTTCAACGCTGGCGCGCGGACCTCCGCTCCCGCCGCACTATGATGTGCGTGCCGCGGCGCAGCAGCCCATTCGCCTTGTAGAAAAGAATTAATACTTTGATTTTTCTGAAATAACCTCGAAATCCACAGGCACGTCGACGCCCTTAAATTTTCTTGGCACTCCCCTCTTGAAAGTGCCAATCGCTTTGCCAAAATACGCGGCCGAGAGCGGATGCTCCCTGGGGTTCGCTCTCATCATGCACATCGCTGGTTAGGGCTAACATAGGAGGTCAAACCCATGAAGTTTCGCCCCCTGCATGACCGCGTCGTGGTACGCCGCATCGATGCCGAGCAGAAGACGCTCGGCGGCATCATCATCCCCGATACCGCACAGGAAAAGCCAAGTCAGGGCGAGATCCTCGCCGTCGGCCCCGGCGCGCGCGACGAGCAGGGCCGTCTCGTTGCGCTGGACGTCAAGGTGGGGGACACGGTGCTCTTCGGCAAATGGTCCGGCACCGAAGTCAAGATCGACGGACAGGATCTGTTGATCATGAAAGAGAGCGACATCATGGGCGTTCTCGAAACCGGCAAGAAGCTCAAGGCGGCCGCCTGAGTCATCTCCCGAGCTGAAGCGCGCGTGCGCAGGATCGAACTCCTCCCGGGCCATGCCCGTGAGCGGAAATGCGTTCGCGCGCGTGATCATCAAATCGTTCCGGAGTTTTTCCCATGTCTGCCAAGGAAGTGAAATTCGCACACGACGCCCGCGAGAAGATGCTGCGCGGCGTGGACATTCTTGCCGATGCCGTGAAGGTGACGCTCGGCCCCAAGGGTCGCAATGTCGTCATCGAGAAGTCGTTCGGTGCGCCGCGCACGACCAAGGACGGCGTCACTGTCGCCAAGGAGATCGAACTCGAGGACAAGTTCGAGAACATGGGTGCGCAGATGCTGCGCGAAGTGGCCTCGAAGACAGCCGATCTCGCGGGTGACGGCACGACGACGGCGACCGTTCTCGCTCAGGCGATCGTGCGGGAAGGCGCCCGCTCGGTGGCGGCCGGCGCCAACCCCATGGATCTGAAACGCGGCATCGACCTCGCCGTCGCGACCGTCGTGGAGAATATCAAGAAGCATTCGCGTCCGGTCGCCAACAACAGTGAGATCGCCCAGGTCGGCACCATTTCCGCTAACGGCGACGCCGAAATCGGCCGGATGATCGCGGAGGCGATGCAGAAGGTCGGCAAGGAGGGCGTGATCACCGTCGAGGAGGCCAAGAGCCTGGAGACTGAGCTCGACGTGGTGGAAGGCATGCAGTTCGACCGCGGCTATGTCTCGCCGTATTTCATCACCAACGCCGAGAAAATGACGGTGGAGCTCGACGATCCTTATCTTCTCATCCACGAGAAGAAGCTTTCGAGCTTGCAGCCGATGCTGCCCATCCTCGAATCGATCGTGCAGACGGGCAAGCCACTGCTCATCATCGCCGAGGAGGTCGAGAACGAGGCGCTCGCCACGCTCGTCGTCAACAAGCTACGCGGCGGCTTGAAGGTCGCCGCCGTCAAGGCGCCCGGCTTCGGCGACCGGCGAAAGGCGATGCTCGAGGATATCGCCGTGCTGACCGGCGGCAGCGTCATCAGCGAGGATCTCGGCATCAAGCTCGAGAACGTCAACCTCAACATGCTGGGCCGCGCCAAGCGCGTCACGATCGACAAGGACAACACCACGATCGTCGACGGGCACGGCAAGAAGACCGACATCGAGGCGCGCACCAAACAGATCCGCCAGCAGATCGAGGAGACAACCTCGGATTATGATCGCGAGAAGCTGCAGGAGCGCTTAGCGAAGCTGGCCGGCGGTGTGGCCGTGATCAAGGTCGGCGGTGCGACCGAGGTGGAGGTAAAGGAGCGCAAGGACCGCGTCGACGACGCGCTCGCCGCGACCCGGGCCGCCGTCGAGGAGGGCATCGTGCCGGGTGGCGGCGTGGCGTTGCTCCGCTCGCTCAAGGCGATCGAGGCGCTTTCGGCCCCCAACGAGGACCAGAAGGTGGGCATCTCGATCGTGCGCAAGGCGATCCAGGCCCCAGCTCGCCAGATCGCGCACAACGCCGGCGCAGACGGCTCGGTGATCGTCGGCAAGGTCCTCGATCACGGCAGCTTTGCTTGGGGGTACGACGCACAGACGGGCGAGTACGGTGACATGATGGCCAAGGGCATCATCGATCCGACGAAGGTGGTGCGGTGTGCGCTGCAGGATGCGGCTTCCGTCGCCAGCCTGCTGATCACCACGGAGGCAATGGTCGCGGAGAAGCCGAAGAAGGCGGCTCCGGCTGCCATGCCGCCGGGCGGCATGGACTTCTGATCCACCGCCCTTCCGTCCGGGGGGCTCGAGGCCATGGCGCCCCGGACGGAATTCCCTGTCCGCACGACCGCAGCAGGAAGCCTTCGCGACAATGAGCACGAAATCCTACATCGTAGTGCCATTCCACCGGATGGGCCCGGTGATCGGTCCCTCCCAGGCGCTGGTGTGCAGCGGCGCCCCACACGCACAGTCCGTGGCACAGTCGATCGCGCCGCGCGTTGCCGGCGTCGTCATTCTGGCGCGCGAGATCGATCCGGAGACCGGGGACGACCGCGACACCATCGTCGCCGAGTTCGGCGCCATCCCGCCGGCGTTCCCCGAAGGTACGAACTGGACGGTACGGCTCAACTGATCCGCCGGCGCGGTGACGTAGGGGAGATCGGGGGCGTCTCCGTGCCAAGCGGCCTCTGGACGGCGCCAGTGCGTTGCAGCCAGCCTCCAGAAAAGGGGCCCTCGCGGCGATCGCGAGGGCCTCTTTCCTCATAGGTGCGGCGAGGCAATGCCGGACGTGGGGTCGTGGGCCCTCACTGTGCGGTGAGACCGCCGTCGACGACCATGCCCGAACCAGTCATGAAGCCCGCGTCATCGGATGCGAGGAACACGATCCCGAGCGCGATGTCCTCCGGCACGCCGAGGCGGCCGATGGGGTGCATCGTCTTGGATGCCTGGCGCGCGCTTTCGACGTCGTTGGTGCCGAGGTTGCGGGCGCGGGTCACGAAGGTCTGCTCGCCCATGTCCGTCTCGATGACCCCTGGGTGGATCGAGTTGACACGGATGCGCCAGCCGCGGCGGCCGAAGGCGAGAGCCGTCGATTTCGTGAAGAGCGTGACGCCGCCCTTGGTCATCGAGTAGAGCGGGTCGAGCTGCGAGCCGACAAGGCCGGCGACCGACGCGAGGTTGACGATGGCCGAGCCATGGCGGCTGCTCTTGCCGCGCTCCATCAAGGCGTTGGCGCAGCACTTGGTGCCGAGGAAGACGCCCGTCAGGTTGACCGCCGCAAGCTTGTTCCATTCCTCGACCGATACGTCCATGAAATCGCGGCCGAGGAAAAGGCCGGCGTTGTTCACGAGGATATCGAGACCACCGAACTGTTTCGTCGCAAGATCGACGGCGTCGGCCCAGCTGGCTTCACGCGTCACATCGAGGTGCACCGATGCGGCATCGCCGCCGGCTTCCTTGATCGCCTGCACTGTCTCCTTCGCCCGGTCGTCCAGAATGTCGCCGATGACGACTTTGGCGCCGGCTTTGGCCATCAACCGTGCCGTCTCGCCGCCGATGCCCCGCGCGCCACCGGAAATCAGCGCAACCTTCCCATCCAGCCTGTTCATGTTCTCGCGTTCCTCCGTGTTGATCTGTCGTCGTTTCGGCATCGAGCCTAGGGCGGGCGAGGCGTATTGCCTAGTCGGCAAAATCATGCGCGGACACCTTGGCGTGTATCGAGCCTCCGCGCGGCACTGATCGCTTGAAGTCGCGGGGCCGCGCGGCTAGACAAGCGGCGTTAGGACGGCGCCGCGGAACAAAATCCCGATGCTGAGCAAACTTTCCGAATTCCTGATCATGAACATCGGCATCGTCGCGCCGCTGACGCTGGTCGCGTTGCTGGTGCTGTTCAAGTCGATCAGGGTCGCGGCGGCCGGTTTCTTGCGGGTGTTTGCACGGCTCCTGCTGCTCACGGCGACGCTGGCGCTCGTCTACGACGGTACGCGCACGATCGCCGGCGGCTCCGGCCTCTTGATCACGTCGCTTGCCGAGCATTGGCAGGCCTTGCATCCTGCCAGCCTCACGCTTCTCGCGACTGCTCTGGGGGCGCTACATCCCCTCGCGTGGGACCCCGGCGGCGTTATGCTGCTGCGTTTGCCCACGTGGGCCGTGATGGGCGCTCTGGGCATGCTGTTCGCCTGGATCGGCCGGAAGCGCCGCGAGGTGGAGATCTTCGTCAATTGAGCCGAAGCCCGCATCGAACGATTGTGACGTGCAATCGCGGCGCTGGCGCCTATATTCGCGCTACATCTGCAACGATCGGAGGCGCGCTCCCCCATGTTCTTTCTGCGGAAAAAAGTCGAAATGCCGACCGCCGCGACCGCACTGAAAGGCCGCCCGGACCCGATTCCTACCGCCAAGGCTCATTTCCTCAACGGACACGCGCTGAAGGGACCCTACCCCGAAGGCCTGCAGACCGCCATGTTCGGCCTGGGATGCTTCTGGGGTGCGGAGCGGAAGTTCTGGGAGCTCGAGGACGGCATCTGGGTCACGGCGGTCGGTTATGCAGCCGGTCTGACACCAAATCCGACCTATGAGGAGGTCTGCTCTGGACTGACCGGCCACAACGAGGTGGTGCTCGTTGTTTTCGATCCGCGCGTTATCAGCTACGAGCGCCTGCTCAAGACGTTCTGGGAGGCCCACGACCCGACACAGGGCATGCGCCAGGGCAACGACGTCGGTACGCAATACCGCTCGGGGATCTACGTCTATTCACCGGAGCAGCGGAAGGCGGCCGAGGCGACGAAGGCCAGCTTCGGCGCAGCGTTGCGGGACCGCGGTTTCGGCGCGATCACGACGGAGATCCTGGATGCTCCCGAATTCTTCTTCGCCGAGGATTATCATCAGCAGTACCTCGCGAAGAATCCGCTCGGTTACTGCGGCCTTGGCGGGACGGGCGTCAGCTGTCCGATCGGAACCGGCGTGGCGGCGGCCGAGTAGTCGCCGGCGGCGCGCAGCCGCCCGCAGGTGTTTGGCGCAGCGCGTTGGGGATCAGGCCGCACGGAACGGCGCGATCATGGCCGCGTCGTCGTCGGCGGCATCCTGGGGATGCTCGGGGATCCACTTCTCTTCTCGCGGCGCATGACCGTCGGTCGCGAGAGCGCCAGCCCCTCCTAGACGGATCAGCAGGCTCTTGGCTTCGAGCACGCGCAGGCGTTGCATGAGGGTCAGCGTGAGCGAGGCGCGCAAGACCTCCTCCTCGAAGCTGAACGCCTCGATGACCCCGAAAATCTGCATGGCGCGGACCGCGTCGGTGAGCGCCTTGCGGTCGAGCTGGCAGCGCCGTTCGATCGAACGCAGGGTCATCATGACGGGATCGGAGCTCGTCATGTAGCGCTTGAAGACCGTCGACAGCTTGATCATGTCGCGCGTCGCCCAACTCTGCCTGACGATATCGTCGTGCCAGATCTCGGCGGCGAGGCCTATATCCTCGCGTTGAAGGCCGTCGATGCATGCGAACCGCACGCGGCGCTTGTCGATCATGTCAACCGGGCTCCCGTTCGGCCGTGGCACTCCCCAGCGCCACGGGTCGACGAAAGCCTAACGTAGGCGGAAAAACTTAAATCTCATTGAACGGATCGCAGCGCCCCGGCCTTACGCCCGTCCGAGCCTCCGTCAGCCGGGCGCCGCGAGCCCGATCAGGGGACGATGCCGGCCTTCTCGAGGACGGCTTGCAGCAGCACGTTGCAGCCCGCCGTCGCCCACTCCGGCTTCATGTCCTCGGCCTCGTTGTGGCTGATACCGCCGATGCACGGGGTGAAGACCATGGCCGTGGGGGCCACACGGGCCATGTAGACGGCATCGTGGCCGGCACCCGACGTGATCTCGCGGGCCGAATACCCAAGTCGCTTGGCGGCGTTGCGCACGGCATCGACGCAGCTCGCATCGAAAGGCACGGGCGGATAGTCGGCGACGAGCTTCATCTCATAGGTGAGCCCGGTACGCGTCGCGATCTCCTCCACGCCGCGCCGGAGCGCCGCATCCATCGACAGCAGCTTGCCGCCATCCGGGTGGCGGAAATCGACGGTCAGGAACACCTGTCCTGGAATGACGTTCCGGGAGTTGGGGTAGGCCTGGATCATGCCGCACGTGGCGCAGGCCTGCGGGTCGTGGGCATGGCCGATGCCGTTGACGAGTTCGACGATGCGAGACGCTCCGAGCAGTGCGTCGCGCCGGCGGCTCATCGGCGTGGGGCCCGCATGGCTTTCTACGCCCGTCAACGTGATCTCGTACCATTTCTGGCCGTTGGCCGCCGTTACGATGCCGATATCGATGCCCTCTTCCTCGAGGATCGGTCCCTGCTCGATGTGGACTTCGAAGAATGCCGCCACGGGCCGTCCGCCAACGTCCATGTCACCCGCATAGCCGATACGTTGCAGCTCGGGACCGATTTCCAGGCCGTCGACATCCTTGATCTTCAGCGCGTCCTCCAACTTCAGCACGCCCGCGAATACGCCCGAGGCGGTCATGGCCGGAGCGAAGCGCGAACCCTCCTCGTTGGTCCACATGGCCACCTCGATGGGATGGCGTGTGCGGATATCCAGATCGTTGAGCGAACGGACGACCTCGAGCGCCGACATCACTCCCAGCGCGCCGTCGAACTTGCCGCCGGTGGGCTGCGTGTCGAGGTGGCTGCCGAGCATCACGGGCGGCAGCGTGTCGTCGGCGCCGGGACGGCGCGCGAACATCGAGCCCATCTTGTCGACGCTGATGGTGCAACCGGCCTCGCGGCACCAGCGAGCGAAGAGATCGCGGCTTTCGCGGTCGAGATCGGTGAGCGTCAGGCGCTTGACGCCGCCTTTCGGGGTGGCGCCGATCTTGGCCATCTCCATCAGGCTGTCCCAGAGACGAGGCCCGTTGACCTTTAGATTGCTGTCGATCGCCATCCGTTTCCCTCTCGCGCCGCTCATACAGGTGCTCCACGCACCCGACTCCGGTTGAACTAATCCGACGGGCACGGCACACGCAAGCGATACGGCCTCGATGGCCAGTTTCGAGGCATCGTGCTAGGCAGCACAGCAGCAGTCGCCTCCAATTCCGGAGCCCGCATGTCCGCCTACCGCCATCTCCTCGCCCCGCTCGATCTCGGCTTCACCACGCTGTCCTGTCGCGCCATCATGGGCTCGATGCACACGCGGCTCGAGACGCTCGAACGCGCACCGGAGCGCATCGCGCGGTTCTATACGGAGCGCGCGAAGGGGGGCGCGGCGCTGATCGTGACGGGCGGCTATTCGCCCAACGGGGATGGTCTGCTCGAGCCGGGTGGGCCTGTTCTCGACAGCACGGAGCATCTGGCGGAGCACGCCGCCCTGACGCGCGCGGTGCAGGATGCGGGCTCAAAGATGGCATTGCAGATCCTGCACGCCGGCCGCTATGCCACGCATGGCGCGTCCGTGGCGCCCTCGGGCCTGGCCTCGCCGATCAATCCGAAAGCGCCGCGCCGCATGACGGAAGCGGACATCCTGCGCACCATCGAGGATTACGCCCGCTGTGCCGCGCTCGCCCGCGAGGGCGGCTACGACGGCGTCGAAATCATGGGCAGCGAAGGCTACCTCATCAACGAGTTCACGGCGCCACGCACGAACGATCGCGACGACGACTGGGGCGGCAGCTTCGAAGCGCGTCTGCGCTTTCCCGTCGAGATCATGAAGCGGGTGCGCGCACGAGTCGGCCACGACTTCATCGTCATCTATCGCATCTCCTCCATCGACCTCGTCGAAGGCGGGCTGACGGCGAACGAGATCGTGGCGCAGGCCAAGGCCATCGAGGCTGCGGGCGCTTCGATCATCAACCAGGGGATCGGCTGGCACGAGGCGCGCGTGCCGACGATCGCGCAGAAGGTGCCGCGTGCGGCTTGGACATTCGCCGCACGCCGCGTCAAGGACGCCGTGGGCATCCCCGTGATCGCGTCGAACCGCATCTCGACGCCGGATGTCGCCGAGCGCATTCTGGCCGGCGGCGATGCCGATCTCGTGTCGATGGCGCGACCATGGCTCGCCGATCCGGCCTTCATCGCCAAGACGCACGCCGGCCGTGCAGACGAAATCAACGTCTGCATCGCCTGCAATCAGGCTTGCCTCGACTACATCTTCTCCGGCCGCGTCGCGAGCTGCCTCGTCAATCCACGCGCAGGCCGAGAGATCGAGTTCGATGTGCCCGCCCCTGCACGCAGGAAGCGCGTCGCCGTCGTCGGCGCTGGCGCTGCGGGTCTCGCGTGCGCCACCACGGCTGCCGAGCGTGGGCACGCGGTGACGCTGTTCGAGGCCTCGGACCGGATCGGCGGCCAGCTGACGCTGGCGCGCAACGTACCGGGCAAGGAGGAATTCGACGAGACGCTGCGCTATTGGGAGCGCATGCTCGTCAAGCACGATGTCGCGGTACGCCTGAATACACGGGCCGACGCGGATGCATTGACCGGTTTCGACGAGGTGGTCTTAGCCACCGGCATCGCAGCGCGTACCCCTGACATTCCAGGCATCGACCACGCCAAATGCGTCTCCTACGCCGATATTCTCTCGGGCAAGGTGGCGGCGGGACGGCGCGTCGTCATCATCGGGGCGGGCGGCATCGGCTTCGACGTGGCGGAATTCCTCTCCTCGCCCCCTGCCGAGATCGCGGCCGACCTCGGGCATTTCCTGGCAGCGTGGGGCGTCGATACGGCCATCGGCGGGCCGGGGGGCCTCAAGAAGCCAAAGACAGATCCCGTGCCGCGGGAGATCGTGATGCTGCAGCGGAAGACGGGCCGCATGGGGCGCGGGCTCGGCGTCTCGACGGGCTGGATCCTCAGGTTGATGCTGGCCCAGCGAAGGGTCACGCAGGTCTCGGGCGTCGCCTACCGGCGTATCGACGACGAGGGCGTGCACATCACGGTCGGTGACGAGGAGAAGATCATCCCCGCCGACACCGTGGTGATCTGCGCGGGCCAGGAGCCGGAGAACGCGTTGCTCGCCGAACTCACGGCGCGTGGCAGAAAAGTGCATGTGATCGGAGGGGCTGCGAAAGCCGCGGAGCTCGACGCCATGCGAGCGGTCGACGAGGGCACCCGCCTCGCCGCCGCGCTGTAGGCCGATGCGGAGCTCCGCTCGTCAGTCGTCGTAACCCAGCCGCGTGCGCATCTCGGCGAACATGGTGCGCTTGAGCTCCATGCCGATGCCGGGCGTCTCGTGGAGCGTGGTGTAGCCGCCGACAACGGGAATGTCGTCGGCGAAGCCGCCGTAGGGCTGGAACACGCCGGGATAGCTCTCCGAGCCACCCATCTGCAGGCCCGCCGCCATGTTGAGGGCGAGTTGGTGGCCGCCATGCGGGATCAACTTGCGGCGGGGCCAGCCCATTTCCGCGCACGCATCCAGGAAGCGTAGATACTCCGTAAGCCCGTAGGCGAGCGCCGGATCGATCTGGATCCAGTCGCGGTCAGGCCGCATGCCGCCGTAACGGATGAGATTGCGGCCGTCGATGACCGAGAACAGGTTCTCGCCCGTAGCAAGGGCGTAAGGGTAGGCTTTGGCAAGCTCGGCATTGAGATGATAGTCGAGCGGATCGCCCGGCTCCTCGTACCAGAAGAGCTTGTAGGGCTCGACGGCCTTTCCGAACGCGAGGGCCGTCTTCAGGTCGAAGCGGCCATTGGCGTCGACGGCGAGGTTCTCGCCCGCCCCTACGATATCGAGCACAGCCTCGATGCGCCGCACATCGGTGGCAAGGTCGGCGCCTCCCACCTTCATCTTGACGACCTTGTAGCCTTGCTCCTGATACGTGCGCATCTCGGCCTGCAGGCCTTCGATCTCCTTGCCCGGGTAGTAGTAGCCGCCACCGGGGTAGACGAGGATGCGCCCATCGAACTTGCCGCCGTTGTAACGATCCGCCAGCAAGCGCCAGAGGGGCTTTCCTGCTATCTTGGCGACGGCGTCCCAGACCGCCATGTCGAGCCCGCCCGCCGCGTGCGCGCGATCGCCATGACCACCCGGCTTCTCGTTCGCCATGAAGGTCGCCCAGACGCGGAAGGGATCGAGGTTCTCGCTCGCGGCGTCCAGCAGCGACTTGGGATCGGCGTCCATGATGCGCGGAATGAAACGGTCAGCGAGGATGCCACCCTGCGCGTAGCGGCCGTTCGAGGTGAAGCCGTAGCCGATGACCGGCTTGCCGTCGCGCACCACATCGGTTTCCACCGCCACGACACTGACCGTCATGGTCGAGAAGTTGATGTAGGCATTCCGGATCGCCGATGCGATCGGCGCCGAGGCGTGCCGGATGCGGGTGATTTTCATGGCAGCTCGCGGGGTTCGATA
>VFQT010003319.1_pt1 | contig 14869 bp, 10 predicted proteins | sample 3512381 | NCBI WGS metagenome assembly VFQT01 (sample SAMN10412376, study PRJNA504923) | tailings metagenome | isolation source: Relicate 2 Philex TSF3 active mining site | place: Philippines: Tuba, Benguet | collected 2017-08-29 | reverse complement strand
GGTCGCTGGTCGCGGCGATGCCGCGAAGTGCCGCTCGGCAAGCGGCACCTACAGCAGTGCTACCCAGTGTCGCGGTTCGCTCCGTCGAACCAGGCGAAGTGTACTGTGGTGGCCCGGCCGGGCGGTTGACGACTGAGGACAGTCGTTCTACACAGTTATTTGACGCCGCGCCCGGAGGGACCGGTTGCGGTCGGTCCCACCGGGGGCGTCGCGGGTTGCAGTTCGAACTCATCAGCGGACTGCATTTTTCTGGTGGCCACGTCGTTGCGGGTGTCGTCGGCCAGTTGATTTCGTCGATTCGATGCACGGGACGCGGGAAGAATTGTCACATTCCCGCCGGAGACTGGCACCGCAGGTACGCTGCCAGATTTTGATGGCTCATCGGATGTCACAACAGCAGTCCCTGACCCGGGCTGAGAAACAATTTTTGTTCCCTGCTTCGGTGGATCAAAGAACAGCAGCTGAGGCGACATGATCATGTTTCGATCCGCGGCACTGGACTGAAGTCGCGGTGCCATCTTCTGCTGCATCTGAGGCCTGGCCTGACGAGCTACTGCGATCAGTTCTCCCTTTCGCTGAGGCAACACGCCTTCCATCTGCTCAGCCACCTGCACGACCCATTCGGGCTCATCTCGTACAGCCCGCGACATCATGCTGGCATACAACGACAGTTCGAAGAGATTGCGGTCCATCAAACTGTTTGTCACCGGAGTCAGCATCTTTGCGACGGTCGAAAGACCGGCCGATGGGAAGCGAACAAAGACATCCGTCTTCTGAGTCACAACATGAGTACCCTCAGCGTTCGGCGTGTACTGAGCACGAAACCAGATCAGCGCGGACGCCTGAAGAGGCTTTGGCAGAAGAACATTGTGATAGTTGCCTTCACACACAAACAGGACCTGATTGGCGTCCTGATACAGGATGTCTGCAATGCCTTCCGAACCATCGACTGCCTGAGCTTCGTATTCAAACGGTCCGGTTTGAAACATCTCAAAGCGTGAGATTCCCATGACACGCCAGGTACTGACAGCGACATCCGGGTGCTGCAGCAGGTACCGATAAACCGGCTCGTCGATCGTGTATTGAAGGGACGGCAGCCTGCGAAACTGGCTGGTATTCTCGAGGATATTCTGTGCCCGAAGTCGGTTCTTCGGCGTCAAGGCATTCAGCGGAAGCTCTGCAACACTGCTCTTGTGCGTGTCTCCCGAAGAAGTGCCTTCCGTCAGAACTCGAATGCCCGCCTTCTCTGCCATGTCGCGAACCTGATCGGCTCGAGCAACCGGAGGCAAAACGGCAAGCGCACAGATCATCAAGAAGGTTCTCAGGCCAGCAACACAGCAGGCACGACCGACAGCACGCGAGCGTAATGACTCGCCTCCGGCATCCAGTCTGCAGTCCATGTTGCCCCCAAGCTTGGAGTTTCAGCGACGCCCCGAATCACTCCTGCGGCAACGCGCAGAGCGATCGCTGAAACGTACTGGCCGAATGGTGCGACTGGCGTCTGCATTCCCCCCTGGAAGTCAAACGTCGCACAGTTCCCCCGAACGGAATAATCGGAACAATCTGACCCGGAGATGAGCCGATTCCGCAAGTCAGTGTGTCGCCTGGGCGCAGCGTTAGTCACACCTGCTGTTTCTCTACCGCAAAAATGCCGTCATGTGGTGAAAGCTGCCGGAGTCCAGCAATGGGTGTTCGCTATTGTCGTGGACGATGGCGTGGAGCGGAAGACGGACAACAGCTTGGCGGACAGCGACGGTTCATGCACAGTCGAGTCAGGTCCAGCTTTTCGCAATAGAAGGCGTCGAGTCGGTGCTTCGTGGAACAGTGATCACTCACATCATCGATGGCATCGTTGTAGACTTCACTGACGCCACAGCACTGGCACCCGGGAAGCACATACAGCCCGCACAGCAGCGCTAGCCCCAGAAAGACTCGCATGGACATCCCTTCCAATAACAGCCACCAGATCGAACAGCGTTCACGTCGTCGAAACGAGCGCTGAGAAGTTTGGAACTTCCTGTTCCCTGTTGAAAATCGTTTCTGATACGGCTCAGTCTGCAGCGTGGCTCGACGGGACAATGCACTGAGCGGCAGACTCAAAATCGCTCATGGCATTACAGGAACATTCGATACAAGCGCTATCGAATGTTCCTGATGCTTCGGCAGAAATTGCCTGCTGGATGAGCTGCTGCTATTTTCGAGCGGCGGCGAGGATCGCTTCTTCGCGAGCCAGTGTCAGGTCATGGTCGACCATCAGCTTTGCCAGCTCTTCCAGAGAAGTGGAAGCGGTCCATCCAAGCTTCTCCTTAGCCTTTGAGCAGTCGCCGAGCAGCAGATCCACTTCGGCCGGACGGAAGTACTTCGGATCGATCTCAATGTACTCCTTGGGATCCAATCCCAGCAGCGCGAACACGATGTCAGCGAATTCCTGAACGGTCTGAGTTCGTCCGGTGGCCAGAACGAAGTCATCTGGTTCGCTGTGCTGCAGCATTCGCCACATGCCTTCGACGTAGTCCTTCGCGTAACCCCAGTCTCGCTTGGCGGCCAGATTGCCGAGGTACAACTTCTTCTGCAGGCCCAGTTTGATTCGGGTTGCAGCACGAGTAATCTTGCGAGTCACGAAGGTCTCGCCACGACGAGGACTTTCGTGGTTGAACAGAATTCCGTTCACCGCAAACATGTCATAGGACTTGCGGTAGTTGACGGTCTGATGAAACGCGAACACCTTGGCACAGCCGTAAGGGCTCTGAGGCTGGAATGGTGTTTTCTCCGTCTGCGGCGTCTCGAGAACTTCGCCGTACATTTCGCTGGAAGATGCCTGATACACTTTCACGAGCTTCTTCTTGTTCAGCTGGCGAGCGGCTTCCAGGACGTTGAGTGCCCCGCCGCCCGTCGCCTGAAACGTGTAGGCTGGCTGATCGAAAGAGACACGCACGTGGCTCTGAGCACCCAGGTTGTAGATTTCATCTGGTTCGAGGTCGAGCACCAGATTGGTCAGGCTCTGGCCGTCAGTCAGGTCGCCATAATGCAGAAACAGGCGAGTTCCGGACTGATGCGGGTCCGTATAAATGTGATTGATTCGCCCTGTGGTAAACGTTGATGCTCGACGCACCAAACCGTGAACCGTGTAGCCTTTTTCCAGCAGCAGTTCTGCCAGATAGGAACCGTCCTGACCTGTGATACCGGTGATGAATGCGGTTTTTGACATGTGAATTCGGCGAAGAGTAAAGAAGAGACTCAGCTGGATCTGAAGGACGCTGGTGGACGAGGTTTCTGGAAACAACGCCAGCCTTGTGACCAACTACAGCCAGTTTCCAGGCCGGACAGGGTGACCTGGTCGGTGGCACATGGCAACGATCCATCAGGATTGCATGCCAGTTTTCGGTTCGGAAGAGTGCGAGTTTGCCGATTGTGTCGAATTCGGGTTTCGCGTGAATCTGCTTGCAGGCATGCCAGAAACGAGACAGAACGGTGCGAAACCGGGTAGAGGAACGACAAAACACCGGTGGCGGAATACTCTCCGGCGCATGAAGGGTCGACCAGCGAGCCAGGTGGCCCTTTTTGAAGGATCGCCCCCAAAACCATGGACACTCCCAATTCTCCTTCCGGATTCCCCCAGGGATCTGATGCCGGGACTGATCCTCAGCCGGCTGGTACGAAGATCGAAGGCGGCCAGAAGCCTTCCGCCGTTTTTACTCTCCTGCTGCCGGCGATCAGCTGTGTCGTACTGGTCACCTGCTGCCTGATTTCGCGGCCCCCGTTACCTCCCGACGAAACTCGTTACCTGACTGTCGCGTGGGAAATGAAGGAACGAGGAGACTACCTTGTCCCGCATCTGAACGGGGAGACTTATGCGCATAAGCCGCCCCTGCTTTTCTGGCTGATGAATGTCGCGTGGCTGCTGTTCGGAAAGTCTCTTCTGGCAGCGCGCTGCATCGCACCTCTGGCCGGTATTGCAACGGTGCTTCTGTCGGCTCGGCTTGCGAAGGACTTGTGGCCAGGTCTGTCGGCCAACCGGCGAGTTCCCTGGGTGCTGGCATCCACGATGTTGTGGATGTTCTTCAGCCCGGTCACCATGTTCGACACTCTGCTTTCTCTCTGGACTGTTTCGGCGCTGTTTGGGATGAGGATGATTGTTCAGCAGAAGTATCTGCGCGGACTTTGGGTTGCCGGAATCAGTCTGGGACTTGGGATCCTCTCAAAAGGCCCGGTGATTCTGGTTCATGTCCTTCCCGCCGCGCTTCTCTTCCCGGTGTGGAATCGCCACGGCAATCAGCCAAAGTCAACCGCAGCGACATATCTGACGATGCTGGGCGCTGTTGGCATTGGTGCGATCATCGCGCTGAGCTGGGCTTTGCCGGCGGCATGGGCTGGCGGAGAAGCCTTTGCCAATGAGCTGCTGTTTGGCCAAACGGCCGGTCGAATGCTCAACTCGTTTGCTCATCGACAGCCATTCTGGTGGTACCTGCCGTGGCTGCCGTTGTGTGTGATGCCATGGATGCTGACAAGCGGCGTTCGAAATGGACTTTGGTCACTGCGCGCGGTGGTTACAAAAGGCACGAATGCACCCGATGACGGAACTCGGTTTGTCCTGTGCTGGGGTCTGGGCAGCGTATTGATTCTGAGTTTCGTCAGCGGCAAGCAGATCTATTATCTCATGCCGGCCGTCCCTGCGTTCGCACTGGCCGTCAGCCGATGGCTGGAAGACTGGCCGATGGAATCAATGGATCTGAAGATCGTCGGTGCCAGTACCGTACTGACGGCGTTGCTGCCTGTCATTGTGAACCATGTGGCTCCGTTCTCAACATGGCCCGTCGCTGGCATGATCCCGGACATCTGGTGTCTTCCGATGGTCGTTTGTGGTGCAATTGTCCCGCTGCTGTCTTCCTGTCGCAAAGAGACTGCCGTTGCTGGCGTGTCGATGGCGGCTGTCGGTTTTGTTTCGTGCCTCGTGATGTCGTTTGAACACACCGTGTGGGCAGGGTTTGACGTTCGTCCGCTGGGTGAATCGTTGCGGGACAGGACGGAAGATCTCGCGTGGTATGGAAACTATCACGGGCAGTTGAACATTCCGGCCGTTCGGTCGCACGTGGAAGAACTGATCACGCCGGAGGACGCCGAACTATGGCTGCGCGAACACCCAGGCGGCCTGATCGTGATTCGGGCCGCAAGTCTCAGCCAGGCGTCTCGTGCCCGCATTCGAACATGGACGCTCACCAGCGGCGCGGTCGATGGGAATCAGCTTGAAGCGACGCTCCGGCTGGCCATGGAGGAATGCGATCTTCCGGCAGAATTGCTTTCTCCGGTCTGTGTGGATGCGCGATGGATTCGGCGAGGATTGTCGGAGGACCTGCATCTCGTCTGCAAATTCTCTCAGCAGAAGTGACGTGCCAATTGGCAGAATGGCTCCGTGGGTGAACGAGTCCTGCAGGAACGTGGCGTCGAAAAGTCCCCAAGCTGCCAAAATCAGAGTGCCATGATGGAACTTTGCACAAGAGCAAGGTAACAATCTGCGCGATTCCGGCGCGGAGGTTGTGGTGCCGGGCTGAGGTTCATACAGAACAGGCAACCTCAAAATCTACTCGTCCCGACATTTTGGAACTCAGTTCAGGGTACCGTCATGATTGTTGGCCTTCCGAAAGAGATTAAGTCCGATGAATATCGAGTCGCGATGTTGCCGAGCGGCGTGGAAGAGCTGACAAGGGCAGGGCACAAGGTCCTCGTGGAACGTGGTGCCGGCGCTGGCAGCGGGATTCCGGACGAAGACTACATTCGCTGCGGCGCGACGATCGTGGCGACTCATGAAGAAGTCTTTGCCGGGGCGGAGTTGATCGTCAAGGTCAAGGAACCAATGCGTTCCGAATGGCCGCTGCTGCGTCCCGGCCAGGTGGTCTTCACCTACTTCCACTTCGCCGCCGATGAAGAACTGACAAAGAACGTTCTTGAATCAAAAATCAGCGCGGTCGCGTATGAGACTCTGCAGGGACGAAACAAGGACCTTCCTCTGCTGACGCCGATGAGCGAAGTGGCAGGGCGCATGAGTATTCAGCAGGGTGCGAAGTTTCTCGAGCGTCCTCAGGAAGGGCGGGGCATTCTTCTGGGCGGAGTTCCCGGCGTCGAGCCCGCGCATATCGCGATCATCGGCGGCGGCGTTGTCGGAAAGAACGCCGCGAAGATCGCTGCCGGTTTCCAGGCGGATGTTGTGATTCTGGACGTCAGCATCGATCGTCTTCGTTATCTCGACGACATCATGCCAGCCAACGTGAATACTCTGTTCAGCGATCGTCACAATATTCGTGAGCAGCTTCGCAAGGCTGACCTGATCATTGGCGGGGTCCTCATCCCCGGTGCTCGCGCGCCGCGACTTGTGACGGCCGACGACCTGAAGATCATGAAGCCGGGAGCGGTGATCATCGACGTGTGCATTGACCAGGGAGGATGCACGGAAACTTCGCGGCCAACGACACACTCGGACCCAACGTACATCATCGACGGGATTGTTCACTACTGCGTCACCAACATGCCCGGTGCTGTCGGACGAACCAGCACGTATGCTCTGTGCAACGTGACGTTTCCTTACGTCATGAAACTGGCCACCAAAGGCCTTCATGATGCCTGCAGCAATGACGCCGGACTTGCCGCTGCGGTAAACATGGTGAATGGCCGAGTCACCAACCAGGCCGTGGCAGAAACTTTCGGTCTTTCGTATGTTCCTTACACGGGATCGCCGCTCTAAGCAACTGCCAATGCTGGTTGATGCATTTGAGGACATTCTGTGTAGAACGACTGTCCTCAGTCGTTTCCAAACTCGGCACTGGCAGGATTCAGGGCGAAAAGGCAGGCAAGCGATTGAGGACAATCGCTCTACAATTGGGGAGCCAGTCACGTGAAGCTGAATGCAACTCGACGAACGATTGAATCGCTTCAGTGTCTCGTGATCGATGCGTTCAAGAACGGTCAGACCCCGAAGTTGCTTGTGATCCTGAATCACGGATTTGGTGCGTCGGGCGATGATCTTGCGGATCTCGCTCCGATGCTGATTCAGGAAAGTGACGTCATCGCGGATGCCTGTCGCTTTGTGTTCCCGGAAGCGCCGGTGGACCTGACGACCGCAGGCATGCCGGGTGGTCGAGCATGGTGGCCGATCAACATGGCCAAGCTGGCCGAAATGAATCAGACTCGCAACTACAGCGAATTGACGGTACTCAAACCGCCGGGGATGGAACCCGCCGCGAATATGCTGAGGGATGCCATCCGCACGATGCTGCAGGAATGGAATCTTGAGCCTCAGAAAATGGTGCTGGGGGGATTTTCCCAGGGTGCCATGGTCAGTACTCATGTGACTCTGGAGAATCGTCTGCAGCCGGCACTGCTGGCGCTCTTTTCAGGGACACTTCTGAACAGTGACGAATGGCGTTCACTGGCTGTCGCTCACCCAGGCTGCCAGGTGTTTCAGAGCCACGGCTATCAGGATCCGATCCTTCCGTTTCATCCTGCGGAAGAGTTGCGTGACCTGCTGCAGGAATGCGGCTTTGACGTGGAATTTCAGCCCTTCCATGGGCCCCACACAATTCCCATGTCGGCTCTGCAGCGCTTGCAGGAACGACTCGAACAGCTTTGTGGAAATTGCTGAAGCACTCGGAATTCGCAGGAAATTGCAGCACAGATTTGACGGGGCGGTGTTTCAAACTTCGCCTGCACGCTAAATCCATCCCGTCTCTGCGTTTCCAATTCCTGTCATGTCGACTTCGACAACTTCTGCATCTCCGTTACGGTTATCAGTCTGGCATTTGCTGGGACTGCATTCCTTTGCCGTTGTTCAGCCGTTGCTGGAGCAACTTGCAAGGAACCTGCGTTACCTTCAGCAACAGAATTTCTCGGCAGCTGCGATCCTGCTGTCCCTGGTTCTTCACCTGACAGTCGTTCCCATCACCTTGTGGACCGCCATCGTTTGCTTTCGGCGCATGGGGTTTCAGAAGGGAAGTGTGATCCTGTTTGATACCGCAGTCTTCATCTATTGCCTGCTCATGGGACTGCTGGCGGCGAGATGGGTTTCTGCGGCCGGCGACCTGCTGACATCCGGCGTTCCCGACTTCCTGATCGCTCTCGCGTTGACTCCTTTGGCCGTTGGTGCCGTCTGGTTTCATCGGCGCAGTGCTTTGTTCCGGCAGCTGATCACGGCAACAGTTTTGGGTGTCGTCATTTTCCCGGCCAACTTTTTTCTTTCGCCCGGAGTCAGGGAAGTTGTGTTTGGCTGGCACTCACCGCAAACCACAGCAATCGCAGGTCATGTTTCCCGGACGCCGGTGGTCATGATCATCTTTGACGGGTTGAGTGCGGGTTCACTGCTGGATGAAACGGATCATGTGGACTCAAGCCGTTACCCGGCCTTTGCCCGCCTGGCGTCGATGAGCACGTTTTATCGCAACACGACGACTGTCCATCCTCGTACAGACCATGCGGTTCCGGCAATGCTGGCCAGCGTCTATCCAGTTGGTGATCTCGCGCCTGTGGAAGCGAACTACCCCAACAATCTGCTGCGCATGGTCTACGACACACGCCAGTTCGAAATGACGGTCTTCGAGCCTATCACAGAACTTGCGCCGATCGCCCTGCAACAATTCAAACCGTATCGCAGCGTGATGACAGAAACCTCAGAGCTGGTGACCACCACATCGATGGTGTTCCTGCATATTTCTCTCCCGCGTGAAATTTCGTCTCACCTGTCTCAGTTACCGCGAGCCTGGTTCGGGTTGCTTCCAACCTCGTTCGAGACAAACCGGTTGCTGAAGGGAAAAGTCCGTTATCCGTGGGACAGCATGAGAACTGAACAGGTCGACCACTTCGTCTCCACGATCCATCGGACGGACAGACCGACGTTCCATTTTCTGCACGTCGCACTTCCGCACTACCCATGGAGCCTGCTGCCGGATGGCCGAACCTATGCACCCAATGCTTCGATTGCATCTCCTGTTCCGGGACTGCAGCAGGAGACGATCTCCACCGACCCATGGTTTGCTGCTCAACTTTGGCAACGCAATCTGCTGCAGGTTCAAATGGCAGATCATAGTCTCGGCAGAATTATCGATCGCCTTGAAGCCGAGGGACTGCTGAAGGAATCCATGATCGTTGTCACTGCTGATCATGGAATGTCGTTTGTTCCGGGTGAAGGCCTGCGAGAACTTTCCGGGACAACACTCGCCGATATTGTCTCAGTGCCTCTGTTTATCAAGGCACCGGGACAGACCAGTTCGGTGATCAGTGACAGAAACGTTGAGAGCATCGATGTTGCTCCGTCGATTGCCGAAGTCATCGGGCTTCCCATACCGCCGAATTGGGAAGGCATTCCAGTCACATCGACGGAGACGAAGCCTCGCAAGACAGTCATTGGTACCGTCAACACCATCATCGAACCAGACTTTCCTCAGCGACGGCAGCATACACAACGTCTGATCGAGAACTTTGGGACAGGATCAACCAACGACCGCCTTGGCCGGCTCAATATCGTGCCGGAACTTGTGGGACAAGCCGTCGACATTGCACACCTGACGGCTTCAGAATACTTGGTCGAACTTTTGTTGCCCGAGCCCGAACAGACAAGAACTCGTCCTGGCGATCCGGCGGTTGTTCCTTGTGAAGTGGAAGGACTGCTTGTCGACTCAGATGGAAACATGCAGACAAGCTCTCCCGTGTTCATTGCCGTCTGCATCGATGGAGTCATTCGGGCGACGACGCGAACCAGCACCGACCCGTACGACAAGACTGCATTCTCAGCACTGGTACCGTGGAATGAACTCTCTTCGAAAAGCGCGATGCGGCTTCTGGAAGCTCGGCCAGTCGGCGATAAATGGGAATTTCGGCTGCTTCCGACTTCCTACAAGCCCTGAAAAACTGATCAGGTGAACACTCACACCGAAACCGGGTTGGGCCGTTGCGAGTGTTCCCAGTGTTTCACGGAGAACTTCCGGAAATCGTTGTTTGACGGCACTTTGCGCGGACGATATCTTCCCCCGCTTCAAATTTTCGGGCTCAAGGGAGCACCGACCGGTTTAGTCACACCGGTTTGAGAATGTGGCGTGCTGCATGTCGAAAGCCTCGCGTCTTCGGCATTCACACAATTGTTCTGTGCTGACAAAATGTCAGCCTGCGGTTTTCCGCAGCAAACAGGAGATCGGCAATGGCTGAGATTGTGGTGAAAGACATTCTGGATGCGGGTGTTCATTACGGACACCGATCCAGTCGCTGGAACCCCAAGATGCGACCGTATATTTACGGTCGTCGTAACCAGATTCACATCATCGACATTAAGGAAACGATCCGCGGCCTGATTCGCGCCAAGAAGTACCTTCTGAAGGTGGCGGCTCAGGGCGGACTGATTCTTTTTGTTGGTACCAAGCGACAGGCAGCAGCCTCGATTGAAGAGCTTGCAACGGAATGCCGCATGCCGTACTGCACCGAGCGATGGCTGGGTGGTACGCTGACGAACTTCCGTACGATTCGTACTCGCCTGAAGCGACTGGAAGAGCTGGAGAAGATTCGCGAGTCTGAAGAGATTCGCAATTACTCCAAGAAGATGCAGTCCACGCTGAATCGCGAATACGCGAAGATTTATCGCAACCTGAACGGCATGCGAGAAATGAACCGCCTTCCTGAATGTCTGGTCATTGTTGATCCGACCAAGGAAAAGAACGCGGTTCATGAAGCGAAGCTGCTGGGCATCAAGGTTGTTGCTCTGATCGACACCGATTCTGATCCGGACATGGTCGACCTGCCGATTCCAGGCAACGACGACAGCCTGCGATCAATTCGTTTGATCATGCAGCACCTGTCAGACGCGATTAAGCAGGGTCGAAGCCTGCGTCCTGAAGATCCAAAGAAGAAGGACGACGGCGCGGAAGAAACCTACAAGGCTGTTCCGTCCATCCGCGACTAATCGCCGCTTCTGCATTCAACATGATCGATGCGACGGTGTCAGCCGTCGCATCGTTCGTTGCGGGCAGAGCAAAATACAATGCCGAGTACGGCTTGCTGGCCGTCTCAACCAAATCTTCATGAACGCTGCTCAATCTGATGTGTCTTGATGCAGACGCGGAGCAGCTTGCGTCCTCTTCAGTCAATTTCGAATTCACGGGCTTCGTCCCGCTTTGGTTCCGGGCAGCAGTCCCGCAGGTTTCAGGAGTTTTTCCATGGCAGAAATTACAGCAGCAGCCGTGAAGGCGCTTCGTGACAAGACTGACCTTCCGATGATGGAGTGCAAGAAAGCACTGACGGAAGCCAACGGCGACGAGGCGAAGGCGATCCAGATCCTGAAGGAAATGTTCAAGAAGGTTCAGGAAAAGCGAGCTGACAACGTCACTGCTGAAGGTCGCATTTTCTTCGCTGCCAGGCCAGATGGTTCCGAAGCAGCAATGGTCGAAATTCAGTGTGAATCCGCACCAGTGGCAACCGGCGAAGTCATGCAGAAGTTCGGCCAGGCGATGGTCGAGCAGCTGTTGAACGGCCCGGGTGCTGCTGACGGTGCCGCTCTGATGGCTCAGAAGGGCGCTGGCGCTTCCCAGACCTTCCAGGAACAGTACGAAGAAATCGTGAACAAGATTCGTGAGAAGATTGTGATCAACCGAATCGCCCGCGTTAAGGGGCCGGTCGGTGGTTACGTGCATCACGACTTCAAGACTGGTGTGCTGTTTCTGGCAACAGGAACGGCGAAGAACACCGACATCCTGAAGGACGTGGCGATGCACATTGCCGCTCTTAATCCAGCTGTTACCAGGCCGGAAGAACTCAGTGCAGACCTGGTCAATGCTGAGCGAGAAAAGCTGAAGGCGGAAGCGCGTGCATCAGGCAAGCCGGAAAACATCATCGACAAGATGGTGGACGGCCGAATGAAGATCTTCTTTGGTGACCAGGGCGTGCTCCTGGCTCAGCCGTTCGCGAAGGACGACAAGAAGACCGTCGCACAGGCATTGTCTGAAGCAGGCCTGGAAGCCGTGACCTTCCATCGCTGGAAAGTTGGCGCGTCTGCTTAGTCAGCCGTCGCTGTCGAAGTGCAAAAGAACCAAGCCGGCGAGGACGTTGTCGTCGCCGGCTTTCTCAATTTCCCGGACGCCCACAGAAACCTGCTCGGAGCATTTCTATGTCTGCCAACGGTCTTCGCCTTCCTTATCGTCGTGTTCTTCTCAAGATCAGTGGCGAGAGCTTCTGTCGTGAAGGGGAATCCGGCATCAGCATGAATGAACTGGCTTCCGTCGCGGAGCAGATTCGTGATGTTGTCCAGAAGGGCGTGCAACTGGCTATCGTCTGTGGTGGCGGAAACATCATTCGAGGCAAGCAGTTTGCGGACATCAGCCAGGCAATTGTGCCATCTACGGCTCACTACATGGGAATGCTGGGCACGGTGATCAACGGCCTGGCTCTGCAGGATGCACTGGAAAGCGTCGGCGTACAGACTCGGCTCCAAAGCGCCATTCGAATGGAAGGCGTGGCTGAGCCGTTTATTCGCCGCCGCTGCCTGCGTCATCTGGAAAAGGGCCGCGTCGTGATTTTGGCCGCCGGCACTGGCAGTCCCTTCGTCACAACGGACACCGCGGCCGCACTTCGAGCACGCGAACTGGACTGCGAAGTCGTTCTGAAGGGAACAAAAGTGGACGGGGTTTATTCCGCGGACCCGCTCAAGAATCCACATGCTATCCGCTACACCGAAATTGCCTTCCGCGATGTTCTCGACCAGAACCTTCAGGTTATGGATGCTCAGGCGATGCATCACTGCATGGAGCACAACATCGATATCATCGTGTTCAACTACAAGAAGGTTGGGAACATTGCCCGAGTCATCGCCGGAGAGCGCATCGGAACACGCGTTTCGACCGAAGGCAAATCTGCCTAAGGCAGACCACCAACCAATTAGCGGAAGGGCGCAAGCCCTCCGGTGTCACCCATTGACGGAACCATGCAATAACTTCAGACAAGACCGAAGTCCGGCGCCTGCGGGTTGTCGGACTTTTTCGTTCTCACGACATGGACGTCGACGCAAAGTGTTCTGATAAAACACTTTGCAAACACACGATTCAGCAGCCTGCGGGATTTCTGATCGTTCCAGTGGATTGGTCCCTGGAGTGATTGAGACGCGGGGGATTCTCGGGTAAGACACGCGTCCTGAGAGAGCACGCATGGTTGCGTCGGGACGTTCACACTTTCAGGGCTCTGCGGAGCAGACGGGGCGGTTATGAGCCGGCACATTTTTGTCACGGGCGGCGTCGTTAGTTCACTGGGAAAAGGGCTCACGTCAGCCTCGATTGGCATGCTGCTCGAGCGTCGCGGACTGAAAGTTCGCATGCAGAAGCTCGACCCATACCTGAACGTCGACCCAGGCACGATGAGTCCCTATCAGCATGGTGAAGTTTACGTGCTGGATGACGGCTCCGAGACCGACCTGGACCTTGGTCATTACGAACGATTCACGTCAGGCACTCTGAATCGTCATTCGAATTACACGACCGGCCAGATCTATTCGTCTGTCATCGAAAAAGAACGTCGCGGCGAATATCTTGGGCGGACCGTTCAGGTCGTTCCTCACATCACCGACGAAATCAAGTCGTGCATTCTGAGCCTTGCGACGCCGGATGTCGACGTCGTCATCACGGAACTGGGCGGCACGGTTGGCGACATTGAAGGCCTGCCGTTCCTGGAAGCCATTCGTCAGATTCCGCTGGATGTCGGCAAAGAGAATTGCATGTTCATCCACCTGACACTGGTGCCGTACCTGAAAGCTGCGCGAGAAGCCAAGACCAAGCCGACTCAGCACAGCGTTCAGCAGCTTCGCGAGATCGGAATTCAGCCTGACATCCTGATTGTTCGAACCGAACGCCCGATCGGTCGGGAACACACTGACAAGATCGCGCTGTTCTGCAATGTCGAAAAGCGAGCCGTCATCGAAGAAGTCGACAAGGAGTTTTCGATCTACGAAGTCCCTGTCGGTCTTGTTGAGCACGGCCTTGATGATCTGATTTGCCAGAAGCTGCATCTGAATGCTGGTCCGCTGCAGATGGAAGATTATCGGCAGCTGGTTCATCGCATCCGCAATCCTCGATTTGAAGTCACGATCGCCGTCGTCGGCAAGTACATCGAACATCGCGACGCCTACAAATCGATCTACGAATCGCTCGACCACGCTGGCTTTGCCACATCCACGTCAGTGATCGTGAAGCGAATTGAGGCGGAAGAACTGGAGCGTCAGGGGCCCGAGATTCTGCTGAAGGGCGTTGACGGTATCCTGGTTCCTGGTGGCTTCGGCATGCGAGGAATTGAAGGGAAAATTCAGGCCGTTCAGTTTGCTCGCGAGTGTGAGATTCCGTACTTCGGCATCTGTCTGGGCATGCAGTGTGCCGTGATTGAGTTTGCTCGCAACGTCCTGGGATTGAAGGATGCGAACAGCAGCGAATTCTCCGGCGATACTCAGCATCCCGTCATCTGCCTGCTGGAAGGCCAGAAGGGTGTGAATCGTAAAGGCGGCACAATGCGTTTGGGTGCTCAGCCCTGCGTGATCGCCGAGGGGACTCGAACAGCTGCGGCTTATGGCGTTCCAGAGATCAGCGAACGTCATCGGCATCGCTACGAATTCAATCCGGAATACCGCAAGGAATTCACCGACGCTGGCATGGCGATCGCGGGAACAAGCCCGGACGGCAATCTCGTCGAGATCGTCGAACTGGTTCGTCACCCATGGTTCGTGGCAGTGCAGTACCACCCGGAATTCAAATCCAAGCCACACAAGCCACACGCTCTGTTCAAAGGCTTTGTGGAAGCCTGCCTCGCTCGCCATCAGCTGCGAGCCGGTGTGGGAATCAGCGAGAACTCCGTCAGCAATTCGTAG
>VFQT010003318.1_pt1 | contig 14884 bp, 12 predicted proteins | sample 3512381 | NCBI WGS metagenome assembly VFQT01 (sample SAMN10412376, study PRJNA504923) | tailings metagenome | isolation source: Relicate 2 Philex TSF3 active mining site | place: Philippines: Tuba, Benguet | collected 2017-08-29 | reverse complement strand
TACATTACAGAGATTATTCAGCTAACACTTTTATTGGAACTTCATGGGATCCTTCGATACTAAAAGACTCTATGGAATTACCTGCCCCCCATTTCTTATCAATAAAACTTCCAGTTCCTTCATCTTTTAGTTTTACACCTTCACTCAATAAGAGAGCTTCACAGAAAGAAGCAAAAAACCTACGAAAATTATCTAAAATTTCACGACAAAATGTGGAAACCGGATACTTAATGTACAAAAACACTATTGCAATCAGAAGCATATACTGTCGGATATATTTTAAAGCTCTTCAGGTGTCAACTTTTAGCAGAAGCAAGCTATTTAACTATGAAGAAATTATGAATCTCTACAGATTATTAAGGATAAAACAAGGAATTCTATTTGAACATTCATATTCAAAGCGGATGAAGAAGAGACGAAAATACTTGGTTGACTTTAGTGCCTTAAAATATTATCCAAGTTTAGTCTTAAGAATTATCAGTTTTGATTATTCTGAAAAAATTTCAAAGAAAAGATATGTTGACCTTTCCTATTTTTCCAACCATCAGTTTCTTTTACTTGGAAGCACCTTGATAGCGATACATTGCCGAAAAAACCTGTTTGGTAGTGACTTCAATGAAACCTCTAAATTAATTAGAATGGCAAAGGAATTAATATAGATGTTTTGTTGAGAATATGGCGGAAATAGATCGATCAGGATGTTAAAGGAAAGGACGCAATTTTAAACTGTAGCTTTTATAGATAACATATCTAGTAAAGGATATAAAATCATTTTTATGAGTTTTTATATCAAGACCCATTTGATGGTGATCGTAGATTAATTTTCGAAAGGGTTTTGATGAAACTAAAAAATGATACGACACCAATAAAATACGCGACAAAATAAAGTTAATATTCAAAGGATCTTTCTTTGAGGAATATTGCCCATTGAGGCTTGCAATAAACTGGAGAAAATTATGAGAATAATCGCGTGAAATAAAACCATCCCTAATCAAATAATTGAATAAAGATTTTTTATCAAACTCATATAAATTACCACACAATCTCCCTTGGATGTCCTTAGTTGGCTTGAAGAAAGTATGCCAAGAGAATCTCAACTTCTGCGGGATTTTATCAATTCCAATTCCGTATGATGGGACACCTAATATTGTTGCGTCGATCAAGGCTGAGGAGAAGTCGCCAAAACATTGTGTGCTGGATCTCAAATAGTGAATCAAAGGCAGTCCACCTACAAGCTTGCTATGTTTGAAAGTTTTTTCTAAATTGAAATCACGTTCAGAAGTCGAAGACGGCCTTACCTTTATTTTAAATGTTTTTGCGTTAAAGGTTTTAAAAACTTCATGGATGGCCTCAAAAATCTGCTTTAGATTTCCAATCTCTTTTCCAGAAAGATAGTCTTCGGAATACGTATTTTTACTTGAATTAAGCCACCCAATGTTTTCAATATATAATTTTGAATTCTTTTTCTCACCCCTATATGAATATGACCGGAATGGAAAATTCCAGTAAAGGGACCATAAGGGATGCCCCAGATGAATAACCTGTTTCTTTGAAACTCCCGATCTTTCTAAAGCCTTGGCCCAACTCAATGACCAAGACACAAAGTGTAGATTTTTTGGAATATCTCTTGGAAATTTACGTAACTTTTGTTGATCATTAAAAATCTGTTCCCAAGATAGCGAAATTATTTGCTTGACTGAGCTAATTTTAATATATTCCTTTATAGATTTATCATCTGACGAATAGAAATAAGGAATCATGAGTATGTCCGGTTTAAAAAATTTTATTATAGGAAGATCAAAAAATAAATTACTTATAAGAACTTTATGACCAGCTTTAGTAAGTTCCGATTTTAAAATGAGAGCAAAAAGATATTCTCGTTCTACGTGTTCAAAAGAAATAACAATTTTCAAATTTGCCACCTTAATTTCCTCAAAAAAAGCCCAATTGTTCGCGAAAGAGATAGAACAAATATCGGCACAAAGTAATTGTAATCTGAACTTTTAAGCTTTGCGTACACCTCAGGAAGGCTCTTTTTTGCAAATCGAAAAGCTTTTCTTATGTCTCTTACATCTAAATTTCCTAAAGATCCATAAAAACGTTTTGTAATTTCATGTTCATGGTTTGCATGAGATGCGTATCCGATAGCAAACTCTCGCCTGACCCTATAAAGAAAACCTAATTTTAGTGAATCAAATTCTTCAGAAACTTTGAGTCTTTTAGCATAATAAATTTTGGGTGAAACTTTAGTAGCGAGATACTTTTCAACGAAATCTTTCTCTTCACCGACTCGAATTTTCTTACCTTGCATTCCAAGGCGTTGATCAAATGGCTCTTTCGATTCAATAATTAGTTTATTAAATCCAAAATTTCCTCCCGATAGTCGAATAGCCCCAAAACCACTTTGACCGTAATCTCGTTCCAGTGCATTTTTTTGCAACCATCGGGGAAATTGTTGAGGGAGTTTCGAATGTACAGGACCGCCCAAGATATCCGGCACTTCTTTATTTACGATCCTAATTAAATCTCGGACAAAAAACTCGTTTTCGATCGATATGTCATCGTCAAGAAAATAAATGTAATCTTTCAACCCAGTAACGGCAACAGCAGTATTGCGAGCATAGCTCAAACCTGAAAATTTCATATTCAAGCAAGAAATCAGCGAGGATCCATATCCTAGATTTGTATACATTCGAGAAACTCTCTTTTTGGAGCCATTTTCAATGATGATTATTTTGATGCACTCCGATAGATTATCTCTGTACACTTGATATTCGATTTCGCGGACAAGCTTGAAACACTTATCAAATCTGTCCTTTGAGCAAATAACAATATTCACGTGGGTCATTTAAGACAATCCTATATTCACGTCAATTAGTTTATGCGAATATATATCCGTCGGCAACGACATTCCAAGTTCAAAGTCGGAACATTTCAATCAATAAAGCAATGATTCAAGCTCTTCAAGTTAAGTGCTATTATTCTTGGGTGAATAGGAAAAACTCAGTTAGATGATAAAATTCGCGGCATCAATTAAAAAAATGTGGCCAGGCTGTATTGAAGAAAAATCTTTAGAAAGATTGAATAAGTCTTTGGATTTGGTTAAAGTCGATTTTATTGAATTGAATCCCAAGCAGGGTGAAACTTTCGTTGAAAATTCTAACTTTCATCATGTTTTCAAATATAGGTATGGAATATTAAGAGGAGCATTCGCTGAAATTTCGTTTGTGGAAAAATGTCTACGTGATCAATTACCAAGTGTAACTAAACTTGGAAATATCTGGTATGCAATCAAATTTTTATTGATTTTATCGTTCTTAGTATCTATAGTTACATTCAGCGGCGGCGTTAATAATCAAATACGAATCATCGATGTAATGGAATCTTTGGGAATATGGACGATAACAGAAATAGCATTTGCAAAATCAGTCCTAGCTTCAAGTAGATTTACGAAAATGATAAGTAGACTTGGAATAAGTTTAAGATCAATTGTAGTCGCATGCTTTTATTCCACTTGGATTGAATTATCTATTCTTTTTAGTTTTGGCAATATAATAATGTTTTTCACGCAAGAAAGATTTTTCAAATTCTCGGAATATGTAGGAGTCTTATTTGGAATTCTGTGCCTATTCTTAATCTTCGCACCAATTGCTTACTTTGTGAGCAGATTTTCAAGCACTTGGACTGATGCAAGATTCGCAATCGGACCAATTTTCCGAATTTTTGTACTAACCACCCCCGTATTCAGCCCATTTCACCAAGAATACGGGTTCATATCAAATGCGGTCTCAATACTACCTACAAATATTTCGTTCATAGGAATAATTGAGAATCTTGACATTACGAAAACGAACATTTCCATGTTTTTTGTTGGCATATTGGTCTCATCGTCACTCTGGTTTTTAAAGTATGAAAAGGTAAAATATAGCTCGTGGATTGAAAAAAAACATGAAATTTAGGATATTAAATCAGTTCTCTTAATGGTAAGTCCTTTAAATCGCTATAATACAAGAGTGGAAATAAAAATTGAATTTATCACTAACTCAAAATCCATAAGGACTATCTTCGTGATTCAATTTATCAAGAGAAAAGTTTTAACGTTATGTGGCATTTTTTGGAGTTTAGTTTTTCCACTCATGAATCTCGTTCATTTTGCGTATAATCTTCTTAAAAAGAATTCAAATACGTTTAACCTCTTCATTGTCCAAGATTCTTTCAATAGCGAAGAATTAAAAAGGAATAATCTAAATGGGGCAACAAAGGTAAATGAAGGGCTACTTGAGGTTTTTTTGAAGAATAAATTTGAGTTTCATACAATAGGCATAGATAAGCATTTTTTTAGATCAATTCAAAAACTTTTCGGCAACCGTTCTACGAGAGTAAAATTTTTTAATTGTGAAAAAATAATACTCAGCGTACCTGGTCCAACGGGCTATCTGGGAGCTTACCTTTCATTAATTTGCCGAAAAAATGTGTATTTTGTTGCTCATAACCCCGAATTTCTGCACAGAATGGAGTGGTCAAGAAACTTAAACAAAATCTTTCCAAAAGTACGTTACATGGCTCGGGCGATTAATGGTTTATTTGCGGATTTCTTAGTATGCAACTTCGCTTTTCGTCTCTATTTCCTAGGTGAGACCGAATTAAAAGTGTATTGGAATAAATTGCTATTGCTCAGGAATAAGTCGAAATTGAAATATCTCCCGTATATACCGCCCTCACGGGTTATCAGAAAGCGATCTAAAAATTCAAATTTAATTGCTGCAGTAGGAACCTATGCAAAACACATTGGTGAATCGAAGGCCTCTTGCGAATTTAATAGGTCTTTGACTCAAATAAGGAATGAGATTAGAAGTAAATCAAAAAAGTTAGCTTGTGTAGGATATGGATATGATGAAAAGTTTTGTGACGTTAATTTCGGCTTTCTCACGGACGAAAAGTTTATGGATGCCACACATAATTTTTATGGCATTATAGTAAGTCAGAACTGGGGTTGGGGATTTAAAACCAAGATTGCAGATGCATTGTTCGCAGATCAAAGAGTTTTCCTTTCAACCACATTAGCAGGAAGGTACCCTTCCCTATTAGATGCTTTAGATCCAATAGAAGAATGGAGTAAATTTGTAATTCAGCATATTAGCAATAGAGACTCCATAAAGAGACAAAAATGTTTAGATGCAATGCGAATTCAACGCAGTATGATTATTGGGGAGTTAATTAGTTGATATGACATTAAGAAAGCATTCTTTAATAAGATTCATAAAGAAATCTACCATAAAGAATTATGGTAGATTTCTTTTGAGGAAAACAGACTTTGTATCTAAATATAACTTAAATGAAATTATTCAACTCAATTCAAAGCAGGAGCATATTGATGCGTCGACTGTTATAAAGCAAATTGGCTTAAGCGGTCATCACGATCTGACGAAGAATTGGGACTTGCTTTTGTCTATAGGAAACGCAACTCGATTCCACAAGTTTGAAAATTTTTTGGATGCAGGGTCAGGATCAAAGTCTATTTTTGGGCAGTCTATGTTTGAATTAGGCTATAAACACGTATATTCCTGCGACTTACAAAAATCAAATGTCAAGGGTGTGAAATCAATTGTTTGTGACATCGAGCAAACGCCTTATAATGATAATTTCTTTTCAGTTATAGCGTGTTTGTCAGTTATTGAACACGGGGTAGATCTGAGAGCATTTGCGCGTGAGATGTATCGAATTTGCAAACCGGGAGGCGAGTTGATGATTTCAACCGATTTTTGGAGTAAAGAAGAAGATCATTCGGATAAGTTCCCTTATGGTGCAAATAATCCACCGATGAAACTTTTCAATAATGAAACGCTGAGGGACTTACTTCAAATTCTTCACGAACAAAAATGGGAAGTTCCACAAATTAAAGAATTTAGTGAGCCCCCAGAAAGACCTGTTTTCTGGAAGAGAATGAACGCGAGTTACACGTTTGTCTGGTTCAAGGTAAAGAAATCGCATGATGAAAAATGATCATACCCTTAAAACGATTTGGCAAAATCTCGCCAAAAAAGATTATCTAAGAGGAAACAAAATTGATAGAATCTTAGAAACTCTTAAAATCAACAACAATATCTGGGAAAATGCTTTACGAAATCTAAACGCAGAATCCTTCAAAGGTAAGCGAATTTTAATAGCCACTTCCATGGCAGATTATCAACATGCAGCCTCGTTGGACCGAATATTGGCAATCGCTCTGGTCGAAAAAGGGCATAAAGTTTCCTTTCTTCTTTGTGACGAGGATTTACAAGCCTGTCAGTTGATTAAATATCAGCCTATAACTCCCATTAAATTAATAAATCATAGTAGCACACCAAGGTGCGTAAAGTGCGCGCCAAAAATCAGTAAAATGTTTGCGCCAATGAAACTTCCTATTTACACATTTGATTTTTCAAATAACGTTAATCAGTTGCGTGAATTCGAAAATAAAATTTCTGATTTAAGTATAGCTGAACTTGAAAATTATATTGAAGATGACATTAATCTCGGAGAACAAGCGCGAGCTGGAGTAATCAGATATTTTGCGAGCACAAATTTTGATGAAGAAATTTACTCAAGGGAAATATTAAAAAGATTTTTGCTTTCCAGTTATGTAGTTACCAAATCTTGTGAAAAATTGAACGAAAAATTCTCGCCAGATGTTGTCATTGCTCACCACGGTATATATGTACCGCAGGGGACTTTAGTTGAATTTTTCAAGAAAAAAAATTGCAAAGTTGTAACGTGGACTCCCTCCTATAGGCGGGGAACTTTTATTTTTAGTCCAGATGAGTCCTACCATCATGCGATGATTACAGAGGAACCCACTTCGTGGGAGAATATTGATTTGAATAGAAAAAAGAATCGCATCTTAAAAAAATATATGAATGCTCGTTCTCATGGTGGAATGGATTGGATTAGATTCTCAGACACAAGAACCGAAGGATCGAGTAGAAATTTTAAAGGAAGAGATTTCTATCTTGCCCTGACTAGCGTTTCTTGGGATGCAGAACTACATTATAAGAGTAGAGCATTTCCAAACATGAAATCCTGGCTAGAAGCGACAGTTGCGTTTTTCAAAGATAATCCTCACTTGAATTTGGTTATAAGAATACATCCAGCTGAATTGACATCACCGAATAAATCTAGAGAACCCATGGCGCAGTTTCTGGCAAATTTGAACATTAGTAGTTATAGCAATATTTCAGTTATTCCACCAGAAAATAAACTATCAACTTACAAGTTAATAGATAAGGCTCGAGTTATATTGATTTACAACACAAAAACAGGTATTGAAGCTGCGTATATGGGGAAGCCTGTAATCACAGCCGGTGAAGCTTGGCTCAAAGGTAAAGGAATATCCTTTGATGCTTTTTCCCCCTCTGAATATCTTAAATTGTTGGAAAAATTTTCTGTGAAAAAGAATATGAACAAAAATCAAATCTATCGCGCTAAAAAATACGCATATCATTTTTTCTTTCGAAGAATGATAAAGATAAAGCTCTTTGCGGAGTCAAATTATGATGATCTTCTACCAAATAGAATAATTTCATGGGAAGAATTAATTGGTAAATATGATAAGAATTTTCAAGAAATATTGAATGCTTTAATTCATAACCACACACCTTACTCTTTGGAGCCTTGATGTGAAGAGAAAAATAGCGCTAATTTTTGGAACCAGGCCAGAAGTAATAAAATTATTTCCGCTTATCCAGTTAAATAAAGAATTGAAACAATTCGAATTCTTACTAATTTCTACGGCGCAACAAAAAAATTTATTAGAAATTGCGCTAAAAGAGTTCAATATCAAGCCAGAAGTTTCACTCAAATCTATTTATGGTGAAGGGATGACAACTTCGTTAGGGGTAATGCTAAGTCAATTAGGAACAATCCTTTCGAACTCTAAACCGGATCTAGTTGTTGTTCAAGGAGACACCACAACAGCTTTTGCCGGAGCTTGCGCGGGATTCCTGAATCGAATCCCTGTAGCTCACATCGAGGCAGGACTTAGAAGCGGCACACGAACTCGCCCATTCCCGGAAGAAGTTTTTCGTCAAGCTATAAGCAGATTCTCAAATCTACACTTTGCTCCCACAAAAGATGCAGTCCAAAACCTTCTTCTTGAGAATATTAATGAAGAAAGCATTTTCCACGTAGGGAATACGATTGTAGACTCCTTAAAATTGCAGATTTCGAATATTGAAGTTGAAGCACGAGAACCAAACACGGTAAATTTTTTAGTGACTTTACACAGACGGGAAAATTTCGAATTTGGTATAAAAGAAGTTTGTCTTGGAATCAAAAAGTTTTCTAGAGAAAAAAATGATGTAATTTTCAATATAGTTATTCATAGTAATCCAGTTGCTAGAAAAGAAATTGAACATATTTTACAGAATACCAGTGGAATAAGCCTATTGAATGGAACTACGCGAAGAGAATTTATAAAAGCCTTGATTAAAAGTGATTGTGTCATAACCGATTCCGGAGGGGTTCAAGAAGAATCATTTTTACTCGGAAAAAAACTTTTTATTGCCAGAACTGAAACCGAGAGACCTGAAGTTCTGTACGGCGATTCAGAAATTCTAGAACTTGAACGTAATCTGATTGCGGATCGGCTGCAAAGATTCTATATTGATCAAATTTCAAAAATTAAAGATGTAGAAACTCAAATAGTATTTGATGAAAAGACGATTCTTGGGAATGGTGAATCAGCCGACCGAATATTTTCTATATTGGAGGAATTTTTTGAAAATTATATGGGTTGACGATAACTCTCTTATTAATCATCCTATGGCTTGCCTACTTTTGGAAAATCTAAAAGTATTGAAATGCGAATTGAAATTACTAACCTCTGACGAAAGTAACGATATTACAGCTTTCCAATCTTCTAACTCGGAATCATTCATTCAAAATTACTTAAATCGGAGAAAGAGCCGAAAAGAGTGGTTAAAAATTAAGGCATCTAATCTCAACAAGAAGAATTCACTCATATATAAATTTGGTTTTCATCTAATTAGATTCTTAAATGATTCAGACAAAAAGTGTACGAAGATTAGGATTAAACTTAGTAAACAATGCTCATTTCTTCGAAGTCATGTGATTTCTTTAAGGAACTTTAACAGTTGGGACATTTTAATATTTTCGCGTGCTTATTTGATTCCATTAGTACTGATAAAAAGCTTCATAAATCAAAAACGGAATTCAAAAATTGTGTATTACCCGTATGAAATGTACGGAAATCAGTTTGGACACAACTATTCTCACGTCATCAAATTGCTTGAACTCTTGTTCTTGAAATATTCGAAAACTTTACTTATAACTCAAAACGCTTACAGGTCTAGTTATTATCGAGAATTGGGTTATAAAAAACATATATTTGAAGTAAGAAATTATAAAAATGCGAACGTGCAATGGTCAAATCAAAGTCGAATTCGAGAAATTGATTCCATAAGATTGATTTGGCTTGGTTCAGTCGGAAATGGAAGAAACATAGAAGAAATTTTGAAATTGATCACGCGTAAGGAAATGGATATCTCGTTGACTGTTTTTGGTTATATTCCAAAAAACTGGCGCCTAATCAATCGCGAAATTATTGAGTTAGCAACTAGAATGAATAGACTTTCCTTGAATGAGGAAGTTGAATTAGTAAGTCTCAAAGATTCTCTTTATAACTTTGACGCCGGCTTAATTTTATATGATAAATCATGTCTAAATCATCTTTATTGTGCTCCGGCAAAACTAACAGATTATTTACATGCCGGTTTGCCTATCATTGCGAATTCATTACCAGCCATGGAATATTACAGCTCAAAGTTTCCATTTGTTCAATTATTTGACGAGAAAAGCGAGATTTCATTTATTTACGCCCTTGAAAAACTTCGAAGATTTTGGACAAGGGAGGGTAAGGCGACTATAGTTCAAAATAGTCGAGAACTTACATGGGATAATGAATTTAGAAAAATAAAAAGTATATTCTCGTAGCTAAAAAAGTTATTAAATACTAGTTAGAACTATTTTTCTATTTATGCTAGCTACGAAGTATCGTTTCTTATTTAAGGTAATGGGCTTACCGGCATCGATTGTTGGTGACTCTGCATTTAACAATTTAATTTTAGTAAAGTCTTCACTAGTTAGACAGAGGCGCTTGCCGCAGGAAAAAGCTGCGGTGTCTGCATTTATTGATAATGGTGAACCAAGTGCGCCAAAATTAGTTGGCGTGATTGAGAAAACTGCGCCTCCATCAGTAACTTCTGAATAGCTTAGAATGTATGGATTAGGGATTACGTTTGCTTTTGCAACCAACCAACCTGCAGTTACGGAGTCTTTGTTTGCAGAAATACTAACTGCATATCCCGCAACAGTATTTCCGTTTTCAGGACCATCCAGAGTTCGAAAACTCCAATCAGTAAAGTCGGCATTTTCACGAACAGCTAATCGAACTTCACCAGAAGTAACAGTGCGATTGGTATCTATAGTTAAAACTGAGTCATAGATCAAATAAATAGTATTTCCAACAGTTGCGGCTGCGAGGTCAAAAGCTACGTCACCAGTTGTTCTTGAATCTGTCGTTCGGTCGCCATCAACAATTTCATAGCGCCATTCATCGCCAGCTTTCCAAGCTCCAAGAAGAATTCCTTGTGTTTCATCGCGATAAAAGACTTGGATTCCATCCTTTGTAATGGCACAGGCATTGGAGACGCTTACATCTGAGGCTGTTCTGCGTCTATCGGTCTCTTTGTAATCCTGAACATCTGCTCCATTGCCATCGACGGTTTCATGGTCCCATTTACTGCGCTTTAAAGTGGAATGGATTAGATCTTGTCTTTGAACTTCCCCATAAAAGAGGTGTAACTCTTCCTTTGCACCTGTGCCTGTTTTACAAATACTGATATTGCCAACTTGGAGAGCTTTTCGAATGGTTGATATTTTCCATTTCTTATTCGTCCTTACGGCCATCTTCAAGGTCTGGGTGGCTAAGTCACCGTAAATGATTGTTGGTTTCCCTAGGTATTGAACCGCCTCTAAATGTTCAACATCTGCTGTTGGGTCTACTTTGATGGCTCTCGGTGTTGATTGTGGCTTGATTGAATTGCTCGTAACGGCTTCGGAGGAGCCAATTTCATTTTCTGAGGTAAGTGTAAAGGTGTATGACTTGCTATTACTTAACCCGGTTATCTTGAATGGCGCGCTTTTAAATGTTCTGGTTTCGCCACTCGGATTGATGACTACCTTGTAGTTCTTCACCTTATCTACTCTGCTGCATTCTGGGGTATCAAAAGTTAGCAGTGCGTATTTATCTCCAACCAGAGCACTTACATTTATTGGTTTAGATGGAAGTCCGGTGGCAATTCCAGTCGGGGGCTTTCGCAACATATCTTCAATCATGGCAAGAGCAATGGGGCCAGGGGCGGAAAAGACTTCGCCTTGATCCATATTCGGTGTCATTACTGCATCAGCAAATCTTTTATCGAAAGTTGTTTCATCAAGATGGGCTATGGATGAACCTTCTTCAAAGGGAGCTGGCGTATAAAGCTTTGGCTTGGTGCCTTTATTTGCTGCGATTGCTAACTCGCCAGACCAATAGAGCGGATTAATCATCGCTTTACCAAGATCAGTAGAACGCGAACAGAAGTTTGTGAAGGTTCGACCATCAGGAAGTTCAACATATGCATCAAATGGCGTTGGTTGTGAAATGTAGGCAGCTCCGGCAAAGCGGTCATATTGTGCATTCGACATAAAACCAAGACCGTGTGCGATTTCATGTAGAACGACGGAAGCTAAGTCATATTCTCCAAAAGTAGGTTTGCCGTCGATTCCAAGATACCAATCCGCGTTGGAATTTATATTAAGTAACATCTCACTTTGTTTAGTATCTAAATCTTTGTTAGCAAGTCGGTTTGCCAGTGCAGATGGATACCAGAGATCTTCATCGGGGGCTCCGGGGAATGAGTTGAAGTAATAGCCGGCTCGCGCTGAGCCAAGAATCTGATCATTTTTATTGGGTTCCCAAGTTGCTTCAATATTTATCGGAATCTCTGAAGAGAAATTACGAGACCAGATATCTATGGCATATTGGACTGCTTGTTGAGCATTTGCCGGAAAATTTTTGTAATTAACTTTCCATTCTGATTTAACTTCGCCCTCTAAATTTGCGGAACGACGTGCTGTCTTTAGAAGCGGCGCTGGTTTATCTGTTGCAAAGGTATGTCCCCAGATCGTGGCCGGAGCTGAGTTGAAGGTAAGAGCGGGAGCTTGGATTGGAGCCGATAGTGTGAAAATAAGAGTTGAGATTAGGAGTGTGGCTATCCGAACTCTTTTTCGCATGGCACTCATGCTAGTGCTCTGAGAAGATAGCGCATCATGAACTCAGGAAACTTGAAGGAAAGCTATCTTCGGGCGGCAAGAGAAGAGCCTGCAGTTGGTGTTTTTGAAGGAAAACGACCAGAGCCAACAATTGATGAAGCCCGTACGGAATTGGCACAGGCGCTAAGTCGGGTGGCAAACAATCTTTTTAAAGATCGATATGGACCTTTGGTTGGTGTGATGAGCGAGCCAGCGATTACTGAGGCGCTTAAGGGATTTGAAGCTAATCTTGCAAGAGCAAAAGGTGATATCACTTTAGTTGTTGAGGAATTAATGGACCGGGTATTACCGGGAAGCGGGATGAAGAACAAAAAGCGGAAGTGACTTACGCCGAGACTTTATAACTAGATCGCATTTATCTTTTAAGACTTGGTAAGCGCGCTCATTCATCATCGCAACCAATTCAGTTTTCTGTGAAAGATAGACCGGAACATTTGCATTATGGGCTTCGGTATTTGAGGTGCAATACCAATCTAGATCTTCACCACCAGCGCCCCACGCTTGTCTAGTGTATTCACCGATAACAGTGACTTCGACCTTTTCATCACCGACGGTGCGAGTTTCCCAAGAGCGGCGGAGCGGTAATTGCCAACAGATATCAGGTTTAGTTTCTACATAGTGAGTATTTTCTTTATTTGCTAGATGGTGGAGTGCACAGCCAAAATATTCTTCACCAAAAGATTTTTCATTAAAGAAGATACAAGTTTTATTTACCTTTTTGGTTTTACGATCCTTATCTAGGCCAAGTTCGGTAATAGTAAAGTTTTTTCCTTTGCGAGCTACGTCGTAGTTCTGCCAAATATCCTTGGTAAGCCTTTTGGCGGCTTTGGTAACGCGCTTCTCATCTTCAGGACTGTAGTAATAAGCGCCATCGGAACAACAACCATGATCGGCTAAGTTTTCATCAATACCTTTACAACCGCGACCGAAGGTGCAGTTCCAGTATGAAGTTAGCCAAGTTAGATCGCATTTGAATAGCTGGGATGGATTTTCTGGGTTGGGAAATTCAAACCAGTCGCGCGGGAAGTCATCTTTGTACTCAGCCATAAGGACAAGAGGATACGGATAGAAAGGTAACCTTGTCATATGCCGTATTTGCGACCAGCGATTATCGGAGCCGGTGTTATGGGTGAGGCGATGATTAGTGCGCTGCTGAGAATCGGATTTGAACCGAGTGCAATCACAATTAGAGAAAAGCGCGAAGAACGTGTTCGGGAATTGATAGATAAATATGGTGTAACTGAGGGATCAATCACAGGTGCGGATGTTCTCTTGCTTGCAATCAAACCTCAGGATGTGGCTGCCTCCTTGGAATCGATGAGGGGTGAACTGGCAGAAGGTGCGTTATTAGTCTCGTTACTTGCTGGGGTGAAATCCTCAAAAATCGAGTCTCTGGTCGATAGCTCAATTCGGGTTATCAGGGTGATGCCGAATACTCCATTGCTAATTAGCAACGGTATGTCTGCGATTGCGCCGACAGCGCGGGCCACTGAAGCCGATATTTCTTGGGTAAAGAAGTTATTGGAGAGCTCTGGGAAAGCGATAGTTGTAAGTGAAGATCAGATGGATGCAGTCACGGCAACTAGCGGATCAGGTCCGGCATATTTCTTTGCATTTGTAGAAGCGATGACAAAAGCGGCGCAGCGACTTGGTTTAAATGAAGCAGATGCAAAAGTCTTGGTTTCGCAGACATTTTTAGGTGCAGCAAGGATGCTTGATGAATCCGGTAAAGATGCGAAAACTTTGCGTGAAAATGTTACGAGTCCGAAGGGAACTACTGCTGCGGCGTTGAGTGAATTTGAGAGAGCAAATTTAGAAGAGTTGGTTTACAAAGCGATGCAGGCAGCACGTGATCGATCTATTGAATTGAGTAATTAAGAACTTAGAACTTCATCGGCATCGATGATGCGATATGAATAACCTTGCTCGGCAAGGAAGCGCTGGCGGTTTTGAGCAAAATCTTGATCGATGGTGTCGCGGGCGACAACAGAATAGAAGCGTGCGGTGCGGCCATCTGCTTTAGGACGCAAGATACGTCCGAGGCGTTGGGCCTCTTCTTGGCGAGAACCAAAGGTTCCGGAGACTTGGATAGCGATTGATGCTTCGGGTAAATCAATAGAGAAGTTGGCTACTTTGGAAACAACTAGGCATTTAAGTTCTCCGGTACGGAACTTTGCAAAGAGCTCTTCGCGTTCTTTGATTGGAGTATCACCTTTAACAATTGGTACGCCTAATTCTGCAGAGATTTCATCGATTTGATTGATGTACTGGCCGATAATCAAAGTTTGATCTTGCGCATGTTTTTTAGCGAGAGCAAGCACAACATTCTTCTTTGTAGCTGTTGTAGAACAGGAGCGATATTTATCTTCTTGTTCCGCGGTGGCATAGGTAAGGCGCTCGTGATCGGTAAGAGTTACGCGAACTTCGACGCAATCTGCTGGGGCGATGTAGCCCTGAGCTTCGATCTCTTTCCAAGGAACATCAAAACGTTTTGGTCCGATTAGTGAAAATA
>VFQT010003317.1_pt1 | contig 14885 bp, 11 predicted proteins | sample 3512381 | NCBI WGS metagenome assembly VFQT01 (sample SAMN10412376, study PRJNA504923) | tailings metagenome | isolation source: Relicate 2 Philex TSF3 active mining site | place: Philippines: Tuba, Benguet | collected 2017-08-29 | reverse complement strand
ACCCCGACGGCCACGAACCCGTACACGTGTCGCCCCATTGATTCCCATACCCGCTCCCTCACGATCGCGACTCACTGCCTTTCGTTGCAGCAGCAGCGCAATGTGATACAACCAGCGCAGCCCCTCATTCGTGTCCATTCGTGGTTCAAAATCCGCTTCCTCCCGGTCGCAACTCCTGACCACAGCCCAACTGTCACCCACCCCCTATGTTCGATCTGACTGACAGTCAAAACCCCATTCTGCAGCCTGAGCTGTCTCAGTGGCGGTGCGAACCGTGGCGACCGACGAACACCGAACTGCAGCAACTGCGGCAGTCTGCACGGCGATCACTGGTGACTGCGGCGTTGCGTTACACCTCCGCGCTGCCGTGGCACAGTGACTCATCAGCGGACTGGCTGACCGGCGATCCTGACAATTGCCCTGTTGTACTGACGGGACATCAGCCGGTCGTATTTCATCCGGGACTGGCCTTTAAGTATCAGGTCACTGAACAGTTTGCGGCCAGTATCGGTGCGATTGCGGTGGCCGTGCAGATTGACACGGACGAGGGAGATGCGGGGCAGTTTCCGGTCCCGGCGGCGGTGGATGAGGAGACTGTGGCTGATGGTGGGTTGTGGCCGGCGTTGACGCAGCGGCGGGCCACGTGGACAGCGGCTGCAGGTGGTGCAGGTTTGCTGGGCACGGGCCAGCTGGGTTCGATGGAGCAGCGACGGCTGACAGCGCAGCAGGTGCAGCGGTGGCTGACGACTGCGGGGTGTCGGTCGGCGGCGACCAGCTTTGAGTGTGTGGCTGGCTGGTATCGGCAACTGCCGGAATCCGGTATGTCTGCAGCGGTGGCGAACACCGCGGTGCGGCGGCGTGGGGGGATTGGCAGTCGGCTGCTGGAGCTGCCGTTGTCATGGATCTGCGGGTTGCCTGAAGTGGTGCGTTTTTTGTGCGGTGTCCTGCGGCGGGCGGAGGACTTTTTCGGGGCATACAACCAGGCCCTGCAGGGATTTCGTCAGCAGCACGGGATTCGGAATGCGGCGAACCCATTTCCTGACCTGCATCGTGCGGCGGGTGTGGATGGTGAGCGGTATGAGCTGCCGCTGTGGCTGGTGGACTTACCGGGTGGTCAGCGGCGTGTGGTGTGGCTGTGGCATCGTGATGGCCAGCGGTGGCTGGGGACGGAGTCTGGTGTTGAGGTGGAGTTGTGTGCGGGTCTGGAGGCGGAATCGTTATTGTCATTGCGGTGGAAGGGGCAGCAGCTGGTGCCGCGTGGCGGGCTGATTTCAGCGCTGCTGCGGCTGCTGTTTGCGGATTTGTTTGTGCATGGGCTGGGAGGTGGCAAGTATGATCCGGCGGTGGACGAGCTGATTCGGGTGTGGTGGGGCGAGCATCCGCCGGGGTTTGCGGTCGCCAGTGCTTCGCATTATTTGTTTGGCGAGCAGCGGGCCGAGCTGTTGCGCCTGCGTGAGTTTGCGGGGCGACAGCGTGAGCTGCAGTACAATTCGGATCGGTTTCTGGGTCAGTCGATTTTTACGGAGCAGGCGGAGCAGCGATTGCGAACGTTGCTGGCGGAGAAGGAAGTTTTGGTATCCGAGCTGCAGCGGCGGCGGTCGGCCGGGATGAGTGCAGCGGAGATTGGCACGCAGCTGCAGCGACTGACGGAACGATTGCGAGAGACGGCGGCAGCAGACCTGCAGCCGCAGTTGCAGGTCCTGCAGCAACTGTCTGACGAAACGCTGCATCAGCTGGAAAATCGTCAGTGGCCCTGGTACTACTTCCTGCCACCCCCACCCCCACCCCTCCCGTAGCTCGGGCTTTCCAGCCCGAGCACACAACGTAGCCCAGGCACCACCTGCACACCCCCACAATCCCCCCTCGCTCGATCGGGCGGTGGTGGCCGGGGGTGCGGCGGCGATGGCATCCATGCCATAGAGAGGAGACACGAGAGAGTTGAAAGTAGAAAAGCAACGGAACGCCCCGTCAGCGCTCAGCAGGTCAGGGTCTCACGCGAAGCCGCGAAGATAAACTCAAAAACACAAAATTCTCCCCTCGCCCCCGGAACGGGGGAGAGGGGTCGGGGGTGAGGGGGAATGGCATCCATGCCATAGAGAGGAGACACGAGAAAGTTGAAAGTAGAAAATCACCGGAACGCCCCGTCAGCCCTCAACAGGTCAGGGTCTCACGCGAAGCCGCGAAGCCGCGAAGATAAACGCCAGCGACGCCCTTACTGAAAACTCAAAACTGTCAATCCCCCCTCGCCCCCGGAACGGGGGAGAGGGGTCGGGGGTGAGGGGGAATGGCATCCATGCCATAGAGAGGAGACACGAGAGAGTTGAAAGTAGAAAAGCAACGGAACGCCCCGTCAGCGCTCAGCAGGTCAGGGTCTCACGCGAAGCCGCGAAGCCGCCAGGATAAACGCCAGCGACGCTCTCACTGAAAACTCAAAACTGTCAATCCCCCCTCGCCCCCGGAACGGGGGAGAGGGGCCGGGGGTGAGGGGGGCAACACACCCTCAAACTCGCCGCCAGGGTGCTCGTGCTCAAACACCAGCAGAGCGCTTTGCCTCTGCTTCGCTCGCAGCCTGCCCCGAACAATTTGCGATGCAAACATCCCTTGCCCGCCGACAACCGTTCGCTCCATAGTCGCGTTTCGCTCCGCGAAACGTGCCACCCCCTGATGCCCACCTTTCGCGGAGCGAAAGGCGACTCTGGCCAGCCCCCGGCGTCAACGCGACCTGCTGCCCCGTGCTCATACTTTTGCAATGGACCAACGGCCAGCACGCACAGCCTCACAACCCCACACAGCAGCGATTCCGCAGGAGACCTGCACCGCTCCGGTACCACCTGGATCAAGCCGCAAAGGAAATGCAACAAGAATCGCTGCGTTTTACGTAAGCAACTACCCCGAACTCGGTCCAAAACAGGCACAGCCACCACAGGAAACCAAGAAAGAACCCCGATCCCGTGAATGAGAATTTGAAAAATCCTGTCAAATTCCTCCGGGGGTGTGACACAAGGCTGTCCTACCCGACTGGCTAGACTCTCAAACGGAGTACGCATTTCATTGCCGAGCCGATTCGACCCACGAAAATCTCACTCAGGAAGACCCTGATGTGGACCATGGACGTCAAAAAACATAACGACCGTGCAGGTGCGACCCACAGCATCTCACGAACACGCAACCACAGGGGGGCGGGGCCTGGCTTCTTTTCATCCCGCCACACGCCTCCCTCTGCGGATCGGGTGAACCAATCACCGGCTAATTGTTGCGGCCCGCTGCCTCGAACCGTATCATCCCCCTCTTTGTCGCCAAGAATCGGTGTTTCCTACGATCGTACTGCTCACCGTCGAATGTCGGTCGCTCGCGGGAAACGCCCGCAGACTGAGGGAGCAGACCACATCATGCCACGTCGTAAGGATAACTCAACAGCGCTACCAGCCAACAGCGCGTCGTCGGCCCCCAAAAGACCTCGAAAAAATGCAAACGCCGACATCACGGTCGGGTGCCTCTTCGCAGCGATCGGTGGTTTTGCCAAAGCTTTCGAGCAAAATGGCGCGAGTGTCTTGTGGGCGAACGAAAAAGACCGCTTCGCATCAGAGACGTTCCGAGCGAATTTCCCAGCCGTCCGACAAATTCACAAGCCAATAGAAGAACTCACAGTTGCCGGCGACGGCCTGGAGCCGGTAGATGTTCTGACAGGCGGATTTCCCTGCCAGCCATTCTCGATCGCCGGCGAGGCAAAGGGTTTCAAGGATGACCGGGGCCTGTTGTTCCTGCACATCATTCGCCTCATCCGCGAATTTGGAGATCGAAAGCCAAAGATTCTTCTGCTGGAGAATGTCCAGAACTTCAAGACTCATGACAAGGGACGGACCTTCAGGCGAGTGCAATCTGAAATCCAGAAAGCCGGCTATTGGTTTTCTGAGAAGAACTCTGCAATCCTGAATACAGCCACTCACACGCATATTCCGCAAAACCGTGCACGAATATTCATGGTGGCACTCAACACTGACCACTTTTCAACCAATGCCTTTGAATTTCCGGAAATCACAGCGCTAAGTGAGCGAAACAGCGTTTGGGATTTCATAGATTTGCATGAGCAAAAAGACCCGCGTTACTACTTCACCCCGGATTCCCAATATTACCACCAATTCGCCTCCGCTATTCGGGAATGTGGTGACAAATCGATTTATCTACTGCGACGAAGCTACGTCCGAGAAAACAAGTCAGGCACCTGCTTCACCCTGATGGCGAATATGGGGGAAGGAGGACACAACCAACCCGTCATCAAAGATAAGTGGGGCATACGCAAACTCACCCCTCGTGAGTGTGCGAGGCTTCAAGGTTATGAAGACGCTTGGTTCGCCATTCCTCGCGATCTCTCGCATACACAAATTTATAAGCAGATCGGCAATTCAGTAACGGTCCCGCTCGTCAAAAAGCTGGCAGAAGAATGTATTCGGCAACTCAAAGTATCTGCTGTAACGTAACCCAATCAGGAAGTAGATCGTGCCCAAAAAGAAAGTCAAAGCGAGACCTAGAGCGTCGTCAGGTATTGTCACCGCAGCGATTGACTGGTCATTTCCACCCCTTGGTGGAGGACAGGCACAGGGACTAAATGACGCCGGCGTGCTTCAGTTCGGGGGTGAGACGTATGGTTCGCTGGCTCGAGAGGTTATCCAAAACAGCCTTGACGCCGCCGAAAGTAATGACAAGCCAGTGCGGGTCGTTTTTGGCCTACACCTCTTGCCCCAGTCCCAAATTCCCGGACATCGGGAACTGCGAAAAAGGTGCGAGAACTGCAGAGATTTTTGGGACCGTCCGAATTCAAAAGAGAAGATGTTTTTTCGTGACGCTGTCAAGGAGCTTTCCAAACTAACGATCAACGTTTTAACCATAAGCGACCATAATACGGTCGGCGTTGAGGGAGACGATGAGCACAACACAAACCCTCCCCATTGGTATAACCTAGTTCGATGTAGCGGATCGTCTTCAAAGGCGGCAGGAGCCGCAGGTTCGTTCGGTATCGGAAAAAACGCCCCGTTCGCCGCAAGTCGACTGAGAACCATTTTTTACAGCACCCGCACGGGACCAAAGTCGTTCAGATTTGCTGGCGTCGCAAAACTTGTCACGCACGCAGCAGCAAATCGCAAACACTGTCAGGCAACTGGGTTTCTCGAATCAGGTGGTAAAGCTGTCACGTCAATCTCGCAACTGCCGGAGCATTTTCGACGCAGCGAACGGGGAACGACACTCCATGTAATCGGTTTTAGGGCTGACGCTGATTGGGAAAGAGCTCTGAAGGAGGCGGTGATTAAGAATTTCTGGCTAGCAATTCGGGCCGGGAAGCTGGAATGCGAAATCCAGGGGGAGACAATTACAGCATCGACATTAGACAAACAGGTCAATGAGAGCGATGCATTAAAAAAAGCAGTCGGGCCCTACTTACTTGCATTTGATCGTGGCTCCCCGATTGTCAGCGTCCTCGAGCGACTGGGTGAATGCAGGCTGTACCTGATATCAAAGCGGGACATTACGGATGATAGCGTCGTATTCCCGAAACGCGTTTTTATGACGCGATTGAGTGGGATGCTCATAGACACTCCTCGTTTTAATTCGATGGTTCCTTACGCGGGGGTTTTTTGCTGCTTGGACCCTGAGGGAAATAATGTCCTGCGGGATATGGAACCTCCGGCGCACGACAAATGGGACCCCGACCTTCCTGAGCGTGGTGCAAACAGGGCAACCAAGCAGGCCCTGCAAGATTTCGTTCGCACGCATGTACAAAAATTATCGCAGGTTCCAACAACTGCAACGCTGGAACTTCCTAGCTTGAGTAAGTTTCTGCCTGATGTCCTGCCGGCAAATCACAGCCAGTCAAAAGGTGCGCAGCGGTCGCACGACGATAGCGTTGAGCGATTTCCTCGCGCTGAGGAAGATCCCGCACCTGTGGTGCCTCTGAGAAAGAAAATGTTGTCGACATCGGCATCGAGACAATCTGCAGGGGCACCTTCAAGTGTTGAAGAGACCGACTTGACTTCGCAATATGCGGAGCGGGAGCAAAATTCCGAGTCCGAGCCCCTGCCTGAGGAAAAAGCTGGTGAACGGCCCAAAAACGTGGGTGGCGTCCAACAAGGCACTGCTCTTCCGCTCAGATATCGTGCCTTTCCCACCACTCGCGATGGAGCAGATTATCGGCTGATCGTAGAGTCTAAATATGCCACCGCATGTTTAGCGACGTTGCAGCTTCGCATCGTCGGTGAGGCGAAAGACCGGCCGGCGCTTCAAATCGACGCCGCCTGGGACGAACTCCGGCAACCGATACCAATACTTGGTGCTGGCAGGCTTGGGCCTATCAATTTGCAACCCGGCAATTCGTCAAAGGTCACACTGAAGTTGAAAGCTGTTTGTCGGTATGCACTGGAGGTGAGTGCACATGCGCATTAATGAACGTTGTTACCCCCATCCCGTACTTGGACATGCGAGCGACGGCCAAGAAGATGTTGGTGGCTCAATGTTCCAAGCGAGCATTGACGTTGGTTTCGATCAGACAGCGGTATTCTTCGATATTCACATGATCGTGAGTAATCCGACCATACAGAAGCTGCTGTCTGAAAAGAAGGCCGAGTACGTCGTTCATGTTGAATGCGGCCAAACGTTTTACCGTCGGGCTGAGAGATCGACAAAAGCGAATTGGTCTTTTGCAGTTTCCAAAGATTTGGTGAATGGAAGCGTAGAAGTGTTGCCGGTGATTTGTGCTCGCGAGCGCATCGAAAACTACCAAGTTCAGGGAGCGCACGAAGATTTTGGAGACGCATCATTCACAATCGAGGAGGGGGATTTCCTTGCAATTGGCGATCCGTTCGAGATTGATGTAGATGTTACGTTTGACGTCCTTCAAAGAGTATCGTCAATTATGGAATTGCAACTGGGCGACCAAGCGGACGGGGAGCCGTTGGAGGTTGACTTTAACGAAGACAAAATAATCGCGAGGGTGTCAAGGATTGATTTTCAAAACTTTCGGCTGTGCGAAAACAATGTTGCAATGCAGGAAGTTTCAGTATGCATGCTCAGTTTACCAGTCCTGATCGAGGCCGTTCAGAAAGTGATTGCCACAGAAGACGAGGGATTGGGTGGGCGTCGCTGGTATAAAGTGTTGAGGGCGAAGATTGACGATCTTGGGCTTGGCGCAGGTGGCGAATCGCTTGAGATCGCACAGCGGATTCTCGAGTCACCTCTCAGACGAGCCTTCGCGATGCTATCACAGGAACTCGAGAATCTGGAGTAGTGATATGAGCGTGGTCTATTGCTTTTCCCGAAGGTTTTGCGTTTCTTTGCAGAAGAGCGTCGCCGAGAACGCTGAATCCTATCGTGACGGAACCATCGGATCTTTGTTGAATGATTCACTGGATGATGCTGGCACGCAGATCGAAACAGAGTTCAGAATTGACCCAACGCTTGTATTGGCTCCGCCAACGGGTGGCAGCGGTGAGTTGCTTGGTGACGCGGAGAATGCAATACGCCTGCATCGCGCGTTGTCTTCGCTAACACCGTTGCAAGCATCTGATGAGCGGCTATGGGCATGGTTGTGTCACATTCCTTTCCGGGATTATGTGGCGCAGCGACACTTGGGGGATCTGTCCGGCGTGAAGTTGGTGAACAAAATTCGTTCTCGGTTTTTCGTAGCTGGAAGGGATTCGAGAGCCTTGATGCGCAATGCGTTGGCGCGATTGTGGTGGGGCGCCAGTCTCACTTACGACAAGGCAGCAGAGGATCCATATGAGTTGACAAGAGTTTTGTTTTTCCGCCAAGAAACAGTGAAAAACTTATTGGAGAATAACTTCGGGCGCTCAAGGCGAGTGCTGTCGATGGTTCTGAGGTACTTCGAAGAGAGGCCAGAATTCTTCAGAGATGCTGGTGGTACCACAAAAAAAGTGGTCATTGGTTTGGCGAAGGAGTGTAATGCGCGTGGGGGATACGGTTTGCTTGACACGATGAGTGAGCAGCGACTGCAGAAGTTTCTTGAAGACTCACTTAGTCGAGTTTTGGGCTCTCTTGGAGTTTACGAGGATGATGCTACCAGCAACGAAGAAGATGATACGGAATGATCGGCTTCGTCAATGGTGAGTTATGGTATCGGACGTCTGTTTGGGCCGAGTCACCTGTCTGGGCTGTGCTGTCACCTGAGCGAACAATCTCTTCGGTTTGTCAGCTATCTCTTCGGCTAATCTATTTGAGGTTTTGGGGAGTAGAAGCCCGGGCGATGGCGACAGAGGCGCTGGGTTTTGCGTGGATGATCGCTGCCTTTTGTTCGTCTCCTCGGCCAGTCTCCTCCTGCCGCAGATGGTGTATTTCAGTGCTGTGCGGGGAGCTCGCGGACTGCGATTGTGATGATCGCTGCGTTGATTGCCGTGCTGCTTAACCCCGCCACACAATGCTCTGATTCTCCTGCAGTGCATGACTGATCCCGTGGGATATCACCAGCACGGCAAATATGACCACGACGGAGGACCTGATCTCATCGCTTTGCCGCCCGCAACGCTGGTCGTCGGAACAATCCCGTTCGGCCAACAGACTCAGCCAATACCACGAACCAGCACACACCCCATTGACCCGCAGACACTCCAATCGCACACTACCAGCATCTGCTCTGCGCGGTCGCTGCTGTCGCCGGCACGGTATTCAGACAGGACGTCATTCATCACATACCTGTACGCTCAGGACCCATGACAGGCTCCCCCTTGATGTCCTCCTCCAACCCCTTCGAAGTCCTGCAGTCCACTGAACCAGCTTCCGAGTCCACGCACCACTATGGCTCAATGGGGCGCTGGCTGTTCTGCTTCTCCTTCACCGGACTGCTGTTCATGCAGCTGGTCGCGTTCGTCATGCTGCGAATGTCCATGTCGCTGACGACATTCCTGTTCTTTACAGTCACACATCTCGTCCTGCTCGCACTGCAAATCCGGACCTTCGCTGCCCGCCTGAAACATCTCGGCTACAGCCGCGTCTGGCTGTGGGCCCTGCTGGCCCCACCCATGAACCTCGTACTCCTGCTGCACTGCTGCACCGCGCCCATGGGCTACCACCACCACGCAAAATATGACCGCCGCGGCAGCTTCTGCCTCATCATCCTGCTGGCCGCTTTGATGCTCCTGGGAGCTCTGGTGGTGCTGGCGGCGTGAAGCGGACTGGTCGCCAAAAGTTGCCTGCCCGGCTGTTTCGCCAGTGCAAATCCGAAATGCACGTTTCGCGGAGCGAAACGCGACAATCTGCTCGACGGCTCGGAAAAAGCCGCGCACTCCCGTATGGGAAGTGCTTTTTGCAGATCACACAATTTTAAGGCCCGCGGATCAGTACCGGTTTGCCCGGCGGTCAGAGTCAGGACTGACTTCAGAGACAAATGCCGGCTTGTGAATTAAGATGCCACAGGCAGCAACGACGTTTTTCCGGACAGATCTCGGGCTAAAGCCCGAGCTGCGTGTGGTCTCTCGCGTCTGGAAATGAGGGTATGGCGACAGAAAATCCGTTCGAAGTGATGACGCAGCAGCTGCAGGCAGCAGAACTGCAGACACCGCCGCAGTACGGGCCCGTCGGGCGGCTGAGATTTATTGTCTGGTCCGTCGGGTTCGCTGCTCTGGCCATGCTGCTGTTTGTCGCGCTCCTGACATTCGCCGGCGGGCTGGGTGTACTCGCGGTGCCACTGCTCTTCATCGGCTGGGCCGGCGGAAATCTCTGGCTGGTACGAGCTCGCCTGCGGAATGTCGGCCTGCGGCAATGGTGGTTGCTGCTGCCCCCAGGATTGCTGCTCGTCTGCTTCTCGGTTTACGCCGTTTTGAATTCCAGCAGTTCGTCTGTCCTCGTGGATGCACTGGCTCAAATCACCTCTCTGCTGGCGCTGCTGACCCTGCCGCTGCTGCTGATCTGCGCAGTGCTGCCCACGGCCTTCGTCGATCGCCGAAAAGCTGATCGGAACGGATAATCGCAGCGGTACTGCTGCACACTTCCGCCAGGCCACGCTGGCGTTTCTCCGCACAGGCATTAGGATTCCAGGGCAGCGTTTCTGCATGGTCCCGCCAGGATCGCTCCTGCCAGGTTGTCCCAATGAACCAGTACAATCCGTTCGAAGTTGCGGCAAGTGTGGATGTGGCCACGGAGCCAGCGGGAGCCAGGGTCTACGGCGGCGTTCGGCGGCTGCCCTATTTCGGGTATCTGTTTGGTGGATACGTCGTTGCCGGACTGCTGCAATTTGGTCTGCGTACAGCACAGATTCAGGGAGCGACCACGGCGGGTGCATTTTCGTGGACTATGTTTCTGCCTGTGGCGGTCTTTGAGATCCTCGCAATCTGGGTGACGGCAAAACGACTGCAGAATCAGGGACACAGCGGCTGGTGGGTGCTGGGACTGATTGTGCCGATTCTCAATATTGCCGTCAGCGTCAAATGCATCGCTGCTCCGGAAGGTTATGCCGACCACAAAACTCTGGACACGTCAGGCAAAATCGTCGTCGGCTTGCTCCTGGCCGCCATCGTTCTGACGGTTGCAGCACTCGCATTGGCATGACACAGCAGCGTCACACCAACCCGGGGCGAAAGTGGCCACGGATGATCGCGGATGAGGGGTGTTTTTGGGCCACGGATGAACACGGATTTTCACGGATGAACCGCAGGGGTTCGTGCGCGTTTTCTCCTTTCGACTTTCTGTGAGCTCCTGTCTATGGCAGGCAGGCCATCACCCCCTCACCCGGCACTCTGCATTCACGTAGCTCGGGCTTTCCAGCCCGAGATCCGCACTGCAATGTGGTGTGTCAGGGGTGTTTTTTGAACCACAGAGAACACAGAGACCACAGAGGAAAGACACCGGCAGAGACGCAGCCGCGTTTGTGTGTGCGGCACGGCTGATGGTCGGGTTTCCAGGGGAATTGGCCCCCTCACCCCCGACCCCTCTCCCCCGTTCCGGGGGCGAGGGGAGGATTTTGTGTTTTTGAGGTGCAGTGGAAATCGCGTATAGCACCCCTCGCCCCTGGAAGGGGAGAGGGGCTGGGGGTGAGGGGTGAAGGTCCCCCCGCCTGCATTCTGCTTCACGTAGCTCGCGCTTTCCAGCCCGCGATCCGCACCCGCAATGTGGCGCGTCAGGGGTGTTTTTTAACCACAGAGGACACAGAGACCACAGAGGCAGGACAACGGCAGCGAGCCAGCCGCGTTCATCTGTGCGGTGCGAGTGGTGGTCGGGTTTCCAGGGGAACTTGCCCCCTCACCCCCGCCCCCTCTCCCCCGTTTCCGGGGGCGAGGGGAGGATTTTGTGTTTTTGAGTTTATCTTCGCGGCTTCGCGAAAGACATTTCGGCCATTCGGCAGGGGTCAGTTGCGAGTCATAAATTCGTCGGTGTTCAACAACACTCGCGCTGTGCTGGTCCACGCCGCCTGCTCCACCGCCGTCACACCTTCCACCGCCGACGCTGGTGCGCCCGAGGCAAATTTCTCGGCGTCCGCCGCTGCTCCCGCAAACCGAGCACGCTCGCGGCTGAGAAAATCCACCAGCACCGACAGCTCGGAATCCAGCGGCTCACGAGTCAGACACAGCCGAAACATCAGCCGCAATCGGTCACCGTCCGTGCCCTCCGGCTGCTGCTTCAGTACTCGACCCGCCAATCCACCCGCCAGCTCCGTAAACACCTGATCATTCGCCACCGTCAATGACTGCAACGGCGTGTTGGAACGCACCCGGCGAGTACACACGGTGCTGAAATCCGGAGCATCAAAGGTGGACAGCAAAGGATACGGCGCACTGCGGTAAAACATCACATACATCGTGCGACGAAAACGATCAGCTCCCGTCGCCGTCGGCCAGTTCTTCCTGTTCTGAGTAAAATCGTAGATGCCGTCCGGCTGCGGTAAATGCACCCCAGGACCACCCACCCGCTCAGACAACAACCCGCTCGCTGATAACGCCATGTCCCGCACAATCTCAGCCTCGACACGAAATCGGGCCTGACGAGCCAGCAAGTAATTGTCCGGATCCTGCTGCACCGCAACCTCATCCAGCAGCGCCGACGACTGACGATACACAGCCGATGTCAGAATCAGCCGATGCAGCTGCTTCTGAGACCACCCACGCCTGATGAATTCCGATGCCAGCCAGTCCAGCAGCGGCAGATTCACCGGAACCGCTCCCTGAAACCCAAAATCATTGTCCGTTTCCACCAGACCACGGCCAAAATACCGACCCCAGATCCGATTCACCGTCACTCGCGCCGTCAACGGGTTCTGCGGCGATACCAGCCACGTGGCCAGATCCAGCCGCGACTTGTATTCCAATGGCTCAACCGTACCTCGCACCGCCGCCGGAACCCCGGGCTGCAGCGGACCACGCTGTCGATCAGGTGACAGAAACTCGCCACGCGTCAGCAAATATGTGTCCGGTGCAGTGGGCTGATCCTGCATCACCATTTGTTTGACCGCCACACCACGACCCGGCAACTCCGCTTCCAGCTCACCAATCTGCTGCGTGATCTGCGCCAGCCGAGCAGCCGAGTTCGTCACCGGCAAGTCGGCGGCCGCATTTACCGTGGAAATCTCCAGCGAGAAATGGCCCAGCAGATAGTTCCTGTTCAGATCATGCCGCAGGACCACTGACACAATGTCGTCCTGCGCTGCGACCGGCTTCCGCAACACAAATATCGCCTCGTGCTGCGCATTCATCCGCACTCCCTTCGCCTGCTGCGCTGCATCCACGTTGATCGCCCAGCCCGTCCCGTTATCACCATCCACGGCCTGCTCAATCGGATACTTCGGCTGACTGTGATCCGCCCACGCCAAGCCAAAAGAATGCTCGTCAGGCCCCGACCGCAACAACACTTCCGTCAGCACAAAATTGCCGTTGCTGGCTGTGCCCGGTCCCTGCTCAGGCAAATCCGGATGCGGAATGGCCTTCAGCCGCAGCGCCGTCACCTGCACCGGTCCGCTGGCCTGAGCCGGCAACTGCAGCTTGATCGTGAAGGCATCACTGGCGGCAGCATGAGTCTTTGCGAACAGTGAACCGTCCGGCAGGATCTTCAGAATGCTGCTGCCCGACGCGTTGACACCCGCGACCGGCGGCTGCTGCCACTGCCAGTTCAAACCCTGCAGCGCCGGACCACCGGAAGTCGCCTTCTCAAGCTGATCCTTTTCCTTTCGCAGCGCCTGCAGCTGCTGCAGTTGCTGCTGCTGCTGCTCCGTCCAGCCAAACACCTGCTGCTCACGAACCTCCACGGTGGTGCTTTGATTGTTGGCGTCCGCTGCCGCATTGAAGAATGCATACAGCCGGTAGTATTCTTCCTGAGTAATCGGATCGTACTTATGAGTATGGCACTGCGCACACCCGAGGGTCAGCCCCAGCCACACAGCACCCGTCGTGTTGACTCGATCAATCAGCGCCTCGTGCCGAAACTGATCCGGCTTCACACCGCCTTCTTCATTGATCATCGTGTTGCGGTGAAACCCGGTGGCAATCCGCTGATTCAATGTCGCATCCGGCAGCAGATCACCCGCCAGCTGCTGCACTGTGAACTGATCAAACGGCAAATCCTGATTGAAGGCGGAAATCACCCAGTCCCGATACGGCCACATCACTCGCGGACCGTCAATCGTGTACCCGTTGGAATCGGCATAGCGCGCCTGATCCAGCCAGTGCCGCCCCCAGCGCTCACCATAGTGCGGACTTTGCAGCAGCTGATCCACCAGACGCTCCCACGCATCCGGTGACTGGTCCTGCACAAACTGATCCACCTGTTGAGGTGTGGGCAGCAGACCCAGCAGGTCCTGATAAACTCGCCGGATCAGCGTGGGACGGTCGGCTTCCGGAGCCGGCTGGAGTCCGGCAAGTTTCAGTCGCTGCAGCACGAAGGCGTCCACGTCACCACGACACCACGGCGCAGATCGCTCGGCCGGAACAGCCGGCGTCTGCAGGGGCTGGAAAGCCCAGTGATCCTGATACTCGGCACCCTGCTGGATCCAGCGCTGCAGCAGATCAGTCTGAGTCTGGTTGAGCGGTTTGTTGAATTCCGCCGGCGGCATGTGCTGTTCAGGGTCACCGGTCAGCACTCGCTGCAGCAGCGGGCTGTCTGACGCTTTGCCCGGCACGATGGCCCCGTGCGCAACGGCAGCATCCCGCAGATCCAGCCGCAGATCGGCCTGACGCGATTCCTGATCCGCACCGTGACAGGGGAAACAGTGATTGGACAGGATCGGGCGAATGTCCCGCTGGTAATCGACGGCTGCCGCAGAGGCGGCCTGTGGAGCAGCCTGAGCCGAACAGGGGGCGAGGACACACATCAGCAGCGCGGTGCAGATGACCAGCGGCAGACGGATAAGCGGGGCGAATGTTGCACGGCCATTGACGGTGGAATTCACGACGACGGCTTCCGGGCAGGAAAATGGAATGGCAGGAAAGGAACGCAGGACGTACCAGGTGGAATCAGAACCGCGGGCCAGTATACCGTGATTTGCGGGGAAATGTCCTGGGGAAAATCACGGGCGGGCGGGAAAAGTTTTCATTTGCGAGCGAAGGATTGGGGGCGTTTTGCACAGCCCGCCAACGCGAATGAAGCGGCATTCACGCAGCTCGGGCTTTCCAGCCCGAGATCCGCAACCCCAATGTGGTGCGTCAGGGGTGTTTTTTTAACCACAGAGGACACAGAGACCACAGAGGAAAGACAACGGCCGTGAGCCAGCCGCGTTTGTGTGTGCGGTGCGGCTGGTGGTGTGGTTCCAGGGAGACTTGCCCCCTCACCCCCGACCCCTCTCCCCCGTTCCGGGGGCGAGGGGAGGATTTTGTGTTTTTCAGCTGCAGTGGAAATCGCGCATAGTACCCCTCGCCCCTGGAAGGGGCGAGGGGAGGATTGACAGTTGTCACTAAGACTCA